>Ga0307971_1001615_pt1 | contig 11318 bp, 14 predicted proteins | sample OrgLakmetagen714_FD_201820 | JGI IMG/M metagenome (GOLD analysis project Ga0307971, IMG submission 201820) | Saline water microbial communities from Organic Lake, Antarctica - #714 | ecosystem: Environmental > Aquatic > Non-marine Saline and Alkaline > Saline | place: Antarctica: Organic Lake... | reverse complement strand
CTAGTGACACGACATTTGTGCCAACAACGGCAGGTGCTGCTTCTGCCGCTGCATCGGCACCTACTAGTGCCGCAGCCGCGGCAGCTCCCACGGCGTCTGTTTCAAGAGGTGGAAAGCCCGTCGTGATGCCTGAACTCGGTCTCGGAGGAGGCAGCAAACTCTTGGAAAAAGATGGGGATGAAGCGGCCGACATGGGTCGTCACACGGGCGGCCGCGGCGGCGGTATTAGTTGCCCGTGCTGCAACCCTGATGACCCCCAATTTATGGTAGACAAAATGCTCATGATGTAGAGAAGCGTGAGCTCGAGCCGACATGCGCAATGCCGCGCTTGGCTCATTTCCTCTGTCCTGGAACTGCACGGGCAATTCAGTTTGGGGCAGCCCCTGTTTTTGTTTTGTTGTTGGGGTCCGTTGGGAAGTACTTTCCAAAACTAATATCTTCCAAATGGCAAATAACAAGCAACAAATATGACCAAAGATCCAAATTCGAAAGTAAGAAGCGCGACTCCCCACTGAGCCATACTTTATCTTAGTTTTGGCAATAGAATTGCAAGTGGCTTATAGGATGCGAGAATTCCAATGGGAGGCAAGTGGAAGATGTCCACTATCTTCTATGATTATTCTTCGAACAGCCTTCGAGGTCCTTCGAAATCCCCTTCGTCTTCTTTTGCGACCCAGGGCATAGTGTAAGCATGATTATCAGTACACAGGTACTTCAAACTTCAGAAACAGAGCTAGTCCACTTGCAACTTTTCTGAGCCCCTCTCCCGACTCCCGAAGAGGGACTGGATTTGGCAACTAGCAGACAGGGCACCACCTAGCCGCCATCTACGGATTCATCCGGGCTAGACAGAAAGGCGAGCTCGGGGTTCGTATCACCACCATTAAGCTGCCATCTCCACGTCGTGATCATGAACCATCATGGCGTAACTTAACTTGCGTACACTTGTGCGTGAAAGTGAAACGCAAATACGAACACGAGAAAGCTGGTACCCAATCCTCGATAATCAAATCGAACAAATCTTCGATTGAAAAGATGGGGAAGTTGATGTTCCGGGTTCTGATAGCCTAACAAGGGGCAACGTTTAGAGCACGAAGAGGCTACCAGCAGCAGACACAAAGAACTAGAACAATCGATGATTACGCGAATGCACACCACGGGTGCCTTATCACTTCTCGTGCAGTTGTCTATTATCGTTTCCGACCTTCATCTAGCGTCTGCATTCCAAAGTAGCTTCCTGTTACATTCTGCCCCAAAGTCAGCGCAATTTCTCACGCAGCAAATAATTCAAGGTAAACAAAGTTCAAATAAAAAACGTGTTCCGCTCCACGCTAACCATGCAACCACGACGACCGAGGAATGGCCTCCTTCTGTACAACGGCACACGCACACTTTTCAAGGCCGCGAATGTGCTTATCTGCACGTGGAAGCCACTTCAGAAGCGGGTGCAGCGCGACCACCACTCTTACTACTACATCCTGTAGGTATTGGCATCAGCTCTTGGTTTTGGCAGCGCTTTGTGGTGAGCTGGGCAGCGCACTCACACGGAGGCTCAGCTGTGGTTGTGCCGGATTTGCTCGGCTGTGGCGCTTCACCGTGGTCGACTAGCAAAGGCCAAGCGACGGCAGAAGGAACGAACCAAGCCAATAAGTCTATCGAGAAACTAGTTAGTGGTTTGATGATGCCTGACGTTTACGTAGCACAGTGCGAAGCTTTGCTTGACGCATTAGCTATTGCTGAGGCGAATGGGAGCGATCGAGCTGATCATACTTCCTGGGCTGTGTTAGTTCAGGTGCTCAACTCCCTCATTCGACCTTTAGCAGTGTTGTTCCAATTAATAATTATGATCAATGAATCATCAGCTAGGAATGCTTTGTTTTGTTCGTAGTACATGTTATTTTGCATGTAATCACGTGATTAATGCATTGGTTAGGGAGGGCTCTCACCCGTGGGCATTCTTCTGGCTGCAGCGAACCAGGAGCGCGTCAGCCACCTAGGACTCTTGAGCCCTCCTAGCTGGGAGGTAGGTGTTGCCTAAATTAGAATTTCCAGCCCATTCCCCACGATCCCAAATTCAAGTATTGTTTGTCATTAAATTAATTCATTTCAAGGAGAATTGGGGATGAGTACTCGGAATAGTTAGTATTTTATTTTATAGATCAACTGCTCTTTTGATATTGAGAAATCCGTAAAACATTACGCAATTTGCTTTTCATTGATATGCTGCTATTTAGACCCTCCGTAATGAATTGCCGTTGGGCGAGGCCCAAGCCAACTTTGAACGGCTTAACGCTTTACCTAAATGGGCATTTCGGGCGCTTGCGTCGCGGCCCATTGTGAATTTGTCCAGCCGACTCTTCCTCTTTGCTTCTTCAAATGAACGCGACAACAATATCGGTGGTGGAGACATTGTTGCGGCTGCCGCTGATGCAATTTTATCGGAAGCCAAGTGGTTAGATTCTGCATGCCATGAAGCGCAAAACTACGAAACGCGGCACGCGATTTGGCGGTGAGACTCTTGAAGGGAAAGGGTAGCACAGGGGGGTGAAGCAAAGGCTTTAGATTTACTTTGATACCGTTGCCTATTCATGCACCATGTTCATTCACCTAAGCTGTATTCCTCTTTGTCACTTTTGCGCTCCGCGCCTAATTGCGCTTGAAGGTTCAACGCTGGCTTTTGCGACGTGCCCAGTCTTGAAGATGAGCTAAAAAACGGCGTGCCTCAGCCTACCTTAGTATTTGTCGGAGAGCAAGCAACAGGAGGTGAGCCTGAGGGGGGGGGAACGAGCAAAGAAGCTGCGGCTTGCTTCGAAGAGGTCATGCAAAATGCAAAAGCGGTACTTGTGCCAGAAGCAAAACGGTTGCTGCCGTGGCAAAACCCGGAAGCTGTTGTAGATGCTCTTGCGGACTTCTTAGGAAATGCCTGAGAACAAATTGGAGCTAGAAGTGAGAAGTAACGGCAAATGAGTTACTTTCCTTTCGCTTTCTCCTTGTGTCGTATTGCATCTGGACATTTATAATGCGCATAAATCACAAGCACGCTCGAGATCCCATTAAACCCCTTCATGTCAGCCTTCGCCAATTACAAAGAGAAGGGGCCAATGTGGTGGTTTACTCGGCACTCGGCGACTGTTTCATGGTGTTCTGGAAACAGGGATATCTAGGCCGTGCCTTGCTTGCGTATTTTGCGACTGAGTGGTAGAATGGGCTCGCCCGCTTAGGTACTAGTCTTCCAATAGGATTTAAAACCCTCGGCAACTCGCTATCTCTGTGTTCCTACCACCCATCGAACTACCGAGCTGTCTTTCTAGCTTTCTCGTTTCAAGCCAATCCGAATCCGCGATATCTAGCATCCCATTAGGAAGGTTCTTCGCGCATATATGGCAAGTTAGTAAGCCTAGTGGAAGGAAAGGGGAATGCCCAAGAGAGGCCCTAAATTTGCGTAACTGGTCGCTATTACTACATAGCTTTTCAAGGCGGTGGAGTGCCGCCGTCGGGCTTCGGTGCTGGTTTGTCTTTCGCAGGAGGCGCGGCAGGCGCAGGTTTGGGCGCGTGCCACGCACTCAACGAGCAGCCTTTCTTGAAGTGCGGCTGCAAACTCGACTTGCGAGCGGGCTTCGTCGCCAAGCAGGTTGCCACGTTTTCAGGCTGCTCCAGCCACAGCTTGTGAGCCACCCCACTCTCCGTGAGGCGGCTCGCCAAGGATTCCAGCGCACCCAAGTTCTTGACTTCCAGAACTGCTTTGTGCATGGAGTCAATGTTGTCGGGCGCTACATACGCTTGCGTCAAGGCGTCGCCAGCAGACAAGTGCTCGGTGACAACTGCCACAGCGGCGTGGGCGCCTTGCGCGACCAGAGACCCCAGCGGCCAACCCTCTTTCTCCTGAAGATCTCTGCGAAGAACAATGTACTGAAACAAAGGATCGTCATCACTGGAGTCGTTTGGAGAACTGCTGCTAGCTGCTTTTGTACCCTCTGCGTCAGCACCTGAAGCTGCCATGCTTGCCATACGTATTACGCTTCTCGCGTGCGAACACCTACGACGCAGGGATCGCTCTGTCAACAATGAAGAGTAAGCCAAATTGAATCTATACACATATCCATTGATCCCATCCAAACGTGGAACAACCCTATGATGCGCGCCTAGAGATAGTAGAGAGGGCCGACCTGTTCAGCGAGAATGCCCCTGCGGTCCTGGTTTTGCACAGCAGCAAGGTGCTGAGCGCCGCGAGCCTAGCAATCTTCGAAATGTTACTGGTTGAAGTGTTGATGTGCTATCTACACTCAACAAGACACGCTGGACAGCCACACTAAGGCTAAAACGAGCTACTGTGAATTGGAGCTTGGTGTAAGCAACAAAATATCGGCAGTCTTAAGCTTGCTAGACTAGAGGGTAGGTACGTAAGCGTAGCCTGACTCTACTGTAGCTATAGCTAACAACTTTTGCTTGCTTAGCAGCTAGCCTGAATTTTGCTTGCTTGCCTTGTTGGCTTGTTGGTGGCTTGGTGCTTGGTGCTTGGTGCTCACACGAGCTGAGATTTTCAGCCAATCAGCCCTGAACCTCGATGACTCGAGCCAAGCGCGGCGATCGATAGTTCACTAAAAAATGAGAAAGCTTGTTCCTAGCTAGCTAGGCACATAGGTAGAGCTATCTCCTGTTTTTGAGGTTACACAAGGCAATAAAATCGTGAATTATAATCTAAGCATATCTAGCTAGCAATACTTTGTAACACAGATGGAGTATGAAAGCTTCCATTTTTTGGTCCACAAGCAGGTAGATTTACCCCCCAATTATGTGAAGGCTGTACCCGAAAGCCCTCCAACATTCGAGGAACTATGGATGGCTTCGCCGGAATCTTTAAAGCGGAAAACATTGAAAAAAGACGAAAAGCTCTTTTGGCGATCTCGCCAGCGGCTCGAATTCATAATTGAAGAGGCTAGGGGCAAAGGGTGTATCGTGGTCAATGTTCGGGAAGTCGACACGAATACGGTTCGTCATGTACCATCCTGCCTCGCAAAGCTCTTCCTTTTGAGCTACAGTATTTGTTATAGGTCATATTCATCATCCCTTTCGCGACTCTAACCATTGAGGTAATGCTGTGGCTGTAGGTGTATCGGCCTTTAGTCATCGACCTTCGGGTATTGTTTCCCATCCTTGACGACAAACGAACCTTGGAAAAAGACCGCTCGGTGAAAAAAGGCACGGGTATAGACGACGCACAGCTCGGGCGTGCAGCGTGCGACTATCTACTAGCTCGCCTCAAGCCATCTGATGGTGCCCAGCCGCTGCCGCCCTGGTTCCAGCGTGGTGCTACTGGTGACTCAAGTGGAGAAGAAAGTTCGGCAGAGGAAACTGCATCAGCTGCGTCACCCGACGCTGCCGAACCTGTCAACAGCGCGAAGGCCATTGGTACTGCCGCTGCATCAGAAACTCCAGCAGGAGCAGCTGCAGAAGCTAGTGCAGATTCCGGAGCCACAGGCTCGGAAGCGGCTACATCAGTACCAACACCAGCACCAGGAGCGGCGGTACTCGAAGAATGCCAAGCAGTGGTCAATTGCTTGTCGCACGACACCTGGACGACGCTGGAGCGCGCGCCGCCGCCAGATCTCCTCGAAGCCAACGAATGGGTCATTGCGTGGCGCGCAAAAGAAGTAGAGGCAGCTGCGGAAGCGGCTAAGGCTGACGAAACAGCAGCTGATGTGGCCGCCACTGGACGTGACGATTCAGGAGGAGTGGCAACAGCAGGCGGAGCCTCAGCCGCCGAGAGTAGCACTTTAGAAGCTAACACGGTTGACGGAAAAGCTGCTGAGGACGACACGGAAATTAGAGAAGCGGTTGTAGACAAGGGTGGCGCTTCAACCAGCGGTAATAAAGTGGTTAAAGGCGCAGTAAGTGGAGGGAAAGTCGCTGAAGCTGCAGCACCAGCGGCGGGTGGCGGCAGCAAGCCGAAAGGCAGCAAGGTCTCCCCTGCACCAGCAGCCGCAGCAACAGCAGCCCCGCGAAGTCAAGCCAAGGAAAGGCTTCAAAAGTCAGGCCGGGCTGTTGCGAACGCGGCCGCTGCGACAAAGAAAAATAGCCGAGTGGCCCCTGCAAATGGCAAGTAGATTAGGGAATATAATAAAATCTGGCACTCCCCCTTGTAAACCTTGGAACTCTTCGGTTAGAGGGAGTTCGAGCGGCGGGTGCATTGGCCCTGTTGGGTTAGTACTAGCTAGTGTTAGTGGTAGCCTGGGTTTGGTTTACCCAGTAGTAGTCCATACTCCGTTGAGCGTTGAGCTCAACAACACAACAGCACCACCACCAACGACGAGAGAAATTCCCGCTGACGTCTTTCGGCATTAGCGGCATTAGGCTCTTAGGCTAGCCAGCTCATCACGTACTAGAACGTAGACTTGCCGGATACTGAATTTCTAACTTAGCTTTTAGGCAGCTTAGAAAGGTTTTGCCAGAGGCAGCTTTATAGACCCATCAGTGGTCGTGAACTATGCCAAACGTTCCATCATTCAGATAAAATCCTGTCACGTTGCTCGAGCATGCACCCACCATTTAAGAGATGGGGCATAACGACGGCTTCATTGGTAGGCCTGCTTTTGGCACGAGGAGTCAACTCAGCGCTACCAGGATCACTGCCAAGTTTCTCCGAAGGCGTGGCTACTGTGCCAAATCCTGCAAAGCTGCAGCTATCATGTGGGGGAGAAATGCCGAGCCTACTCGGGTCCGAAGCACAAACGAAGGAAAACCTGCAGGCGTATTACTCATATTACCGGCGAAGACAGGTGCAGTGGTGATGGATGGCTGAATGTACCAAACCTGTAACGAATATAGGCGCCGTGTGTATCGTGTTTCGAAATCTAATTCGGCACTTATGCTTTGGTCTTTCCCTTCTCCTCTTGGCTTACGTATTCATTCGTTTTATTTATAACTTCGTAACTCCATCCTACCTCCCTCTCCCAAATCTGACCCCTTTCTGCTCACAATCCCTTCATCTCTACCTAGCGGCGTCTGCGCGCTGCGGAGAAGGACGGCGTGGTCTTGATACCGCTGGAAGGCGACGCAAAGTTTCGAGTGCTGAGGGCGACGGGCATGAACGGCAACATGGTCTATGCCGACGGCTGGAACGCCACCCACGCGATGCCGAGCCACTCCGGCGTCAAGTCCGCCACGCCGTATTCTTCTTTCAACCCCATCTCAGGGAGCCTCAGCGACAGCAGCAGCGGCAGCGTCGGCGGCAGTGGCAGTGGCAGTGGTAGTGCCAGCAGCAACGGTGGCAGTGAAGCTACGGGGGTAGAAATGGGCGGTGCGCTGGTGTGGGCTGCGCCGCCCCCGAACCGTTCTCTATTGGACGCAAGCGGCCGCAGCACCGTGCTCCCCTGCGAGCGCCGCATTGGCAAAGGCCGGCTCCTGGTCGTAGCCAATTGGTTCCCCGGGAATTTCGGGCATTTCTTGCACGACACCTTACCCCTTTTGCTGTGGCTCAACAGCCACCCCGACGTGAACAGCGACGACCGTTTCGGGCTCGTCGACGATTGGCTCCACCGCACCGTGCTCCGGTGGCTCGACCCAATTCTTGCCAACCGCATCGTTTGGTTGCCCCTCGGGACCGTGAACTGCGTGCAGGGCCTGGTAGCGGTGCAGTACGCTACTCCGCCACCGCCACCTTCTTCTTCTTCTTCTTCTTCTAAATCTCCACAATCAACGAACTTGCCAAAACTGCAGCGCCGGGAGAAGCACACGTCGGTGTGGGAGCTCCGAAACCCTTCCCTGTTTCGCAATGTAGCACTGGCGCTTGAAGCTTTGCGGCCAGCCTCCACCAATTACGTCACGCCTACTCATTTGAGGCCTCAACCGACTGCACTGCCGCAGCCTCCTAGTAAATGGAGCAGTGACAGCAGCAGCAGTCAGGATGGTTCTGAGCTGATCAGCTCATCGCCTCCCCGGCAATTACGAGCACTGACGACAACAGAGACTGCAAGTGGCAAAAGTAGCAGTGGCACGGCAGAGAAAGACAAAGGGCTGATTCTGTTCTACAGTCGCCGGAGTTCGCGCACTCAGCACGGGCGAATCATGTCCGAGGCCCATGAAGCCGCCTGCCTCCAAATCATCCGTGCGTGCATTTGCCTCGGAGTTCCATTTCTGATACTATTCTAGTTGTGCCTTTCTACCTTTCTTTCGTTTCTTCCCTGCTCCTTTCTCTGATCCGCTTTTTTTTCATTTACATTCTTCGAAATTTATAATATTGTTTTACGAATGTCCTTTTGCTTCCCTTTTTAAAATATATGAATTGCTCCTTCAGGCGCAGCTATGTCCAAGTTTCAGAGGCCCGAGTCCTTGGTCGTGTTCAACGGACAAGACAAAGACGGCCGTAAGATGAGCTACGAAAACCAGTTCCGCACGTTTCGTTCCGCAAAACTGGTCTTGGGCCCTCATGGCTCCGGTAACGAGAAATGCAAACGAACAAAAGGCTGTCTTGTGTTCAATGAAAAACACCGTGCGCTCCTTACCCTGCACTATCTCTTTCCTTCCTTCGCGCTCTTGCTGTGCGCTCACCTGCGCGCACTCCAATGTGTGCGCGCTTTGGTTAAACCATAAATACAGGCCTTGCCAACGTGCTGTGGATGCGCCCCACCGAAGGCAACGCGTGCTCGAACGCCCCCGCCGTGCTCGAGTTCATTGCGGACGACGACACCTCGAGAGCTGGCGTGCAAGTGAGTGTTTCGAAAAAGCCTAAAGAAATGGGAGTAGAAAAACGGCTAGAAAAATACGTAGTAGGAACGTCAAAAGGAAGAAGGGAGTCTGCATTTCCTTTATCCTGAGGTACACCGATGTCCTTTTCCCCAGACGATTTTGTCGCCTCTCATAATGCCACACTTCCCTTATTTAAAAAAAAAAAAATACAGCCGGGCAGCTCGGGCAAGTCGTACTTTTCGCTCCTGGGCGGGGTGCCGTGGGTGCGCTACTACCACATGTTTTTGGCGCGCAATTCCACCAATTCCGCGCTCTTCGTCGACTTGCACCAGCTGGAGCACGCGCTCGACGTAGTCTTCACTCGCATGCCCCTAGGGAACCCCCCTCAACCACCGCCGTCAACTCCACCGTCCTCTCTATCATTGTCATCGTCATCATCATCGTCGTCGTCATCTATGACAACAGCAACAGCAACAGCAACAGCAGCCACTGCTTTGCCACCAGGTGCTGCGGCCTCTTCTTCTTCTCAGTCTCTGGCATCATCGTCTCAAGCTCAACTTGCTCTCGAAGCTGCTTTGGCCGCGGACGCAGCGGCTGCCGAAGGCATTGACTTGAACCAATGGGCGCTCAACGGCCCTTGGCCAGATGGGGTGGGCATCGGTGGAGGGCTAGGCGGGTTCGTGTTCGTGCTGGCCACGCACAAGACGGGCTCGACATTCCTGTGGAAGGTTCGGGTGAACATATATCGTTTATTCTTTATTTTACACAACTAACACATTTCTGAATTCTTGAATGCACCTAATTCATCTTTGGGTGTGCTCCTTTCCTTTTCGTCTTTTTAAAATGAATCATTACTCATGTTTTGACACGCTTGCCAGCTCTTCCGGGGCCTCGCCATGCGCACCCAATCCTGCCTCTTGGACGGTGAGAAGGCCCCTTTGCCCGAGGACAGCGCGAGCCTCTTGAAGCGGTGCCCGGGGGGTGGCGGCGTGCTCTTCACCCGGAAGCTCGTAGCGCCCGCCACTGCCGCGAAAATCGCGTCCGCGATGAAGGAAGCGTCTGTGGCTAGCACAGCGGTGAAGCGGGAGAAACTGCGAGCGGCCACTGCGGCGCCCACGACTGTGGCTGATGCTACTGGCGGTGGTGGTGCTGAGTCATCGTCTTCATCGTCGTCGTCGTCGTCGTCGTTGTCTTTATCATCATTGACACCCCCAAAAGTGCGCTGCATCGTTCAAACGCGCAACCCGTACGACGTTATTGTGTCCCAGTACCAGTCCTTCACCTTGAACCACGCGTTGCCGCCGCGAGCGTCACTGGAAGCAAAAAACAAGGAAATCGCGAAACGGAAAGCAGAACGGTTGGCAGGGCCTGACACTTATGCCCTCAAGGTACACGTGTTTTCGTGTGCCTAGGTTCCTATTCATCGCACTTTTTGCCTTTGTATAAGTAAACTCATCCTACCAAGTTGCACGAAAAGTGTATTTGCATGCATATTTGAGAACGCATCTTTTAAAAATTGTTCTTATGCCTTTTTTTAAAATCATCGTCAGCTTATCTTTGACTCGATGTGCACATATGCATCTTTGTCTTTCTCCACATTCTCCATGCATCAGCATTGGTCTGAAATCAAAGGGCGGTTAGACGCTTCCCGTGCCGTGGGGCGTACTTTCATAGCACAGGGGGCTGAAGTGCTGTATTCACAGTACGAAGATATGACCGCGAGGCCGGAAGCTTGGGCCACTTATCTCGAGGAATTCCTCGGCCTCAGTGAGGATGGTGGCAGCGGAGAAATGAAGACGCGAGAAGGAGGAGGAGGAGTGGATAGCTTAAGAGGCGACGAAGATGAAGTTCGGTTGCGTGCGTTAAGGCAGCGCGCGTGGCTGACGGCGCTCGCTTTGGAGCAGCGCACTGTGGTGCCGTCGGAAACGAGCCATACGGCTTACTTCATGCCGGGCGCTCATTTGAAGATCCTCCACAACACGACTCTATCGTGGCTCTATTGAGTCAAGAAGGAAAAGCAGTGATAGGGATTTGTATTTTTACTTGGTGCACCCAATTGTGATCTCTTTTTGTATCTCGTGTATTGGCTCTTTCCAGCTACTTGTCCAGTCCATTGACCTTTGGGCCAGCTGCTCATCTATATCTTGGCATTGGCATCTAGTGTTGGTGCCGTTACTAGTGCTGTGCACTGCGAATGTTTTTTTGGAGCTTTTAAAATGGTTCCTTCGAAATCTAATGTTTGAGGGGCATTTTCAGATCTGCATACCAAGTACCAAGACACGCAGACGCGGCGAATGGATTTAAGAAGTGCGAAGCTCGTCGCAACGCCACTACGCCACAAGCACCATATCTGTTCAAGTTTAAATCTTAAATTTAAAGGAATTGGAAGTATTAGGCCCTGAGCTAATATAATTTGAACGCAATTCCCCATCCCGGCTCTTATAAAAATTTATTTGAAATGTGGGTATGTGGGATAGTATAAGAGTGCCTATGAGCGACAGTGTCCGCATTCGAACTCGAACTAATACAAACCCAAATGGCACAGAAGCCAATGCTGCGGGCAGAAGTGGGAATGCGCGTGCGTTGCGCAAACAAAGCAAGTGCGGAATGATTCAGGAGGGAGAGGGGCATTG
>Ga0307971_1001614_pt1 | contig 11320 bp, 8 predicted proteins | sample OrgLakmetagen714_FD_201820 | JGI IMG/M metagenome (GOLD analysis project Ga0307971, IMG submission 201820) | Saline water microbial communities from Organic Lake, Antarctica - #714 | ecosystem: Environmental > Aquatic > Non-marine Saline and Alkaline > Saline | place: Antarctica: Organic Lake... | reverse complement strand
TATTGCCATGAAGTGCATGATTTGGTCCTTCCGAAAAACGAAAAACGAATACCTTTGAGCCAATCAGGGCCCAGCAGATTTTCTCGTTTTTCGTTTTTCGTGGCACCATAAGGAACGGCCTAAGCTCTTCTTGAACTTCTTACTTTCCATCATTTCCAACACTCTGGCAAAGGCAACTAGCTAGACGTACCTACTACCTACCCCGAAACCCATTGTAACCTGTACTAAAATAATTTACCTCTTCTGCGTCTAGCTAGCCTGCCTCTGCGACGGACTCTGCGACGCCATGGCGGCACTGACCTGAAAGTATCATTGTAAACTGCATTACTTTTTTTTAAAATAAAATACTGTTTTGAGCATTCGTTCAGTTGAATATGTGCGATTCAACACCTGCTGTGGAGTCGTCCTTCGCTCTAGAGCGTCCCAAGAGGCCTACCGTCCAACGCCGCCCTATGCGAAAGCGGCCGCTTTCTCTTGAGCAGCCTCCGACGCCACGAGGAGCAAATTCTTCTAGTGGAGTAAAAGGACTTTTAGGTGGATATGTAAAGGCAACTGAAGCTAGTGAAGATTCTAGCGACGACGACGATGATGATGGTTTATTGGCAGAGCTAGTAAATGAGGTAGAAACAGTGCCAGCAGGAGGAGCTAGTCAGCTTACGAGCCCTCGAGAATGTCGCTATCATCTATTTAGGCATGGAGAGGGTTCTCGCTCAGCAAGCGCCGAAAGCGATGCTCATCTTGCCGCAATGCTAGCTCGCGAGAATGCTGATGCTATGCTAGAACGCTTAGCACAGCAAGAAGAGGAGGCGGAACGTGCAGCAGAACGATCTGGAGCAGCTAACGGACGAACCGCCCGTCCTCTCGTTAGCCCTCCTAGCTCTCACCATCAGACCGGTGGTAATCGACGCACCAGCTCCTTTGCAAGAGGGCCGCATCGGGCATACCACCATCCGACCTCGGACGGCTCTGATACGTCGCAACAGCTCGATGACGCTTTGTTGGTGCATCTCCTGGGGTTCGTAGGGCATCGCAACGAAGTAGGACCCGCCATAGTCTGCGTCCGTTGGCAACGCTGCAAAGTCAATTGCGACCGGGAGCGTGCAGTCTTGTCGTTTGAACTAAGCACGCGGCTTGGTGCTTCGCTGGCACGAGAGCTGGAAGTAGAGCTCTTCGCTGCGTGCGGCGCCGCCGTGGGCAAACACTATTGGCAGCGAGCGCGTTCGCTTGTCTTCAACTTGCGCGACCGAACGCCAAAAATAGCTTCGTCTACCTCTCCATCGCTGGTTTTGTCGTCGTCTTCTTCTTCTTCTTCTTCTTCTTCTTCTCGTACGGCGCAGGGCAGTGAAACAGTGCCTTGGTGGGCGGAAGGCGGCTGGGCGTGTTCGCTATGCACCCTCGAGAACTCTGCAGACGTGGAGAGATGCCAAGCCTGCTATGGGCTTCGCGGCATCGGCTTAATATCCCAGCAGCGTGCCTTCAGTGCTCCTCATGCCGATGTCGCTTCATTCAATCCCAGCGGTGCTACGGATAATACTCGTGAGGTCGCCAGCATTACTCCTGCCTCGAGCTCTGACATAACAAGTGTCTCTGAAGCTCCCATCGCACCATTGCCAGACCTCTCAAGCTCTCACACAGCTGCTGAGCAGCCAAATGCTAGCCTATTCTCCACTGAGCCAACGGTGGCTATGAACAGCCTCTGTGCACGTGTTCTGAATGGCTCTCTGTCTCCTCGCGCCTTAGCGAACATGACAGCGGCGCAGTTGGCCACACCCGAACTCGCTGCTAGGAGAGATCGATGGGAAAAGCAAGGTAATAATTTTGCGAGTCAATTTTTCGTTTGCATTTTTTTTTGAACACGACGAATTCATGCATGTTTGCCTTCAACTCGTGTTGTTTATTGATCGTCTTGCTTGGGCACCGTTTTTGGAGTGTTCACTCTTGTTTTGTTTTTTCAAATGTGCAGGTGCAGCGCAGCGAGTCCTTAGAGAGCGAGGAAACATTTCCACTCGGCACGTGTGCGACGCCTGCGGCGAAAACGAAAGCATCACGTGGCAAGTGCGGCGCAAGCACACCTTAGACTTGGCGTCGGGCATTGCCACTCATGTCAGATGCCGGCAGTGCCAGAACCATTGGGAACTCTAAAGAGCATAGGTTCAATCACGCCGATCGAGAGAGGGGCCGGCTCTGTGTGGTTAATGGATGGTCTTTGGTGGCATTCCGCGCGGTTCGTAATCTGAATTCATTTAATATTCATTTGTCATTTCAAAACTTCGTGTTCATATTCATATACAAATGCGATGTGTGTGTGTGCTCATGGATAATTCGTTACTGGTAATTGGCCCAGGGAGCAGTAACCAAGAAAACCCACGAGGCCACTGGGTTTTTCTTCAGCGCACTCAGTATTTACCGGATCTTCTGCTTACCCGAAGTGGGTAAAAAAACCGGAAAACCTGCGGTTTTCTTGGTTACTGCCAGGGAGTGGGAAGTGGTGGGAGTAAAGAGTAAAAACAGGGGTCGAAATCCGTTTTTTGGCCATCTACGATATGCAGGCAAATATAATTCATTGGCATCTGCAATAGCATATATGCCAAGGATTACGATGAAATTCCACACTCTACACCTACACCTGATGTACACTGCTGAGCAGTTACTGTACTGTATGTGCAGTAGTCAGTAGTCAGCATTTACGTACTTGGGTTATTCGGTTGACGTATTTCATGTTTCGATTTCAGAAGATGAGCACACGACAGCCAACACCCAACACCTACACAGTACTACTACAGTACCTCGCGCGAGCAACACGAAAGCTACAGTAGCTTCTTCGTGTTACTGTCGCCTAGGCAACTGTGTGTATTAGCAGTGTTAACAAACTTGTTGCCATCTGCTGCAAATTGAACGTCTATCTTAATTTTCTACAGAAGGTGATAGCCTAGCTATCTAGCTATCAAGCTAGCTAGCGTGAGCTACTAAGTAACTTCTAACTACAATATCTGTAAATTGATCGATGTATTGCAGTTGACTACAGCTTTGAGTATTGCATTTCTAAGACGCATGGCTTGGCAGAGCTCTACACACATGCGCAGAAGCTCTTACTTTACATGTAAATTGCTCTTTCTTGCCCTCTTATGGAGTCAAGAATCGCTAGGGTTTCAGCTGCTGCATGGGCGGCCCATTTCAAAGCTCAGAAGTCTCCAGCAAAGTGCCTCAAAACTCGAAGGAGAATACGACGTAGCTGTCGTTGGAGCTGGTATTGGTGGGCTGTGTGCCGCCGCAGTGCTCACGCAGTGTTATGGAAAGCGAGTGGCAGTGCTAGAGAGCCATTACTTGCCAGGCGGTTGCGCGCATGCGTTCGATCGTGTCGCTGCGGATGGCACCAAGTACACCTTCGACAGGTTCGTTTTAAAACTCAAGCTCAAGTCCGGTCACTCAATTGTCAAAGCATCATCTATTCGTTTGTATATTTTTCACAATCCCGCGCGCACATGTACTTGCCCTACAGCGGTCCCACCATTGTCCTTGGCTGCTCTGCGCCCCCGTACAACCCGCTTCGGCAGGTGTTGAACGCAGTGGGGGCTGGGGAAACGGTGGAATGGTTGCGGTACGACGGTTGGGGCATGGTCGTGCCGCCAACGGAAGCTCCAGAGGGAGTACCCCATTCAGGGCAGTGGCGGCTGCAATTAGGGCCAAACCACTTTGAGCAAGGTCCTCTGGCTACCTACGGTGGGGCCAACGCACTCGCCGAGTTCAATGGCTTGCGCGAAGCCTGCGCGCCTCTCGTGACGGGTGCCGTGGGCATTCCCGCAATGTCGATGCGAAGCGGCCCTCTGAGCTTGCTGCCTCTGCTGCGCCACTGGGAAGAGCTCAAGATCTTGGCGGGGCAGGGGAAGGTAGCCACGGGCGACTTTGCGCCGTTCCTGGATGGGCCGAACTTCGTGGTCACCGATCCTTGGCTGCGAGCGTGGCTGGATGCGCTGGCGTTTTCCCTCAGTGGGCTACCGGCTGCGCAGGTGTGCTTTTTTTCGTTCTGTGATTCGTACTGTTTTTCTTATTCTCTATTTTTCACTTCTTTTGTAAGACTTGAGAATGATGCTTTTATCTCTGCTTCGGAGGATGCTTTCGTTCTATTTCCTCGCACGTAATACTTATTCAAATATATGACATCGCACACTTCTCAAAAATTGCGCATTGATTCCTGCCACCTTGCGGTTTTGTAATTTGTGTTTGCACACAGACTTCAGCGGGAGCCATGGCTTATGTTTTATTTGATTTGCATCGTGAAGGAGCGACGTTAGACTACCCGAAGGTGATACGAAAGCTCACATTTTCGTCTGTTTCCTTTTTAAAATATATTTCTACCTTTCAATAGCCTTTAAATCTTTGCACCTTCTTTTTTTTTCTCAAAGGGGGGCATGGGCGCTATTGTGGACGCGTTAGTCGATGCAATTGAGGAAGGCGGCTCTACCGTAGCCCTCTCCACTCCGGTGGCCAAGATCAACCTCGATGTGTTAGGTCGCCGCGCCGTTGGTGTCACCACCGCAAAAGTGGGCAACCGTAAAAGCACGGAATTGCGCACCAAAAGTGGCGTGGTGTGCAACGCCCCTGCATGGTGCTTGGCGGATTTATTGGGGGTTGCCGAAGGCAAGCGTGGAGAAGAAGTACAAGTGGATGGAACAAAGGCAGAAGAAAGTTCCTCGCCAAGTATGAACAAGCCTAGCTTATCCGCAGCAGCTGCAACCTTTGTGGACAAGACTCAGGTGCTGGGGATGACCCAGTCCTATATGCACTTGCACCTCACTCTAGACGCTACTGGCCTGGATTTAGAGGCCCTTGAGGCTCACTACACGGTAACGTAGCTCTTGACCTTTCATTTTACAGGAAGCTAAATATTTGCTTGTGTTCGTAACTGTTCTAATCATAGCGAATTGCACATCACTTTTGAACGCCACAGCTTTAGTGCTCTTGAACGTATTTCTAATTGACCTCCATTTCCTCCTTTGTGCGCATTTCTACGCTCGCATCTATCTCAAATAAACGTCACTTAGGTGATGGACCGCGGGTTGCTTGGCGGTGACGTGTGCGGTGAAGCCAACATGATTGCGGTCTCCAACCCTTGCCGCTTAGATGCTTCCCTCGCACCTCCGGGCAAGATCGTCGTGCATGCCTACTCGTGTGGCAACGAGCCCTACGAAGCGTGGGAACATCTGGCACCAGACGGCTATGGCCCCAGTGGTGGGTTAAAGAAGAGGAAGAAGAAGACGGGAGAGATGGACCAACGCGACGATGCTGCAGTTGAGGGAAGCAAGATGGCCAAGGGGGAAGAGAGCACTGACGGCAAAGAGAAAGAAGCAGCCGCAGCTGGTGACGCATACGAAGCCCTAAAAATAGAACGCGCTGAAGTGTTGTGGCGAGCCGTTGAGCGCATTATTCCCGACGCTCGAGCCCGCGCTGAACTGGAGCTGATTGGGTCTCCTTTGACGCACCAGCGCTTCCTTCGTCGGCCACGGGGCACTTATGGCGCGACTTTTGCCGATGCATTGCCCGATTGTGCCACCCCCATAAATAATCTCGTCCTGTGTGGAGATTCGGTGTTTCCCGGTATTGGAGTCCCAGCGGTTGCGTTGAACGGTGCAAGCGCAGCCAATACTCTGATGGGCCCACTTCAGCACTGGATGAAAGTGAGCGAGCTCATAGAGAAAGGACTGGTTTAGATCCACACTGGTTTATAGGTGCACTCTCCCACTCCCATTTCACAAATAAATTGTAACTGAGGGCCCAATTTTCAGGTCAAATGTTCTTTTGTCTTTTATATTCGAAGTACATAAAAACAAGCCCGGTTTCCTGCCTCCTGCCTTGTGCTGGTTCTGATAAGGCATCGAAACTTAGTATTTAGTAATTGGTAGGTGGTTTTCTAACTCCGTTTTTTTGTATTTATATGTCGTATTTGTTCTTTATCTACTTCGAGTTCAGAATTTGTTTGCTAGGAAGTCGCAAACGCGCTTCCATATTCATTTTTTAAAAAGAACTAATTGCACTTCCAGTGCCTTAATAATTTGCCTGTTTTGTCGATATATAAACACGAAGAACTAGCCCAAGGCCTCATTCTGTGGTGAGGAGCAGCGCATCCGGAAGAAACCTCGGTGAAGCCCAAGGCCCTTCGCGTGCCATGGCTGGCGAATAAAGGCCGCTCCCAGGAGGGTTGCGTTTGGGGACAGTGCTAAATTGAGTGAACCAATCTGGGTTGGGGCACGAGCGAGGGAGGCCGTCGCCATCGTCAAGGAAAGGCCACACGAACACCCAAGACTCATCATCATCTTCTTCATCGAAATCTTCTTCATTTTCCATTGCTGGACCTGATGGTGGCGATGGCGGCGATGAAGTTGTTTCGTCGTCATCTTCCATGCTCTTGCCCTTGCGATTCTTTTTACTCTTGTCACTGCCGCTGTCCTTGTTGGGACGAAACACCCCCCCCAGAGTCTCAAGCAGTCCTCGTTTTGAGCTTACAGTCTTATCATCAACTTTGCTCGGTGGACCTGCCTTCTTGGCGGCGACAGGCTGAGGTTCATGTCTTCCGCGCATGATGCCATGAAATCCACTGCACTCAGTTCCACCTGGCGTTGAGTCCACTTGTGCAGCAGGCAGGATGGGCAACACGTGGCCTTCGGTAGTCCAAACAAAAGGTGGCACCTCCCTATCGGCATCGTTGCTGCTGCTTTCGCTATCACGCGCACCATGGCTCCAATTCTCGTCGTCGAACAAAAGAAAGACGTACTTGAGAGTCTCAGCCAAAAAGTACGACGGCATCGCGTCTTCCAATTCTAAAGTGGACACGTCATTCACTGCAGCAAAACCGCAGCCCATCTTGGGATTTCCCAGCGGCTCTTTTGCCTGCTTCTTCATGTCTTTGCCCTGGTGGCGTTGGTTGACGTAGGATACACGCTCCAATGCTTCTAATGCCGCTTCACCCGCAGTAAGCCAAGAATCAGCGGCCTTATCATCCCGACCTTTGGCAGCTTGCCTCAAATGCATGGCGGACTCCAACAGTTCCGGTCGCAACAGCCACGCCCTTCCATTCGACGCCTCCTTGGACGGCAAAGCGCTTCTCAAAAAGTCAAACTCTTCGGGCGCGCCCGGAGCTCCGTAGGATTCGGCCACGGACAAGAAGGCGTTGAGGCTGCGGGCCGCGCTGCTGACGTCACCCAATTGCGCGAGCATGCCCGGCCAGAACCCCTGCAACGCATCACTCATAGGCCGCGTAGGGGTACCATGGTTTGCTTCCACGTCGCCGTACCAGTCGCCGAATTTGTTCCAAGCTTCCACCGCAGTAGCGCACGCACTGAACATGTGCCAGCACGCCTGATCGCCGAAGAGCCACGCCATTTTTGCCAAATACTCGTAGAAGGAGTCTGCAGTGGAACCAATACCCGCGTTTTCCTCGGTGAAGGCACCGCTAACCACGTCGATGTGCTTTCCCAAGAGACCGGTGCGGTGGCTGCGTCGCACAAAGAGCGCAATCAAAGCACCGCGCGCAGCGCACCCAAAGCGAGCGTCGCCGGAGAGGTGGCTCAACATTTGCATCTCAAGCGCCAATGACCCAGCACCAGCGAGCGAGGCCACAGAAGTTTCATCCGGGTGCACGCCGCGGCGAAGGTTGATGGATCCAACCGGGATACCTGTGGGGGTGTTGAACGCGGGCAGGAGACGTTCCCCGAGATCGATGGCCAGATCCTGGTAGGTGGAAAAACGAGCAGTGGAGAACGAATTCAAATGAAAATAGTGAAAAGTGAGTCTTCATTATGCCGCTTCTCATAGTTTTGATGGGTGGTCAACCACTCTATCATAGAAAACATTTTTTTTTCCACATTTATTCAAAAACTATTCTTACCAGTAAAGCGCCGTCGTAAGCCTCTCCCTGCGGACCAAATCCCCCTGTAGAGCCTTGATGAGGGTCCCACCATTCGGGGTGCTCAGCGAGCAAGTGTGCCGACAAGAGCCCCCCTAGAAGCCGAATGTTGGTTTCAAACACGGACACCGTGACGTCAAAGTCAAAAGGCCCCCGCCCGCCAACTCCTTTGCGCCGACCTCCACCGCCACCGGTACGGGGCGCTGTAAAATGGCTCACCACTGAGCCTACTGCACGTCTAAACTCCTGCGCATCACCGATCACAGCGAGTGTATCCAAAGCATCTACCAGCGTAACTAAGCTGATGTTGACGAGTATGAAGTCCCCACCGCGGCACGTAAGGGGCAAGAGCTCGGCCATCGGGTAGGCATGAGCCATGTAGTCTCCGTAAGCGACTCGAACCAAGGCCCGCGCTCGCTCCCTCAATGCCAACCGCCGTGTTTTCACTGCTTCTGCCTCTTTCGACGAACTGACAATGCCATTCTTGCTGTTGCTGCAATAAGTGCTACTGCCCTTACTCCTGCTGCTGCTGCTGCTGCTGCTGCTAGTGTTTCTACAGATGCTTCCAGGCGGACATCTCGCGAGCTCATAAACTTCTCGTGATTTGACCGCACCTTTTGACGGCAAACCGATAGCAGGTGACAAAGTATCAACCAAGTTATGAGACACGTCCGGCCATCTCCTCGACTCAGAGGTCACGCCCACATCTTCCCAGTAGGTATTCAACTCATTAACAGATAAATCTTTTACTTTTTCAGGATACGCTGGAGCAGCAGTGGAGGCAATATTGAATGAGGCCCTGGGGTATTCGCTCGACTCCTGCGAATATGCAATGTGCTCAACTTCTTCAGCTGTTTGAGAAGAGGATGAATGCTGCTGCTTGTTATGGTCCTGGCGAATTGGGTTCGCGACAGCATCAAACCAAGGGCTAAAGGCGTAATTTCGGCAGGCAAAAGGCGAACAGACGTCTATGCGGTAGCGGCAAGGCTGCGCAGAAGACTCCACTACATGGCGCACCCGTAACGTCTGCGCCAGACCCATTCCTTCGGGGAAGCGCACCCCACCCAAACCACTACAGCACACAAGGTGCACTTCGCTTGCACGCATCCTCTTAGTTGACGCTTCGGGGGTATCGACATTACCGATGCAGTCGTCCATGGAGCCGTTCACGAAACGCTGTCGTCCGTATGCGAGGGACTCTGGTCGACCAGGACCTGAATCGGCCAACATACTCACCGCTGATGCGACGTCAAAGGACTCGCCCAAGTTGCCACGAAGACTATCTTTACTGCTAGATGAAGGGACAAACTGGCCAAGACTATACGCTGGCTCTCCATCTTCAGCGACATAGCTGTCACCAACGGCCCATTGGTTAACGCTATGGCGGTGGCACCATTCAAAGCGCCACTTTTTGTTGGGCTGGGCACCCGACCACTCTGGTGTTGTAATACGGCAACGGTCCAGCGCAAACAACACGAATGACAGCGCGCGTGCACGTCCCAGTTGTCCAGGCGCAGCACCCAAATAATTGCTCATAGCCTGCATTGACGCCTTGGTCTCATTTGCTGATGCCGCTTGGTTGGCCTCTATAATGGCCTTCGCAGGTACACTATCTGTCGAACTCGCCGTGTCTGCCTGTAAAATTGATTCAATGCGCCTTCGCTCAGTAGCAACCCATGCGTCACCACCCCTCAGAGCACGCATCATGGTTCGAACGACATGTTTCGCGTCAATGTGATCTAACAAACCACCGCTCTGACCGAATGGAAGCGTAGTGGATGATGATGATGATGATTTTCTTTCCGATGAGCTATCTTCTTGGTCACTAACATTGACAACTCCTTCTTTGCAATCGTTGAAGCAGGCAAGCTGTTGAGCGCTTCTCTTTTCGGGCCACTGAAATGCGCAATTGTCAATGCATTCTTTTTCTTTGGCTTTCTTGCGCGCATTCTTTTTCCTTGATTCGTGCTTCCTACTCCGTACTGTAGCTTGCTTCACAAGGCCTTCCGCCATGACCACTAGGCGCGCGCGCTCGCTAGTGAAACTCGAATTGGTGCTGGCACTATTATTGTGCTGTGCAATTGGAGGGTTTTCGATGCCGTTATGGTTGATAAGTTCAGTACTGTCACTGAGAGCAAAGCGCGCACAGAGTTCAAACGTTAGACCCAGCGTATCGTCGCGGCGTTGCATGAGAGAAAAGAGCCAGCGGAGGCGGCCATTCAGGCTTTCGAGTGTTTCTATTGCCGTGTAAAGCCCACTGAAATCCTCGACGTTATTATCCAAACCTGTGGCTACCTTGCTGGCCGCTGCTGTGCTGTTAGCTGCCGCCAAAATACTACTTATATGGTTTGCTTCAGCCTCTAAGAATACGCTGTGGGCGTCAATATTGGGGGCGTATGTAAGGCCGCGCAGCACGGCGAGTTGATAACGCCCTTCTATCGCCAGCATCGAATGTGACGGTAGCGACTCTACGAAGTGCGTCACCCGTGCCAAAATGCGCTCTGCGTCCACAACACCTGCTTCGCCCCATGGTAAGCCTGCCAAGCTACGAGCATGGTTCTCTAGAAAAATGAAAGTGGCCGTGCCTGGGTCAAGACCATGCCGGAAGTGGTCAACTAAACGTTCTCTGGCAGTCGCCAATGCCTGCCATGGGTAGACTGTGCTCTGCTGCTGCAGCGGTGATATAGTTTTCTTGAATACGGTCTGAGTCTGCTTTGAGAGCTGTGCACTTGAAACTTCATTCGAGTCCGGTTTGTTCGCTTTCATGAGCTCAAGTAGTTGTAGCATCATTCCCTTATCCAGTGTAAGCGGAGCTCCGTCGGCACCTACAACTTGAATCTGTTCTACAGTGCTGTCTCCTGCAGATGGAGTGCCTTCAGCAGCTGCATTGCTATCAGCATCATGACTTACTGCCTCTCCAGGTGCTATAGCAGCAAGAGAGACAGGTCCTGATACCACGAGGAGAACCTGCAAGAGTGAAGTAGTAGTCCGCATAGTCTTTGGTGGTTGACTATTTGTTAGCGGAAGAACAACGACACATCAAATTGTAAAACTTCACCCGACTAATCGAGTTGAGCCTACGAGAGCACTTGCTCATCTAGACACTGCAGTAGTACGGTTCCAAGTACGTGTGGCTTGCTTGCCTTGAGCTTTCGTAACTGAAGTTGACGAACGAAGAAGAAACGAGCAAAACGAACGAAGAGCCATCACGAAAACATCGTCTCCGACGTTCCTGTCTTGTGTGGTTGGCTGGATTCTGATTGGTGAGTTGTCGTCGTTCGTCATTTTATGCTTCACGCTCGGCTCCACGTCTTCGTATATCATTTGCAAGAATAACCACTTTAGGTAAGTAGCGGCTGGGCAGCGAACTAACATCTTGTAAGATAGCCCATAAAGAGCGGTCTTAAACATTGCTGTGGC
>Ga0307971_1001611_pt1 | contig 11333 bp, 7 predicted proteins | sample OrgLakmetagen714_FD_201820 | JGI IMG/M metagenome (GOLD analysis project Ga0307971, IMG submission 201820) | Saline water microbial communities from Organic Lake, Antarctica - #714 | ecosystem: Environmental > Aquatic > Non-marine Saline and Alkaline > Saline | place: Antarctica: Organic Lake... | reverse complement strand
CTTGAGGAGTCCTTCAGCCATCAGCCATCAGCAATCAGGAAGTCCCTACTGTCACCACTTCGGCCTGCCCTTAGCAACGGCGATCCACTCACCGGACTTCTTGGAAATACCCTAATTATTTTGAAGGTTCTCCAACATCTTACCAGTATCTGCCGTGACGCCTGGTACATCATGCCATGAGTATAAGGATTCGAAAGGGCTGGGAAATAAAGCAGTACACTCTGCCCTACACTTGCCCTAGACACAGACACTATGAAGGCTTTTTGTAGTGTTACTGTACTAAAGTAAGAAATTGAAGGCGCAGCAAATGCCAGATGCGAGATCAGGTGTTTCTCAAAAACACAACACCAAGTATAGTTAGAGGTAATTTCGGGCAATAAGAACTTGGTACGTCAAGCAAACAAGGATTAGAATTAGGGAATTCGAACGGAACTAATACAGAGGATATCTCGTTCGAATTCCAGTGTAGTGGAGTAAATAGGTTTAAGAATCTAAGGGGCTTAATAAGATTCTTGTGTTATCTTCTTTCTTGTAATTTAGCCTGGAACGAAACGCCCCGGCCCCAGCGGCTGTGTTCTTGCACCAGCCAATTCATCGGCCGCTACTGGGGTGCTTCCTTTGGCTTCATACCCATATTTGACATCTTTCCTCGGGATTTGGCTCGCAAACACACGGCTTCTGTAATATTGGCTTTTCGAAAGCCAAGGCCATGCCCGGGTGGAAGCTTACACGCAAATGAGGTCACGCTATTGCTCGGAGGTGGGCGACTTTTCTTCTGGACTGCCTCAGGTTCCGGCCCCTCGGGGACTGTGTCATTTATTAGTAGCCCCAGAATAGGAAGATTAACAGACAGAAATACAAATCGAAGCGGCTTATACAAAGAGAGTTCTTATTGCCGCATGCCACATGCCCGAGTGACCATGGAAGTGATGGTAACGGTTCAAAGTGGCACGCCCCTGGACTGGTGAGAGTTGCTCAAGAGGTTCAAGAGAAGAGTCCCACACTTTCAGTTCTGTATGCAGTACTACTGTACAGTGTACAGTACAAGCAAGTAAAACGCATCTGTACTGTACGAAGCAAAAAGTAAGTTAAGAGCTAAAGCTAAAGCTTACTATCTGTAGCACTCGCTTAAAGGCAGCGGTTTAAAACTAAAACGCACTATTGACTTGATCAAATACTTACCTATTAGATAGAGCTAGCCTGAAGAAGCTGCCTCTCGTGAAAGAATCCGTTCTGATTGTTCTTGTCACAAAGTACTCAACTACAGATATTACACGACTGACGCGTAGCATATTTCTAGCACCTTTGGATCTCGTAAACGTCTGAATTGCGTCCTGTCGCGCCTAAAAATGGACAAAAGTTCAGCACAGTTCGATGAGGTTTTAATGTCACTTGCGGGGCAGCTGGGTGGCATTGAGCCTCTCCTGCAGGCTTTCTTCTCTTTTCTGCACCGTAAGACCGACTTCTATGTCGCCTACGACCGTTCGCTTAAAGCCCCACCACGCATGGGCTTCCCAACTGGCGCGGCTGAAGCTCTTGTGCTAAAGCACTTTCGTGCCTTTCCAACGAAGGCCTATGAGCAAGAAGTGTCGCGCTTGAAGCCAGCACAAGCTGCTCCCACACCTAAAATTGCAACGACGAAGAAACCTCCAGCCGAGCCTCAACCTAAACCTAAACCCGTGTCGTCTTCGAAGCCTGTATCCATAGATGACAGCAAGAATAAGCCCCAGAGGAGCACAAACAACTCTGCCGATGGACATACTGATATAAATCCTCTTGCTGCGAAAATTGACTCTTCTCCCGCTACACCAGACAACAGAAAATCTCCGTCGACCGAAGCTGGTAGCGGTTCCGTAGCTGCACTTCCCCACATGCCAAACACTGCCGCGGCATCATCGCCTCCGGTGGCTCCAGAACCATCAGATGAGCAACTTCCAAACGTCAAATATTCAGAACGCGGCAAGCAAGTGCCTGTGGGCAACGGTGGAGTTACTCCACACTACCACTGGACACAAACCTTGTACGAAGTGACGGTCTATGTGCCAGTGCCCAAAGGTTCTCGGGCTGCCGACCTTAAAGTGACAATCGCACCTGAGCGAATCGAACTTGGTTTCAAAAGCGGCATGCCCATTCGATCAGCTGGTGGCAGCAGCTTCGGCGATGCCAGTGGCTGGCTTCTTTCTGGGCAATTTCCAGAATCCGTCAAACCTGACGAATCGTGCTGGATGGTAGAGGACGATCCCGCATCCGAAGACTGCAACGTAGTCCTCATTACCCTCGACAAGATTAAGCGCACGTGGTGGGACAGCGTCTGCGTTGGGCACCCTGAAGTAGATACACAGCTCGTGGACTCAACTTGCAAAATGGATGAATATGATTCAGAAACGCAGGTACACTGTTTTTCGTAAGGTGGCTCTATGTAAGAATTGGAATTCTCTCATAGCACTTCTGTTTGTTTGGACTTTCTAATTGCTCTTTTGCCATTCTCTTTTTCCTAGGGCGCCATTCGAAAGATTATGTTTGACCAGCGACAAAAAGCAGTAGGTTTACCCACTTCAGAGGAACTTGAATTGGAGTCGATTATGTCCAAAGCAAAGAATCTCCCGGGTTCACCTTTTGCTTAAGGAGGAGCCCTCTTGAATCCTGCATTGGTCTACATCAATCCCCATGATTAAGCGAATCAGTTCAGTGTAAAGAAATGTTTCCATTTGTCGCCTTCGACAACTCAATGATCCATGCCGCATGATTTAAAACACATTTGTTTTTCAAGTGAATTAACCAAAATCCGGCAGAATTGGCCTAATAATGCATAAAGGAAAAGGAAAATAGAATATTTATTTACACTCCCGAGAACACGAATTAGTGAAGTAGGCCCAAAACGAAAATTGGTTTAGATATGTCCCTGAGAGAGCGAAATACGAAAACGACTACGCTCGTCGCTCTATCATCTATCATGGTACTATTATTCGCGCAAAAACATTTTGTGAGGTATAACTAATCCTCGTCTATTTAGCTCGTAGAATAAATAGACCCCCAAACTAGTATTACTCCTTTGATAAAATAAGAGAAGTACTCCACTTTTCATGTATAGCCATTTCCACTGTATTATCTTACTCATTCAGGAACGCGATTAATTGTTTTAAAGAGGTCTTCGTTACGTGCACAGTATTTTGGTATCGTGCCAATTGAGGCCGCAAAGTTCGCATCTTCCCACCTACTTTAGGAAACTGAGATATTACTTCGCTTTTGTCAATAATTCCAATTGCATGGAATCATTATTCTTTATAACATATCATTGCCAGTGTACGTGAAACCGCATCAATGTCAAACGCCACATCATAGGCAATACGTTGTCAATAATTGCTTGATGCGATCAAGGCGCAAAGGTTTGACAAGAACTTCATTGCAGCCCGCCCGCTGAAAGTCTGCCAGTTCATCAGAAATTTCATTTCCTGTCATGCCAAATATATGGCATGATCTTTTGGCGAGCGAATCTATTCGTCGAATGGCCACTGTGGCGTCTATACCATTCATACGTGGCATCAAGTTATCCATTAGCACCAGAGTGTACTGCTTCGCGGTGCACATTGCTACTGCTTCTGCGCCGTCGCATGCTTCGTCGCACTCAAAGCCTAAGTGCTGCATGCACTGCATTATCATTTTTCGGCTCATAGTAACGTCATCCACGATGAGTACTGTACCTCGTGATGGGCTTGAGACGTGCATAACGATTGCCAAATAACGTCAAAAAGTGATTTGAATGATTACGAGCAGCAGGTCACGACAAGGTCACCATATCTTAGGACATCAATAACGTGTCAAATACTGTCACTTTGCATTCTTTCATAAAAGAAGTCGTCCTTAGAACAAATTTTCTGTATCATTAGTATGAGCAAATTGGTCAACTCCAAGATTCCATTTTGTTGGAAGTCATAATGGATCATGTCTTCGTCTTTTCAACAAATCTTCATTTTATACAAAATGATTGGGAGATTCTTTAGCCACCGTTACGGTGGACTCGGCTGACGATACCACGCCAGGGATCGCGGAATATACTGGGTTTCAACCCAGAATTTGTAGTCAGCCTAGATTTGGTACCATGGCCGCTTCATGCCAAATGAATCGGTGCACGAGTGATATTTGAAATTGATGATTGTGCGCTTATCAGGTCAACTTAATTCTCAATACTACAGTGTAGAGCAGATATGATTTGAAATGATCGCTGCTAATATTTAGCCTTGAGTCACAAGCCGAGAGCTTGAATTCTACTACTGCATTCGATTTCCTCAATCAGATTACATTCGGCAAGAATTGATGCTTAATATGATCAGCTCTTATTTGATTCACTAAAGCTTACAGTCGTTGACATCTCGCTTAGACGTCAGATGTTATGAGTTATATTTCAGATTACGAGTACAGCGAACAGAGCTGGCATTCGCGCATGCCAAGTTCCTATTACCCCCGTTGTGCTAGAAGCTACGATGATATTGGTTTCATTAAAAAGGTGATGTGTCGAAATGGAGAGATGGGGCCCTCCAATCTCCGACTTTGAGCTCTAGGATACTTAGTATTCCGTTTGCCGTTGCCGTTGACTTGCTTCTTTTCTCGGCGCATCGCAATTCGAATTGTATTCACACAACAGCCAGCTCTAGTATATAGTATATGTTTAGTTGTGGAATTTCATACCATATATCATTTACTCCAACCCCAGGTCTTCTACGCGCTGGTTCATCATGTACCATGTGTGTGATTTGCATGGCCACCCCTCATTCTTTCCGACTAAACGAACGTAGATGTAACAATTGGTTGTTGGAAATAGAGAAACAGATCTACGTCGCATGAGGACGAAACGATCGAGTTCGTAGGGTTGCTAAGAACGAATTCCTGCCACGCTCTGCGTCTGATTGCAAGGAGCCCAAACTCTAAAATAGCTTCAAACGAACGGCCCTCGAAGGTACAGGGCCCATTCATAGGCAAAACAAATTATTTTGACTCCTCGAAGAGTCCGTAGGCACTTAAGAGTTGCTTGAAGTGGTCAAACCGGAGTGGCTTAGTAAGCACTTCATCGCAACCTGCACGTTGAAACTCCGCGACATCTTCAGAGAGCGCGTTCCCCGTTAAACCAAAGATGCGTGTTCCAGACCAACCATCCACAGCATCATTGCGCCGGATTGCTGCAGCTGCTTCCATACCATTCATGTGCGGCATCACATTGTCCATGAGCACCAAGCTGTAATGTTTAGCATCGCACATGGTCACTGCTTCCGCACCGTCGCATGCTTCGTCGCACACGAAACCGAGCTGCTGCACACAACGTTTGATCATTTTGCGGTTCATAGTTACGTCGTCTACGATGAGCACCGTGGCACTAGAGAGGTCAGGAACAATTTTGGAAGATGATGCCAGTGCCACCTTCGCCCCATTTCCCGACTTCTTTTCACTTGCAGGACTTGACTGCGTCATGGACCGCTGGAGTCCGCTGTTTGAGCCCGTAGAGCTCACGCTATCGATAACTTTGCCGCGGAGAAATAGATTGGGCTGCGCACTGCCAGCACCTTCGCTGCCGCTGCTCAAGCTATTTGTGCGCAGGGTTGCAGATCCAGGAGCTGCAACTGGTAACGTTACCGTGAAGAAAAAAGTTGAGCCTTGGCCAGGCCGCGAACGCAAGCCAATGGAGCCACCCATGAGGTGAATCATATGCTTACAGATACTCAGTCCTAAACCAGAGCCGCGGCCGCTCTGCAAATCGCCTGCACGAATCTGCGAAAACGCTTGGAACAACTTCCGTTGGTCTTCGGGGGCAATGCCAATGCCCGAGTCAGTTACACTAAATTCCATCGTAGCCATGGTTCCTGCTTCCACAGCTGCTCTGTCTACATTATCATTTTCACCCAGCACTGGTGTGCCTGACGTGGATGCGCTGCCTGAGTCTGCTGCTCCCACTGTCGACGGCGACGCTGGCAGGCTTTCGTTGGCCGCCGAGCTGCTGGGCGGCGACAGAGCCAGAAGCCGCGACCGCAGAGTAATGACCCCACCCTCGCCCGTAAATTTAATTGCGTTTGAGATGAAATTGTTTAAAACTTGCCGAAGGCGCAACGCGTCGCCTACAAGTTCAAGCGGCACGCGAGGGTCACTCTCTTGCTCCAAAGTCAGAGATTTTGCCTGCACAGTGGCTTCAAATCCTAATGTCACCGCTCGCATGAACTCGTCAATCGCAAAAGGGCCGGGCACAAGTTCAACTTTGCCCTCTTCAATCTTTTGATACGAGAGCACATCGTTAAGCGTTTCTGACATGGTATTTACTGCTTCGTCCATACAGGACACTACGAAGGAAGTTTCTAGTTCCAAAGGGCTGCCTTGTTGAATAGAATCAATTCCAAGCCGTATGGTGTTGAGAGGCACTCGGACTTCATGGAACACGTAGCGAAGGAAGTGCCGCTGTGCATCGTTGGCAGACTCTATGAGTTTGAGCTCTGCACGCACTTCTTCTGGGCTAAAATGCCACAAGTGCGCTTCTGACAGTACATTGGTGTATAAAAATTTGGCCATCAAGTCCACGATGCAATTGGCCACGTCTTCGTGCGTGGAAGTAAACCACGTTGGGTGAAATATAGCCACGAAGTAAACGACAAAGTAAAGTGACCATGTGATGGAGGCCCAAAGTGTGAGAAGCAAAGCTTGTGCTGGAGCAGCGGCCGCAGTGCTCAAGGGTTGCTTCGCCGCGCGCCGTTTCAAGACTCGAAACAAGTCCATGTAACAGACTGCTCCGAGCAGCAACAGAACGAGCTGACCTTTGTGGGCTCCACTCGACCGCACGAATGCAGCAGGAGACCACCATGCGTTGTCCTCAGGGCCAGACACACCCCGATGCTTCCAGTGCCCTTCATTCACTATAGCAGCGCTCATACCACCGCTGCTACTACTAAAGCTAATACTACTAATGCTAGAATCGCTGACACCGCCGATGCCAGACCCCACTAGCCATGGGCATTCACCATTTGGCAAGGGACCCCACAGTTGGCAGGTAAAAGTCGAAGCAAAGCCAAGCGCGACCGCGATGACGTGGAGCGAAGTTGAGCGGACCAGTTCGAACCACGAGGGACAGTCAAGCGCGTTCATTACTACCGCGAGCAAGAACACCATGGAAAGCCATTCTGCGAAGCGAACCGCCTGCAAGGTATGGGAATTCGTTGATGAAATAAAAATTTGGATGCGCTTAAAATTTGGGAGAGAAGAAACAAAGCTGGTGTATGAAAAAAGAAAAGAAAAAAAAAGCGAGTGTGCATTATTCATGATGCATCTATATTTTGCACGCACATGCATTCTTCTGCCGAAGCATGAGTCATACACTGGCCCAACACCATAGGCCATGAGCCAGTGCGCGTGTGCCGCCACTAAATTGATGAGCGTCACGCAAAGCAAGACCGACGTTTGGGAGGACCCGCGCCGCATGAAAGCTATCGTGCCCAAATTGCGGGCTGCTGACGCCAAAAAGGCCACGGCGCACAATTCTGCCACCCACGAAAAGTAAGGGTCTGCAGCAGAGCTGTACTTGGCGTCATGCAGCGGCGGAGTTTCGCGAAACGTATCCGCGTTATCTGAAGGTATCCACTGGGCCTGAACCAGTGCGAGCGTGCCGAAGTAGATGAGCACCGCCATAATACATGCAGGCACCCACACATCCGGTAAAAAGTCGCGGTATGCTGGTGATGCATCTTCACTATCGCCTAAGTCCTCGGCGCTACCAACCATCACGCACTCGAATGCTTCGTTGCTCGCCTCTGAGTCTACTGCGGAGGTGACGCGCCTTCGTTGTGGTGGGGCCCGTGACGATGACATAGGGGGAGTGCCTTCGGCAGTAGGCACACCTACGCCCCAGTGCCGGTCTAGTCCGGCGCTTTTGCTAGCATTGCCAGGTTCTAGAAGATATTCGCTGGGAGCTGATCCGGCGGTGTCGTCTTGCGTTGGCTCAGGGATCGCACGCGGTCGTTTCCCCGGACTCACGACATCAGTGGCCTATAGAAATAGAGACAATCAACGCCAAAATGTTGCCGCAAGGCGTTTAACTCACAAGATATTTCTAGATGCAATTGAGAAACGTGCGCCCTTTGATTAGAAAAAAAAAACAGTAAGACTAGCGCACTCGTTAGCGGACTTTTTAGACGAAAATGAGAAGGGGTCCCAATCCACACGGAGATTCAAGCATGGTTACTTAAGTTTTATCATGGGACAAACGACTCAGAATAATATAGCCATGCACCTCTGGCGCTGCTCGCTTAGAAGAACCAACACGAGCCGCATGAATGCTCGACATCTCTGGTGCTTAAGAACGGAACGACCGCTCAAGCAAATCCAATGAAGCGAGTTTCTATTTCAGTGACATGAGTTCAATTGCACAAAAGTATGACTGAAGTGGGTACTGTGTACTGTACCATCTGCTGTTGGAGTGCAGTTGTACTATGCAGCAGGCTTCGATTCCGATTGGTTGATTATTGCCCACCAAACGATTACAGACATTGGTGATGTCATCGTACGTCTTTGGTCGTCAGCCGATGATCACTCAAGCGACGCGACGTGGATAAACAACAGTCATCAACCATCGATAGATCGATAGACCTTAGTTCTCACGCTAGGAGCAAGTAGGACTCTAAGCGCCTTATTCCACCAATCAACTGTCTGTTAAGCTTAGTAGCTTGCCTAGAACGAACTTGCCCGCTCCCCTTTTCCCGAGCCAAATGTTTCGTCATATTCTCGCAGTCGTTGCTCTCGCTACACTTCCTTCATCGACGGCATTTGGAATCCCGGCGCGGAATGTAGGCAGACTCGCGGCAGCACGCACACTACCAACACGGCCATTGAACATAATACCACGCACAATCCAGGCTGCGCAAAATGACGGCCAAGATATGGGAGAACTATTTGGTGGTTTCACGGCGAAACAGCGGCTTCGTGAGGAAATTGAGTCGCCCTTTCGAAAGGTTTTCAGATAGAAATTATTTTTAATCGTCAAGTGTCCTACAGTAAACAAGCTCTAAAGACTTCCTTCATTCAACTATAAGCATCACTCCTTCCGAGTAGGTTCGGATTTTCTTCTTTGGGTTTTCGACGGCTTCTGCATTGCTAGCTCTCTACTTTTCAACCATCAACGCCGGCAAGGTGGGTTTCTAGGGAATCATCTTCATTCACCTAGCATGCCGTGCATCGTATTGCTGCCAGTAAACAACTAGTTGTGTCTTAAGCGGTTGATTTTCGTCCTACTCACTCCTCGGGGGATGCTTGATAGGCCTATGTTGGTGGGTGGCCAGACGCGCCACCTTTGGACGATGCCCTGCAATCATGCGCCATCAACATTATCGCAGCCGTGGTAAGTCTAGTTCTTGCAGACTCCACATGAGCTTGACACGTGCATGATACAATTGATACGCCGACCTAGATTGCCTTTCGTTAAATGACCACGCTACTTCTTTGTATTTCTAGCTGTCGATATCCGCAGTCGTCAGTTCTCCCAAACCATTTTCGACATAACCGTTAGCTTTCATATTTTCCCCTTACTTTTCCTTCGCTTTTCCATTTACTAGGTGTGTGCAGCCATCACTTACAGAGACTACGACGCGACGCAACAGTCCCTGAAGCGCATTGCTCAAGGCGGCAGGTTAGCGAGCCTTATTGTGTCGCCAGCTGCTGGCTACCCCGTGAATCGAGCTACTCTTGCGGACTACCGCCGCGGCTCCCGGGTGAGCATTCATGACTAAGTGCTAATTGCTTACTCTTGTAGAACTAAAGGAACTTCACGACTTCTCGCTGATATCAATTTATATCATGGATTGTCATATCCAGCACACTTCTAATAGTTATATGCTTTCCCTTTCGCACGCCCAGGTTCTGATGGCATGTGGTGACGCGAACTTCATCTCAAATCTTGCGAGGTGCTCAGCTCCTTCCTTCCCCAACTTAGTTTTTTCTCAAACCGCTACTTCATATGAGATCCACTAGTATTTACTTGTAGCCTAACTTACCTTTGAAATAAATTCACTCCATTTTCCACTCACCCACTGCTGCCGCTTCATTCGCAATCACCCCTTTTGCCTTTCAGGTCATTGAGCGCTGACCAGCTTGCCGACACCGACGACAACACTTTGCCGCAGCAGCTCGCTGCGTGCGACCTCCTCATCGTGCCGGTCCTCCTAGAACCCTCAACTGCTTCGTCGTCGTCCGCCGGTCAAGCCTCTGTAGGCGACACGCGTGCGGCTTGGGCGTCGACAGAGGCCGGGATAGAGGACAGAAACTTTGACTTGACTCGCGCCGAGCCGGTGAGAAACTGCAAGCATGAAAGACCTGAGAAAGGTGTAGTAGGTGTGGGCGGAGACGCGGGTGTGGTGAAACGAGTCGTGCTCTACAAGTGAACGATGAACCATACGAGCCGCTGAACTCATAATCTTCTGCACTTGTAACAAATCATCAAATCCGATTACCTTTCGACTTGTGTAGGTTGTGGCCTTTCCGATTGGGCGGTCAGCTTGGGATGAATACCTCGAATCGGAGGTCAGTTCATAGGCAGTTCAGATTAAATAATTTATCAAATTCATTGAATTTGAATTTGTTACTTCACCGTGCATCATCTGAAATTCACTGCGTGAGGTGATGTGTGAGGGAAGTGGTGATGTTATGTTTTAAGTATGCAAAGACCTGAGCGTACTGACCTGAAATCTGCATCGCATCGAACTGCCAATTGCTGAACAGCTCGAACAAGCCACGAAGCAAGGCATTGACCCTTCTGGGAAGGGCCTCGTGATTGTGATCAAAAAGAACGGCCGCATTCTCCGTCGCACCACCGGCCAGCCGCCGTGGCGCGAGCTGATTGGCACCATGGACGTGATGGATGGAAACAAGTTCGGAATGCCTGGCGACTCCGCCAAGTATGGCGACGGAAAGAAACTGTCCAAATAGGGATGATGGTGCGTCATGATTTCTGGCCAGTCCGAAGAATACCCAATTGTAACCCAATTGTACAATAATTCCTAAATGCCAAATGCAAATGCAAATCAGAATAGTTCATAGCTCCGAAACAATTCGATTGGATTCGCCCAATAATCAAAAAAAGACGCGCAACTTTCAAAAGAAGGAAAGTTCAGATGCCCATGCGATGCACGGTTTCGGAGCAATTGTTTTTGCTGTCTCGCACAGCTGATTTATACAGCTGCGCTGCGAGCGATTTATTATTAAATATGGGCAGCGAACCCGGGTGCGCAACAAATTCTCGTCGTTGGTGGTTGGGTGTTTGATGTCCCGTTATGGGAATCGAACACAGGAACTTTGGATTGTTTTGCTGGGTT
>Ga0307971_1001610_pt1 | contig 11342 bp, 11 predicted proteins | sample OrgLakmetagen714_FD_201820 | JGI IMG/M metagenome (GOLD analysis project Ga0307971, IMG submission 201820) | Saline water microbial communities from Organic Lake, Antarctica - #714 | ecosystem: Environmental > Aquatic > Non-marine Saline and Alkaline > Saline | place: Antarctica: Organic Lake... | reverse complement strand
TGAATATGAAGCTTTTCATTTTCAATTACTTCAAGTGTCTTTTTTCGGATTGAGATCTGTTCACCATCAATATCTAAAAACCATGACAGTCTGATCAAATCAACTATTTCATGTCCTTTCTTACACAACATCTGGGTCATCTCTCCTTCATGCTCTGCTGAAAGCGCTCCTTGCTCTTTCAGGTACTCTACCTCAGCATTATGGGCGGTTTGCAAATTGTCTCCAGGATACCGCTCAAGGAGTAACCCCTCCCAATTAAGGTAACTACGGGCTGGTAAATTATTTCGAATAGCGTATTCGTAATCGTATCGATCAAACGACGGTAGGAACGTTGCTAGATATGTTCGCTGTGTATGCCATTTAATATCCCTAGTGCTCTTCACGATTTGTACTTCTGCACCAGTACAAGGATTAATCAAAGTCGATCCAATCAGATGAGAATATCTCTTATCATCAATATGCACGAGTATGTGAGTCATAGAGAACAGCTGTTCTGGAGCAACTGTCTCAATCACTACAGCATCTTCTGAATCTCTTTGCTTAAAAGAAATTGCGTACCGAGTCGCTGTAACTTCTTTCTTTTTTAATTCAATATCAGCCAAAACTGTTGCACAATGTGGACAGTAATGCACCATGTAGCTCTTTCGTACAACCAATCCATCACGGACTAAATTTTGAAATGTGTTGTGTGCGGCAGCAAGTGCAGGTTCATCTAGCGTATACCGCAACCGACTCCAGTCTACCGACGCACCGAGTGATGATATTTGCTGTGCAATGGTGGAACGGTGTTCAGCAACAAATTCTTCTATCGAGGTGTACAATTGTTCAGAGCGGTACTCGTGACGTGCTTTGGTTATGCCTCGTTCTTCTGCGCTGCGTTCATAGGTAACTTGTGTTTCGTACCCACCATGATCAAGGCCAGGCACCCACAATACACTCTCTCCTTTTGCTCGGTGATATCGAGCCTCAATGTCTTGCAAGGCTACCATTAACGCATTACCGATATGAATTGGTCCACTAATGTTGGGAGGAATCAAGAAAACCGAATGAGTTTTTTTACTACCCTCAGCGCTATATTCTGCATACTTTGCATCCAGCCATAAAGTCTGCATTTTTGGGTCTGATTCGCTGGGATTGTAATCTGAAAATTCCATCTGCTTATTGTAACGCACAAGGCCTAGATTTTAGATCCTAAACTTGACTTTACTGTTAAAACATGCTATTATTATATCTGTATGTGAGGCGATTCTCGCCTCACGGTCATATGGGAGAAAACTAATGACCAACGTTCCTTCAAACACTAAAACTCGTAACGGCGCTATCGGCGACGCAATTCTGGCGGCCGTTCAGGAAAAAGGCGGAAACGTCAACGACCTGAAGGTTGCCCCTGCGAAACCGGAGCGCAAACCTACCAAGGTAACCCGCACCCGGAAAAATGATCGCAAAACAGTCATGCGCCAAGGCATTGGCTGGGAACATGAAATCGCTGAAATTTCGGTTTCGGTCGATGAGGCAGATTGTGTGGATGTTCAGGACCTCGGTCCCTACAGCCACTCCGTCCTCAAATTTGACGGGCGGTTGCCTGAAAGTCTGAATGTGCGCATGACCTGCAAAACAGATCTCAAGAATCTGGCAGTCTGGTCGGTCCAAGGTGGAACAAACATCCGCCGTATCGACGCAGGCGACTTGCCTCATCTGCAGATTCCTGTTGCGCGTGATGATGACGGGCTGCCACAGGTGCGTAAGGCACATGATGACAACTGTGACATCATCGTCATGGACTCACTGGGTCGCTTCATTCAACTAATGGTTGGCGTCACAGTTCGCTCTGGCTATGTGAATGGTCATAAAGGTCCCAAGTGGTTTGAAACGCACCTGAATCTTCAGGAGCAGTTCACCGGGCAGGTTATCCGGACTTCGGCGACCAAAGCTAACGAGCTTGGTCTTGACTATGTCACGGACGGAAACGCTGTAGTAACAGTGATTCCGCTCTGGGACTACCACGCCTACCCGGGTCAGAACTGGCTCGGAATGAATCCCGCGAAAGTCTTTGGCACAGAGACAATCGTCCCCTCGGCAATCGCCGAAGGGCGATCGGTGCAACTGTCACAGGCTTCGGCGGAGGAATGGGTGATGCCAGAGCTGGGCGAACCGTCCAGCAACGATCGTGAACGTGGAGCCATGCTCTGGTTCAACGTCAACTGGCTTGGCGGGGCCGGCTTTGCCTTAACCGCCAGCGGTGACACCATCATGGTGCACTGGAGCAAGCTGCGGGACATGTATGTCCCGCAACCAATGCAGGTGATTGAGTTCACTCGCAGCAAAAACGGTGACCGTGTACAAGCTGGCGGTGTTCGCGCAGCATAACCAGTTCTTTAAAAAATAATTCGCCGCAACATATCCTGTTGCGGCGGTTTTTCGTCTGTGTAAAAATACAGAACTTTACGCCGGGAGCTCTGTATAATACATGCAATGCCAACTCGTTCTTCAGTTGCGGTCAAAGCCGCCAAAACTACTCGTAAAGCTAGTACCAAAGATGGTGCGGCTAAAGTTTCTATTAATAAAAAGCCGGCTAAAAAAACGGCGGCTAAAAAGTCAAAACCAGCGGCCAAGAAAACAGTAAAAAAGGCTACTGCTAAAAAAGTGGTCAAAAAGACTACCTCAACAAAAGTCAACAAAGCTACTGAAAAAGCCAGGACTGACAAAGACTCTAAAATAACTACCTCTGGCAAAAGTCACCCTCTTGGCCACCTACTGATCGCTCGGCTGTTTCGAGAAGCTGGCTTCCGGGGTGGGATCTCTTCCAAGGAGTCCCTACTCGATGCCTATAGCACCGACGAGAGTATATTTTCAATTCGTCCCCAAGTAATACTACAACCAAAGAACCGACGTGATGTCGAGCTGGCGGCAAAAGTAATTGCTGAAAACGTCGAGCAATTCCCTTCACTTTCACTTACGCCTCGTGCTGCTGGAACTGGTCTTGGAGGCGGAGCGCTCACCGATTCGGTTGTCATCGACATGTGTGCCCATATGCAAAAGATCGGTGAAGTAACCGAAAAGAAAGGTGAAACCACCATAGTAACCGAACCAGGTGCAATGTGGCGTGATCTTGAAAAGAAACTCAAAAAGCACAACGCATACATTCCCTCGTTTCCTGCCTCAAAAGACATCTGCAGTATTGGTGGCGCCATTGGTAACAACTCTGCTGGTCCCGACTCGTTACGGTATGGTCACTGTGCACAGTGGGTAGCATCAATGGAAGTCGTCCTACACGACGGACACACCTACACCATCAAACCGCTTTCATACCGCGAATATAAACTACTGATTAAACAAGATCATGAACACGCTCGAATCGCCAAAGAAATCTTTGACCTGATTGCCAAGAATGAAAAAGAAATTAAGAAAGCCAAGCCACATACTGCCAAAAACACCGCCGGCTACCCCCTATGGAGCGTCATGCCAGACGGTGTAGCTCAATTCAAAAAAGGAACCGGTACATTTGACCTCACCCGGCTGATCGCTGGTAGCCAAGGAACCATTGGTATCATCACCAACTTGGTCATCAAAGCCATCCCAATTCAGCAAAACACATCACTGATCGCAATCCCAATCTTTAACCTTGATGACGCAGCTAGTACCATCATCAAAGCCCTTAAGCATAAACCGATCAATGTTGAGGTATTTGATTCACTGTCGTTTGATCTAGCTCTCAAAAACCCCTCGTTCTTTAAAGATCGCTTAGCAGGCACTATGTACTATCGTGTAATGCTATCTATGTACACCACGTATCACGTTCGCTTCCGACGTAAGCTCCCAGAGTTTATGGTCTTGGTTACCCTCGATGAGGATACCGTGCAAAAGGTCGGCGAGCGAAAACTAATCGATTCGATCACGAGTGAACACGTTAAACCTCGACTGGTTAAAAGCCCAGTTGAAAAAGAAATGCTGTGGCAAATTAGACGCGCAAGCTACACCCTGTCTAAATTCCAGGACGCTGGAAAGCGACCGGCGGCCTTTCTAGAAGACATGACCGTCCCACCAGAAAACCTCTCTAAATTCTTCAAAGAGATCAAGAAACTACTCAATGAATTCGGTGTAACCGCAGCGGTCCACGGACACGGTGGCAACGGTCACTTCCACTTCTATCCCCTGCTCGACTTTACTAACAAAAAAACCCCTGACCTGGTAGAGAAAATGGCCGAAAAATTCTTCGCCACAGCCATCAAGTTTGACGGAAACATCTGCGGTGAGCACAACGACGGTATCATCCGAACCCCACATTTGAGTAAGATGTTCAACAAGAAAGTGCTGGATCTATTTGTTACCACCGAGCATATCTTTGACCCGTACGATGTCTTTAACCCCGGCAAAAAAGTGAATCCACGTTTTGACATCAAAAAGACTATGCGTAAAACTAACTAACATAAAAACCAGATCACTAGATCTGGTTTTTTGTTAGTAAGTACCAATACTGCACACCATACAAAATTGGCGCTTAGTAAGTGCTATAGTATTTAGACAATAAGGATTATTCTTTAGTACTATAATTAACCATGAAACAAAAATTAATCGCTGAATGTTTTGGGACTGCTACACTCGCTTTTGCCATGCTGATTTCCATGAGTGTTGCCACACCGCTTATTACCACCCCGATAGTCGCAGGGTTGGTACTAATGTTATTTGTATATTCAATCGGATCGATTTCCGGTGCACACCTCAACCCAGCTGTCACTGTTGGTATTTGGGCAATCAAAAAAATCCCCACCAAAGATGCCATCTTATACGTTACAGCGCAGTGTCTGGGTGGTTTTACTGCCTTAATGCTCGCCTTCTATCTGTTTAACAACGTTGCAGTTGGCTTTACGACCGAATCATACACTGACTTCTGGGCCGAACTGCTCGGTATGACTATCTTTTCTTTTGGAATTGCCAGTGTGATTTACAAGAAAACCAATCTAACCGCGACCGGTCTAGTTATTGGCGGATCACTGACTCTCGGGATTTTGCTTGCAGTCGCTACTGGTTCAACCGGGATCCTCAACCCAGCAGTAGGAATTACGCTTGGAATGGTAAGTCTGAGCAACATCGCTGGTGCATTGTTTGGATCGATAATCGGCATGCACCTATACCGTTTCTTGGTCCGCTAATCAGACCCTAATCCCCTCACTAAAAATAAACACCTACCCTATGCCGGTCAGGAGCTTTATTCTGTCGGCATTATTTGGTATAACTATGCCCACGCAGCCATTACCGGTTACACACCGGTCCCATCGTCTAACGGCTAGGACACATGGTTCTCATCCATGAAATCGGAGTTCGATTCTCCGTGGGATCACCAACGAAGAATCACCAGCTACATATTCTTGATATACGCTGTAAATAGGAGACAAAGTAGCGGTTCCAAATCCATCTTTAGAACCATACTCTAAATTGCCTTCAATAATAAAGTTTTGGAACCGTGACCTGATATCAGGCTGTTTTTCTAATTCAACCCAAGTCTTAGGAGTATTAGTGGCAATGGTCATGCAGTAATCGAGAGCTGCTTCAAACTCCTTTTCTGATGTATCAGGAATAACCACTTGCGACTGAGCAGTGTAGATACTATCTTCTACTGCCTTCTTGCGTTCAAGGAAGTCATCTTTGGTGTATATACCCTCTTCAAAGTTATCGTAAATAGTTTTCTTTTTAGCTAAGAGTTTTGGGAGATCTTGTGCCACCTTTTCATTTTGCTTTTGTGTCTCTTGATTCTTTTCTTTGTAGATGTCCATGCAGACAGCTTTAAATGCATCAGCAAATTCTAGAGTTGGATTTATTTCTTCTAAGAAAGAGACAAATGAATCTTCCAACTCCTGCTTCTTGATCGATAGAGCATGTGTACAGTTTTGCTTGTGATGATGATAATACGCGTGTTTCTTGCCACTACGACCAGTTGAGTAGCTTCCTGTTAGAGGTTGCTTGCACCAGTCACAGACAACAAGTTTTCGCAGAGGAAAATTTGGGTTCTTGAGTACTTGTTTAAATGGCTTATGTTTTCGACCTGCACTCTGACATTGGGCAAATAGTGATTCTGAGATAATTGGTTCATGTTGCCCAAGCACGTCAATTCCCCATTCAGGCTTAATAATACGACCAGCATAGAGCGGGTTCTTGAGCATTTTTTGGATTGTTTGAAACTGGATTTGTTTATCAGCTTTTGATCTAAAGCCTTTTGTATATAAAAAATTTGAAAGAGTTTTATAGGTATAGGTCCCCTTAGCGTATTCTTTGAAAGCAAGGCGAATATAGTGTGCCTGATCGTTAGGAACCATGATTCCAGCCTTTTCTAGCCGTTGATAGCCTAAAGGGGCACCCCAGACCCACATTCCCTGTTTAAGGCGTTCTTTCATACCACCAGTACTGCGTTCGGTACGGATATTATTATCAAATTCAGCAAAGGTAGAGAGGACACCTTCCATCATCTTCCCCATTGGAGTGTCATCAATTGGTTCAGTAACTGAGCGAAGTTGAGTGCCGTATTGCTTTAGTTTAGCTTGCACAGTGACATGGTCGGACTGATTGCGAGCAAAGCGGTCGAGCTTGTACACCACTAGCGAATCTATCTTATTATTCTTTTGGGCACACATTGCAATTGCCTTGAGAAATTGTGGTCGATCTGCGGTTTTAGCTGATTCACCACGATCAACAAACACATCTATAACATCAATCCCTTGGCGTTCGGAGTACTCTCGACACATACGCTCCTGAGATTCTAGACTAGTTCCATCTACCTGCTCTATAGAGGATACGCGACAATAGATGATTCCTCGCTTGCTATTCATGTTTGTATCATACATAGCTATTTTGTATCGTCTAGATTAGTTGAGCCCACGGGGAATTTGGAATCATGGTGTTCTTGGTATGAGTCCATAGCTATATGTCCGAGTTCATAGAGTTTGGCACGGATAAGAGCCACATCCTGATCAGAAGCATGTTTGAGTTTTGGTTCTAGTTGTCGCAAACGACTAAGACTTATCATGACTGAACTTGAATAATCTATACCTCCCTTCTCCGAGCCAGTGGGTTGAATATGTTCTATCTATAATCGGCTCTTGCTCAGCTCCGTAATCTTCTAAAACCATATCTATATTAAATGGACCCATTTGTACTAGTGGTCGTTTAACATTTCTAGACGCTACGTAACACTTGAAGTTAACCAATCGAGGATCGACAAAAGCTTTGGTGAAGTACTTAGCCAAATAGAACGCTAGCTTTTCATTACCATCAGTCTCTTTTAAAAATACAAAACCGTGCCCCCAGATTTTGGAAAGCGTTCTATTTTTCCTTTCCTCATGAAATAGTTCCTCGGGTAGCCCCCAGAAGAGAGCGTGGAAATGTACTGCTCCACGTTTTTGAAACTCTGGAACGAGGATGTACGCGAAAGTCTTTCCGTATCGATAGCGGAGAGCCTGATTAAAAGCTGTGAGATGTCTATATGCGCCTGCGAGGTCGGTGAAATTATCCTTGTAGGTAAGTGTAACGAGTAGAGGGTTTGCACCTCCGCAAAGGTTAGCTGAGACGATACGTCTAAAAGCCATAGCAGCGCGTCTCGCGTTGTCGGCCCTGCGCCCCATCTTTGCCTTGTTTTCTTGTCTGGATAATGTATCTTCTCCGCCATCTCCCACATCCACGTGAACATCGTCAATCTCATAGTCTCTTCGTGCCCTGCTGGCCAATTTGTAGATGTCTTTTTCATATTCATATATTTCTATAGTGTTTCCATAGGTAATTATTTTGTTGTATCCCATGTATGTTTCTATTAATTCTTATTAAGTGAGGGAGAAAGCAAGTCTCCCTCTCGGAGTGTTTCCGCCGCCAAGGCTGGCAGAAAACACTCCGACTAGGTACATAAAAACACCCGCGGTGTGCGGATGTGTGACAGGTTTTGTGCGGATGGTGTTAAATCTGACCAGTAAAGACTTCTATACGGTCACTATGGACAGAAAACATTCCTGTTAGGCGTAAATCTTTTTCAATAAACCGATACATTGAGCGTCTTAATGACTCTCGGCGAAAGCCATCTATTTCATCAAACCAGATTTTTCCTGTCTTCTTAGCGTTTTCAAAATGAAGCAATACGTAGTGTTCATTGTTTGGTTTTCCCTGGTGACTGGTAGAGATAGTGTCCTGTCCGACATGGAATATACAATTCTTAGTGTCATACCATGTGCCCTCGTCTTTTATTTTCTTAGGATCTTCACCGTCTCCAACTAGTTCTAATAAACGGTCGATATCGCGAAAGGGTGACAATACAATTAGAGCTATTTCGTCAGATTGTAAGTTCTTAATAAGTTCGTACCCAGCAGAAGAGAGTTCTGAAAAGCCAATTGACTCAGCTTCAATTGCTTCCTCATCTAACTCTTTATCAGGCGGTAATTGAGCCTTGAAATGCTCTACAACCATTTTATTAGCCTTTCCGGTCTTATCTTCTCTATCAAATTTTTCTAGTGATTCGTTTAACTCTTTTCCTTCTTCACTATTCATTTGTTTTTTAAGTCTCTTTCGATAGCTATCGTCATAAACCACAACACCATTTAAATAGTGCCTGTCAGCCATCCAATTTAAATAGTTTGAGAGCTCGGGAACAGTTAGACCAGCATCAGTAAGAATCTGACGGCTTATTCTTACTGTTGCTGACTGTTCAGGTAAAGATTTAGATTTCTGTTGTTTATTAACACGCCAAAGCATTACTAACAAATGCAATGTTTTATACAATCCTGAGTCAAAAGGTGTCATATAATAAAGATACTCAACAAAACTCATTTAAGTCATTTACATTAGCCAATTTAAGTTGTAGAAATATAATATGTTTAAATCACAAGCAATTAAAAGACTTGAAGAAAAAATTTATAGCAAGATATCAGCCGAAATTCAATCTGGAGAAATTGAGCAAGGCACTTGGGCTAAAGGATTAGCTGAGGCTAATGGTGACAAAGAGAAAGCAGAGGCAAGATATATACAGCTAAGATTTAAAAAGATTAAAGAAAAATCGATAGCAGATTACAACAGGAAGATGAGCGACGAGTACCAGAAAGAAGAACAAACTGAGCAAGAGCAGAGCGAGGTTAAGGTTACGAAAAAACCACCCCTATATCGACGCTTCTTAGCACTTTTAATCAGTTTAATTATTATAGGCCTTATGGCACCACTGATGTCTGTAGTGACATTCATTGGGGTTATAATATTTAGACCTGAATCATCATCAAGTTTTGCAAATGTTGAAGCTGGGGGTTCTATATTAGGTTTTTTGTTGTCTGCACTACTAGCCACTTACGCATACAGAAAAATATCGGGTTACTCAAAAGATAGTTTAAAATCGTTTAGATTAACTCGATAACATTTGTCCCCGAAAGGTAGTCTATTTATAGTTTCTAAGTACTAGTAATTTGCTTGCCGACCTACCCCGCCCTTCACACCGTTCGCAAACTCACGGCGCGAAGCTTCGTATGGCGGCGCGACTAGGGCAGGTCGGCTCTAGCTTGAAGAATACAGCTAAAGAGTATATCTTTCACAAATGAGTCTAAAAGCTTTTTTTGTTGGAATTCTGTCTGGAGCTACTTTAATTGGTAGCTACTTACATGGAAAATTATTACTAGAAATTCCCACGATTGTGGCTTCTGTTGCTATTGCTGTTCTGGGCTGGTATCTAAAACAAGCTTATGAAAACTACGTTAACGAAATCAAAGCCTTAAGAGGAGCAGAAACAGCTCTAATAGAAAATCTAGCAAAAAATTCCCATAATAAAGATTTTTTTAAAGAATGGCGGAGCGCACTTAAATCAAATACCCTATACTCAGTAGTTTTTAGAGATTACGTACAAATTAAAGATATTGAGCATATTCGCGATAGCAATTTATATAACATTTTAGTAAAGCTGAGTATTTCGTTTGAAGCACTAGGTCTTGATGTCAAAAACTTCTTTAGCAGTTATGCTGAAGGAAGTAAGGAAATGCTGTTTTCAGAACATTTAGAAGAATGGTATGGAATGAATAAAAACATGAATACACAGACTAAAAAGTTGGAACCTAGTTTCGAAGACGCGGAAGATGACACTCTTAAAGCAATAGCGGAACTACGAGCTTATTTTGAAAGAATTCAAATCTCTTCATTTAAAATAATTAAAATACTCTCAAAGAATATATTCCCACTAGAGAACCGTATAAAAGTTAAGCAAGTAGTTCAAGAATTAAAAAGGGAGCTAGAGTCAAGCAAAGAAACGTAAACACGGTTCCAAATTGCTCCCCTTAGGGTCACAGATTGACAAATCAGCATTTTTAGTGTATTGTTTTTGAGAAATCAGAAACAGGAGTCTGAAATGCCCTTTCTTTATATCGCCGGAGCTGGTTTGGTAGGTTTCGTTTTGGGTTACTTTTTCACAACCCCACTGCTTGTGATCATCACAATCTGCGGAATTATCATATCGATAGTAATGAGACCCAAACGCGAAGACGGACTCGCCGGGGTGATCGGTTATCTTACCTGGATTTTTCTTGGCTGCGGCTTTGCAACACTCTGGATAACCCACCTCTACGTAACCGATGTGAATATTGGAATTCCCGATATCTCCCAATACATCTTCCGACAATAACAACTCGACACTGAGCTGTCACACAAACCTGAAAAAGGCGTCGTGTGATGGCTTTTTCAATTGTAGATCTACGATTTGAAAGTACAGATGGTTCCAAATCGCTCCCCTTAGGGTCACAGATTGACAAAACGTAATATTTATGTATAATATTCAAGAACTTGCACAAAAATTGGAGGGACTTTAAATGACCGAGTACGATAGCAACCGTTACGATCCGTTAACCAAGCGCCAGTGGTCTACCAACCTTAAGAAGGTCGGTAATGTTGAAACTCTCAAGAAGAGGATTGACAAAGATCTTGCCAAAGACGGAATGCGTCGCGGGATGGTCTACTGGTTTGATTACTTCTCCAAGTCGACAGAACATCCTTACCCACACTTCACTCTGCACCTTGCAGATAAAAGTGTGATGCCTTTCAAGCTGATTCATGTCACCTACAATGAAGCAGTGACTCGTCTTTCCCAGACAGAGTCAACAGGCTGAAGTCGCTATACTAACAACAGATTAAGCTGCTGTATGTATGGTGGCTTTTTCTTTTGCAAAATAAAAGAGCTGAAAACAAAGGCGGTTCCAAATCGCTCCCCTTAGGGTCACGAGTACAAAAATGAGCATTCACGCAAGTGGATGCCATTTTTGTTCGTGATCCAAGAGAAAGCAAATAGTTTTGCTTTCGTGGGAATCGAACCGCCGGAGCGATGTGAGCTTGCGAACAAGTGA
>Ga0307971_1001607_pt1 | contig 11345 bp, 8 predicted proteins | sample OrgLakmetagen714_FD_201820 | JGI IMG/M metagenome (GOLD analysis project Ga0307971, IMG submission 201820) | Saline water microbial communities from Organic Lake, Antarctica - #714 | ecosystem: Environmental > Aquatic > Non-marine Saline and Alkaline > Saline | place: Antarctica: Organic Lake... | reverse complement strand
ATTACATCTTTAATGGCTTGCTTTAATTCAATTACCGTGTCTTCCAAGGGCTCTACAGGTTTTCCGGAACCTCCTCCTTTACCTCCCGTTTTACTTCCTTCTCCGTAAACAGAATATGCTTTTTCTAATTGTTTATATACGTTTCCGTAATCTACTATTAAACCATTTTCCTTTTCATCGTCATAGACACGGTTTGCTCGAGCAATCGTCTGCATTAGCGTATGACCTTTGATTGGTTTGTCTAGATAAACTGTGGAGACACAAGGCGCATCAAAACCAGTTATCCACATTGCACATACAATGGCTAAGCGGAATGGATTGTCTTCATCCTTAAATTCCTTTTCAAGATTGCGTTCCACTATTTTACGGCGATGCACTTCTATGTCCAAGCCCATTTTACGGAACTTATCTACTTCATTCTGCTCGCTACTTACTACAACGCAAACTTCGGTTTCATTTACCTTATTGTATTTACGTTGTAACTCCTGCGCTTCTTGTTCATCAGTAGCGTTTTTAATGCGAAGTTCAAGCTCTTTTAGATATTCTGGCCAATACCCTTGAATAAGCTCATACATTCTTACCGCCGTTGGCTTATCCAAAGCAACATACATTGCTTTCCCTTGATAACCACGCTCATTAAAATGCCAAACTAAATCTTTAGCAATAGCATCTAATCGGGGTTTGGCTGTAAGAATTGGATAATCTCTATTGAATAGGTATTCTAATTTCTTCTTTTGATCGTCATCTAGTTCTTCATTTTCAAAAACCTCAGCCATTTTCTCATCCAATTCTGGATTGGTAATGTCTAGTTTTTCACCTCGGTTTAAATAACGTAAGGGCAAAGTAGCTTCATCTTCAATGGCACGTTTGAAATCATAAATAGAAACGTATTCTCCAAAAATATTCTTGGTTAACTCCTCCTCTTCTTTTATAATCGGTGTTCCTGTAAATCCTAAATAGGAAGCATTTGGTAAACCATGGAAACGCATGTTTCTTGCATAGGTTCCTGATTGTGTTCTATGTGCTTCATCACTGATCACAATTACATTCTTACGGTCTGTAATTAATGGGTATTCGGTTTCTAATTTAGGATCAATGGAGAATTTATGAATGAGTGTAAACACATACCTGTGGTTCTCAGAAAGTAGCTCGCGTAAATGTTCACGACCTGTCATTCCACTCTTTTTCCCCGCAATACTATTCTTATCGTTTACAACGCCAACTCCAGAGAAAGTATCGTATAATTGATTTTCTAATTCAGTTCTATCTACTGCAATTAAGAAAGTATAAGAACCTCCTAGTTTACGGTGAATTTTCTCACACAAGAAAACCATAGAATAAGATTTTCCTGAACCTTGGGTATGCCAAAAAACTCCTAATTTTCCTTCTAAATCATTGATGTTACGAACGTTTCCGATTACTTTATTTACTCCTATATATTGGTGGTTTTTCGCCATTAACTTCACAACGTCTCCTCCGGAATCGTCAAATAGTAAGAAGTTTTCAAAAATATCCATTAGGCGATGCTTGTCGCAAGTTCCGCGAAGCATTGTGTCTAAACTTACTTCTCCTTCTTCGTTTTCTTCAATACGTTTCCATTCCAAAAAGTACTTGTATCTGCTTGTCACTGTGCCCACTCTTGCATCCGTTCCATTACTTAAAATGATGAATGCGTTGGTATGAAACACTTGAGTAATCGTGTCTTTATAATCGGTTAAATTATCAACATAAGCATGATGTAAATCTTGATGATGTGCTTTGAGTTCTAGGAACACCAAAGGAATTCCATTTACAAAACCAATAACATCTGGTCGTCTTTGGTAAAGTTCACCAACGATTTCAAGTTGACGTACTGCCAAAAAATGATTGGCGCTGTAATCATTAAAATTAAAAACCTTTAACTTCGTTTTTATAAGTTTTCCTTTGTCATTGGTATAACTTACAGGAACACCATTTTTCAATAAAAGACTTTTCTCTTTGTTTATAAAACCGAGTGTTTGATCTGCTATATTTTGTGATAATAATTCGACTGCTTGTTCGTAAGCTAATTCTGGATGATCAGGATTTAGCGTTCTAAGCGCTTCAAGTAAATAGCGAGAAAGTATAACTTCATTTTTAGTTTCTCTGCCCAATAGACCGTTCTCTCCAAAAGACTCATTGCCCCAAGCGGAAACAACTTTCCAACCCAGTTCTTCTAAAACGTCTTGGGTGGCTTGCTCTATAAGGGCATCTTCGGTGTATTTATGGCTCATTATTTATTTGATAAGTTGTTTGGATTAAGGACAGGCCATAAGGCTAAACGTTAAAATCGGCAAAGAAAACCAAATAAGATCTTCAGTCAATCCTGAAATCTCTTTATTTATTAGCAGTCTAGAACTTAGCATTAATTGTACAAACTTTTTAAGCACGTGGTTTAACCTGGCTTAACTTTGCTTTCTAAACGGACTTTTTTGAAATAGGCTATAATTTGCGCTTTGGTCATTTTTGCCAATTCAGCGCTTAATTTGTCTTTTTGCTCTCGCGCAAATTTAACAGCGTCAAATCCTTTTTTTATTTTAGTTTCCATAATTCATTATATCTCTTGGTGAGCGAATCTCCAGTTGTTTATATCCATTTTTTATATTGATGGAATTATAGCCTCGTATTCGCTCAATGTTTACGATATGCTTAAAATTCCAACTTACAAGTAGATCGGCTCTGTTTACCGTTGCAAGCGCAATGTGTATGCAGTCTGCAAAACTTGTTTGCCCAACAACTTTTTCAGTTATATATTCAGTTGCTAAATCCAAAACCTCATCATTTTCTTCAAGGAATTCTGTAAATTCACTTTTCAAATCGGTTATGAGCTTTATTATTTTTTCCGGGGCTGGAGCAAGTTCTCTTTGTAAAACAGCAGAAAGCAAAACCTTAAATTCACCATTATTTATCCTTTGAAAAAGTGGTCTTGTATGTTCCTCAAATTCCATATCAAAATAACCGCCAAAAACCGAGGTATCAAAATAAATCCGCTGCTTTTTCATTAAGTAAATATACAAAATTTAATGTGACCTTAGTTTATAAGGTGAACTTTTTCTGGGCTTGAGTCTAACAACTGAATGGTTTTTAGCTGGGAATATTGCGTATTGCGATATGAGGTATTGTTTTCTTTTAGCGTTTTTACACCATGGATATTATATTGAGTATTTACAAATCGAAGTTTGTAGTGAAGTCAATGAAAAAGCACTCAAAACGAATGGGGCTGAACAGTAATTTTATTGCATCAATGTTGATGATGATATTATTTGATGGTGTACAACTCCTCCAACATTTTTCGAGTTTCATGAATTTAAGTACGAAAAATAACAATCTATCAAACCACCCTCTTCTTATACAAATACTCCTGAAACCCGATAAACGTTTCTCTAATCGATTTTACATCGCCTAGTTCGCGTTTTGCATCTGCAATGGCTTTGTATTTTAGTTCTAAAAGGTCTGGGAGTTTTGAATCGTCCAACTCTTCAAAACCTTCTTTTACGTATTGGTCTAACACGAAGTTTAAGAATTCTTGTTGTTTTGGATTGTATTCTCCTAATTGGATTTTAGCGCGGCCTGCCCGCTCTAATCTTGGTACAAGTTGTTTGTGGTAGGCAACATAGCTTAATACATCAAATAGGTCACTTTCTTGACCATGGATTAAATCGCGGAGGTCTTCTAGTTGGGCGTTTGAATATCCTTTCTCTTCAAGTTCCGTGAGCAGTTTCTTACGTGTGCTTGGCAAACTCCATAGTTTACGTAATTCTTCTTCGCTTTTAAAGAACACTGGTAAGTCACCAAATAGTTGATTCATAAATTCTGATGCAGAGATTGGTTTTCCTGAAGGATTCCAAAATGATGTTTTGACTGTAGAGTCTATTTCTCGAATCTTATTGTCTGAAAGTTTTATTTGGATTAATCCTGATGGTGACTTTTCACATACACATGGTAAGTTTTCACAAATTGGACATGGAGAAGGGTGAGCTGTGGTACATTCACAAGGTTTAATATTACACACATTGCAGACTCTTGGTCCTTCGCTACCTCCTGTTGTTGTGTCTGGACCTAAAGGTTCTCCATCCCATTCAGGATCTTGGAAGTGCTTGTGTGCATTTACATAATCGTAAACTGTGAAGTAATCTTTATTGTCAAAAAGTCGTGTTCCTCTACCTACAATTTGTTTGAATTCTACCATTGATTCAACAGGACGGAGCAAAACGATGTTTCGTATTTCTGGAGCATCAACTCCAGTACTTAATTTTTGTGAAGTTGTTAGAATCGTCGGCACACTTTTCTCATTGTCCTGAAAGTCTCTTAATGATTTTTCACCCATCGCTCCATCATCTGCAGTAACACGGTGACAATAATCAACACTTTTACTTGTCTTTAACTGGTTTATTACGTCGCGAACATAGGCTGCATGGACTTGTGTTGCACAAAACACCAATGTCTTATGGTTTTGATTAATTGAATCCATGAAAAGCTTAATGCGATAACGTTCAATTTCGTCAATAATGATTTTTCTACCGTAATCTTTATAGGTAAATGTATCTCCAACTTCTGCTTCACCATGAATGATTGTATCATCTGAAGTGACAGTATATTCATCGTAATTGGTTTGTACTTCTTTTACTCTGAAAGGAGTTAAGAAACCATCGTTAATTCCATCTTTTAAGGCATACGTATAGACTGGATCTCCAAAATAAGCATACGTATCACTGTTGACGTCTCTTTTTGGTGTAGCAGTTAATCCTAATTGAACAGCCGAAGAAAAATGCTCCATTATATCACGCCAAGAACTTTCATCATTTGCACCACCTCTATGACATTCATCTATAATGATAAAATCAAAAAAGTCTTTTGGATATTCTAAATAACGGTCGGTATTTTCTATTGCTGCATTTGAAGGATAAAGTTCCATTTCTTCCGCTGCCATAGCCACATCTTCTTCGTCTAAATATTCTTCATCGACGTCTTCTTCCTCACCACTTTTGGCTGATGTAGCTAATGTTTGAAATATTGTAAAGAAAATATTACCGTTTGTAGGTACTTTTCCTGTTTTTCGAATCTTAGAAGGCGTAATTCTAACTTTTATATTGTCATCAATGATATCAAAAGCATTGAATGAGTTAAAAGCTTGATTTGCCAATATATTTCTATCTGCTAAAAATAGAATTCTTGGTGCTCTTTCATGATATTGGGTGTCTGAGCTTGTCGCAGACAAGTTCCATTTGGCATGAAAGAGTTTCCAAGCAATTTGAAAAGCGATTGCTGTTTTTCCAGTTCCAGTGGCTAATGTTAAAAGTATTCTATCTTTTTTCTCCGCAACAGCTTCAATTACTTTCGCAATTGCATTCTGTTGGTAATATCTCGGTTGCCAAGTTCCTCCTCGGTCTTCAAATGGAACTGCGAACAAACGTTCTTTCCATTCTGCTATTTCTTTTTTATACTCTTCTTTAGGTGTTGGATAACACATTTCCCAAAGTTCATCTGGAGTAGGGAATTTATGTACATCTCCTTCTGCACCTTCATCCATGTCTATCTCATAGATCTGCAAACCATTCGTAGAATATGTGTAGCGAATGTTTAAACGTTGTGCGTAATCTTTAGCCTGGCCAACACCATCTGTATAGTATATATCTCTTCTTTTTGCTTCAACAACACCAATTCTTCTGTTCTTGTATTCTAATACATAATCTGCATAGAGTGGTTTAGCTCGTCTGTTTTGACCAATTAATCGTCCTGCGGTTATAGGGAATTCTAAACGCAAACGACTGCCTTCAATACTTCCCCAACCTGCTTCACGCAAAGCTGGTTCAATTAAATCATGTTTGGTTTGGGCTTCATTCATATCACTATAATTTTCCAATAACCACCTTTATCAGGTCCTATTCTTTGTAGTATTGTTTCTTTCAATTGTGCAAAATAGGACTCAATAGTTCTATCACTGACTCCAATTTTCTCCGAAGCTTCAAGAGCGCTGATTTCAGGTTTTAGCGCTATTAAGAATAATAGCAATGCTTTTTTATCACCGAATTTTCTCCGAAATTCCTTCGAAGTCTCTCCGAAGTCTCTCCGAAGCTTCTCCGAAGTTATATTGTTCTCTAACGCAATAAAATCTATAAACACATCGTAATCACTGCTCAAAATAGAAGAAATTTCTTTGGGTGACTCCCATACTTTCTCTAAAGTTACTCCGAAATTACTCCGAAGCTTCACCGAAACATTTTCCTTAAATAATGTCACTTCAATACCGCCATCTTTTTCTACAATACGAGGTTCTGGTAAACCAGCATCCTTGCAAGCCTTAAAAATTTTCAACGTTCCTCTGCCCCAAGTGTCAATATATCCTGCTTTGAAACAAGCATCAGCTATCACTGGATTCGGAGATTTTGAATTGTGTTCTGTCTTTAAACTTTCAACGGTCATGCCATTGGGTAGTGTACCTTCATTCCATATCGAAAATCGATCATCAAAGACACGTATTTGAATGGCTGCTCCCATATACCTTTTGTGTACCAAAGCATTTAATAACATTTCACGTATTGCAGCAACAGGATATTCATCAGCTTCTCTTCGGTGCATTCCCTCAAAATCAATGGGGCGTGTAAAAAACTTATAGTTGAGTATGTTTTGAACTTCGTCAAGTAAGTACACTAAATTCCCTTCAATTGGCTCTTGGAATTTAAGTTCCTCACTATCTTTACCAAATCGACCAATCATTACTTTGCAGTTTGAAAAGAAACGATTAGGATCTTTTCCAAACAAAACGATTCCAGCTCTTTTAATTTGAAAATTATAGGAAAGTCTTAATTTTTCAAGAATTTGTAGCGTGTCTAATCCATCTGTATTGGGGAGTCTTCCTTTGTCTTTACTGTCTGTAATAAACTTCTCTATTGTTGCTGAATCAATGTCTTCAATTGAGGCGTCCTCAACTACAATTTCGTCCCACGTTTTTCCTGATTTTAATAATAGAAACTCAGCTAATGCTACACCATTTAATTCATGTGTAGAACTACCTGATCGAACATAGTATTTTCCTTTGTATGAAATAGGGTTTGCATATCCATTGACTACAATTTCAATGTATTTATTGTTATCGTCTTCACGTAATTTGATTGGACAAATTATGCCCATAGCATTTTTAATCTTTGCAGGAATATCTTCTAAAAGTGATTGGAATTTTGATAAATGAACCGTTTCTCCTTTATCATTTTTTCCGATAAAAAGTTTACCACCCTCAGAGTTTGCAAAAGCACAAATCCACTTGAGATATTCATCTCGCCAAGTTTGTTTCCATTCTATGTTTTGGGCTTCGTTCATAAATTAGTGGTTTGTAATCCCGTGTGAAAGATACATAATTAGTTTATAAGTCTTTAAATGGCTCCATTAAATCAATTTTATTGAGTAAATAATCGATTGAGGTTCGTCTTCTCCTAAAATTATTTTTTTCTTCACTAATATAATCTATAAAAAGAGATTGATTTTGATTATAATCAAACTTAGATTTTACTCCTAGTTCATTTTCTGCGCTAAATTTAGATAAAGAATTTAATTTGTTTTTGTCATCATGATCTAAATATTCATTATAAAACAACACCATTAGGGCTTCAATATTTACTCGGAGGTAATTTTCATTTCTAACATTTAATGTCCCTTGTAGAGTGATTTCTATATTGGCTAATAGATTTTCATGATTCAACTCTCTTTTTTTAATCTTGATATAAAAATCACCGTGGAATAGTCTTAAATAAATAAGGTAAACTAATAATTCAGGGATAATGAAAGAGCTAGATCCAAAGCTTTTTATGGTAACTCCAACGTGCCGAATAATTTTTTCTTGTTGACGCAGGGTTAGACTTCTTAACTTAAATAAGAATTTAGTAAATATGATAAAACTTTTAGTTTCTCCGCTTAAAACACTTTCTTTTCTTGGTTCTAAACTAAAAAATTCTTCCATTTTAAAAAGCTCTAACAAATATATTATGTATTCGTCCAACTCTGGGGGAGGAAGTGAATACTCCACATCAATAAACCTTCTTAGGTATTCGTCTGAATCCATTCTATCACTTCCGTATACACCGCGTATAGCATATCCCAGTTGAACTTTGTCAATGGAAAGAACAAAGACAATTCCTTTAACAGAAAACAAGTGTTTTATATTTTCTAAAACGGAAACTGCATAGTTTGGGCGACAACGATCCAACTCATCAATAATAAATACAATGGGCTTATCGTTTGAGTTTTCTGCAATATATTCTTCTAGTTTTTTATGGAAATCTTTTATGTTCGCCTTTCTTTCTATATAGTCCTTAATATCATCTTCAAAAGATGCTAAAATACCTTCACTTGTTTTTTCTAGAATTTCGGCTAAACCTTCTCCTCCATGTCGTTTGACTAAATTCTTTAAAATTGAAGGAAGGGCTGCTTTAGCAATTTTACTTCCTTTATCTAAAACCGCTTTAAAAGTTTCAGAGGACTCTCTCCCCAACAACTCTTTTAACTCAGCTGTAATTGCTACAAAAGGATTGTTCTCAAAGTCATTCTCCCAAGCGTTGAAATATAGCGTTTTAAACTCGTCTTTTTCCATTAACTTGTTTCTCCACATGTTAACAAAGGTGGTTTTACCCGTTCCCCATTTGTTGTCTATGGCTAAAACAAACCCATTGGGATTTGTCCTTACAATATCAGTGAGAACGTCTGCATATTTTTCTCTGTCTAATTTACAATCTGCAAAGGTGATGTTAGTTAAGTCTTCAAATGGATTTAGTGTGCTCATGTGGTGTTAGGTTAATTAGTTAATTCACCAGAAAATGCTTTTTGAAGAATCGATTTTTTGAGTTCTTCGAGAGAGGTTTGTTTTTTTGTATAATGGGAATCTATTAAAGAAGCTTCTTCTCTTATTACATCCAAAGATTCAACTATTTTATTTTGTTGTCTCATATCTGTAGGGAATTTAATCTTAAAGTTTTCGATTTGAACCTTTGTTATTGCTTGACGAGTTGCGCCTTGAGCTCCTATTCCCAATAAAAGGTTTTTTGTTTCACTGGATGTTAAAGCATAATGAAGAAACCTATGATTCATAATACCATCTTTCAATCTTATTATAGAAACATGCTGATTAACTCTTGCGGGTAGAAATTCACTATCTACAATGCAGCAACGAGCTACAGAAGCACCAGTAATATTTAATAGTACATCTTTTTCTTTAATTGTAACATTATTGAGTTTACTGGCTTGTTCCTCATCAATAAAGGCAAGTTTCCTTTTACGAAATCCGTCATCATGAACATTCATACTTCTAATCAGAGAAATACCTGTCTCTTTATATGAGGACTGTCCTCCTCTTGGCGTAGCACCACTTCCAATTTTAGTTGTAATCTCCTTTAGTTTTTTATCTTCCCAACCCTCACCTTTCTGACTAAAAATCTCATTCAATTTCGATTGAAATAGTTCTTTCGCATTAACAATATTCTTTTCAATATTGGCCTTTGCATGGTCTATGGCTTCAAAAGCTTGGTCTAGAATTTTAACGATTTGTTTTTGTTCTGAGAGAGGTGGGATTACTAATTCACTTTCTTTTAATAAACGATAATGTCTTGCATAGCCAAGGTCTTCTAGTCTTATATTCTGAAGTTGATAAGCAAAGAACTTTGAATTTAAATCCTTGATTGGGAGCAAAATAACTATGCCATCTGCGCCTTTCACAAAGTCAAAATCGATATATTTAATAACCTTAGTGTGATCTCCAAATACAACCACAGGTTTATCAACTTTATAAACATCTTCTAAATTGTCCCAATAGCCAGTAATTAAATCTTTCTCCTGTGAAACAATAGGAAAAACACCTTCTAGTAAGAATTCTTTCTTTGGAATCTTCTTAGAGCTTTTTACTCTTTGAATACAATCTGTGAATTGTTTTATTTTCCACTCCTTTTTCATATCAATTCATTTACAGATTCAACAATACTCACAGAGTCCGCTTCCATCTTTGAAAAGGCGAACCACTTTTTCCCTAAGTCTTTTAGTGAAGCACCAATATGGTAAACTTCTTTTTGGTCTATAATCATAAATCTATCGTGTGATTTTGTAAAAGTGATGGCTTTAAATTTAGGATATTGCGTATTGGCTCTATTAATATCTAATTGTAATTTTCTAGAAATGGTTTTACAGAGAATGGTCACTTTTACATTTTTTTGTTTTTCAGTTAATTGTGTAATTACGCTATCATCCACATAATTATCTATAATTACAATACTTTTTTTCGCCTGTTTAATGAGTTTGTTTACAAAATTATAAGCGTCATAAGTTTGTCCGTCAAAAAATATTCCTTGTTTCTTTTCAATTTCAGGCCCTTGCAATGCTTTAAAAACTTGTTGGAATTTTTCGTCAGTGTCTAATTTGTGTTTGGTGAAATCTGATGACAGTTGTAATAATTGTTGGTGATTGCCAATTGTTTTTCGCATTTGAACAAAAGCATTAATGATAGCAATACTTACTTTCACAGCGGTTTCGCTTCTTAATACCGCTGAAAGCATGGAAACTCCTTGTTCTGTGAATGCGTAAGGATTTACGCTAGAATGCTTTAGGTTTTCGAACCGGTCGCAATTTGCGACCAGTTCAATATTTTCATTTTCAGATAGTTGAAATCTAAATTCTTTTGGAAAACGATCAATATTTCTTTTTACTTGTTCGTTTAATCTTTTAACCTCTACTCCGTACATTTCTGCCAAGTCAGCATCTATCATTACCTGCTCATTTCGAAAAGCAAAAATTCTATTTTCAATAAAGACTGGTGTTATTTCGTTGTTATCACTCATATCAAGTCGTTAAAAAATGAATTAGGTACGGTTTCTTCAAGGTCGAAAATTGCGACCTTGAACTTGAGGTCACAATTTGTGACTTCAAATCATGAACCTTCTGCTGAATAAAAGCTTTTATTAATTCAACAAAACTAAACTTGATATCGCATTTTGCGACATCAAGTTGAAACCAGTCGCAAATTGCGACCAGTTCACTATTTTCTATATAAAAACATTGAAAATAAGCAAATTCGAAATCATTAAACTTTTTCAAGGTCACAATTTGTGACCTTGAACGATTTGAGGTCGCAATTTGCGACCGCAAAATAGAACTGGTCACAAATTGTGACCGCTTGTAATACATATCTTTATTCAACAATCGCATTAAATCAATTCTTTTATAGATTCTAGAATTGAACTCGTTTCTTCATCTAAACTCACCATTTCTTCCAAAATCAATTCTGGACTTCTTAATGGAGCTTCTTCAGGAGTGTTTGGGTTTTTTGGCGACAAATCCACTTCGGCTTCGCT
>Ga0307971_1001600_pt1 | contig 11379 bp, 14 predicted proteins | sample OrgLakmetagen714_FD_201820 | JGI IMG/M metagenome (GOLD analysis project Ga0307971, IMG submission 201820) | Saline water microbial communities from Organic Lake, Antarctica - #714 | ecosystem: Environmental > Aquatic > Non-marine Saline and Alkaline > Saline | place: Antarctica: Organic Lake... | reverse complement strand
TGGCGCCCGGCTCATGGGCATACGTGCGACGTGGCCAGCCCAACGAAGAATCCGATTATGAAAGTAACTGTCGATGTCAAGAATGCCCAAGCGACGGATTCCCACTGCCAATATGATTTCAAGGTTATTCATTTATGAGCACCGCGCGCCTTTAGGTGCCATGCATGCCCCCTTCGCGGCTTCGCCGTAAATTAGTTCGGCGGTTCAAGTTTAGGAACTTCTAGATGTACAGATGTAGAGGCCAACTGCAACTTCGTATATATGTATATTGCACTTACACCGATTTCCAATAGAGCCCCAAAGCGAAAGCGCATCATTAGTGGTTAACACTGAATGAAGGAGGTATTAATGTGCTTTCGTGTGCTCTTTGAATGTCCATCTGCAAAGAGGAAGGGCCTTCTATAATATGGTTGAGAAATTGATCGTGCTATTTTAGACAGGATTTGTTCTACGCAACTGCTGCAGCTAATTTAGCAGCCGCTGCCGCTTTAGGATGGCTTTTCCACCACGAAGGCCCCACACCGTAACGGCATTGACTTTGATCCGTGTACTTGGCAGCCCATAACGACGACGCTCCGAGAGAGGCCGGCTTGTTGGGCACTTCGGTGCAGTGCACAGCAATGACCTGATCATCACACTGCTGACCGTCGCAGGAGCACCGGAGTTTGAAGTTAACACTAGGAAGGCAAGCCACGCCTTCAGCCAAGTCACTTGAGGTGCTTATTTTTCGGCGAAACGCAGCTTGGTCGTCTAGGGCAGGTGGCATGCGCGATATTGCCGCCCATTGGTCAACTGCATACAAACTACCAGCCCAGGCAAAAATGAGGCCCGTGTTAGCGGTCGCCAAAATTCCATCAACTTCGCACGCTACCTCGAGTTGAACATGCTCATGAATGCCTCGTGGGTTGTTCGTGAGCGTCGATGGATTTTGCAAGCGATATTTTGCAGGAATTAGCACTAATGGAGGTCGCAAATAAACTATATCCACATCAGTCACTAGTACAGAGTAATCGCCAACTGAGAGAGCCAAACTCAAAAGCATTGGTTTCATCCACACTGCAGTTCGATATGCAGCATCGCCAAACACGACCTGGGGCAAATTGCTCTTTTGAACTTCTTTCGTAGTATTTGCGGGAGCAATGCACAGAGCATACAGTGTTGAAGTACCCATCTCCACGTTCTCAGCTATTTGATTGCACCAGCCAAAGGCTTCCCAGTCCATCGAGAAAACGGCAAGAGGTGGAAAAATAAGACTTCCCATTGAGAGTGGCTGAAGTCGCATCAGATGTGACATGAAATTGTCAAACAGGCATGCGTGAGCTCCAGTGAATACAGTGAGGGCAAATACTGGCCTTGCTGTAGCAGTTTGCCTTGCATGATCTGTTGGGCCCTCCTCCGGCCAAGCTGACTCATTCGCCACCAACGCGACACGCAAGAAGGATCGAGCCACTTCAGGTAACGCAAAATAACGACGCACCCACACGGCTTGAGGCTTCAACTCTAACATCTGCGTGAGAGCGATAATACTTGATTCGCTTACTTCAGATTCCGCTTGGATGTGAGCAAAACTTTGATGATTGGAGTCTTCGACACCGACCATCGAAACACTTACAGCAGGAGCTCGTGAAGTTCTCCTTAGTTGTACGAGTCTATTCACTTGAGCAGTCCCGTGTAAAACAATAATCAAAATGGCAATACGCAGCCACCAACTCATAGGCAATTAAGTTTTACATTGATATTCTGATTCGTGTTCGATGCTAGCTCTGTAGAAGTTGAGACATTTGTCGATATAAGACCTAGGACTTCTGAAGTATCTAAACACGGTCTGATAGGGGTCTCATAGACGAGAGATTCGTCTACTGTAGTTGCTGGCGAGCCCTTTGACTGCTCTCTAGCAATTTTTCGGCAGTATGCACAAATAGATAATAGTAGATAATCCCCTAGCTTCAATCTTACAGGTGCTCCTTCAGTCAATTAGAGCTAAGTACAACCTCTTCTACTTAGTGCTCCAAGCTTAATGTCATTGCTAGCAAACAACAAAGCAGATACTATTGCTGAAAAGCTATTCCAATCGAGCTAGCTCGTAAACAACAAGCTAGCTTTAACTACAGATCTGTAGCTAAGTACTACACGTGCGTGCTGCAATGCAGAGCAGAACGAAGCGCACAATCGCACATCGCACACGAAGCACTGAAACCTGAAACCCAGGCCGGATACAGAGAGAGGAGGAATATTTTTGAGTTTTGTTGTTTTGTTCGTTGGTTGCTGGTTGGCTGATTTTCGTTTTGTTCTTCGGCAGATGAAAATGTCTCTGCCGGACTGCTTTTCTTCCATGGCATCGTAGGAGAAGGTCGTCGTTCCACCATGATACAAGAGTAGAATAGCAATTTTAGCAATGCAACCGGATAAGAGACAACAAGCGAAGGAGGCGAAGAAGAAGGCGGTAGGTCCAAATGCTTTTCCCTCTACTATATGTGTAGTAACGACTAGCTGCAAGAAAAAGAAGAAAAAGAGAGAGAGCATTCGCAAATTTTATCATCGGGTACTTTTTTTAGGCGGATGAACGACGCGCTGCACAAACTGCAAAGCGAGCCGCAGCTCGGGAAGCTGCGGAAGCAAGGAAGCGTGCAAACGCTGCAGCCAAAGACGATTCGAAGCCAGGGTTTTGGGCGCGGCGTAAGCAGCGACAGGCGGAGTTTCAGGAGGCGCGAAAAAGCAAAGACGAAGAGCAAAAGGCCGAGCTCGTGCAGCAATTTAAGAAATCAGCTTCGTTCATGTTTGACGTACCCGTGGAGGTGGAGGCTGCGCTGCCGAGTGGTCTAAAAGACGCCGCTGTTGAAGCCCGCCTGGCCTCCGAGGAATGCAAAGCCGCAGTCGCAGCAGTGTGGGCTGCTGTCAACGCCGGCGATGCCGCAGCAGCCTCAGAAGCTGCCTCCAACTGTGCAGAGTGCGCAGAACGTGCAGCCGCACTAGCGACGGATGCGGCCGCTGCTGCCGCCAACGCGGGGAATTCTTCATCCGCGCCGTCTGCTGCGGGCGCAAATAGCAAAGGAGGCGGAGGCGGCCAGGACAAAAGCCGTGCGCGTGCCTCCTCCAACGCCTCCTTCAGAGAGCCAACCCCTCTTTCCACGGGCCCTGGCACCCGCCAGCCTTCTCCTCGGCCTAGAGCTGGTTCATCAAGCGCTGCACGGGCCTCTAATTCCTCGCGGGCCCGAACTTCGACCTCTTCTTCGGGCACCGGCGGCGCTAGCGGGTACCCTGCGGTTCGGCCTCCCTCAGCGCAACGGTCGAGCTCAAACCTAGCGGGAGCATCCCGGCAGCGAGCACTACAAGGAGGTTCGTCGAATGCTCAAGCCCGCATTGACGCCCAAGACAAATCGAAAACGAGGGCGGCGATGGTCGCGCGTGCGCAGGTGATCTTTTTGTTCACTTGTTGAAAATTTGTTGCCTGAACTGAGTTCAATAGTACTTGTCAATTTTCACGGTATCTTTAAACCATATCTCATATTCGTTTCTAGAGGCATGCGATGCTTTGAATCGAACCAACCCTCGAAAGGCTTTCCTTCCTTTCCTGTTTTTCATTCCCACCATTTTCGGGTGCCTGTGCAGGGCCTGGTCGAGAAGCGGAAGCAAGCGAGGCCGTCGACGAACTTAGAGCTCGATGACTTTGGCGACGGCGATGTTGCCGAGGAAGATTTCGCCGAGGGAAGTTGGGACCAAGGCAAAAGTCAGGGCGCTGGCCAGGGTGGTGGTTCGGGGATGGTGCTGCGTGGGATCGGTGGAGGACCGCGCAGTGGCGTAGGGCTTTAAAGTATAAGAGAAGTATGAATTCCACCGAGGGCTTCTTCAATTCAAAGGGGGTCCAGTGGGACTTGAGCTTATTTATATTTCAGTACTGCAATGATAGGAAAGAAATTGTGTAATACATGGCACGTTCACTAGAAGGGCGAAGGCAGAGCGCAAGAAAGACTGAAAGAAGAAAGCAAGTGAAGTTCAGTAATTCTTTATGTATGTTTCCCACCCTCCCCTGTAATAGCTTTTAAAAATAGGTAAAATCTGATCCTGTCGTTCCAAATTCAAAAAATCTGATCCTGTCGTTCCAAAATTGAAATTATATCTGATACTGTCGTTCCAAATTCAAAAAATCTGATCCTGTCGTTCCAAAATTGAAATTAAATCTGATCCTGTCGTTCCAAATTCAAAAAATCTGATCCTGTCGTTCCCTAATTGAAATTAAATCTGATCTTGTCGTTCCAAATTCAAAATATTTGATCCTGTCGTTCCCAAATTGAAATTATGATCATGGTCACGTCACTAATTGTGAACCGGTCTTAACACAGTGGATACTACTTGCAGGCAGCTGTGCGGGCGTGCCTCGCCAACGGCAACGAATATGCTAGCGTACAAAGGCATCAAAAAGAAAGATGATTTAGTGCGCACTCTGCGTGAACGCGGCTATCGAGACGACCTCGCTGACCCCATTGTCAAATGGAAGAACAAGGACCTCGTCCAAGCCCTCATGAAGAGCGATTTGGAGCGCGATGGGGCCAGTATGAAAGACGCAGGCGCGCCTGACGATAAAGGATCCGATGATGAAGCCTGTGAAGATGCTTTGGAGCGCGATGGGGACAATATGCTTTGGAACGACAGGATCAGATTTTTTGAATTTGGAACGACAGGATCAGATTTAATTTCAATTTGAGAACGACAGGATCAGATTTTTTGAATTTGGAACGACAGGATCAGATTTAATTTCAATTTTGGAACGACAGGATCAGATTTTTTGAATTTGGAACGACAGGATCAGATTTTTTGAATTTGGAACGACAGGATCAGATTTAATTTCAATTTCGGAACGACAGGATCAAATCTTGTCAATTTTGGAACGACAGGATCAAATCCTACCCTTTAAAAATTGAGAAGAAAAAAGCCTCAGACAATGCAGAGCTAATAGGAGCGGAATTATCATTGCTAGACAATCAAAATAGAATCTCATAATCATTCAAGACCATAACAATCAACAATTCTATAGAGCTCTGTTCCATTACAGAGGATCGTAGTACTCGAAGGCACTTTTGGCGAGTGAAGCGCTGCTCGATCTTGAGGATCGTTAGAGCACAATCAAAGGACAGTCGGGATCACCAAACTTACGCCAAAGAACTTAACCTCCCGAGAGTTGATTATGGCCGATGAGGTGAAACACATTCCATCGCTTGAGCTCGTGCCTTTGGCTAGCGGCTGCGTTGCAAGCGGTGAGGTGTTGTATGCTGACGTAGGCCTTTCGTTTTGGGGCGGTGTCGATCCGTTAACTGGGATCGTGATCGACCGCACGCACCCGCTCTTTGGGCAGTGCATAGCTGGAAAAGTGCTCGCCATTCCCAATGGCCGCGGCTCGAGCACCGGGAGCCAGGTCATGCTAGAGCTGATCTTGAACGGTGTAGCACCTGCGGCCCTTGTACTGCGGCAGCCCGATTCTATTCTCGCTCTCGGCAGTGTGGTCGCGGACGAAGTTTTTGAACAATCAATGCCCATTGTCAGCGTAGGGGAACTAGGGTTTGCTGCTATGGCACAACATTCTTACGCCTTGATTTGTGGCCGCGGCCGTGTTCTCGCTGGTCCAACCGAAACGGCAGTAAGCGACTTCTATGAGAATGCAGCCGCCACTGGCAACAATTTCGAGCACGATCTTCACCAAAGCTCTTCAATCGAAGAACTTCTCGCAGCTTCGGGATTAGTGTTGACTGCTAACGAACAATCGGTGCTCGACGGCCATTCTGGCCATGCCCTCGCGCTTGCCATGCGGATAGTGGCTCGTACAGCTGCGATCGAAGGCGCTCCGTCCCTCTTGCCGGTGACTCAGGCGCACATTGACGCGTGCACTTTCATTGGGCCAGGAGGTTTGCAGTTTGCACAGCGGCTAGCGTCTTTAGGGGCTAGAGTTGCAGTGCCTACAACCCTCAATGCAACCTCCGTGGATCGCCGGCAGTGGCAGGTATGTATGTTACCCGCTGTGGACAGTCCTTCTGTCTTCCTTTCCTTCCTTTCAAGTTTGTTCAAAATACTATTCCTCTTTATACCTCTTGATTACTGAATTTTCATTTGCCCATGTGCACACCTGGTTTGTTGTGCACACACAGACGCTTCAAGTGCCTCCTAGCTTGGGGCTGCCAGCCACTGCCTTGGGCGATGCTTACCTTGCCATGGGCTGTTCCTCCACTTCTTTCACCTGTGCCCCGTATCTTCTGGACGATCATGCCATTGAAATGGGGGATCGCCTCGCATGGGGCGAATCTAACGCGGTGGTGTATGCAAATTCGGTACGAGACCCCAACCTGTATATATTCCTTTTCTTTCACGTGTACGGCGTCATTAAGAGTATTTGTAAGCTTCAACTTGAACATCGCACGACCTTCCTTTTTAGCTCTCCTATTTTAATGCTTGTTCCAATCTCAAGGTGCTCGGTGCGCGCACTCAGAAATGCGCGGACTATTTAGACATTTGCGCAGCGATCACAGGAAGGGTTCCACTCTCGGGCGCCTATTTGGATGAGCACCGGGCGGCAACTGTCGTTATTGACGCTTCGGCGCTAGTGCAGCACGATGCTACGAGCCTCTTGCGTGACAGAGTAGATGCCGAATCTCAACTTATCATAGACGAAGAAATGGGTACTGGCATTGTCCAAGAATGCGGAGACGCGTTTTGGCCTGCGCTAGGATACTTGTGCGGCCTCGTTTCCGAAGCACGCGTGCCCGTGATTGTAGGGCTTGAAAAGATGGCTTCATCCCACATCACCAGAGACGACCTCAAAGCCTTTGCCGGCGCCTTTGGCTCCACGGCTTCGGTGCCACTCTTTCACATGGTAGGCCACACGCCGGAAGCCCCACACGTAAACAACGCGTTGACCCATAAACCACCTCAAGACACTGTGCACTTAACGCCGCATGATTTGGCAAAAGTGTGGGTGACTCTGAACAGCGGTGCGGTGCCAGCACCGTTATCGTCCTCACAAAGGAGCAGCTCGAGAAATTACCAGCCTGAACACGGCAATGCATCGCAAATGAGTGTGGTAGCGATGGGTCGAGATGCATGCAGTTATGAGGCGAGCATGTTGGCTGACGAGGCAGCTGCTGCAGCCACTACGTTATCAGCAAGCGAGGAAAAAGAGGCAGAAGTTGATGTTCCTATTGAGCTCGTGGCCCTTGGAAGCCCTCACTTGTCGCTCTCCGAATGCGCTGCTTTCGCTTCATTACTATCGAGCGACAAAACCCCTCCTCTTGATGGGGTGAACTCACCCTTAACTCCAGCAGTAATTCCAGCGGCAACGTCAGAAGAAGTGCTCAAAACGAAGAAACACCCAAACGTGCGTGTCGTAGCTACTCTAGGTCGCCAGGTGCTCGCGCAAGCTGAGTCTCAAGGCTACGCCAGTGTGCTGCGGAACTTTGGCGTGGAACTGATCACCGACACTTGTTGGTGCATGCTCAATGAACCAGTCGTGCCCGTACATGCTCGCACAATTGTTACGAATTCCGCCAAGTAAGAACTACGTGCCACCACGACCTCCTCCCCCACTTCATATATTTTTGTTTACTCGGTTGCTATTTGTTTGTGCGCCGTTGTCGGTGAAATGCGACTTGCAAGCAGAGTATATTCTTTTGCTTTAACATGTCTCAAAAGAACACGGCAAACGAGACAACGGAAGTAAAAAGAAACAGTCTAGCTCTGACTGTACTCTCATGACAATACCTCTTCATGTGCATGGGTGCGCGTGTCTTAGGTACGCCCACTACGCGCCGTCACTCGTGCAGCGGCAAGTGCGATTCACCGACCTCCGTGGGTGCGTACAAGCCGCTGTCACTGGCCGCAGCCCCATTTATCCGACCTGGGTTGCACATGCATGGAGAACGCCTCCTAGGGGTGCATCTTTTTCTGGAGGAATATCTGATGGGTTCATCGGAGGAGCGCGATCAAGGCCAGGTATTGGCCATAATGGAGTGGGGGTATCTGCTTTAGGAGGTGGCCAATTGACCCGATCGATGTCGACAATTGCCAGTGATGTCAACCGTATCAGAGGACTTCGCACACGCCACTCCGGTTCTTTTCTGGCGACTGGGTTGCGAGCAATTCTGCGATTGAAGTAGTGTCGTTGAATGGAGGTTATGACTTCGCCTCTTTCATTATATCCTTCCTCTTTGAGCTTTTGATATGCCTTCGTAGAGAACGAAAAACATGCTGCCATTGCGCGTTCATTTCGTTTGGGTTTGGGGCCAATTGAAGCAGTGAGTTCTATATGAACACCAGCTTTTTGTTCCGGGAAATGAATTATATCCAGCCGGCGGTCTGGTTGCAAGTGCCTGCCTGCCTCCTAATTATCATAAATTATGACTGTTATCTCTTGTCTCCTGCCCCGTTCCCGTTTCCTGAGTCCGAGTCCCGTGCCCCGTCCCGAAAAGAAATAGTTCTTGAAATTTCGAGAATTTTCTCAAACAATAATTTATCGTATTTTTACGCACATTCAATACTGCAACCACCACGCTTTTTTGAGCTCTGAGCTCTCTCTGAGTACTTCGGTGCCAGCTTCGGTTGATTGTAGTTGTAGCACTTTGGGCTGATTCATCGTGCCAGCATGGTCACAAGGCCAGCTGCGCTCTGGGTAGCCTTAGCGTTATTGATTCCTGAAGCATGGGGCCTCCTTAGTAGCGGTGGATTGCAACCTTCAAGAGCGTCTCATCTGGTGCGAGCATTCGAAATCATGACGACTCTCATTCTTATGTTCAAGGAAGCGTCAAGGAGCCTCTTTGCTTAACCTATGCACCCCCACGCACACTCTGTTTGTTCGTTGATGTGCAGGGACGAGGTTCAATCGTTCGGCGCCACCCTGCGGCCAGCCGATTATCACAGCCCCTGCTCAGTGGTTACTCATTGCCGTGGCCTCCACGTAAGCCCTTCGAGAAGCAATTAGGAGCGGAGAAGTGCACTGGAACCATTAGGAAACCTAACACCCTTGAAACTGCACATTTTGGGATGCTACGCGTATGATGTTATGAAATCGCTATGATCAGTTGTATAACATTGTCGTTGTGAGCTTGCGCGTTTGCTTGCTTTCGTTTCTGCTCATACATTTCTTTACATGTTTTAATTCCTGCAATCACATTCCAGGCTCAGGAGGAGACGACGGAGTGAAGCAGAACCGGTGGCGGTTCACTGCTGGAGGGCGATCTCGAGCCATGGCCGTGCGCTCTGCAGCTCGATCCGCGGCCCAAGCGCTAGCCAATCGAGTCTCTTTGCTCCGAGAAGCAGGGCGGCGCGCGGCGTGCGCGGCTCGAGTGGTCAAAGCAGCGGCGGCGGCGCGGTGCAGTCGCGTCATGCACGTGGCTCTTCCTGCCTTGATGCTCGCGGGGCATTTGGCGCTAGCGCCAGCGTCGCACGCGTCAACCTGCGCCGCGACTCCAACGGACATGTCAGGATCATCATCGTCGTCGTCGGTGGTTCGGATGGCCAATCCCTCGTCTTCATCGGCTACCCGCACATGTGCCCCACAACCACGCCAGAGTACAGGGCCAGTGGCGGCAGCTGCGCTCGCGCAGTCGCCGTCCTCCTTTGACGTGTCCGCCAAAGCCCAAGAATTCGTGGCCGAAGCCAAGTTTGTGTGCTCGGAGCTTGCGGAAGACGCCATTGAAGCGATTGCAGAACTGGCCCATGAGGTGAATGATGAAAGAGAATAGAATGAGAATAGAACTTGGGCTAGAATACTAGAAAAAGAAATGAGAGATGAAAGTGTTTGCTGATTTGTGTGTGGAGTGCTACTTTCCTAGAATCTGGATGAACCAACTCTGCTTCTCCGTTCTCCCCTCTAATACAAAATGACCTACTGTAGGTGCGCGGCGCCAAGCGAGACGTGCTCATTTTGCTGCTGGCCACCGCGGCGGTGATTCCCGCGTTCACCGCCCTCAAGCTCAGCCCGATTCTCGGCTTCTTGCTCTCGGGCTGCGTGCTGGGCCCCAACGGCCTTTCCCTGGTCTCGGACGTGCACACCATCGAAGTGCTCGCCGAGTTTGGGGTGGTGTTTTTCCTCTTCGAAATGGGTGCGCGATTTTTATACGATGATACATCTTGGATAGAAATTTTGGTTCGTCTAGCGTTATCTTAATTTGTGTTTCTTGTCTTTGATTTTTTTTTTCATTTCTTCGTTTCTCGTCGCCTTTGCATGTCGTCTCAACCTTCTGCCACTTTTGCCATATCAAAAACAATTGCACTAGGCCTCGAGCTGTCTCTTGAACGGCTGATTTCCATGAAAAAGGACGTCTTTGGCCTGGGGTCGGCACAGCTCGCCGTCACTACTCTAGGCCTCGGGTGTTTGGCGCCCCTCGTGGTGCCTGGATGCACCGCCGCTTCGGCCTTTGTGATTGGAATTGCGCTCGCCTTGTCGTCCTCGGCGTTTGTGCTGCAAATCCTCAAGGACAAGGAAGACATGAGCACGCGTCACGGTCGTGCCGCGTTCGGGATCTTGCTCCTGCAGGTATTAGTCGCTATGTATTTGTATGTGCGAGTGTTAATTCGCTTTTTTCTCGGACTTCTTAAGTTTCTGCACGAGAAGCGTATTTTTCTTTAACTCTTTGTCTCTCCCAACCTCTCACTACTACTACTACTACTACTACTCCTACTACTGTAGGATCTGGCCATCGTGCCGATGTTGGTGGTAATTCCCCTCTTGGCAGGGGACGGCTCCCTCATTACCGCCATTCGTCAGTCGGTGGTGAAGTCTTCCATCGCCCTCGGTGCCATCGGATTAATCGGCCGATACGTCCTCAACCCCGTGTTCAAAATCGTCGCCAGCTCCAAATCACAGGTATAAGCGTGCGAGTGAAAGGAAAAAATTATGTTGATGCTTGCCATGCATTTTGTGATTGAGTAGTGTATTGATCGAGAAACTTGTCCACAATATGAGCTGCTACTCTCCACCTTAATCTTGGCCGCGCCTGTAAGTACATTTCCCATGATGTGTCCTCTGATATATACATACAAAATACACAATTTCAGGAAGCGTTTCTGGGGCTGATTTTGCTCACGGTGACGGGAATGTCAGCGATGACCGAAGGATTGGGGTTGAGCAACACGCTGGGCGCGTTCTTGGCGGGCGTGCTGCTCTCCGAGACTAAGTACCGCTACCAGGTGTGATGGACTACTATTATCTTGCTTGTATACAGCAAACATAAGAAATGAATGCTCACCTTTCTTGAGGACCTGCAATAGTTACCTCTGTCAAAATTCGTCCTGGCGTTCAATCACGTTTTAACCCTGTTTCATTGTTCCATATACCACATTCGTGTGTACTCGCCTTCAGGTGGAGGCCGACATTGTGCCCTTCCGCGGCCTGTTGCT
>Ga0307971_1001595_pt1 | contig 11393 bp, 9 predicted proteins | sample OrgLakmetagen714_FD_201820 | JGI IMG/M metagenome (GOLD analysis project Ga0307971, IMG submission 201820) | Saline water microbial communities from Organic Lake, Antarctica - #714 | ecosystem: Environmental > Aquatic > Non-marine Saline and Alkaline > Saline | place: Antarctica: Organic Lake... | reverse complement strand
GGACTGGCGGTTGCAGTCTGGCCGGTTGCTTTCTGTGGTGCTTTTTTCTGGTCAGCCTGTGCGCCAGTGGCGATCTGAGATTCCAGTGACGCGGCACGGCTGGCCCACGATGTGCGGGTGCTGGCCTTGGCCGCACAAGAGGTTAGTGTTAAGTGTCTGCTGATCGGCAAAGGCTTATCTCCCGATAACGATGCTCTGATGGCACGGATAGCGGCTTTAGGTTTGGAGGACAGGGTGGTGTTGGCCGGTCAGCGAAAGGATATTCCTTCCGTGATGAATGCGCTGGATCTCCATGTGCTTTCCAGTTCATCCGAAGGCTTCCCTAATGTGCTTGCTGAGGCGATGGCCTGTGGAACCCCCTGTATCTCCACTAACGTTGGAGATGCCATGGAAATCCTGGGTGATGCAAGCCTGTGTTGCCCTGCGCAGGATTCACGTGCCTTGGCCGATCTAATCATCAAAATGGCCAAAGAGTGGCAAAAGAATCCCACTGCCTGGCAGGCTCGGAAAAAAGCAAGCGCCCAACGAATTGCGTCTCGGTTTTCGATTGAAGGCATGGTTGATGCCTATGAGGCATGCTGGTTTGGTGAAAAGCGGAGTTTAACCTGACGATGCGTGGGCTGATCGGATGTACTCGAAACATAAAGGCAGCCGACTCGGATAAAAATGAAGTGAGCAATGGGCCCAAAACCGACAGCCTGGAACACGCCATGATGGCCAATTTCACCCGTTCCTCATTCGTAAGATGTGAAGCGACCACCTGAGCGGTAGGCATAAATGGCGGTATCATGTTGGAGTGTATTGATGTTTCAGACCTGGTTGGAAGAAAATTGTTAGCAAAAAAAATACTGTTTGTTGTTAATATCCCCGAGTTCTTTTTGTCCCATCGACTGCCCATCGCGCTTGCCGCCCGAAAAGCAGGTTATGAGGTACATGTGGCAACGGCGGATGGGGTCGCAGTTCAGGGCATCAAGAATTTTGGATTTGTACACCACAAGGTTGCCATTGCAAGAAGCGGACAAAACCCCTTCACAGAGCTTGGCTCTGTCATCGGGTTGTATCGTTTGTTCCGACGGTTGCAGCCAGATCTTGTGCATCTGATTACCATTAAACCGGTCTTATATGGCGGTATTGCCGCCAGGCTTGCGGGCATCCCTGTGGTAGTCGCTGCAGTGTCGGGGCTGGGGACGGTTTTTGTCGCGCACACGGGCCTGGCCCGGGTGCGACTCCGGCTGGTCTCAGTACTGTATCGGTTGGCGTTGAATCACAAACGGCTTGCGGTGATCTTCCAGAATCCGGACGACCGCGACGGGTTATTGTCGATTGGCGCACTCAGGGATGATCAGGCGCGTATTATCCGTGGTTCCGGTGTGAATCTTGCCGATTATCCGGTTGTGCGAGAGCCCGAGGGTAAGCCAGTGGTAGTGATGGCCGCTCGCTTTTTGAGAGACAAGGGCGTTTTCGACTTTGTTGAAGCAGCAAGATTGTTGCGTTCAAGGGGTGTTGCGGTGGTGATGCGTTTAATTGGCTCACCAGACCCTGGCAACCCCTCCAGTGCCACTGAGTCGGAGGTCCGCGGCTGGTCTGCAGAACAGATTGTCGAATTGCCCGGGTTTTGCACCGATATTGCCGCCCAGTATGCTGCAGCGAATATTGTATGTTTGCCTTCTTATTACGGTGAGGGCCTCCCCAAAGCGCTAGTGGAGGGGGCTGCTTGTGGCAGAGCTGTCGTAACAACAAATCATCCCGGTTGTCGTGATGCCATAAAGCCTGATGTCACTGGTGTTCTGGTTCCTGCCAAAAACCCGATTGACTTAGCCGATGCGATTCAGGCCCTGATCGAGTCACCGGAACGTCGTGCCCAAATGGGCAAGGCAGGCCGGGAACTGGCGGAAAAGGCCTTTGCTATTGAAAAGATTGTGGAACAGCACATGACGATCTATCAAGAGCTATTGGCCGATGATTAACAGCGGGAATGTGTTGGTTACCGGCGCTTCCGGATTTGTCGGCGGCCATCTTCTAAAACGTCTTGCTTACCGGAAGGAAGGCGAGGTTACGGGTACGGTAAGAATGGCTGGAAGTGTTATCACGACGGGCACGGTTGCTGTGGGCAATATCGATCAGCACACAGACTGGTTCGTCGCCTTAAAAAATCAGCAAGTGGTGGTTCACACCGCCGCCCGTGCGCATATCATGAACGATCAAGCGGCGGAACCGTTGGCGGCGTTTCGGGAAGTGAATGTAGCGGGGACCCTCAAACTCGCTCGCCAGGCAGCAGAGGCCGGTATCCGTCGTTTTGTATTTATCAGCTCCATAAAAGTAAATGGCGAGCAAACAGCACCGGGCAGGCCATTCACTTGTGACGATACCCCCACCCCCGAAGACCCCTACGGCATTTCAAAACTGGAAGCAGAACAGGGCTTGCAGCAGATCGCTCTCGAAACCGGCATGGAGATGGTCATTATCCGCCCGCCCCTGGTGTATGGCCCGGGTGTAAAAGGCAACTTCGCCAGCATGATCAAGTTGGTTGAAAAAGGGTTGCCCTTACCGTTTGGCGCGATAGACAATCGTCGCTCCCTGGTTGGGCTGGACAATCTGGTTGATTTGATTATTACCTGCATAGACCATCCGAGCGCTGCCAATCAGGTGTTTCTGGTCAGTGACGGTGAAGATCTCTCCACGTCCGGATTGTTGCGGCGGGCGGCGAAAGCGATGGGTAGGCACTCCCGGTTAATCCCTGTGCCTGCAGGTTTGTTGCAGCTAGGCGCTACGGTGCTGGGAAAAAAAGCCGTTGGCCAACGGCTGTTGGGCTCGTTGCAGGTGGATATCGGTTCAACGCGAAAGCGCCTGGATTGGACGCCGCCGGTATCTGTAGATGAAGGGCTGAGGCGTTGTTTTGAAACTCACGGCTACTGATCATCAATGTGATGAGCCGTTAACCAGGATGTTTAAAGAGTGATTCGTTTTCTGGATGTGTGTTTTGCCTTGCTGGGGCTTGTGATTGGTTTTCCGCTTCTGGCAATGCTTTACGTGATTGGATTGTTCGATACCGGCTCCCCCGTATTCCGGCAGGAGCGGATTGGGCGACAGAAAAAGCCGTTTACCCTCGTAAAATTCCGGACAATGAAAGTTGATACCGCCTCAGTGGCGAGCCATCTGGCCAGCACCGCATCGATTACCCATTTTGGCCATTTTCTTCGTCGCACCAAACTCGATGAATTACCACAGCTCTGGAACGTGCTGAAAGGCGAAATGAGCCTGGTAGGCCCCCGTCCCTGCCTGTTTAGTCAGGACGAATTAATCCGGGAGAGGGCCGAGCGGAACGTATTCAATTGCAGACCTGGAATCACCGGCCTGGCGCAGATCAATGATATCGACATGTCTACCCCGAAGCTCCTGGCTGAAACCGATCAGAAAATGCTCGAAAAACTCACGCTGAAGGCCTATTTCCGGTACATCCTTCTAACACTGGGAGGTAATGGATCCGGTGACAGAATTCCGGGAGAAGACTGAGTGATTAATCGATTTTTGAACCTGCCAAGGTACCAGAAGCGCATTGTTTCGGTATTGTCAGACGCTGGCGCCCTGTTCTTATCCATCTGGCTTGCCTACGCCCTTCGATTGGAAGATTACTTTTGGCTCCCCTCTGACAAGCAGTTAGCGGTTGCCGTCACAACCGTGGCTCTGACCATCGGGATTTTTATACGCCTTGGGTTATATCGAGCCGTTATCCGCTACCTGGGTGATAAAGCCTTTTTGACCATTATTTACGGCGTGATCGGCTCCAGCCTTTTGCTGATTATATTGGGTTACCTGTTCCAGGCCTTTTTGCCGCGCTCTGTCCCCATCATTTACGGCGCAATGGCCTTCCTGTTCGTCAGCGGCACCCGCCTCAGTGTACGCATGATCGTCAACCGGCCGCTGCAGATGCTGAAAGAGCCGGTTGCGATCGTTGGCGCCGGGAGTACCGGCCTGCAGCTGGCGTCAGCGCTTGGGCAGGGCTCAAAATTCCGCCCTATGGTATTCATTTCCATTGACCCTGCGAACCATAAAACCCTGATTAACGGCCTGCCGGTGATCGGGCTTGATCACCTTGAAGAGTACCTGCCTAAATACAGCGTTCAGCGATTGCTCCTGGCACTGGACGCAGACCCCAACATCAATCGCAAGGCGTTGATCGAAAGCCTGGAAACCCTGTCCATTCCGGTACAGACCGTTCCCTCGGTATCCGAACTGGTGTCCGGCGAGGTGCGAATCAACGATGTCCGGGATCTGGAAATTGAAGACCTGCTGGGCCGGGACCCGGTCCGACCGGATCTGGAACTGGTGGCAAACAGCCTTCACCAGAAAGCCGTGATGGTGACGGGGGCAGGGGGCTCAATTGGTTCAGAATTATGCCGACAGATTATCCAGCACCGCCCCAGAACCCTGGTGCTGTTCGATCGGTCTGAATCCTCTCTCTATCATATTGAAAGGCAGCTTCGCGCAATGAACGCGTCTGAGGCCTTGGGTGTCAGCATTCATCCGTTATTGGGCAGTGTCACGAACCGCGCTCGCTGTGAATCGGTCATGAAAAGCTTCGGCATCGAAACGGTCTACCATGCTGCCGCCTATAAACACGTGCCGCTGGTTGAACAGAATGTGATCGAAGGCATACAGAACAATGTGTTCGGTACGCTTCGCGCAGCCGAGGCGGCCATTGCCTCCGGAGTCGAGCGTTTTGTACTGATCTCGACCGATAAGGCCGTGCGGCCGACCAATGTCATGGGCGCCAGCAAACGCGTCGCGGAGTTGGTACTGCAGGGCCTTGCAAAGCGCCAGAGCCAAACCATTTTTTCCATGGTGCGTTTTGGGAATGTTCTAGATTCATCTGGTTCAGTGGTGCCACTTTTCCGGGAACAGATCAACGATGGCGGCCCGGTCACCGTGACTCATCCAGATATCATTCGCTATTTCATGACTATCCCCGAAGCGAGTCAGCTGGTGTTGCAAGCCGGCAGTATGGGGCAGGGCGGAGAGGTATTTGTACTCGATATGGGAGAGCCCGTCCGCATTGCGGATTTGGCAAAGAAGATGATTCACCTGATGGGGCTGGAAGAAAAGACCAGCGAACATCCCGGGGGCGACATTGAAATTCAGTTCACCGGGCTCCGGCCGGGGGAGAAATTGTTTGAAGAGTTACTGATAGGTGGGGACCCGGAGCAAACCGAACACCCCCGGATCATGATGGCCAGAGAATCCTGCCTTCCCTGGGCCGAGATTGAGGCAAGCCTGCGCAGCCTTGAAGCCGCCTGCAGCAGCGCCGACTCCCAGACGATCTTTGCCATTTTTCGCGAGCTGCCAATCAAGTTCTCTCACCAGGACAAATCGGGGTCAGACCCCAATGCATTTCACCCCGGAAAATGCACTGGGGTCTGACCCCCACGCCAATCTAAGCGCCAAAATAATGGCGTAAAGTGGCGTCAAAAACGCCACAAGTTTAACGTTATTTGACACCCAGGCCAAATAACATAGCACCTTCGAATCTTAATTCCGGAGACGCTATGTTTATCCTGCCCGGCTTATCGCCCAAGACCATATTTGCGCTTTGCTTCAGTTTTTTGCTTATTGCATGTGGCGGCGGAGACTCCGATTCCAGCAGCACCGCTTTGGCCAATCCTCAGTCTGATAACGTTGAAGAGCCAGCATCTGCGCCTTCTATAAATGAAAATGAGCCCGCTCAATCTGAAGAGAGCGTAAAGACGGTTTGGGTGGAAGGTTCTGCGGTAAAGGGTGTCGTCCGGGGCGGTCGAATTTCTCTTTGGCGTGCTTACAGTGCAAATCCCGAATCAGGATGGGTTCAGGTGGGCGAAAGCGTACGCACGGACAATGACGGTCGGTTCCGAGCTGGTGTTCCTGAGAATTTCACTGAGCGTTCCTTAAAAGTTGTGCTGGCCTCAGACAGTGCCACCCAAATGCGCTGCGATGTGCGCCCTGTTTGCCAAACTCCGGGTGGTGGCAACGTAGCGTTTGGAGAATGGTTCTGGCCCGGTAACGATCTTTCAATGAAGACGATGGTCCATCCAACTGGGGGCTCTATTTCCAGGGCGGTAATTACTCCGCTCGGTTCCCTGGCATTTGATATGGCCTCGTTAAACGGGGTGCCGGAATGGTCTGATTACCAAAATGCATTGTCAGACCTGGAAGCCAAATTCAGTCTCTCAGCGGGGGTGCTTAGTCGCTCTCAAGTAGATCTGTCAACCCCTGGAGCGTTGATGGCAGACGCTTCAGTTCTTGAATCTGCTTTTGTGAATGTTGGTTTCCTTGCGCTTGCGGAGGATTCGCGTTGGGGGTCTTTGGCGGATGTAATTGGCGACTTCAAACAAGAAATAATTCGTAATCGGTATTTGCCTCTGCTTTCGGGTGCGCAGCTTGAGACCAGTGCTGAACTAGTGTTGCTGGCAAGCAGCCTACAAGCGTCCCGCCACACAGAGGTGGTTTATCAGGAGGGTGAGCAGGGGCAAAATTTATCTCTTGCAATAGAATCTCTGGATGAAGCTCTATTAAACATTGGCTATGTGCCACAAAATCCAGACCCTGTGCCAACGCCAACGCCAACGCCAACGCCAACGCCAACGCCAACGCCAACGCCAACGCCAACGCCAGCACCAGAGCCAGAGCCAGAGCCAGAGCCAGAGCCAGCACCAACGCCAGAGCCAACACCAACGCCAGAGCCAACACCAGAGCCAGAGCCAGAGCAAACACCAGAGTCAACGCCTGCGCCAGAGCCAACTCCAGAACCCGAACCGGTGACCGGCTCTGCAAGAATGACTTGGCAAGCACCATTAACCCGAGTCAATGGGGAGTCCATAACAATGGGCGAAATCGACAAGTACGTCGTTCGATACGGCACTGAAGAAAGCGTTGAAGAAATGTCTTATGAAGTGATTGTCGACGATGGTCAGACAATGGAGTACGAGGTCGCCGGGCTCGGAGAGGGTACCTGGTACTTCGCAATCCGGACAGAAGATACAAGTGGACTTCAGAGTACATGGTCAGAAGCAGTCAGTAAGACGATTTCCCGATAACTCGGACCATAAGTAACAGCACGGAGCCATGTTCCAAGCGCCCGTCGAGCGCTTATCGGTAACGGACACGGCGGCTGTCGACGGGGCCTTTGAAAATCTAAAAATCGTTACGTGTTTGTTATTGGTGGATTTTTTCTGAAGGCATAGTCTGCTGTTATGTTCCGTTGGAAGCGGTAGCGCAGATTATGTCTTCCCGCGAATCATGACAGCAAGGGAGCAGGCTTTGCCCAGAGACGATCCCGAATCAACTGCCGCCAGCCAGCAGTTTGACTGTGCGCTGATTGTAAAACTCCTGAGAAATGCGCCTACCGGGCACCAGCCCGGTTGGGAGCAGGAAGATACCCTCTGGGTCAGAAAGGCATTTTAGCCTGATACAGCACCCATAAGCCCGACCGCGCAGATAATGTCCGGCAATTGCCGCACTGACATAACGTAACCACAGGCGGGGTGGACTCACCAGCATCAATAGCTGATAATGCGCGCCCTCGGGTCCAGTGCCATTGCGCTCAGGCGCGCATTTTTTGGCGATTGGCGGGACGCTTAAGCATGGCGGTGCTATGCAACTGAAGCCTATTCACCCCTGGGACAAAAGCATTAATGTTCAAACCTAACGCAAAATCCGGCCAGCGACCGACGCCGTTACAAGACGCCCTTGGCGAGTGTAAGAGCGGGTTTTACGCAGTCGGATTCCTCAGCTTTTTTATAAACCTCCTTTTGCTTGTGCCAGCACTATACATGCTGCAAATATACGACAGAGCCCTCGGCAGTCGAAGCATAGAGACCCTGCTGATGCTTACGTTGATCGTCGTATTCCTCTTTATAGCGTTGGCGTTGTTGCAGATAGCCCGGTCCGCCATTCTGGTTCGGCTCGGGAATCATTTGGATGCCAGCATGAACAGCAAGCTGTTCGCGTCCATGTTCAAGCAGTCCGTTAATGAACCAGGCCGCCAAAGCTCTCAGCCCATTCAGGACATGACATCGCTGCGTCAGTTTCTGACCGGTCAGGGCCTGTTTGCTTTCTTTGATGGCCCCTGGTTGCCAATCTTTATTGCGGTTCTGTTTGCTTTCCATCTCTGGTTCGGTATTTTTGCGATTATCGCTGCCATTATCCTCGCCGTGCTGGCCTTGGTGAACGAAAAGCTCACCAAGGCGCCGCTCAGCTCGGCCAGTAACAAAAGTATCCAGTCTACCCGCTATGCAGATTCATGCCTTCGCAATGCCGAAGTCGTTGACGCCATGGGCATGGAAAGCAACCTGCGCTACAAGTGGCTGGAAAGGCACATTGGCTTTCTTAAAGACCAGTCGGATGCCAGCGACCGCAATGCTGTCGTGAGTAATATCTCAAAGACCCTGCGGATGATGTTCCAGTCCCTTATCCTGGGGCTGGGCGCCTTTCTTGCTATCGAACAGGAAATCACCCCTGGTATGTTGATAGCCGGCTCCATTCTATTGGGCCGGGCGCTTGCGCCACTGGATTTGATGATTGGCTCCTGGAAGGGGTTTTCGTCCGCGCGACAGGCTTATCAGCGCCTCAATCAATTATTTGAGCAGTACCCGACTGGTAACGAGGGCATGCCTTTGCCAGATCCTGAAGGACAATTGTCGGTGGAAGCCCTGGTGATGGTTCCTCCCGGCGCAGCGTCGCCTGCCCTGCGCGGTGTCGGCTTCAGTCTCGACAAGGGCGACATGCTGGCCATCGTTGGGCCCAGTGCGGCCGGTAAGTCCTCTCTGGCCCGAGCCGTTCTTGGGGTGTGGCCGCTGCAGAACGGCAAAGTCCGGCTTGATGGTGCGGATATTCACCAGTGGGATAAGGCCGAGCTGGGCCCCTTCCTCGGTTACCTGCCTCAGGACATTGAATTGTTTGAGGGCACCATCAGCGAAAACATCTGCCGGTTCGGTGAGGTGAATCCGGGGGCCGTTGTGGCGGCGGCAAAAATGGCGGGTGTGCACGAACTGATCCTGCGCTTGCCTAATGGCTATGACACTCACATCACCGCGGTTGGTGGTGCGCTGTCTGGCGGCCAGCGCCAGCGCGTTGGCCTGGCCCGAGCATTGTATGGCCAGCCACGTCTTGTGGTGCTGGATGAACCCAACTCAAATCTGGATGACCAGGGTGAGGAGGCCCTTGTCGCCGCATTGGAAGCTCTGAAAGAGCAAGGAGTTACCGTTATTCTGATCTCGCACAGAAAGCCCATCCTTCGCCTGGTCAACAAAATGCTGGTGCTTTCGGAAGGCCAAGTAGCAGGCTTTGGCAGCCGGGATGACATCATGCGTGCGCTCCAGGACGGCCGAATCAACGTTGGTAAAGGCAAACCGCAGACCCTGCAAGGTGGCAAGGCATGAGTCGGCAGATCTCCGGGGAAATGTTGGAAGGTGAATACGAGAAAAAATCGGCTGCGCCTGACCTCCCGCAACTTGAAACCGACCACCGGCGGCGCTCCCGGCTCGGCATTCTGGTGGTTATTCTGACCTTTATCGGTTTTGGCGGCTGGGCCACTTTGGCACCGGTAGACGGCGCTGCGGTGGCCGTCGGAGAGGTTATTGTCAGTACCCAGAACCGCGTTATTCAGCATCTTGAAGGTGGGGTGGTTGATCGCATCTATGTCGACGATGGCGACCGTGTTCAGCAGGGCGACATCCTGGTAGAGCTGTCAGATGTCATTGCCCGTTCTGAGCTTGAAATCATCCAGTCTCAGCTACTGGAGATCCTGGGAGAGGAAGCCCGGCTGCTGGCCGAGCGTGCCGACAAACCCTCCATTCAATTCCCCGAGCGCTTGACCAGCCAGTCCGAAAAGCCTGCTTTCGCTGCCATTCTTGAAGGTCAGCAATCGCTTTTTGAGTCCCGCAGAGACGGCCTTCAGGCCAGGCTGGATATACTCAACCAGGGCATTGACGCGCTGAATCAGCAAATTCAGGGCCAGCAGGCGGTGAGTCGCAACCTGAGTGGGCGTATTGCGTCTTATGAGCAGGAAGTGGCGGGTTGGCAAGAGCTTTATGATCGCCAGTTGGCCGATCGCACCCGAATTAATGAAATGGAGCGAGAGCTTCTTCGCCTGAAGGCCGATAAGGATTCTACCAAATCGGAAATTGGTCGCTTGCGGTCGGAAATCAGCTCCACCCGCTCGGAATTGCTGGTGACCAAAGAAGAATTCATGGAAAAGATGACCACCCGACTGCGGGAAGTTCAACAGAAAAAAGCCGACCTCATGGCGCGGGAAACAAGCTTGCAGGATACCCTCAGCCGGCTGGTTATTAAAGCACCGGTGACCGGCACCGTGGTGGGCAACAAAGTCTACACGGAAGGCGGCGTTGTCAAGCCGGGCGATACGCTGATGCAAGTTGTGCCCTTCAACCTTCAGCTGGCCATTAAGGCCCGGGTTGCGCCCACGGAAATTGACCGGATTAGCCCGGGCCAGAAAGCCGATGTCAGGCTTTCCGCATTCAACTTCCAGGCGGCCCACGTCATCGAGTCAGAGGTTGTGACAATATCAGCCGATACCTTTGAGGATGAAAATACTGGAGAAAGTTATTACGAAGTGCGCCTGAGGCTCACCGAGCAGGGCACGACGACCATGGCGGAACAGGAGATGTTTCTGGTGCCAGGCATGCCGGCAGAAGTCATGATCAGTACCGGAGAGCGCACCGTGCTCAAGTATCTGCTGGACCCTTTCATCCGGTTGTCTGAAAAAGCCTTCCGGGAAACCTGAGGAGAGTGCGTGCACCACTTGCTACCACGAACCGTTGTACTTTTAGCTGCTGCATTGCTGACGGCCTCCGCCCTCGCCCAATCAATGACATTGGCAGAGGCCTACGAGACAACACTTAACCGTAACCTCGAGTTGCGCGGTGAGCGAACCTACGTACAGGCAGAGAAGGCCGGCGTGGATGAAGCCTGGGCCGGTGTAAAGCCTCAAGTGGACTTCACTGCCGGTTATGGCCGCACCCGGTATAAAAGAGACCTTGGCTTGGGAGGGTTGGAGGATGGCTCCGATAGCCCCCGACGTTTGGACGTAGGCGTCAGCCAGGTACTCTATTCCCGGAAAGCGTTCAAGGGGATCGAGCAGGCTGAGCGCTCCGTCGACAAAACCCAGGCTCAATTTGAGGCGACCCGAAGCCAGATTGGTATAAACGCGCTGCTGTCTTTTCTGGATGTGCGTCGGCTTGAGCGGCTGAAGGCCATTGTTGAACAGGAGCTTGAGAGCCATCAGAGGCAGGCTGACCAGCTGCGAGAAATGCTCGACCGGGGTTTTGCCACTCGTGCTCAATGGCTTGAGGCGCGCTCACGTGTTGATGAGGTACGTGCTGATGTTGTGCGGCTTGACAACG
>Ga0307971_1001594_pt1 | contig 11394 bp, 13 predicted proteins | sample OrgLakmetagen714_FD_201820 | JGI IMG/M metagenome (GOLD analysis project Ga0307971, IMG submission 201820) | Saline water microbial communities from Organic Lake, Antarctica - #714 | ecosystem: Environmental > Aquatic > Non-marine Saline and Alkaline > Saline | place: Antarctica: Organic Lake... | reverse complement strand
CGTAGATCACTTGAAGCACTAGTATAGATGTTGGTAGAGATACAGGCGCAGAAAACGTGGCTGCCTGCATCTACATGTATGCTTGGCAAACGAACCTTTGAAGAAATGGGACCATTTCTGCATGCTAAACCACTCTGAGCAGCAGCTGTTACACGCCGACTGCTAGCATAACAAGCAAACCAACAGGAGAAATATACATAAGTATAGGGTGTGGAAGGGAAGAAAGAATATGTAAACAAACATGAATCATGAATCGTAATCAGGTGTCATTCTGACAGATCTATAATATAATAAAATCTGACCAATCAATCTGACACAATAAGGCTATTAGTAGCACTCCAAAGAAAAGATAATCACAAACGTATAAACTCGTACTTTAAATCTCCTCTTTTTCCTTCTCTGTCAAGTACCTGTTTTTGCCCAGCTCCAGAATTCCTCTGAACGACTACCCAGTCCTCCCGCTTGGTGGCGAGATGCACTGATCTGATTTTTCGCCGCAAATGGAGCACTACAACAATCCCACCGAAGAACACCAAGGCCAAATTGACTGTAGACGACGTCATTGTAACCTGCCGTTTAAAACAGTAAACGAAGGCATTAATCGTTGAGGGCGGGAGGGAGCACATATAGCACAGATTTTATTTGAATTGTATTCTCTCACCACGAGCACAACAATGGCAGAGGCCGCGTCAGAAGGTGCCGTAAAAGCAATGGTCGCAAACAGTGTAAGGGCAATTTCTCCGCCCGACATTTGAAAGATCCATGGCGTGGGCGCATGGTTTTGCTCCACGACACCGTGCTTGATTCCGCGCTGTTGTTTATGCACGTGCATGTGCGTGTAACGATATATACGAGCGACATATACGAGTATAACCAGCAAGCAATGAATGAGTTGAATGTGAAACAGTTGAATTATTCAAGTACGATAGATTGAAGGCATTGACACATCCAAGTGATAAAAAGATATCGAAAGAAACTCATAAAATAATATATATAAAAAGGAGCGACCAAGTAACCATAAACATATACCTCAATGGTTGAAAACCCTTTCGCCATAGCACGAGCAGCGCTGAAGCTAATCAATGAAAAGGTGCAGAGGGCCACCCAGCGGGCTGAATCCCCTGCGCGTGACGCCATGAGATAAATGGCGCCAAATAAGGCCGTTAAGACGAAGCGATTCAAGGCTAGGAAGTACGCTAAGCTGTTGTTGTTGGCGGAGGCATACAAGTTGAATCGCCACTTGCTCCGCCATCCTTTGTGGCTTTTGATTCGACCATTCCGGCTCGTGGAGACGTCTTCACGGTCATAGTCGTTTGCGTCATCTTTGATGTACTTTCCGCTGCTGCCGAAGTCTTCTTTTTCTTCTTCTCTGCTGTGAACTTCTCGAAAGTTACTATCGTCGTCATCATAATTGTCATATTCCCTGTCATCGTAGTCATTATCTTCGTCGTCATCTTCATCGTCATCATCATCTCCTCGGCGGCGAACAACACTCATTTCAGCTTTTTTCACCGCCGCTGCACGTGCTCTTGCGTCTGCTCCACTCCCAGAAGAGCCCGCGCAGAGGCAACGGCATAAGCTTCGCAAGCACACCAAAGGTGCACAGAGCGAATAAACGAAGCACATCAATACAGAGTGCTTCGCGCTATCCCCGCACAAGATGGCACAGCACACTTTACTGGCCTTGTGAAGTTTAATTTTGTCGACACACTTCCAACCCGGGGTCACCAGCACGGTATTTTCAAAAGTTTCCAGCCAATGAGGTTGCGCCATTTCTACAGCCTGATCTCCAAGTTGATTTAAGAACGGGTATTGTATGATTTGGCAAGTGGCAAAGACCAAGAGCATCACAGGGCTTCGCGTGACACTGCCTCCTCCTTCAATTTTCTCATCATCGTCACCTCCTCCACTATTTCCTAAACCCTGAGTGAGAACACCCATGAGCGGGTATATGACTACGGCAAACGTAGCAGACGTCAAGTAAGCGCTAACCGCAAATTGCACGAGGCCACGCGCACTCAACGCCCAAGTGCCAAACTTTAAGCGGTACAAGAAGGGCACGGCAGCGCTGGCAACGAACTCTACCGCCTTTCAACACAAAAATTCAGTTTAAAAAGAGAAGGAAAATTAAAAAAGGAGGAGCACACATTACCTATTGAGTACTCATGAAACGTACAATTTTGACGACGAAACAAAAACATTCACTTGCCAATTTCAATCTATTGAACATGTAATTGTCTCAGCCCCATCGAAACTTGTTTTATCACTTACCGCTTCAATAGCCGTTACCACAAGAGTAGTAGCCACAACCGAGTACCCGAACTCGTCGGCGAGAAGGACAACTTCAAGTAACGCCACTTTACCCACCTGGCAATCATATCAAAACACGCACGAAATAAGAAGAAAAAAAGAAGTAAGGGGAAAGTTGTAGTAGAGCTGAATACAAAATGAAAATGCCACGTAATTGATTGAGCAAATAATCATACGAATTTCTTAAGCAGCTCATGCACGCACCGCCATCGCGAGGGAGTCGAGAACGAAGACACCCAGAAGATACTTGGCGGCTACCACCTAAGAAAATTCATGTATTTTCGGGCGTATAATAGAGAGAGTGAAAGAGATACGAGAACAGATCAGTGCAAGAATTTTCAATTTTCATTGCGTGTCACGGCGGTAGTGCCAACCATATCCGCCGTGACAATGGGACCCAATTATTGCGTACTATTCATCCCTCTGCAATCGTTTACCTGAAGGCTTGGGTCAAAAGAGTGCGCATCATCTGCGAGGAGCGCCCCAAAGTTTACTTCTTTAGCAGCTTTATCAGCGGCCATCGACCAATCCACTGCCACTGATTTTCGGTTGCTCTTCGAACCAATTCCACTACTACTATTACTTTTGCCATTGCTGCCGTTGCCGTGTGCGCTGCTGCCATTATGAACTCTGCTGTTTTCTTCGCCGCCCTGGTGATCATCGACATCTAAATCTTCATCCCCTGGTAAGTCAAGCCTTTGAAGCTCAATCAATGCAACGGCTTCTGCATACTCGTCTTCTGTTAACAAGCCCCTAGCTTTCAATTTGCCAAAGCTTGCAATTTGTTCGTCTAATGACTGGTGGAGACCCTGCTGGCGACACACACGATGAACAAAAATATAGGCACCGCATTCAAAGAACGATTACTAGACATGAGCACAGTTGCCACCCATCCAACTATTCACTTTTTACATCTGCCAACTACTTGACAAGATGCAGCTAGATACTTTGGCATGCTCTATGGAAAAACACAGTATGTGTTGAAAAGTTCAATCATGAGGGCAAAAGTTACCTCTTCAAGGTCCGCTTGCTCGATCGACCAAGGCGATGCACGTCCTTGACCTGCCCCTGAATCGGAATCTTTGAGCTCCTCGGCTCCACCTTTCCCTCCTATACTGTTCGAGTTGCCGCGGCCACCTCTGTCATTATTGCCACCAATAACTTTATTCTGATCGGTGGCTCCGTCTATTCCTCCTCCATCTACACCTACTCCCTGCGCCACAGGACTGAGCCGCTGAGTGGAAACATTCACCTGCTTAAACGCAACTTTAGTAATAGATGCTGTCGTCGCCACTGCAGTGGTAGTGTCACGCGGGCGAAAAACGTCTTCAGTAGCTACGGCCGTGCCCACAAAGGTGAGGAGGTCAAGTAACCACAGTAAACTAGGCGCTATTGAAGGCGGCAAAGCCGATGGATCGGGAACTGGCGTTTTCTTCTTTAAAATAGGCTGTGGTGGTTCGGGAGCTGTTGGCTTAATAGCAGGAGCAGCAACGGTGCGATCCAACTCAGACGAATCATCGTCGATGCCTCCTTCTGGCCCCTTGCTAAAGGTGGCACTAATAGGCTTTCCCGGTAACGAGGTTAGTTCCATCTATGTAGATCCAACTAAAATCGCTTAGCGAGGCTGCGTAACTTCATGCGAGGAAGTGCCCTTGTAGATGACATGCGCCATCTATCCATATGCCATTTGCCATTTTCATTCGCAACGGCATTTCCGATGAGATGTGCTTCTTTTTTCTTTTCTTCCTCCCTGTACTTGACGTTCGCACACCGCACACTACCAGCACACGACACCAGCACCGGCCACTCTCTAAAAGCTAACTTATTACCTTAGCTTGCTCTAACGAGTAACTTCTGCGCCACAAGCGCTACTGCGAATCGCTGCCATAGACCCTGTGGCTACTATATCATTTGTACGCAAGCTTCTCGAGGCTTTGACAAGCAAACAACCGAGGGTATTGAGCTGTAGGGCAGTTGGGTACGCCTACTGTATTGCTACATGAACAATACTCATATATCTGCAAGCACCATGGAAGAGAGTACTTATCAGTGTCGAATTTTAATATCTGAAGGCTTGGTGTAATTCAATCAATCGCTATTTTCAGTTTTCCCTAACATTATCTTGCTCGAGTCTGTATGACCCTCCTTGAACTAGGCTTCATGCTTGATCGGCCGCTGTAATTTCTGACCAGGTTCTCTCATTTCGATAGCTGAAGCATAGAATGGCTAGTCTTCGCCGTGCAATTCCAGGGCCTTTGAAGTCTCTGTTATGCGTGGCATCTGCGAGGGCTCTATCGTCGCAGCCTGCTTCAGGCTCAGGGGTTACAACTCCTCTCAAACCGAGCCTTCCCGAGGGTTACATCCCACCGTCAAAATGGGCTCCGAAAGAACTCGGCGGTAAAATGGGAGCCATGAACAAGCCCAATGCGGGTGCTCGGTTTGAACGAGAGTTGCCGAAAGGAGAACACCAACTGCAGCTGCACAGCATGGGCACGCCGAACGGTTAGTCTCAGAACACTTTCTAGTCTTTTGAAGAAGGAAAGGGAAGCTTAAAACTTATTCATGACGGGAATCGTACAGGAAGGAAAGACTTCAAAATATTTTCCATGACTTATAATCAATTTGAGTTTCAATCGCCGTTGTTACCCGCTATCAACAGGTATGAAAGTAACGATCTTGTTGGAAGAAATTGCAGCATTCGACGAATCCTTCGACTACGATGCTTTCTACGTGAACATCTTTGAAAACGACCAATTCGGAAGCGGATTTGTTACTGCAAACCCGAACAGCAAAATTCCAACGCTCCTGGACTACAGCTTCGACCCTCCTCTGCGGGTGAGGCCCCTTTTTCTTCTTCTAAACTTGTTTGTGCCTCTTTTGATTAATGCGACGAACTATGAACTAAAGATGTTTTTTGAGGAGCAAAGACTTCAATGTAGCTTGGAGTTTGAATGAAAACAGAATGACTGAAACCTAGCCTGAGCTTGCCTCTTTTGGTTAATACGAGCGTTTTACCTCTTGTACGGCTGCTTGTTTAAAAAAAAAATCAGGTGTTCGAATCGTGCAACATCTTGAAACACGTGGCTGAAAAGCAAAACAACGCATTCATCCCCAGTGATCCTCGTGCCCGCGTTGAGTGCTTCAATTGGCTCTTCTGGCAGGCTGCGTCTGCCCCATACATTGGTGGCGGCTTTGGCCACTTCTACAAGTACGCGCCGGTGCAGATTGAATACGCGATTGACCGTTTCTCGATGGAAACCAAACGCCAATTTGACGTGCTGAACTTGCACCTTTCCGACAAGCAATTCTTGTGCGGCGACGAGTACACCATTGCCGACATGGCGGTGATGCCGTGGGTTCTGTGCTGCGAAGAGTTCTACGAAGCGTCCGAATTTCTGGATTTACCGTCGTACGCCCATGTGACTGCCTGGATGGCCAGAATCAAAGCTCGCCCAGCAGTGATGAAAGGTCTGCGGGTCAATGGTTTGAGTGAGGCGTTCGGGCCACCACTTAAGGAGCGCCATTCGCGCTCGGACTTCGACTGAGTTGTGCTTTTTTAAGACATTACCCCAGTCGTAGTGTCTTTATTCCTGTGGCTGTAGCTGTAGCTTAAGTTAAAATCCTCATGCACGTCATGCACATGCCCATTCCCCTACTAATTGTAAACTGATTAAGCCGTAACCGCTCCTCTAGTAATAGTTTGCTTATAGCGCTTAATCAGTTCATGGTTTATGCGAAAACGTCTCTGAACACTTAATATCAGAGTTAATAAACAAATAGGCAACGCACATGCAAACAACAAAAGGAAACGAACAATACACGAATAAAGCATCAGCCACAAAGCGGACTAAATGACGACGGCGCGCCGTTTATGATGTTCATGATACCTACGAGAGCCATGAGAATCATCGCGACCACCATCACCACGCCGATTACCAAAATGACCACTGAATCCTGCTTGTACTTTTTGATGAGGTATTCGACTACGGTTTGCCCTAAGAATGTGCTCACGAGACCAACAAAGCTGAAAAGCGCTGCGTAGTCGAAGGGCACAAGGCCATACAAGAGGACCTGTAAATATGCAAAGTATTTGTATATTTAGGTGAATGTTTTTATTCTTTAGTGCGGAAGCAGGTAGACTAGAACAAGTTATGATGCTTCTAGCTATCTTTACTAAGTAAATTGAGTCGAACCTGAGCCAGCCCGGAAGTTGCGGTGATGAGCACAATCCACGCACTCGTCGCCGTGACTTGCGCAGGTAGATTATTCAAGGCCAAGAGCAGCGGCCCCACCACCATGCCACCACCGAGTCCCAAGAGGCCTGCCCCCACGCCAGCAGCCAAAGAAATGAGCGGGTACCATATCGTCGTGGACGGATCCCACACCAAGTCCCCCGGAAAAGGCTGGTGGCCGAGCTTGTCGAGCAACAGATTTTTCCTTCGTGCGGCAATAGCAGGCAAGGCAGAGATACAAATGATCAGCGGGATAAATACGATTGCAACACCCTGATTCACTTATTATGCCTTTGTCCTTAGGGCTCGACAGGCGCAATAGCATCACGGCTAGGTAATCATTTTAGAATCTTTATTATGGTCAGAATGAGAAAGGATGTCCTATAAGCGAGTTATCGCAATATGAAATGTACAAGAATACCTCAAGAGTCGATGGCGCAGAGCCCAAGACGCAGCTACAAGAGCCGCCATGTTTGCAAAGAGCAACCACCAAAACAGCTCGTCGCCACATTCCGCGCCTACAATACTGGCGCCTCCTCGACCTCCTCGGAGCAATGCAAAAGCAAAAGCAAGTACCCACAGACCAAACGTGTACGCCAGAGGGACTACGGGCAGTAACTTGGAGTCACGAGCGTATATCAAATTCAGAGCTGATTGGCCATCAGCAATATCCACTTTCAAGGAATCACGGTTGCTTAGAGAAGAAGGCCTTTGAGCGCTAAGATCTTTGGAGCCAGGTAAACGGGCGTTACTGGATATTGCTGACGAAGTAGGTGATTTCGCCATTTCAATATCACTGGGGCTCTTTGATGGAAGATAATTCTTGGCGTGCAAAGCAGTTTTAGCAGATGGCAGCTCTAGAGTTGCTTCCATTTCTGCTATTTCTTTGTTGGTTGCAGCGTTGGCTTTTTGTTGTGCAGTCCATTTTGCAATGCCTTTCTTGAGTGTTTTGTGTGACACTGAACCAAGTGCAGCGATCAACAATACAACGACAAGCCATTCTGGCACGACCGTTGAAAGGGTAACTCCAATTGTGGTGCCAGCCAAGAGTGATGGCGTTAGAAGTAAAGCGCTCTCGTAATCAATCAGCGGCCTTGGGCGTGATGTATCCGGATGACGACGCCGTGCATACAACCACAAATTTGCCAAGCTGGAGCCGCCAATTGTTGCCAGAGACAGTGCGGTAGCCTGAACCGCTGCAAAGCCTTCTAATATGATGTAGATTGGAACCAATAGCCCTCCACCGCCGATGCCACCTCCTGCTGCTAAGGCGCTTGCGACAAACACGGCACAAATGGTCGCGATATCTAGGCCATCCACAGGGTCTAGATGTTTGTGTGTACACACCCCGTCGCCAACCGCAGAAACCTTGCTATTTTTACAGCTAGATCTCGACGGGCACTGAGAGTTTTCACTTTGGTCGATCAAACTTGCATTCAAGGTGCAGGAGCCTCCCATAACAGCCTGTCCTGACACTGTCTGAGCCGACGAGAAAAGAAGCACTGTCAGCGTAATGGCTGAGTAAAGATACTTCATGCTCAGCAGTGCCGAATATCACTACGATAGATAACGATTCGTGCGCTCTGACGTGCACGCCTTCAAGGCGGCTGCTAAGGTACTCTGAGGATAATGAGGGCTATTTAAGCCGCGGGCCGTGACGACTACTCGGCAAATTCGGCAAAGAACCGGCGAAAAAGCAAAGAGAACGGCGTGAAAAAAAAAAGTGCGTCTGTCATCACGTTTGTTTTGGAACAATTCTCCCCTGTAGTTGCAGCCTGTCTGGCCTTGCGCTCCAATTGGTAATTGGGTTAGAAGTTCCGCTCAAGTAACGCGCAAACAACGCGTGAATTTATTTTTGGACAATACCACGCGCAAATGCGAAAACTTGGCAAGTGGGTTTTGCGTAAATAAGCTTCATTCGCGCAAGTAAAATCTTGGACTCTACAATTGAATCACGCGTGCACGTGGAACGCAGCCCTGATTGCGCTTGAGCTCTACAGATGTACAGAATTCGCACTTAAATCCATCTAGTAATCGCTTTTGCTTTCACTCATTTTCCTACTTCGAAATCCTTCAGCCCTAGTGGCGTTTCCGAGTGGGAGTTTGCTGGCGGGTCAAATACTTTACGCTCCTAGTATATGTATTCCGTGTTTCATCGGCCGACACCGACACGTAGCTGTGGCTGCGTGACTGCGTGGGTGCCTCTGGGCTCTGGGTCTCTCTATCTCTACGCCTGATTAAATTATCATGCGAATCGGAACAGGTAATGGCTACTCCGCTAGAGAGTGAGTGATACGTGATACGTGTTCCGGACTGTAGCTGGAGGTTTACTGAGATGGGATGGGAGTTGAAAAATGAGCGACCTACGCCATCCCCATTCCTGAGGAGTAGCTTTTGATACTTCAAACGCGTCTAGCACACAGGAAACTTTTTAAGAAGGAAGGGAACTCAAACAAGGGTTCTGCCTCATTCAGCCATCAAACAGCACGAATGTCGAAGGGCGCCTCTCCATCCATGCCGCCGTTTCTCTCGACATCGCCATGGCCACCTCTTCCTAACCCTTGACGGCCAGCATCAAATCCCTGCTGAAACCCTTCCCTTTCGTATCTACTGACTTCGTCATCGCCGCTGTCTGCATCTTCACTCTCTTCATCGTCATCCTCGTCATTCTCATCGCCTTCGTCATCATCCTCGTCGTCATCGGATTCATCGCTAGAGTCATCGTCGCCGTCGAGAAGTTCAAAAGACTCCACGTCGCCGGATCCCAATAAAGTTGCAGCAGCCTCCGCAGCTCCTAGAGCATTCGAATGCATCTCTAACCCTGCTTCTGCTGCTGCTGCAGCAGCCGCCGCCGCCGCTGAAGATGATGAAGAAGACGAGGGCGACGAGGAGGTGTCTGTCAGCTTCCTCTTCTTCCCACCTCTGTTATCACCATCAGTTGAATTCCTTTGTGCTCTACCGTCGAATGCAGCAAATCCTACTCCACGTACTCCATTTCTGGCCTTAGACTTTCCTGTTCGTCCTTGATCACTGCTCGGAGCAACATTTCCCAAACTTTTTTGCTCCGCACGAGCGGCAGCACGGGCCGCTTTCTCGCGGGCCTGTGAAGGAAAATAAATGTAATGGCACATGTAAATACATGCACATACAGCAAATAAGCATCACTGTTATTCACATGAATGCATACATATTATCTTTGTCTAATTGGGTTTACACCAATGGTTGCTTTCACACGGTATCAAAAGCAAAAGATACGAGAAAGAGGCAGGCGGATAGACTGGCAAGAAGAAGCTAAACATATGATTCTTCGAAGAACAGAAAAAAGCACCACCTTTTGCGAAGGAGGAGCGCCAGCACTCGTGGCCGCTCCGGTGATCACCCGGGCTAATCCCGCGGCTTCGGACTGGGCAATGGCATTGAGCATGGCCTCTGGGCTGCGCGTAGGCTGATTGGTCAAGGGGTCGGTGATTTGCAGAGCGGGCAGCCAATCAAATCGCCCGCCAATGAGCCCCCGCACGCACACCACCATCCGGTGCCGGATCTGTTGCCGCATTTATTAAGTGGTGGTACAATAAAAATCAATGACTTTCACAGAATTCATGCACATAGTATAACAAGAAGAAACCGTCCGAATGCAAAAATAACTTTAAGAATAAAATGAACACACACACACAGCACAAACCTCAAGATAAAGACTTTCTTTCTGTCTCTGTTTCAAGAATGGTCACATTCCCACCACCATACCTACACGAATATAATGCACACCAGTCACCTCGTTTAAGTCGCAAAGGCGAAACCACCCGGCAACTTTGTGGCAGCGCGCGAGGCGAGGCATCGTCAGAATCTGTGTGGTGATGAAAGGGAGCAACCATGTAGGAGAGAGAAGACGACCCATAGTTCTCAGAGAGTGTGTGTGCAGGGTTCTTTCTGATTAAATCAATCGCCACTCTTTATGCTTACAACTACATGCTAGTGCATCTATCACCCACCTGCGTTTGAGCCAAGTGATCCACGACATCACACAATTGAATGCGCAACTGCTTCATCAGCACAGTGGCGCCCCATTCCTTGGGGCACACTACATGTGCCGCGGCGGCTTCTAGCGCAGCTTCTTCTTTGCTGATGGATTCTTCCAGCGCACGCGCTTCGGCGTCCTGTCATCATTATATTATCATTATCATTGTTATAATCACACAACGATAAAGCAAATGTACTCTAACTCTATTTCAATGCAAAAACAACTACAAAACGAGCACTCGCACTCGCTACACAAATATCGAGGAGAGACTTTGTGCCTTAAAATAGTGAGCACAATTTTCGAGGAATTATGCAGTCACGAACCAAAACAAACGCATGTAAGTTCAATGTGACACACAACACAACAGAATAGTTTGTGCACCTCTTTTCTCGGCTTCCTTTTGTGCGAGACGATGTTACTCGCGAAATTGTTGGTGATCGAACGGCCGAGGCTATCTCTCAAATACCGGATGTCAATAATCTACGCAGAAAATGAAGGAAATGCAGGCATGATCAGGAGAGGAAAACAATGACACAATACAAATTCTCGAAAAAAAAAAAAAAAACAACGAACAGGTGATATTGGTATCTCAATATGTACATACAATCCGTACTAATAAGAACCACAAAAAAAACAACGTCGTGTTATTCTTCGATTTCACTTCTTCGTACGGCAGTCGCATTGATCAAGCCAGGACTCTACGGTTTACTTAACGATCAAATCAGTTCGGCATTAATTTTTCTTCAATCTATCCTAGTCTATTCGATTCTTGTCTTTTTCATTTCTATTCTATAGCCCCACCCACCCACCCACCTGCAGGGCCCGGGAAGTGGG
>Ga0307971_1001584_pt1 | contig 11453 bp, 1 predicted proteins | sample OrgLakmetagen714_FD_201820 | JGI IMG/M metagenome (GOLD analysis project Ga0307971, IMG submission 201820) | Saline water microbial communities from Organic Lake, Antarctica - #714 | ecosystem: Environmental > Aquatic > Non-marine Saline and Alkaline > Saline | place: Antarctica: Organic Lake... | reverse complement strand
CACTGCTGGGAATGACGTCAGCAGCGTGCATGAAGTGCACCGTATTTGCTTTCACGTGAGCGGCAGCAGCAGTGTTGTCAGTCCTGTTGGCAGCGGCAGCAGCAACAGTAATAACAAAGGCAACGGTAACCCGAATAGCGGCAACAGTGGCAACAGCGGCACGAGCGATGGTCCTGGCTACTTCGCACGAAGGTCGAGCAGCAACCGGATGCTCGGGCGAGATGCCTCAGCGAGTGCTCAAGCCCGGGTCGTGCACGCACAACGCACCCCTGACGGCCGCCCCAGAAGCGCGCAAGAAGCCCGCATGTCGACCCGCCGCGTAGTGCTGTTCGTGCGGCGCCTGCAGCAGGTGTTTTTCGACACGGGGTTGCACCCCAAGGAAGTCTTTGGCCGGTTCATGCCCTCCAAGCCCGCTAACGGACTGCCACCCCCGAAAGTGGGGGCTTCGAGCGTGGAAGCTCTCAAGGCGGTGTCGAAAGAGGACTGGGCCCTAGGGGTGCCTCCGCAGCCCCTAGACCTCGTTACCTTTCAGTGGCTGCTCTCGGGTTTAGGCTTCACCCTTTCCAGCGATGACGTCGCCAGTTTGCGGGACGCGTTCTGTGATGATGGTGAAGCGGCGCTGGAGGCAGCCGAAGCAGCTGCGTTTGCTGCCGGCCACCGCCTGAGAGGGGGGCAAGGCAACTGGGGCGAGCGCAGAGCCTCCAAACAGGCAAGCCGCCTGAAGGCCGCTGCCGCACGGGTGGCGGAGCGGCGGCTGCGCGCGGCCCAACGCCAGAAGCACGTCGAGCTGGTCGACGCAGCCAAGTTGTTGGCGTGCTTGGAAGCCGTGCCCCCACCGGTACCAGCAGAGCTCAGTGCACCGGGAGAAGAGCTCTGGGCCAGCCTGTTCAAGCCAGAAGAAACGCCAGCATTGGACCCACTTCGCCTCAGCCAACCTCCGGCAGCAACATCAGCGGCAGCAGCAGCTTCGACGACAACAGGAGCTACAGCGAACACTTCTCAGACCTCCGAGGCAACAGCAGCAGCGCCGCCCGAAGAGGGTCTGTTGCCAATGTACCGCATCTTCCTGGAAACCAGCCAAGCAGCTGCAAGTGGGGCTGCTGGCGTGGCGCCTACCGCGTTCGCGCTCGCTGAGCGGTCCTTGCGGTGCATGTTTCGCGCATTTGAGACCCGCGCTGAAACGCTGACTGCCGTGGAATCAAGCGACCCCGTGCACCCCCCGCTGCGGCACTCCCCCACGGGCCATTCAGACCCAGCCAATGGAGATGTAGTGCGAGGCTTAACCCTGCTGCGCCACAGCGTGCAGCGGCTCCTGTCGTGGGCTCGTGATGGACCTGATGGGTCGTCCGACTCGCAAGTCGCGTCCGTGCTTGCCCGTGCTCAAACCCTGTTCCGATACTTGGCTCACTTGGTGATGGCCCAGCGCCGAGCCGGCAACTCCGACGCGTCACGGGCGCTTTATCAGTACCTCCTGGTGCAGGCCGAAGCCAGCAACTGGGCCATCGACATGCTTTGCTTGCCTGGGATTGCAGCTTCAACGCCTCATTCAGCGAGCAGTGCAGCAGGTCGAAGAGACAGCGCGCGTACTGGAGAGCAACTTGAAGTGCCGATGGATATGGTTCCTTTGCGCACAGCCTCAGCACACTTGTTGCTGGTACTTTTGGAAGGCTGCGACCATGCAGTCGTAGAGCACATTGTGCGAAGGTGGCCTGACGTGTGTGCAGCAATGCTGGCGGTGCCTGACGGGGCAGGGCAATTTAAGAATGGCATTGTTCAGGTAGTGGCTGCCATGCTGAAGTGGGTTGGCGGAAGCGTAAACGAGTCAACATTGAACAGTTGGGCAGCCGCCATCAGACGTTGGGATCTAGGTACAGATACGGAAGCTATCGATGAAGATTTAACGCGCCACGAAGATGCTATTGCTTACTTTGGCCTCCTTGAAGTGTTTCTCATGGATTGCAACAACGTCCCAGTCCCTTCGATACAAGACTCCGTGTTCCGCGCGCTCACCAACCAGAACCTCATTCTCACGTTTTACGACGCCAGCTCTCCTGAGCCCTTCGTGGCTCAGCCGGGCTTCGAACGCCGCCGCGCTTTGCTGCGAGCGTCCGAAGAGCCGCCGCTGGGCGAAGACGCATCGCACGCCGAAGGTGGGCCGGTGTATGGCTCGTGGGACGAGATGATGGCCAACGCAGACAAAACTCCAGAAGTACCCTCGGCTGGAGATGATCAGGACATCAGCGAGCCAGAGGCAGAGCACTACATGATCATGCTGCACGCGCGGTCCCTGCACTGCTTGTCGCTCTGCTGCCGTGGCACCCATGAAGCAGCGAACACTGCTGCACTGTCTGCTGTCGAGTTGCTGCCCGTGCCCGCCCTTGTGGCGTCCCTCTGCGACACGACCACGGACGCCTTGACGCGCAGTGGTGGCGCTGACTGGGTCCCAACGGTTGGCGCTGAAGCCGCGATTCACATGGGCCGCGGCATCATGGTTGCTCCTTGGGGCCACACGATTGCTCTTCGTGCCGCCGCGGCTTTCCTTGACCACACGGTTCTCTGCCGCACGCCACCTGTAGGCCTCGACAACGCGTCTTCTCCTTCTTCACGCGCAGGCAACGTAGAGTGGCCTTTGCCAGCTTTGCGTGCCGTTGACCGGTACAACCTGTTGCTATGGGCTGCCGATTGTGGCACTTTGCTGCGGCGTTTTGCGCGAACGCTAACAGAGCACGCTGCGTACGCTCGCACCGACTATGGAGCCGACGCCTTTGCTCGAAACCGCGACAAGGGCCAGCTTCGCTTGAGCCACGGGACTGTTGGCGCAATTTACCTCGCCAGTAATGGCCATGTCACTGCTCAAACCATTCATTGTTTGCTGGGCGCATTGGTGCCAGCTTTGGCAACTCTGCACTTGTGTTTGCGCCCCGTGCCTGCGCATGATCCTCGCGAAGATGGGCAGATGTCGGACAATCCCATTCATGATAGTGTTGAGTACAGTCAAAAGATGTCAAACGCTCATGCTGTGGCATGGACCTCCATTCACAGCTCCTTGGTGGCTCTCTTAGAGTCACCGCTCGCAGTACGCCATCTTCAGCGAGTTGCTAGCGCAATCTGCCCAAATCTTCGATACAAACTCGACAACGAATTTCTGGCAGCTGCGCGTAAATTGCGCGCTCGGCTTTTGATTGATGCTATGGTCACGGAAGAAGAAGACGAAGAAGACGAAGAAGCTCGCAGTAGCAGCGTCGATGGTAGTGGCAGTGATAGCGGCCATGGTGCCGCATCGAGCAGTCCTGTCACGAACCAAGAGTCTCAAAGCGTTGCCAGCTCTGCCAAGGGTGCTTCTAGTGTCGACTCATCATTCTCCTTCGTAGATGTCTGCGAAGTAGCAGAAGACGCGCGTAAAGATTTTGCACACCTCGTTGAAGTATCTTCAGACCCACGTCACCACGTAGCGCTTGATCAAGGGTATTGTACCTTCGGCTCGGTTACTAGCAATTTGCACAGCCTGGGAATAACGGTGTCAAATCTTCCTCTTCAAATGTGCAAGCCTAGCGCTTTACGGAAAGTTTTCAGCCGATTTGGAAGAATCCGTTTTGCGTATATCCGCTCCATGCCTGCACGAAAGAATCGAAACGAAAAGACTAGCACCAGTGGTGGGACCGCTTCTGTGTACTTCGACTTGGCATATAGATGGAATTTTGGCGGCGCTTTTAGTGGTCACGTGTTTGATGCCGATGAGTACATGCTGTCCTCTGAAAGCAGCGACGCCAACAAAGAATTGATTATCCGTGTGGTCTGTCTCCCTACATATACCAGCAATGAAATCAGAGTTAAGCGGAGCGACCACGTAGTGACCTTGCTTCAGCGAATCAGCACAGAATTAACTGATGGTGTTCCCGTCGTTGACCTTACGATGGCCATGAATAGCCTAGAATTGCGCCGAAATTATTCGATGGGAACTCTACATCGCCATTTCGACCCATCGGGCAAATTCGGTGCAAATTGGAATCAGGTTGAGCTGGCGAACAACTCAACAAGCACTCCTGCAAAGTGGGTAAAGCACGAAGGAGGAGTCTGGGCGGAAGCTCCTACCCCGGCCCTTACTCTTGTCATTTCGTGGAACCCAGCAATAGCTGCTGCTCGCTGCTTAGATGGTGTGCTTTCGTCCTTTTTGGTCCAAGCTGTCACATCTAAGAAGGGCACCTTGAACACAACTACTCCCACAAGTAATGTGCAAGCCTCTAAATTAACAGATGAAAGCACAGAAATCTCATCGGAAACAGAAACGCTAACCAGTGGAATGACATCTGTGTCCCTCGAAAAGAATGGCCTTTTGAAGTCGGACGTCTCGGATGCTCCAAAGCACGTGGAAGGTGTGTCTGTTTTAGTTGAAGACTCCAGCATAGAATCATTTTGGCGTAAATATGGAGAAGCTCTACGTGCTTCTACCAGGGTAACGGATGCTATTGATGCCGAAGCAAGCAATCTTGCAACTTTCTTTCTTGAGCTCCCAAAGCGCAGTAGCGGGACATTTCGAGAGCCTGAAGTTTTGGCGAGTTTCATCAAATTTGTCCGCACCTTTTTGGAGACGCGTGACAACTCCTACAATGTCATGTCTGATGCGCAAGATTTGACGGCGGCTCAAATAGTTGAGCTGCTCTGCCGGATGGCTGCACTTGCTGCACCAGACAAGCCCTTCAGGCTGAATGCAACGTGGTCTGATCTGAGGCTTGCAGGCATGCAGAATGCACCCACGGCATCAGCCGATCTGAACGCGGATCGACGAGTCGTTGCCGACGAATATTCACCTCAAGAAACTTCACGGCTGCTCTTCCGAACCGCACTGGTTGAAGCTGGCGCCTTGGAGCTTTTAATTGACGTTCTCTCTCAAAGGGATACTAACTTGTGCCGCTTATACCACGCTGGACTCAAGCTCGGCAAATTTATTTTCAGTGGCGGGAACTTGCGTGCACAGAACTTATTAGCAGAGCATCTGCGCCGGAGGCAAAATACCTACATGGTTGGAATGTTCTGCGGAATTGCAGACTTCGCAGCAGCCCACTTTCGCCGGCGAGCTGCAGCTATTGATCTCCTCGGAGTCCAAGTTGGCGTCCCGTACGCTGGTTGCAGCCCCGAGCGTTTAGAGCACCTGCGCGCACGCGCCGCGAAAAAGCTTCCAACAGGCGCTCCACTAGACCCAGCAGTATTTGACAGCGGCATTAGCCGCCGAGGAGGGCAGCGTGCTGCACCTGTACCCATCAAAAGCGTTCTTGAATTGTGCAAAATGCTTTGTGAAAATCACCATCGCCCCATGCAAGATATACTTCGTGATTGCCAGGAGTCTCAGGATAGTTTTGGAAGCTCAGCTGACCGAGATGATACTTGCACCGATTCATTCTCAACAGAGTGGATGAAAAAACTAAATGCTGGATTTTCTGTAAAGTTCATCGAGTCGTCCATAAAGCTCATAGGTGCTATTACTGGATCTACCATAGCGACTGCTCCAGATTTACAGCACCTGCGTGGCTCTGCTTTCCTACTTTTTGACATCGCGATTGACTTTCTCACTGAATGTACTCAAGGCCCGAACAAACAAAACCAAGCGGCCATAATTAACTTCCAGGGGTCACTTCACATCGTGCGTTGCCTCAACATATTGTTCAGTTGGATGCCGGGCACACACTTTCTGTCAATTCACTCCCCATTTGTAAATCTCTGTACCGATTGCGCCCACAAAGCAGTGGTTTTACTGCATGCGCTCATCGAAGGGCGTCCCGCATCTTTCTCAGATCCTGTGGTGTGGAAAATATACTCCACAATCTCAGCAAATGCATTTCTCTATCGCCTCGACAGACTCGCAAGTATTGTTCACTTTTTAGACAAAGTACGGCACAAGAAAGCGATCAAGTTGAAGCACGACGCGAAGAAGGCTAAACTTGCCCAAAGTTTCGAATGTTTTTATGGTTGGTGTGGCCAAAGGCACATTCGTTCGCTTCATGCTGAACGAAGTCGAGTATCATTCGAGACAGTTTTCCTTCAACTTCGAGATGGCGAGCAACTCAGCGAAATTCCACCTGCAAATGAAATAGAAGCACCTTGGCAACGCCAATACACGAGCGAATTTCATTACCATAACCTCATTTTCATCGGAGCCATTTTTGTCACTTTCGTTGAGGCACTTCACTCTATTGAAGCCCCGTATGGTGCATCTAGGTTTCGCCTGCATGCAAACCGCAACTCAACAAAGGGAAACGAAGTATCAGAAGCTAAGCATTCAGAGCTGCTCTTTTCAAGCGGCGCTGAAGAGAACGATTCAGAAGACGAAGAGGACAGCAGCGACGATGATGCTAACGCAAATGAGGGAACAATGGTGTTAATGCAAGCAAATGCCAATCACGGGGAAATTGCAGATCGAGTTGGTATCCCGACGACATCAACTTCACGAACAGCGTCAACAGCTCCTTTTCCTGACCTGTTTGGTTCCATGGGCGATGAAGCCATGATTTTTGAGCAACAGCTCGAGAAAATAAGGTCATTGCAGATGCTTCAGACCAAAAAGTTTGGTCGCCAGCGTCGCATGTTCAGCGATTTGGTTCTTTCGATCGAGGTGCAAGATAGTGACCATGGCCTAGTCCGTGTATTTTTCCCGCGGCCAGCCGTGTGCCTATTTCTATCAGAGCAGCAAAAGCAAACTGTATACGAACGTCTCGATTTTACGGCTGCAGACTCGCAGGTTCTGCGTGAATTCTTGCGCATGTTCCGATCGATAACTGACGAAATCGCGTACAAAAAGCGATTGGCGAATAAGCCCTTGCTTGGTATGTTCCTCCGTGTCACCACGAATGAGAGCTACGAAGTGTTTCCATGGTTCCTAGCCATGTCCATCAACTTCATGTTGGCCATTTCCATCTCGCACACCGGTTCCGATGGCCTAGGCCCGTACGAGTTCGATCCGCCCTCCTTCGAGCGTGGCGTCTTTGGACTCGGGACGCTGCTCTTGGCCGCAAACCTTGCTGAAGTCATAAGTACACTGGCACTGCAGGCACCTATCCTTTGGGCAGGCATGTATCGGCGAATTGGAGACGAGTGGCTCCGTGAAGATCGCCTTGGTCCCGTGCCTGCTCGTGACGTTATTTCTGACGTTATTCGTGCGTTTTCTTTTCCAGCCGCCTACTCCGTCACCGCACTGGTTGCGCGCGAGCTTCTGATGGCAGCTGGTGTCGACCGGCAGTCCATAGCCCTGACACAAGTGATGCGATTCCTCGCGCTTATCCTCGCCTTGCCTTTCGTGCGCGCTGCGCGCAAATTATTTGGGAACCGGCCATTCATTTTGAACTCCGGCGTCCAAGCCATCGTGCTCGCTTACGACGCGGCTACGATGGAAGGCTTGCTCTGGAAGCTTGTCTTCACGACCATCAACGTCGTGGCCGTCAGTGGGCACCCACTGTTGTTCAGTTTCCAAATTTTGTCTGTACTGAACTTCTCACCGACTTTGCGCAACGTCGTGAAAGCAGTCCGTGGGCCCATTGAGCAGCTTCTCATGACGTGCTTCTTGGGTATGCTTGTCATTTACATTTTCATGGTAATAGCATTCTGGGCTTTTCCCGAAGACCTTCAAGACAAAGCTGGATATTACCCTCAACCTGAAGATTGCGACATTGCTAACGACGTCGATGCGTGCGAGCAACCAACCATGTGCAAGTCCATGATCAGCTGTTTCGCTGTTTTCATGGTCAATGGGCTCATTATGGGCGGGGGTATTGGGGAGTTCATCTCGTCGGAGCTCGGGAACGCACCGCCAATCGGGGCCGACCGCACGATGAGCCGCTACCTCTTTGACCTTGCGTTCTTTGCCGTGGTCACTATTGGTCTGCTCAACCTCATTTTTGGTATCATTGTCGACACTTTCTCTAGTTTGCGCGAGCACGAAAACGAAGAACTTCGAACGAGGAACAACAAGTGCATTATCTGTGGCCTCACACGTCAAGAATTCGAGCGCATAGAACCAGGTGCGTGGCGCAACCACTACAAGTACGAGCACAACATTTGGGCGTATTATTGTTTCCTAGTGCACCTTGAAACCAAGGAGCCAACTGACTTCAATGGCCTCGAAGACTACGTGGCTTCTTGCGTTCGCCAAAACAGCATCGCTTGGATTCCCCGAAACGCCAGTATCTTCCTTGGAACTACATCAAAAGACGAAAACCCAGAGGCCCCGCCGATTAAAAATCCGGATAATTCATGAGTTCGCCATAAAGCGCGCATGCTTGTCTAATAAGCAGCTAATCAAAGGAGGTCGTTTCCCGCAAAAGGAGAAAAAAACAAACCTTTGGCCTCTTGCGGAGCAAAAAAACAAGAGAGAATCGCGTCTACACGAGAACGTTCTCAAACTCGAACTCGAACTAGGACCAATGCACATTCAAATGACACAGAAGCCAACGGAGCGGGCAGAAGTATACGCGCGTGCGTTGCGCGCAAGTCAAGTCGTGAAGTTTGAGGTTTGGTTAGAAGGGTTGTTTGTAGAGAACGTTAGCACGGTCCTGTACCGTACTAAGTACCAAAAAATCAACAAGTCCCGAATACTTCATTGGTACATCAAGTTAAACAGCATATTCAGCTCAGCACTGAACTTCGCTATCACTACAGATGTCACAGCTCACTAGCCCACTTACGAAATTTCTGCCAGTTCTATATTGTATACTCTAAACTCAATATTCCGTGGATGGAACTCAAACATCGGGGCCTGGGGCCCACAAGTCCGATTCAATTTCATTCAGTGATCTCGGCTAGGGGAGATTCCTAGTTTTCTTCATGCGTGCTATGGCCTCATAAGGGCGGCTTTCAGCAGAAGGGCCCTTAAAAACTTCCAGATCGCAACTCTAACATATTCCGTAGCATTGACTTGCTAACTCTTTTCGATTGAAGCTTACACCTATATACCACTCTAATCAGCTGGTATGGTAGCGCGGCCTCGGGCGGCGTCTTTCGCACGAGCGCGCACGTCGCTGAACTTCGCCCCGCCGTTGAATTGGACCACAGCCACCTGGAAATGGTCAAATGAACATGAGAACAAAACCCAGAAGACCTTCCTTTTCAAGAGCACAAGGACAAGGGAATGCATTTCATGTACAAGAAGAGAGAAAAAAACATGCAATTTTGATGTGTGTAACGCCAACAATGCCTAGAGTTCAGGGTGCATAATGACGTTATTACCGCCGTGTTATCGCGGCTGTTGTCGATGCCAGCAGCCTTCGTGTGGGCCACTGTGACGATACGTGCCCAGTTCGGGAGATGGTCGAGGGCCATCCCTACGAGGTCGTCGACCTGTTTGCCAATCCACAGACACACTTGAGATTGAGTTACCGCCCCAGGGCCAGCACGGTGAGCGAAGAAACGCGCGAAAGGTGAGAAGAATCCATAATTTCAATCCACGAGTGAACTGCGTCGGACCGACGCACACATTGCTGCCTACAAGCACCCACAAACCCACCCCTGTATACCTGGTCGGGCGGCGGCCTGGGGCGCCACGGCAACCGCGCGGTCAAGTGCTGCACCAGCTCGGCTCTCGGCATGGTCGCCACGCGCCGCTGCACAAGGAAAGAGTGTAGCGCGTCGCAGAAAGACGGCAAGCTCGCCAGCAGCCGCTGCTTGCGCCGCCCCGCTTTCCCCCCCGCGTCGTGCTCCACTTGCGCTTTGCTCTGCTCCCGCTGTGCCACGCGCGCGCGCAACGCTGCTTGGGTTGTGGCAGCACTAGTCACTGGCGTAGGTTGGTCCGCAGCAGCAGCAGCAGCAGCAGCAGCAGCAGCAGCAGCAGCAGCAGTTGCCGTGCTTGTTGCTGCTGCGTCTCCGCCACTGCTTTCTAAAGCAGGTACACTTGACGAAGCTGTAGCGGGGGGAGCTCCGAGTTGGCTCCGTGCCGTTGGCAACGCTGCTTTTGATGATGACCCACTTGTACTAGAAGACGCAGAGCCACCCACATCGTGTTGGCCAGGCAAGGGCGCTGCAGGCACGTTCAGTTCCAAGGCGCCAAATGCACTGGCAGCCGCTGCAAGATTACCGCTGTTTGCTAACATTGCTGCATCTGCAGCTGTGCTTGTTGTGCTTGCGGAGTCGCCGGTGGGTTCGCTGACAGAGCTGCTGCTGCCACTCGAGGCTGAAGGCGCAGAAGACTGGAGAGTTGTTGCACCCTTGACTTGATTCGTAGCTGCGTGTTCTCGCAACAATTTGATGATTTTGTCGCGTCGCGCGAGAAGCCTAGCTTCGGAGAAAGCAATCCGGCGCCGTGATAAGAGAGCAGCGTAGGAAGACTCGGGGGCTTCTGGATCGATAGCGGGCGAAGATGGTGTTGCCAGTGGGGTTACAGCTGCTGCTGGTGCTGCAGCAGAAGTTGCAGCGCCTGCTGTTGCCACTGCTGCGGCCTCGCTCACTTCGTCAGGCCCGAGCTCCACGGAAAGATCGAAGTGCGCCAGCGACTTCGACGGCGGCGGCGGCATGGTCGTGTCCTGGCTGCCTCCCTGCGCAGACGCCCGCACGCTGAAGTCGCGGTGCCTGCCGAGGGCGCTGTGCCCTCGCACAAGGTAACACCCCGGCCACAACGTGAGCATTTGGCCCAGGTGGCGTGGGTGAAGGCTGCGGCCCGCTGAGTTTTCCACAGCGAGCTTGAGCTTACCCAGCACCGCGGGTTCCCCACGCCGCCCGAAAAACACGAGTGCCGTTTCTAGAGCCAGCCAGCGGTCTAGCATTGCCTGGTGTGCAGGCGGCAGAGGAGCAATGTCAACCGGGGGCTCGGTTACCATTTCAAACGCGATTCCCGTGGCGGCAGACCCAGATATAGATGAATCGGATACAACTGAAGCATTCTTCAGCCCCTTCTTCGCTTGCGGTGTGGGTGATGCTGCAGCCCTAGCCCTCTTGGACGGCGATGGAGATGCAGACTCTTTAGGTTTGGCTGGCGAAGGAGGTAGCTTATTCTTTGTACTAGGCGCAACGCCAGCTAGTTTGGCAGCGCGCTTCGACATCAGAGTGTTGCGTGAGATTGAAGGGCCACCGTACAGTCGTTTCGCTACTGTTATAGGTAATAAGCAAATAATACCGCTGCTTACGAGCACAGAACTCTTTTCTGAATTAGGGCGGCCAAGACAAAGCCAATGCCCTTTGCTTCGATTCGTGAAGGGGTGATTCACGCGCAGCGTTCGATTCCTAAACGATTTCAAAACGCGTGAATGAGCTGATGCGCTGATTCGAAGTGCTGTGGAAAAGACGCGGGAAATTTCCCCTCCTGCTGCTTCATGCTTCATACTTTTTGTATACCCCCCTGTAGTTGTAGAACTGCAGGGAGGAACACGTCATCACGTCATCAACCCTCGCCAGCCAGCCTGAGCTCCTGAGGCTCCGGAGCGGAGGTCGTCGAAAAGATTAGACGACTGAGTGGGACTAGTAGCCCTATCTGTGTG
>Ga0307971_1001566_pt1 | contig 11522 bp, 15 predicted proteins | sample OrgLakmetagen714_FD_201820 | JGI IMG/M metagenome (GOLD analysis project Ga0307971, IMG submission 201820) | Saline water microbial communities from Organic Lake, Antarctica - #714 | ecosystem: Environmental > Aquatic > Non-marine Saline and Alkaline > Saline | place: Antarctica: Organic Lake... | reverse complement strand
ACTGCACATGGGCGATAAGCGGAAAATTCGCGCCTTTTTGGCCAATTTCCACCGAGCACCAAGGCACTCCGCTTGTATTAATTAAGGATGGGATCAAGGTTAAGTCTTATAAGTCGCATGAGGATTTTCAAATCAATGGCATAGTTTTCGAAGCAGACAGAGATTGCTTATGTGCCCCTTTTTCTGCATGGGAATTACACCAACTCGAACTCGAGCAATACAAACCCAAATGGCACAGAGAAGAGGCAGAATTCTATAAAGCGAAACATGGTGGTCTGATATAGGAAATATATCAGAAATCACCTACATGGCCACGTATAAAGAGCGCAGAGAACTCAACGAACTCGTTACGCGAAGAAGAACTGGGCTTAGGGTTACTAGGAAGCCTTTAAAAACTTAATGCTATCTAAGAACTTGGATGTGGGCATCGGCATCATATTCGGTGAACTATTCTCCATTTCAAAATTGTTTCTCAAAGCCCAGAACGGGCCTGAGGCCAAAGGCCTAGAATGGTGATTATGCCACAACCAAATTGCCAAAATTCCCAATCAGACTTCGGATTGGCCTTTCGCCTCTCGGCCCTAGTTGCCTCTTGTGGCTTGGTGGCCTCTCGTACTAAGGAGGAATCGCGAACGAAATTTATTTACGGCACATACGGACGTGCCTATGCGACATAAAACCAATGTTTTTCTTCAAACCTACGATCCACGATAGCAATCGCTGTATTTTCCAGTGCTAGTGGAGAATTATTTTGCCCTTTGATGAATGGTCAATGCGCTTCTATGACGCACAACTCTAACATAAGCAGTAAATGATTTCTACTAAATGAGCTTACTTAGTGTCGCCGTTAATCACGAGAAGTGCCAAACGAGAGCGAGCCTCTTCATTGTCTTGTTCAGCCGCCGAGGTGTACCATCGGACCGCCTCTAACACACTCTTCTCAACACCACGACCTTCTTCACACATGTTTCCAAGCTGATACTGTGCCTCCTCGAGACCTTGGTCAGCTGCCATTCTCCACCATCGCACCGCCTCGAACGCCGTGGCCCTTCGCTAACATGAGTCCCAGGTTATTTTGAGCCTCTGGAAGTCCTTTCTCAGCTGCTTTCTTATACCACTGTGCTGCTTCTGTCTCACTTTGAGCTACGCCACGACCTATTTCGAACATGTACCCCAAATTTACTTGCGCCCGTGCAAATCCTTGGTCAGCTGCCTTCTTAAACCACTGCTACGCCTCCACGTCACTCTGTGGGACGCCGCGCCCATCCCGAAACAAAATCCCATGGCTGTCCTGCGCCGAGGCATCTCCTTGATCAGTTGCCAGTCTTGACCATCGGACTGCCGCTTTGTCGTTCTGCCCTTTGAGTACCCTGCGCAGGTGCATAACCTTGATCAGCTGCCCTTTTGTGCCACTTTGCCGCCTCCAAATCGCTCTGCGCAACGCCGCGACCACTTGCAAACATGAGCTCCAAGCTATGTTGAGCCTGCGCATCTCCTTGCTCAGCAGCCTTCTTGAACCATTGTGCTGCTGCTTCGTTACTCTGCGCCACGCCTAGGCAAATCGCAGAGCTTAGGGATACTAGGAATACTCAAGAAGAGGCAGCCGACTCATTAGGAAAGCTTTTGGGCCCGCTGTTTTCTGGATATAACTAAGCGAAAGCGAAAGCGAAAGCTTGGCTTTGCTCATACATCAGCCCCAAATTGTACTGCGCTTCTGCGCTTCCTTGCTCGGCAGACTTTTTGTACCATCCCACCGCCTCTACGTCGCTCTGCTTTACGCCGCGACCTTCGGAATCAAGTGTCCTAAGCTATATTGCGCCTCCATAAATTTTTGAGCAGCTGCTAGCTTATACCAATGCGCTGCCTCCAAATTACTTTGTACTACACCGCGCCCTTCGTAAAACAAGATCCCCAGACCAAATTGCGCTCCCGAAAGACCTTGTTTAGCGGCCAGTGATAACCACTTTGCCGCTTCAGCATCGCTCTGCGCTACGCCGCGACCTTCCCAAAACAACATCCCCAAAAGACCTTGGGCCGTAGCGTGCCCTTTATTAGCTGCCAGAGTATACCAATACGCTGCTTCCATATTGCTTTGAGTAACGCCGAGGCCATTATCAAAATAGTATCCAAACTTGTACTGCGCATCCGCTTCCCTTTGATCGGCCGCTTTCCTAGACAATGCTAACGTCTCTGCATAGTTTTGCGCAACGCCATAACCTCCCTCAAACATGATATGACATCGAACCGCCAAGAGCCAAAACCGCCATAAGAATGAGAAATGAAAATTTGGGGAAGTGCGCTATACTTGCTGCTCCCTGTCCGAGTAGTGCTAGGAGTGCTTAAGGACCATGTAAGAGCTATGTCTATTACTTCCCCAAGGCACACACCACATATAAAGACATAACACTGTGGCGCCCCTCAAGCGCCTGTGCCAAGGCGCGTGGTTTATCTCAGACTTATATAGCCTCATGCGAAAGGGTTTCTGCTCCCACTGCGACTAGCCCCAGAGGCATGCGGAATGCTGCCTGGACCTTCACCTGGAGCTGCCGCTGACGTTCCAGCTGCCGCCGTCGGCTCCGTGCTCTTCGCAGCTTCCTTCTGCTGGCTCTTCTTGACATCCGCGTGGTATGCCGCCGTCACGGCTGGGTCGCTGTGCGCAAACAAGAACTCGTGCATGAACTGGTCGGCAAACTCGTCCCCGAAGTAAGTCTGGAACAGTGCGTGGGCGGGGTCGCGGTTCGCACTGTACTGATCGTATGCCTCTTGCTTGGCCTTGACTGAAGCTTCGACTGCGGCCATACTTCTTCTTCTTCTAGACACATCGTCTGCTCCATCGTCAGATGGGGGTGATGATGGCGACGACGACGATAATGGCGATGCCGCTGCTGCAGTAAGGTCAGAGTTCGCGTAGGCAACTCCGGCGACCAGGTCTAAGTACGCGCTGCAGTACTGCTGGAAAGCCGGAAAGAGTTCGGCCTGAATCGGGTGCTCGGCCAAGAGCGGGGCCCAATTCACCGCGGGTGACTCTCCTTCTTCTGCGGCCGTGGGCGCTGCTGCAGTTGCTGTTGCTGCAGTTGCTGTGGCTGCTCCTCCTTCTCCTCCTCCGTTGACTGCTCCTTCTACGGGTTTGCCCTTGGCGGAAGCAGCCGCTTGCGTCGCCAGTGCCGCGCCCGGGTGCTCGAACCGCCCAAAGAGCATGTGGTCCGAAAAGAACTGGTTGGCGTCGTAGTAGCGCCCGCTCATTTTCCCCTGTAACGTCGGGTACGCGGCACGCACAGCCTCGAAGGGATTGCTTTCGCCAAGGCTGCTGCTGCTGCTAGTGCTAGTGCTGCTGCCGCCGCTGCTACCTCTACTACTAGAGGTGGCGCTGCTGCTACTGCTAGCGGCGGTGGTACCGGCCAGGCCTCCATTTTTTGCTCCTCCTCCTTCTACTTCTCCTTCTTCGTCAGCGACGGCCGCATTGCTGCTGCTGCTGGTGCTGCGACCCCCCAAAGGTTGGCAATCCACCACTGCGAGCACGGCCCTGTTCCCGAAGCACATGAGGTCGACGCCCAGCACGGGGGCGTCCAAGTGGTAGCGCGGGTACCACAAGCAATTGAAGACTTGCACTTTAGACCCCGCGTCGAAGTAGGTCATGCGCACCTACGCCCACCAACGTCAACACAAAAGTTTAGAATGCCGGAAAATCAAAGAGAAGCATGAAAACACTGCGTGCAATGAATACGGTAACTCGTTGTGTTTTGACAAGCCTTGAGGCTTTGGATCAATGAGTACGGTGGGTTAAGAACACCCACCTTCCGGAAGTGGTCAGTGCTGTACTCAACGCTGCCGCAGCGCGCGCCCTTGGCTTCGTTCACAGCGAGTGCAAGCTCCGGAGCTAAGGGCTGCCGCTGAACGCCCGGCTGTTGCTCCAAGAGGGCCTGAGTCCACTCGAAAAAGTCCGAGTACCTGCGAGAGTAGAAGGGAGTTCGGCAGGAATGAGAGACTTCGACTGCCACGAAGTCGAACAACTTGAAATGGAATGCTAGCAACTGCGTTGGCATGCTTTCAGATGCTGTGCGTACATATACAGCATTCTTCGTGGAAGAACGACAAACCAGAAGTAGTAGCAGCAGCACTTACAGGAGAGGAGAAACAGAGCGTTCATCTGGGCTGAGCGTGTGTTGCCATGGTGGCAGCGACGACGATTCTTCTGCCGTCACCGATGCGTCATCGACCGCGAGGCTCGGCCGAGATGTTGGCGAGACACGTGGTTCCACCGCAGGAGTCGCTTCAGCGGTCGGAGCTACGGCAGACGCCAGGACATCTATCGCGATCGCTTGCGAGGACTTGCGGTGCAGAGGTCGATGGTGAGGTACTAGACCTTGGCCACCAGGCACCAAAAGTGCGGCCCACACCAGCGCTAAGGCGCGGGGTTTCATACACATCTTTTCTGAATGCATGTTTTGGTTGTTTGGTTTGGGAACAAAATCCAATAGATTCAACTAGCCGTAAAAATATGATTTATTGGTTATCACAGGGCGAAGCTCAAATTCTCCAATATCCAATATCCAACGACTACTTTTTGCGCAGGCCCCGAAGAACCGGAATTAGAGATTAAAATTCTTGTCAAGGACAACGCGAGGGGGCAGAAGAAGCAGACCAGGGCCAGTGGGAAGGGCAATAGATACAAGCGAAAATAGACGAAGCCCCGGCGAACTGGAATAATACCACCGAACCGGATTAGATTATATTATATTACATTCCCCAATTGCAAAGAAACAACAACAAATAGCATAAAGCTGCGTTTTGATGAATCCTCCAGAGCAATTCTGACTGGGCTGAGTGCCCTTTTGCGTAATTCAATGTTCGTCTTTACTCTCATGAACCCTGCAGGATCAATTCTCTGAAGGAGGCATAGGTTTCGAGTACGTCCGCGATCTCCACTCCGACCTATCCTCTGCTATGGCACGCCATTCCTTGAATTTGACCGGAAGCCCTTTGCACTGTGTCGACACACTGATTGAAATTGAAGAAGTAGAAGAAGTAAATGGCGGCGAACGATATTTTCCTGCGACGTGCTGGGGCTGGCTCAGAACGAGTGCAATTGGCGGGAAATCCGCGGTATAATCCTTTACATGCCCAATTCAATGCACTGGAGAAACTAATCAAGCGCAGATTCACGAACCGTCATAAGAAGTCGTCTAGGCATGCAATACTCGTGAAATTTCCTTCAAAAACTCTCGATAGATCTCAACTAATTTTCGCCTCCCTCGAGGGGGGACTGGTCTTAGTATTCGTTGCTCTATGGAGGGCAGAGCGCCATTTAGGCGAAATCATAGGAACCCCTCTCGGCCAAGCTCAGAAGCCAGGCCTGGGGTTTATGTATCTACCGCACAAAGCCTCGATATTCGCCAAGAGGTTCGCAGAGCAGGAGGTGTGCCTATAAGCGATAGGCTGCCAGAGTCGACCCCGAGGACCGGTATAGCTGGATGAATAAGTAGGAGCGCGCCATCTTCTTCTTTCATTACCCTTCCTTACAAACGCGCCCTTTCATTGAGCCTCGCCTTGAAGCCGCAATTTTCATCGCACCCGTATTGTTTGTCGCGGTCGCTGTGGTTCTCTATGGGCACTTCAAGTTTATGTTCTTCTTCTTCTAAGCGTTGAATGCTGCGTTGGACTCGCTGCTGGTCTCTTTGTTGGTTTAGTAGTTGTCGCACTGCTGAGATACGAAAAATATTATGGCAATACCGTGAACGAATGCACTCCGCAACGGGTGTAGGTGGCTTCAATTTTATTGAACTGAATTAGCCTTCATCGAGTCAAAAAGGCCACATAAACTATAGTATTCCATAATATTTTTAATTGGAATTATGGCCATAACAAGAATATGTCTGTGGCTACAGTTATTCGTTGCCTTATAAGAGACTGTGCAGAGAGTCATCGAGAACTGAACTATTTGACGAACGAGTATGCTTCCATTTTTACGCGTACTCCTCTTAACAGGTCCACTTCTGTCTAAACTATCTGTGCCTTCTTTTAAGTGACAATGGTTTACGCATTATTTCGAGACATGGTTGAAGATTGGGCCAGTTTAGCCTTCTCTTTGACTTGCATCCTCGGCGCTGGTCTATTTTCAGGCTTGACAGTTTCAACCGTATCCATAGACCCAGTCGACCTTCGCATAGTTATGAGGACGGGCACGAAAGAAGATAAGCATCGAGCAGAGGTGCTTTTACCTTTAGTCACACAAGCTTCTCATCACCGCCTGTTGGTGACGTTGCTCCTCGGAAATGCCTTGGTAAACGAAGCACTTCCTATATTCTTAAACGACCTCTTTCCAACCTGGGCAGCTGTGTTGATCTCGGTCACGATGGTCTTGATTGTCGGCGAAATTCTTCCTGCTGCAGTCTTCACAGGGCCACAAAAATTAGCAATTGCGGCATCCTTCGCTCCCAGCGTCTGGTGTATCATGTTCATTCTCGGTCCTGTCGCAATTCCGATTGCATGGGCTTTGGACCGAGCCATCCCAGTGAAAGCTGAAGCGATCTCTAGAAATCAAGTTCGCGCACTCGTTGAAATTCATAGGGAGTTGGCAAAGGAAGGCGGCATACCGGAGCCTTTCCTTGAAGATGAAGAAGACATGATCAAAGGTGCTTTATCACTTGGATCTATTACGGTGGACACTGCTGATGTTCTCACTCCAATAAATGACGTTTTCAGCTTACCATTTGATGCTCGTTTGAATTTATCAACACTAAAGCTGGTCCTCGAGAAAGGTTACTCCAGGGTACCAGTTGTGCATCGTGAGTCGTCTATACTTCTGGGCTATCTCTTGGTAAAAGACTTCATTGTTTTGAACCCTGATCTAGCAGAGCCGGTTTCAGACATGGAACTCTACGCCCCGGTCTGTTGTCGTCCAACCCGGCTGCTTAGTGATTTGCTCAACGACTTTCAAACTGGCGCTTCACACATGGCCTTCGTCGCACGTGATCCCGCCCTCTTGTCACGTGCATTGGCACAATTTCGTAGCCTGGAGATTGATTCTTCAACAAAGATACCCTGGGATATCCTATATTCAATCAAAGTGTCTGGTATTGTCGGCATCGTGACCCTAGAAGATGTCATTGAGGTGCTTCTCACTGAAGAAGTGTATGATGAATCTGACAGGAAGGAGGCCCTTGTCACACTCGGGAATTTTTTGAAAAGAACTGCCTTACCAAAGCTAAAAAGGAATATTTTAAGCCATCGGCGTGACGAAACTTCATCTGCAGCCGAAGATTTACTTGGTCCTCTTCCAAATTCAAGCACTACAAGTTACTGCTTTGTTCCTGAGCCACTAAGCCCCGAGAGTGGCGAACCAACATCCCTCCTAAAAAAAAACGCAGCCAGGAGTGATATTGAAGCGGCGGGCCGCGCAACTTTCGAGCCAAGATATCCTTCTGCTGACGACAGGGTACTCCTTGCCTCGCCACCGGTATCAAATGGCCGCGTCGTATCAAGTCTCCTCATGGGTGAACGTAAACAACAAAGACATCAGCGCATTTCTTCTTGCAATCTAACTGAACCACTCAGAGAAGAGCTCAATCGACAAAGCGATCAAGATCTTCAAAAGAAGATACAAAGTGCCAGTGACGTTTGACTACTATCCAATATGTATATCCACTCATTTGTTTAGATAGTATTCATAGTTTTAGATAGTATTTATATCAAATGAATACGAATGCATATATAATTCGAAACCAAATGATTACGATGCTAAGGCAAAAAAATAAGTCTACATCTTTGTGCGGTATCGATTAGCTCTTCCAATATCACTGTTTATACTAGTAGATCAGGACGTCTATGAGGCGACTACAGAGTAATATATACTTGTGTACCAGATATCGCAGATGATTGTAGCATGGGGTTGAATAACGTGAACGTGATAACTAGTGGAAGGTACTTCACGGGTGGCATCGAATGAAATTCAGCTTCTAATTTAAAAGTTCTTAAAGAGCTTTCCCCCTAAGTCGAACACTATAATTTCATTTTTTTTGCGCAGAGGGTAGCAACGTAATGCAGCAATATCTCTGGTCTCTTCGCGAGTGTATGATTGCGCAACAACAGCGACGCATGCTTTGATGACTTGAAAACTACAGTCCTCGGTTGGTTCTTGGTGTTTAATTATGGCCTGTCATGCTTGCAACTTTATTAATGATGATGCATTACGTACGTATGGGATGTCGAAAATTGCCACGTTAACGTCTATATCTGTCATTGTTGGCAAACGATTCAAAATGCGTCTCTTCAAATTGTTTGTTCAATTTGCAATTTCATACGTATCTGTTACGGCTACAACCTCCTATAGGCGCAGAAGCTTGGAAATTTCCTGTGAAGCAAAAAATCGCGTTTGCCATACATGCTTACTGGGCTGTGGTGGTAGCGCAAGAGCCTGCAGCGAACTCCCGGCATTAGCTATCGCACCTCGAATTGATGGAGTTGGGGCATTTACCTTGCATATCATTGGAGGACTCGCTTATGCTGCTCAGCTTGGATTACGATTCAGTGGTGCTCTTGCTGATAGACATGCTTCAATGAGACTCAGCAGCAGGGGAGGTTCTGGCTACACTGCACATCCACATGGTGTAAACCGAAGTTTCATCTTCAACGCTCTCTTTGGCGACTCAAATAGCGTTTACCGAGATGTAAATTCCAACTATGTTGATTTGTACAAGTTGGAGCTGAAAAGATACCCTGCTCTCACGGCAAAATTACTACGACCCAACAACCGGTGATATCTTTATTAAAATGATACGGTTCCTGATGTGCACAAAGCTAAATTTACTTCATTTATCATGACTTGTTGGGTTTGCTCACGCGTCAGGGATGATACAGCAGCAATGAATGCATCTATAGCTCAATTAAAATTTGACATAAAGGAATATCAGGTACACTCAACGGAATATTTAAAATGCTATATCATATGACTCCTCCATGAAAACGAAACCTTGCCTTTTTGTATTGACAAGGCAAGCCTTTACTATCTGCCGATCTCCGATTCTATGCCTCCACCACCTCTTTTCAATGATTTTATGAGCGAATACTTTCTTCATTTTTTGCGTCGAGATGCAGCATGTGGTCTACGGACTATTTTCCAAAAACATTCCTACTTTGCTTCCACTTCTTCACAACGGCGGGGCAATGACGTTTTTCAGTTGAATGGGATTGGAAATGGATACATCGTTACTGTAGCTTTGCACGTCCGTCGCGGAGACTTGTATGAAAGCAACAAATTAATTAGTGAGCGTTTTCTTCGCGATGAATACTATTTCGAGGTTTGCATATTCGATTGCAAATATGTATTTGAACCCCTTTGGGTACACCTCGGGTTGATTTCATGAACTCATATCGTGGTTGCTCATTGGTTCATAAAGGTTGTAGCAGCGTTGCGGCAAGTACTCGAGCCAAAGGGCATACAACTTCAAGTGCATGCCTGGTATGTTTTGTCTTACTGCTAACTCATTTGTGACGAAATCTTTCTTATACCTTTCTGCCCAGATTTGACCAATGTTGTCTGCCTTGCTTTACAGGACAAGCTGTATCGACGAAGCACAGTGCCAATATGCCCGCAATATCGTTACACGTGTCTACGGCCAACAAGGGATTAAATTACATGTCGACGCAGAGGATTCAGCTAGCGCCACGCTTGACACTCTCGTGGCATGGAGCCATTTCGTTCACGCCGACGTCTTCGTGATGAGCCCATCTTCATTCTCACAAGTGCCTGCATTACTGAACCCACGTTGTGTCGTTTTTGCTTCGCGATGGCGCCAACGGCATGGTCGCTACGAACAGCGGTAAATAAAGAGTGCGGAGTACTATCGAATACACATTTCCGTTCAGCTGTCTCAGTCTTATCACATGCAGGTACGCAGCACTCCCGATGTGGATCAACTTCAAGTCTACGATTGTGACCGAAAATCGCTCTGTGGCCATGCGTAGAGCATTAGCGCAGGCCCTGCCGATGTGCCTTCCAAATCGTTAATTGTAAATATATATTATCGTTTCATTAGCCCGCCATTCGGCCATTTACCATATAGACTTCTCAGTTCTCGCAGTAGCATTTGGCTTTTTGGTGCTCTTTTAAATCATAATACAGAGGTGTTTAAATTAAAAGAATACATACTTTCGTTCGATTTATGGCCCTTCAGGTCGGCCACCGGCCTGCATGAGTTTACTCACACCGAAAAAGTCTCCAGTTTTGGAAGACAGTGTGTTGGCTTCGCGCTTTGGCCCTTCTGCACTTCTCACAGGAGTGCTGGCACTCGATGCAACTCCTGCAGTCGAGCCCGTCGATGCTGCAACTGCGTTACCATCAGGCGCCCCCTCCGTATCGCAGTAGCTCTTGCACGTATCCGCGCAGTACTGCTCGGCGCCCTGTAGCCACAACCGGTGCGATGAAACAGAAAAGCGAGCATCTCAATCGCGTATCAAACTAGGATTCGATCAAGGGTTTATCTTCGTTGCCCTAGCTACTTGAAGGGACACCAACGCTGCTGGTCCTCATTCAATTTGGAACACATGGCAATACACTGCATCTTTTGTTTCGATCAGATGGTAACTCAAAATCGCTTCTCGTCTTATATAATATAAACTCAACTTACCTTGGCAAGCTTATTGCACTCAGAGGTGCAGTCTGCATAGCAGCCTTTAGTAGACGCCAAGGACTCTGCTGCAAGCGCAGGCTCTGAGCGGGCAGAAACCACAGCTCCGAAGCTAGTTAGTAAAGCCATTGCAGACGACGACATCATTGAGCGGCGAGCTAAAGCATGCTGTGGAGATTGAGGCAACGCTTGGTCAGCAGCACGGACAGCTGTAATTTCGGTATTAGTGGACCGTCGCCTAGCAGGAGGCCGAGCAACGTTGATAAGTCCTAAAGCTGCGGGTGCGAGCAATGCTAAAACCGTAATTCTAATCCAGGTGGCCATGCTTTGATGCCTAATGTAGTCTTGCTGTCGTACTGGTTCTTGATATGCACTCTGCTAGCCTGCCTGTACTGCTTCGACCGTATGGGCGGGCGTCGCGTCTAGCCTAGCCGACGAGCGTCGAGGTCGAATCTCGACCAAAATATTTTCAGGATCTATACAGGCCCAATATAATATTTCGGCCCGTTTCGAAAGGGAAAAAATGAAAAAATGCAGCTAACTGCGACCTGGCATCACGTCGCATTTGGGTGTTTCCTACTGACTATCTCAGCTCGTCTTGATTCTAGTGACGGTATTGTTGCGAGCAACGATGATATCAAAGAAGCACAGCGAGCACATGCTACCGATAGGTCTCCTGACTCTGGTTTCTTATTAAACGATAGCGCTCTCACAGCTCGATTTGATGGTACCGATAGCTACCATAGAAGGAACGACACGAACCATAGTCTAGCAACAAGGCATCTAGCCGAACTGGATTGGCGTGAGCGGAAACGTCTGCGTCTTGAGCGTGAAGCGCAGGAGGCGCGCGCAGCGAGTCGCAACAAAGGCAGTGACAGCAGCGGTAGCTTCGGCACG
>Ga0307971_1001562_pt1 | contig 11540 bp, 7 predicted proteins | sample OrgLakmetagen714_FD_201820 | JGI IMG/M metagenome (GOLD analysis project Ga0307971, IMG submission 201820) | Saline water microbial communities from Organic Lake, Antarctica - #714 | ecosystem: Environmental > Aquatic > Non-marine Saline and Alkaline > Saline | place: Antarctica: Organic Lake... | reverse complement strand
CGTCGCGGCCACCCTGTTTCTGGTTGCAGGTACCGGTTACATCGTTGGCGGCCTTCGCTCTGCGATTGTTGCAACGGCTTTTATTGCCTTTATTGCCTTAACACCCTGGTGGGATCGCGCTCTGATTACCGCCTACATGACCACCTTTGCGGTCATCATCTCCGTAACAATTGGCTGTAGCGTCGGCATTTTGTGCTCGCGAAGCCCCAGGGCCACCAAGTCTATATTGCTGGTCTGTGACACGTTTCAGACGTTTCCGTCATTCGTCTACTTAATCCCGGTCATCATGTTGTTTGGTGTAAGCGATTTGTCAGTGCTTATTGCGGTGATTGTATACGCCACTATCCCTGCCACACGTTACACCGTGGAAGGGTTGAGTAACGTGCCAAAAAGCTTGCAAGAAGCCGGTTCTATGTCGGGAGTCAACCGCACCCAGCGACTACTGAAAATTGAATTGCCTCTGGCGTTCCCGCACATCATGCTAGGCATCAACCAGACCGTCGTATTCTCTTTGTTTATGATCATTATCGGCGCCTTTATCGGCACCGACGACTTGGGTCAGCTGATCATGCAGTCTTTGTCTGAAGCCAATGGTATGGGCCAAGGCATCGTGCTCGGCTTATGCGTTGCCTTTATTGGCCTGGCCGTAGACCACTTGATCCATACCTGGGCAGAACAGCGTAAGAAAGTATTGGGGCTTGCTTGACCGATAAACCTAGGAGTCGGGTATATGGCGAACGATGTATGGAAATGGGATCCGAACAGTTTCCTCGACGATTTTCCAGTCGAAGATACGCCCGGTATAAAACTTTTGCTTAACAGTGCCGGCGTGCTTATGGCCGGCCGCGGCGAAAGTATCGACAAGGTTCTTAACTCAGATCTACACTCGCTCGGGGAATGCATCGACACTTTGTTCCCCGAAACGGCCGGAAACCGGGGACTACGAGAGGCCCACGCCAAGGCTATGGAAGGCGACCTACAGAATTGTCGCCAGCGGGTTGGTGGCCTGGACACCGCTTGGGAACTCATTCCTGTCAATACGAAAAGAGGTCAGGAAGTGCTCGCGTTGGCCATCGTACTGACCGACAACCGACCTCTGGAAAATAACCCGCGCAAACTCCGGGAGATAGACCCGACCACGGGCGTTCCGACTCGGCGGGTGATCATGGCACAAGCTGAAAGAGCATTTAACCGCTATCCCAACACTCAACGAGCCGTACTTCGACTTAAAATCGGAGGCCTGAGGCGGATCAACCAGGCCTTGGGCCAGGATCTGGGTGATCACGCGTTCCACCAGGCTGTCGGACGTATCGTGCGATCACTGGCCAAGGGTGAGTGCCTTGGCCGGGTAGCTGGCAACGAGTTTATCCTGCTTATCCAGCATAAAAAGGACGACCATACCGTTGAGCGCATTGAGGCCATGGACCTGCTGTTTGATGAACCCATAAAGATTGGCCTGCTTCAGTTCATGCTTCGCATCAATGTGGGCATCGCCCGCTCTCCTCAGGACGGCTCAACTGCGAAGGATCTGGACCGGCGGGCCATCATCGCCCTTGAACGAACCCGGCGTTCTGGCCTCAACCACTCATTTTTCAGCCTGGCCCTGGAAGACCACGTGTTAGCCCACAGCTGGGTACCGGCCGAAGCCCAGCGCGCCCTTCGTGAATCTGAGTTTCAACTCTATTACCAGCCTGTGGTTGACACGCGTACCGGGGAAACGGTTTCTATGGAGGCCCTGATTCGCTGGCAACACCCGTGGCGGGGAATGATTCTGCCTGGGCACTTCATTCCAGTGATTGAAGAAATGCAGCTTATCATTAACCTCGACTATTGGGTCCTTGAGCGTGCGTGTCGTGAAGCGATGTCCATGGGCAAGCCGGTAGCGGTCAACATTACAGCCAATACCATTACGGCCCCGGACTTCTTGCAAAGACTGGACGCCGCCCTGACCCAGAGCAAGCTGCCACCCAGCTGGTTGACCCTGGAACTCACAGAGCGGGTATTCAGTTCACCGGAACGGGTGCTGGAGCCTTTAAAGGCGGTACACGAGCGCGAGGTTCAGATTGCTGCCGACGACTTCGGCGTTGGCTATTCGTCGTTGTCTTACCTTTGGCAGTATCCGCTGGATAAGCTCAAGCTCGATGGTTCTTTTGTCCGCGCAGCGGTACTGGATCGGCGTGCCCAGGATCTGGTAACCGGTCTTGTGCCACTGATAGATACCCTTGGAATGACACTGGTTGCGGAATGCGTTGAAACGAAAGAGGACCGGGCCTGGCTGCACGAAGCAGGCGTGTTTTTCCAGCAGGGATACTACTTTGCACACCCCGCTCCTTTCTCATAACGTACAGAGCCCTGTGGTTCACACCAAAGCGCCGTTCACAATGGCCCTCAACTCCTGCCGGATCGGGTAAGACGACGAGGGAATCAGCTGCGTCATGAAGATCATGACAAGCTCCTCGGCCGGATCGATAAAAAAGTTAGTGCTCGCCAAGCCACCCCAACCGTACTCGCCGGCCGAGCCGCTGGTCTGGGATTTGGCAACGTCTGTCTTGACCGAGAAACCCAGGCCAAAACCGGTACCGGCATAAGGTGTTTCGCTGAACGCTCCAACCGCAAAGCTCGGCAAATCCTGATTATATGGCAAGTGGTTACAGCGCATGAACTCCAGAGTTTTTCGACCAATAATCCGCTGCCCCCTAAACTCTCCACCCTGACAAAGTGCCTGGGCAAAATGGAAGTAATCGTCAATGGTGGACACCAGACCGCCACCGCCTGACACATACTTATTTTTTTGCCGGAAATGTGACGTCTCTGGATCGTCCTGCAGGTTGAACTGATCGCCCGGCCGATGCTGATAGCAGGCGGCAAAGCGGTCAAGCTGATCGTCACGAACCTGAAAGCCGGTGTCTGGCATGTCCAGAGGGCGAAAGAGTTTATCGCGCAGGTACTCGTCTAAAGGCTGATCCGCCAGCAACTGCACCAAGTACCCCAGCACATCCGTGCTGACGGAATAGTTCCAGGCCGTACCCGGTGAAAACTCAAGCGGCAGCTCCCCCAGCTGGTCCACCAGTGCGTCCAGCGTCAGGTTCCGGCTGCCATCAAGCCCCAACTCACGGTAAGCCGCGTCAACGTTGGTGCGGTTCATGAATCCGTACGTCAGGCCCGACATATGGGTGAACAGGTCGCGAATGGTCATGGTGCTGATGGCTGGCGTGGTCACAAAATGGGGATAAACACCGCTTTTATAAACCCGCAGGTTCTTCCACCCCGGAATGTACTTGTGTACCGGATCATCCAGCAAAAACCGCCCCTGCTCGTAAAGCTGCATCATGGCGATCGAAGTGATCGGTTTGGTCATCGAGTAAATGCGGAAAATGGTATCCCGGCAGACCGGTTTTTTGCGCTCCACATCCATCAATCCCTGGGCTTTCACGTAGGCAACTTCCCCCCGCCGAGCGACCAGCGTCAGCGCACCAGGCAATTTTCCAGGCTGGATATAGCGACGATCAAGATGGCGTTCAATGTTGCTAAGCTGGTCTACTGAAAGGCCGGCAACCTGTTTGAATTCGGTCATAGAGAAGGCACCTTGTAATGTGGCTTTTTTGCAGTTGTCAAACTAGCGCATGCCGCGGGTGCTGGCAAAAAAAAAGTGCCAAAAGAGGCAATAAGAAAATCAACGTGCACCAGTCTGCTACTATTGAGCCAACACCCACACAAGAGCAGACGCACGATGGATACAACCAAGTTCTACATTGACGGAAAATGGGTAACGCCTGAGGGCACCCAAACCATAGACGTTATCAACCCTTCTGATGAAACCGGATTTGCCACAATTACTCTGGGTTCTGAGGCTGATACGAACATAGCTGTCAGCGCCGCAAAAAGCGCCTTCCCAGCTTGGTCGATGTCAACCAGGGAACAACGTATTGGCCTGCTAGAGCGCTTGCTGGAAACCTACAGCGCGCGTGCTGAAGAGATGGCACAAACCATCAGTAAGGAAATGGGAGCGCCCATCAACTTGGCAAGAACGGCCCAGGTGGGTGCCGGCGCTGCGCATCTGAAAAACACCATTCGTGCCCTGAAGACCTTTAACTTTGAGCACGCCCTGGGTGACCACGCGCCAGAAAACAGAATTATGCACGAACCGGTGGGCGTTTGCGCTCTGATAACCCCCTGGAACTGGCCGATGAACCAAATAATGCTGAAAGTGCCGGCTGCCATTGCGGCTGGCTGCACAGTGGTTCTCAAGCCGTCAGAGATTTCACCCTTATCCGCGATGCTGCTGGCAGAAATGATCGACAGCACGGGCTTTCCAGCAGGCGTATTCAACCTGGTTAACGGCGATGGCGAAGGCGTTGGCTCGCAACTTTCAAAGCACCCGGATATTGATCTGGTCAGCTTTACCGGTTCAACCCGTGCCGGCAAAGCCATCACCATTGCCGCAGCAGACACCGTCAAGCGGGTTGGCCTGGAACTGGGTGGCAAGGGCGCTAACATCGTCTTTGCAGACGCCGATGCAAAAGCCATAACCCGTGGCGTGCGTCATTGTTTCGCAAACTCAGGCCAATCCTGTAACGCGCCCACGCGGATGCTGGTCGAAAAATCACTTTACAAGCAGGCGATTGAAACCGCCGCATTGATTGCCAGCCAAACAGACGTCGGCCCCGCCGACGTAGACGGGCGCCAAATTGGCCCCGTAGTCTCCGAACAACAGTTCCAGAAAATTCAGGCGCTGATCCAACAGGGCATTGCCGAAGGCGCAACGCTGATATCCGGTGGCAAGGGCCGGCCAGAAGGGCTGAACAAGGGCTACTTTGTAAGGCCAACCGTTTTCGCAGACGTCACACCCGCAATGACCGTCTGGAGCGAAGAAATTTTCGGCCCGGTTCTGGCCATCACACCGTTTGAAACAGAAGAAGAAGCGGTAAAACTGGCCAACGATACCCACTACGGGCTGACCAACTACATCCAAACCTCCGATAAAGAAAAAGCCCACCGGTTGGCGCGGCAACTGCGGTCGGGCATGATCGAAATTAACGGCAAATCCGGATCGTCAGGCTTCCCGTTCGGCGGCATGAAACAGTCGGGCAACGGCAGCCGGGAAGGCGGTGTGTGGGGGTTAGAAGAGTTTCTGGAAGTGAAATCCGTCACCGATTGGTGATCAGCCAACCCCGTTTTCCAGTATTCGGCTGTATTTTACAGTAAGGGCTAGGCTACTTATGGCTACGCCCATCAACAACCAGGGAGAGGTCTGTGAACCGTCTGTTTCGTCGTGTAGGTAATGCCTTCGGTGGTGTGCTGGGCCTGGTTTGGCTGGTCATCATTGTTTTGTCCACCGTTAAAGTAGCGCAAAGCTGGAGACACACATGAACAATAAAGATGACATCGTCGTCGGTAAGGGACCGGCGGGTGGCTGGGGGTCGCTGAAAGGAATCGCCAGCATCTCTATTGAATCGTCGGCCTCACTTTCCGCTGCAGACACCCTGCGCCGGATGAACAAGCCCGGTGGCCTTATGTGTCCTTCCTGCGCCTGGCCCAAGCCCAAGAACTACAGCGCGTTTGAATTCTGCGAAAACGGCGCAAAGGCGATCATGTGGGAATTGACAAAAGACCGTTGCACGCCCGAATTCTGGGCAACGCATACGGTGCAACAGCTCCGTACCTGGACCGATCATGAGCTGGAGAAAACCGGCAGGCTGACCCACCCCCTGCGCTATAACCCGCAAAGCGACCGCTACGAAGAAGTTGACTGGCAATCGGCGTTCAAAGACATCGCGGATAACCTCAACGCGCTCGATCCCGAAAGCGCGGTTTTCTATGCGTCCGGTCATGCCGGGCTTGAGGCCGCCTATCTTTACGCACTGATGGCGCGACTGCACGGCAATAACAATCTGCCGCAAAGCTCGAATATGTGCCACGAAACCACCTCTGTTGGCCTGAGCAAGGTGATTGGTTCTCCCGTCGGCACCATCATCTGGGAAGACCTGGAGCAGGCAGACGCGTTTTTCTTCTTCGGCCAGAACCCCGGCACCAACAGCCCCCGCTTTCTTCACCCCCTGAAAGATGCAAAAAAACGCGGTGCTAAAATTGTCACCTTCAATCCGATTATCGAGCAGGGTTTGGTGGCGTTTGTCGACCCCCAGAGCCCGGTCGATATGACCACGGGGCGGCAGACCAAAATATCCGACCAGTATCATCAGTTGAACTCCGGCGGCGACATAGCCGCCATCATGGGTATTTGCAAGCACGTCGTCGAGGCAGACAAGGCCGCTCATCGCAATGGCGACAAACGCATCATCGATGTGGCCTTCATTGAGGAACACACCCAGGGATTCGACAGCTTTCTAAGCTCGGTTGAAGCCGCCGACTGGACCGATATCGAAACCGGTAGCGGGCTGACCAAACAAGCACTGCAAGAAGCCGCCGACGTGTACATAAAAGCGGAACGCGTCATCGGCGTTTATGGCATGGGACTCACCCAGCACACTCACGGCTCGGTCAATGTGAGCATGCTGGTTAATCTGCTGATGCTAAGAGGCAATATTGGCCGGCTTGGCGCGGGTGTTTGCCCGGTGCGCGGGCACTCCAACGTTCAGGGCCAGCGAACCGTGGGCGTTGCGGAGAAGGCCGGCCTTATTCCCATGGACAAGCTGCGCCAGCTTTTTGACTTCAACCCGCCTTTAAAGGACGGAGTAAACATTGTCGAAATGGTCGAGGGCTTGATCGCCGGATCGGTCAAAGCGAGTATTTGCCTGGGTGGCAATTTGCTGCGCGCGGTGCCAGACCAGCAACGAATGGAACAAGGCTGGGCTCAGCAGAACCTGACGGTGATGATTTCCACCAAGCTTAATCGCAGTCATATTTTCCCGGGCAAATCAGCCTATATATTGCCCTGCCTGGGCCGTGCCGAAGTGGACGAACAGGCCAGCGGGCCGCAGGCCATTTCCACAGAAGACAGCTTTTCAACGATCAGCGGTTCCATCGGCCACCGGTCACCTATATCAAAACACCTGAAAAGCGAGCTGGCCATCATCACCGGTATCGCCAAGGCTCTGCTACCAGAGAACCCGAAGGTGAAATGGGAAGAGTGGACCGCAGACTATTCGCGGGTGCGGGATCTGATTGAGCAGACATACCCCAACGACTTTGGAAATTTCAACGCGAGAATGTTCGAGCCCGGTGGTTTCTATCGCGGCGTTGATGCCCGCGAACGAATCTGGAAGACGTCAGAGAAGAAAGCATTGTTCACCGCGCCAGAGCGACTGACATCGTTGGGATTCGACAAAAAACCCGGCCGTTACAGCTTGCTGACCATGCGCTCCAACGATCAGTTCAATACCACCATCTACGGCTATTCGGATCGTTTTCATGGCATTGAAGGCACGCGGGATGTGCTGCTGATGAACCCGGATGATATTAAACGTGCCGGACTATCGGGCGGAGACCGTGTACAGATGATTACAGACTTGGACGACGGTGTGGATCGCCGCCTTGGCGGTCTGGTGCTAACGCCCTACCAGATCCCGGCGGGCACCGTGGCGTCATACTACCCGGAGTGCAATGTGCTGGTGCCGGTGAGCCATCATGATCAGCTGTCGAAAACGCCCGGGTCGAAGTCTGTTCCGGTGCGGATTGAGCAAGAGCAGGCGTAACCGGCCCTGCTTGGCTGCTTTCCCGAAAAGCGACTCGAGGCGCGATATTGGTGAACCAAAAAGTCATTTCCAGCCTACTTTACTGAGGTACACTTTTTTTGACGCGAACAGGATCTCAGCATGATTACAGTCCACCACCTCAATAACTCCCGCTCACAACGTATTCTCTGGATGCTGGAAGAGCTGGGAGTACCCTACGAGATCCAGCGCTACGAGCGTGATGCCAAGACCATGCTGGCACCTGGAAGCCTCAAAAAAGTACACCCGCTGGGTAAATCGCCGGTCGTCACCGACGGCGATCTGGTGATCGCAGAGTCTGGCGCCATTATCGAATACCTTGCCCACACCTATGGCAAAGACACCATGCTGCCGAAGAGCGGCGGTCAAGCTTGGCTTGATTACACGTACTGGATGCATTACGCCGAAGGCTCTTTGATGCCGCCGCTGTTGATGCGCCTGGTGTTTGAAAAGATAAAAACCAGCCCGATGCCGTTTTTTGTCAAGCCGGTGGCAAAGGGCATTGCGAGCAAGACCAATGAGGTTTTCATCGGCCCGATGATCAAAACGCACCTGGATTTTGTTGAATCTCACCTGGCGAAAAACACGTGGTTTCTTGGCGATAGCCTGAGCGCTGTGGATGTTCAGATGAGCTTTCCGCTGGAAGCCTCAGTGGCCCGAGGCATCGCCGGCAAGGACCGGCCTAGCATCGCAGCCTGGGTGAAACGCGTGCACGCCAAACCGACTTACCAAATCGCCCTTGAAAAAGGCGGGGAATACGATTTTTCCTGAGTAGACGACGGCAGAGGCCCTGCAGTGAGCGGTGGAGAGAACTCTGCAGCGGGCGGTAGAGAGAACTCTGCCGCCCTCCCCACTTCATGCCACTAACTTAAATCCACAGCGTGCTTCTTCAGGTCCGCCAGGTCACACACCTCCAACGCCGCGCGATGCGTCGCCTTCAGCCGAACCCGAGGTGCACAGCCCGCATCCAGCGCTTCACGCCAGCGACCTGCGCACAGGCACCAGCCGTCACCTGCTTTCAAACCCGGAAAGCCAAACTCAGGGCGGGCTTTGGTAAGGTCGTTGCCCCGGCCGAGGGAGAAAGCCAGGAAATCGTCAGTCACTACCGCACACACGGTATGATTGCCCATGTCCTCGGGCCCCGTATTGCAGCAGCCGTCCCGAAAAAAGCCGGTCACCGGATCTTTACCGCAAACTTCCAATGGTTCACCAATAACGTTGGTGGGTTCTTTTTTTGCCTGCATGAGGTTGCTCCTTGTGTAAGTGGACAATACTATAATCAATATACGCTACAGACGGGCACGACATCATCCATTGACCGTCAACGAGCGTGCAACGAGCCTACAACGAGGTCGATTTTACGTCCCACTGCTGGATTCGGGTAATAGGCTATTCCCAGTACGTTGCACGGACAGTTGAGGCGGCTTGAAGCGTAATAATTCTCGCCTGCGGTTAATGCTTAGCTCTACAAGGCAGGACTAAAAACATGAATATATGGAAAACGTATAAAGAAATTTCGCTGGTGATTAAAATGTCAGTGGGGTTTTTTCTGGGCCTTGCTATCGCCATTATCTTCCGCGAACAAGCTTCTATTCTCAGCCCCTTGGGCGCTATTTTTATCCGTCTACTCAGTTTGATTGCAACACCCGTAATTTTTCTGACGGTCGCGCTGGCAATTGGCAAAATGAATGTCAGGCAAATGGGTAGATTAAGCGGCAAGCTCATACTCTATTACGCTGTCACCACCGCTATGGCCGTGTGTATTGGCGTGTCACTGGCTCTACTTTTTAATCCGGGAAACAATTTGAGCCTGCCCAATGTGGTTGTCCAGCAACCTGAGATACCAAGCGCGTCTGCCATGTTGTTGAAAATCGTGCCCAACAACCTGTTTGGAGCCTTGGCGGCGGGCGATTTAATGGCCATTTTATTTATTGCCATTATCATCGGCGTTGCCATTTCAACCATGACCTTTTCACCCGACAGACAGACAAGAGAGCAGGGTTTGTTGCTGGAGCGCTCTTTCAACGCTTTCAACGAATTATTTTATAAAATACTGAGTGGCATACTACTCTATGCTCCCATTGGCGTAATGGCGATCAGTGCCTCCACTTTCGGTATTCAGGGATGGGCTACCATCAAATCATTGCTGGTGTTTACCGCCACGTTTTACCTGGGCCTGGCTATTTTATGGTCGCTGGTATACACCGGATTTTTAAAGTTCTGCGGCTTCGCTGCCCTGCGCTTTTTTGGCGACATTAAAGAGGCTTGTGCCACTGCATTTTTTACCTCAAGCAGCCTGGCGACATTGCCCGTCGCTATCTCTGCCGCAAAGAAAGCAGGCGTGTCGACTAAGTCTGCCAACTTTGCCCTGCCGCTAGGCGCCGTTTTTAACTCCGACGGTGGCGCACTGCGCATGGGCGTGTCTTTGGTGTTCGCCGCTAACATCATGGGGCTAGATCTGGCATTGGTTGACCTGGTGACCATCGTAGTGATCGGAACAGTGCTGTCTATTGGCACGGCCGGAGTGCCCGCCGCCGGCCTGGTCACCTTAGCAGCCGTCCTGAGCATGTTTGGTTTGCCGCTGGAAATAGTCGCCCTGATTGCCGGCGTAGATGCTCTAATCGGTATGGGCGGTACTGCTTCCAACGTAGTCGGTGACATCGTTGGCGCAGTCGTAATTGATGAAAAAGAAGGTGTTAGCGCTTAACGATCGTGGCAGACCGACCACAAAACAGGGGACAGATTTCAAATCTGTCCCCTGTCTTCCGCTGACAATCCCGTCGGAAAAATATGGCCGCAATGTGGGACTTTTAGAAAAGTTTTAAATTAATAACTTGTAACTCCTACTCAAATCATTACTCTGGTTACTAAGTAATAACCGAGGTCTTAACGTTTGCATCGCCTTTCAACTACGCTTACAAAGCGCGAAATTATTCCCCGAGAAGTCTTCCAGACTTCCTCAGCGGCCCCTGTGCCGTGCACGTTTAAACCCAAATGGAGTACCAAACATGCGTAAAATAATGCCCGTGGCGCTTTTATGCGCCCTGTCTGCACCCTCGCTCGCTGCCGCCGACTGCGGTGAAGTATCCATCACCCAGATGACCTGGGCCTCCAACGCCGTCGTAACGGGCGTTGCCGCCTTTATTATGGAACAAGGATACGGCTGCGACGTGTCGGTGATTCCTTCTGATACCATTCCTGCCGTCACATCGGTCGCTGAAAATGGCGAACCGGACATCGTAACCGAGCTGTGGCTGAACTCTGCCGGTGAGCCATATCTGCAGCTGGAAGAGCAAGGCAAGATCAAGCGCGTGGCCGAAGTACTGGACCCCGGTGGTGTTGAAGGCTGGTGGATTCCCACGTATTTGGCCGAGAAACACCCGGAGTTGACAACCATCGAAGGCGTCATGGCGAATCCGGAACTGGTGGACAGCCGCTTTAACAACTGCCCGAGTGGTTGGGGCTGCCGTGTCGTCAGTGACAACCTGGTCCGCGCGCTCGATCTGGAAGCGTCAGGCATCTCGGTATTCGACCACGGTTCTGGTGAAACCCTGGCAACCTCTATGGCGTCCGCGGTTCAAAGCGAAGAGCCTTGGTTCGGCTACTACTGGGGCCCTACCGTGCCACTGGGCAAGTACGACATGACCCGCGTTAAAATCGGCGGGTACGAGCCAGACGTTCATGTTCGTAACCAGACCCAAGAAGCCGAAAACCCCGGCGTCTCTGAGTTCCCTGCGGCTCCCGTTCTGACCGCAGTCACCACCAGCTTCGGTGAACGCGAGCCGGAAGTGGTCGAAATGCTGAGCAAGATGACCTTTAAAACCAGCACCATGAGTGCCCTGCTGGCCTGGATGGATGCGAACAACGCCA
>Ga0307971_1001553_pt1 | contig 11568 bp, 9 predicted proteins | sample OrgLakmetagen714_FD_201820 | JGI IMG/M metagenome (GOLD analysis project Ga0307971, IMG submission 201820) | Saline water microbial communities from Organic Lake, Antarctica - #714 | ecosystem: Environmental > Aquatic > Non-marine Saline and Alkaline > Saline | place: Antarctica: Organic Lake... | reverse complement strand
CAGTCTTCCTCCATTTTGTCCAAGGTTTGTTGGATGGTGTACTCTTTGGCCGCGGACTCGGCCACTTTTTCGCACACTTCCAAGTGTTTGTCGAGGCCAAGGTTGACCACTTTCTGCAGGGTAAAATCGGGCGCGGTTACGTCGCCAATGCTGATGCCCGTAGCTTCCTCAATCTGGTCCCAGTGCCGTTGCGCCATCCCCTGGTTGCGAAGCGCCAGCAACAGGGGCACCAAAGGGCGGAAATCTTTCACTTCGCTTTGCACATGTAAAGCCACCGCGGCTTGCTTGTCGGACTGGTTGGCACCTTGGCCGAAAAACTTGGCAGTCTTGGTAATGGTTTGGAAGGTGTTGTCCACTACAGTCTCGCACAACTCGGCGTCAATCTCATTCCATGGCCCGTGCATCCATGCAGTGGACTGCGTTTGCCACTCGGCTGCGGACTTCCACAAGTTGTTGAAAGGCTCAAAGGTCTTACGCGCGTTGGTGAGCGAGTCGTACTCGCTGTACTCCCGCTCGAAGAGCCCTTCCCGGCTGTTGAAGAGCGCGACACTGTCTTCGGCTTCCTTGAGACGATTCGCCAGGGCAGCCCCCACAGCGGCGGCCTCGGTCACCTGGGCCAAGTCTTCGAAGTTCCCGAACTCGTTCACGTCCGCCTCGAGCGCTGCTGCAAGCCGCACGAAGGCCTCTTGTTCAGTGGTCAGTTGCTCGGCGAACTGCTCGCGCCGCCTCTCGCAACGCAAAGCAGCAGCTTCAATGCACGACTTGACTTTGAAGGGCCAGCCCTGCGCCATAAACCGAGCTGCCGACTGCTCCATGCCCACTTGGAAACAGAACGGATCGAGGATCGCTGTCGTGTACTCGTCGCACTCCGTGATGAGTTCTTCCAGCGGTTCAGTTTGGTCTTTCACGTGGGACAAGAACTCCTCCAGCGCCACGGTGTGCTCGATGTCTTCGGGTTCTTCCGCCAGCCGGCCTTCCAGTGTCACGTACGATTCATCAATGTAGTGCGCCATCTTCGCAGCGGCTGCAGCGTGCTGCACGAGCAGCCGTTCGATGACTTGGGTGTGCTTCTCAGCCAGGGCATCTCGTACCGGCGTGCAGTCGACGGCCCACAACCCGAGTGCGAGCGGGTCTGGCTTGAGCTCGTCCAACACTTGGGCGCGCTGTTGCTTATGCATGGCCAGCACCTTGTCGAGCTTGCGCACGTCGACGCGAGTGACCCCTTCGCCACCGGCAGAGTCATGGTCGTCGTCACCGTCGCCGTCGTCGTCGCCGCTGCTCAACTTGAAGTCCAAACTGCTGACGTACGCGTCCACGTCCTGGTTCAAAAACCCCGACCACTCGTCGAGCGTGGCCAGAAACGACTGGGGCGCTGAAAGGGTGTCCTCGAGGGCTTTCTTGAGCTCATCACGGCGACTCGCGACCCAGGGCGTCTCCAGCGTGGGGGTGTGCACCTGCTGGGGCCTCGGAAAGAACAGGCGCTGCATCACAAACCTTGGCACCGCAAACATGCCCTGCAAACTTTCCACGGCGGCATCGAAAGCTGCCAGGCAGGCCTCCACGTACTTCGCTGGGTCCGTAGAGTACTCGAAGACTAGGCCCATGACGGGAGGTACTGCGTCAGTTGGGCACACTTCGTTCTCGTTGACCGGTTGGCCCTTGTCTCGCTTCACTTGCCGTGCCTTGTGCCAAGCATCGATTTCTTTCTGCACTTCGGCGATGGCGTCGCCGTTGAGCACTTGTGGCAGACGGCTCACGCGGAGGCGCAAGCCTAGCACGGGTGCAGGCGGCTTCATGGAGGAAGTTGGAGACGAAGAGGCCGTGGCAGCAGCTGCGCCTTCTTCGTCTGCTGCTGCCGTCACCACCACCTCGTCGCGGCCTTTCACTTCCACTGTGGCCTTGGCAGGGGTTGCCAGCATCGCCACATACTCGTCTAGGGAGGCCTTCATGGTGTCACGGCACACGTCAGTCATTTCGAGGGTGACGCGAGTCAAGAAGGCCCGCAAGCGGCTGCCGACGTCACCCAAATAAGCTTCCATTTTGGCCTCGAGCACGTTGTAACCGCTCTCCGGCTGCCACAGGGGTCAGGAAAGAAGAAAAGAAGGGTATGGTTTTGTGAGTGTGTGTTGTTATAGGGGTGAAAGCTTGATTCTTTCATCAGATGTGCGTTCGTGACTCAAATGAAACAAAATTTGAAATGATATAGAAAGAACGAGAAGAGCTATCATGTTCCTGTCAACTCACTTCGTTGACAGCTTGGTCTTGAAGCGCTTCAAAAATGCCCGCACCGACGTCATGAGGCCAATCTTCACGCAAGGTTCGAATGCCGACCTTCTTCATGGTAGTTGCCTGTTGCGAGACAAAGCCATCGAACGTCCACACTCCACCGTCCATCTCCAGGTCCTCCTCCTATTGAATTATGCACATTCACGAGGAAGAAGCATCTTGCGATTTGAACGATTGCTACAACCAAGCTTTCTCCGTTTTCAAGTAAAATAAGGAAGCCCAAAAAGAATGATTTCAGCCCTTCTCTATTCATCATCACACCTCTTTGTACTCTTCTGGGTCCAGCAGATCTTCGCCGTCGAGCTTTTCAAAGTCCATGGCTTGAAAGATGGCGGCGCCCTTGCGTCCACCCTTAGGGGGTGCTGGCGCGGGCCCTGTGAACAGCACCCGCTGAGAGCTCGCCTCCAAGTTCATCTTGCGCACTTCCCGCATCACTTTCAACACCTACAGAAGGAGTGAAGAAGAGTGAAAAAGATAAGAAATGCCAGGACATCATTGAAGATGACAAAAAAAATGAGCCAGCATCACACCCGAAAAACATCTCATGGCCACCTCCTTAAAAACGATTGGCAGCACCAATGAAGCACCTACCGTTGCGTTGGTGACCGCTGCCTTGGCCCGAAACTTCGCCTCTGCGTCGCTTTTTCCCTTGTACTCCAATGGCAGGTCCGCAATGGTGCCCTTGCGCGGCGGCTTCGGCGGAGGCGGCTGAGGCGGCAGGGCCAAGTCCATCAGAACCCCACGGTGGCCCACGGCATTGGCTTTGAACGCCACTCCGTTCATGCACGCAGTGTGGCCGTCGCAGCACTCCCCCTGCAGCGCGGACACCAGCGAGAGAAACTGCGCCAGCTTCCGCCCACCCATGGGGCCCGGCACGCTCGCGGCCCTCTCCACCAGGGCGTTCAATTGAGGTGCTTCCAGAGGTGCCACTGTGCGGGCGTTGATGGGCACACAGTCGACGTAAAGGTGGTACCGGACCTGACAGCGAAAAAGGAAGTGATGAAAGAGGATAGAAAGAATCAAATAAAAAGCGCCCGATTCAAGAAGTGCAATTGCCTTAACATCTCTCAAGCCAGATGTATACAGTCGGCTCCGGTGGTAATTTCGTGGGGAAAACACGTACCAAACTTTCGGCGTTTCGGCGTCGGGTTAGCGCAGCACACAGCCTCGCCATAATTCGCCCGCAGTAATCGCCTCCTATGGCGGCAACACCACCACTGTTGCCAGCGACCGCGCCCTGGTCGAAGCACATGTTCAACGAGGCCACCCGAGCCGACGAAGGTTCGTCATCATTGCCTTTCTCACTCGAGTCCACATCAAGCCACGCTACCACGAAGGTGCCGTCAGTTTCGATCGCCTTGACGAGCGCGGGTCGCCACACGCCAGCGCAGGCAGCTAGGCTTTCGCTGATTGTGCGGCCATAACTGTCGCCAGGGGAAGTGCCCGGGTTCAAAGCCAACGCTCGCACGATGTTTTGCGGCGGCTGAGTGTCAAACACCACCGCTGAAACGCTTTGTTCGTTTTGCAGTGACGCCAGGGCTGCTACTCGTTCAGGAGCGTCCGTGTCTTCGTGCTCGAAGGTGCCAAATTCATCAAAGAATTCGAGAGGCAGCATAGGCGCGTGAGCAGCTATGGGTGCGCCAGCTGCGGACGCCAGCCACGCTGCCAACGACGTGTTGAGGTACTCGGGAAGCAGCATGCCTTTGCCAGGTGGCGGGGGCAGCAGCGCCATGCTGTGCCGCAAACCTGGCGACGATGGCCGCTTCATCTCTTCTTCAGCCTCGAGCTCTCGCGCTGTTTTCTTTTTCTTGGGAAACCGCGCGGTGGGCGGCGCCCGCTCCATGGGGGACGCTGGCGCCTGAAAGTTGGCCAGGAACCGGCCAGTCACTTCAGCCTCATCCGCTTGGAACTGAGCTACTTCAGCCCTGGAGAAAAAATCGCCGGGCGGAGCCTTGGGCTCGGCTTTCCGGCCAGCAGCCTTCTTGGGGGGCATTTCGTTGTGTCCCCCACTAGGCCTTGCACTACCTGTGCTCCTTGTCCTGTGTCCTGCTCTCTGCTCTCTAGCCCCAGGCTTCCTACAGCCTACAGCATCAAAAAGCTAAAATTAACGAAAGCCACGTAAGTTTACGACGATTTTGATAACGCCTCGCACTTTTCTCGTGTCTCGATGTCTCGATGGAGCGGAGTGCGGGCAAAACGGCTCCTACCGATAGTTGCTCCTGGCTAGCTAGACGTAGACGGTAGCTTCAAGCATGCGGCATCTGCAGCATGCGGTATCCTTCGACTCCCTTTGATCGCATCCCATTGGATACTTAAAGCATTGCGACATAGCTTTACTTTGGGGTAGACAACCGGTTGCTAAGACAACTACGTATTACACAATACAGTAAGTGCACACCCGACCATGGAAAACTTGTTACCAAAATGGTCATCAGAACTGGACACAATCGAAGAGCGCTCCATGCCAAACGCGCAATGGCAACCGGGGCGCTCTACCTACAAGGCAGGTACAATGCTACCCGCGCGGCTTCGGATGCTGGTTCAGTTGTCGCAAGCAGAGGACGCAATCGAGAACCCGCAGCCCACCGTGGTCTCCCGCACTGCGCCGCTCGAGGAGCAGTCAGTTGGAAGTTCTTCTCAAAACTTTGCGTCACCTTTTGACTCGAGCAGTGCGAACCCTAGCCCCTTGTGCGTCGCTGCGCGCGGCCAGCTGCCTCCATCAGTGTCGGTGCGCGTAGATCAAGTGCCCTTCGAAACGCCAGCTTGGAGCCCGAACAAAGAGGGTGGCAGCGTTTCTTCAAGTACCAGGTCTAAGGCTGATCTTGTAGGAAGCACTACTTCTCGCGCTGGTGCTACTGTGCCTTTGTTTACGGTAATGCATGACGCCGAGCCTCGGGCCTATGAAGATCCCAACGGACTACCTCGGCGCTTGGCGCGGTTGTTGCCCGAAGCTGCATCACAAGTAAATCAGCTGCCTTCAAATTATGGCGCAGTGGATCGCGGTATGCTTGCTCTGTTAGATGAAGGCGAGGACGACGAGTATGAATCAGGCTACGCCGAAGACGGAGGCGAAGAAAACGGTGCTGGTATGCCTCTTCAGCCGAATGTGGCGCGTGTAGTGGACGTGTATGTGTGGCATTGCAAGACCGGCAAGATGGCCCACCACGAACTGTCTGCTGGGAGCGCTCTCATGCAGCCTGCAGGGGGAGGACCTCGCTTGCCGCCACCGCCGGAAGCCTATTTCCCCTATGCTCAACCAGTGAGGGGCTCTATTGGCGAAAGCAGGCACGACCAACGACACAAGCAGCCGATGTCGGCGTCTGCGTCCACAGCAGTTACTGGAGTGAGCGTGCTGTGTACGACCCGGTCACGATTGAAACGCCGCAGTGGTCTCATTGAGGGAGCCTCCTCTGCGCACTCGCAATCGAAAGCTGAAGCCAGTGAGGGAACACCTCTAGGTCGTGATTCGGAGTGGTTCGATTCCAGCGTCAGCGGCGAAGGGAGCGCGGAAATTGACGATGCCTGGATGGGCTTTGACGGAGAGTTGCCTGAGGAGGTAACGAATTTAGGGTTATTAAGCCTACCGCCACAGTGCTTATTCTTCGCAGGGCTAACTAGAGAAGCGCGTCTACTTCTTTGGTAGAAACAGTACTTTTATTTGATATTTTACTTGAGCTGACATTTTGTGCATTGCTCGCGTGTATTCAGATTGAACGTCGGCGGGCAGCACGAGCACTCGCTAAAGCTCAAGGCTCTGACGACGGGTCTAATTTGTCGGCTGCAGGATGGAAACCACGTGCAGTGAGCTTTGAAAGTTTAGGAGGCGACCAAGCGCTCGGCCTCGAATTGGAGTACGACGCCGACCACAACCGCTGCCACGTGTTTCGGTGCATTCCCGGAGGGCAAGCGCATGCACGTGGAGTTGTGCCCAATGCCAAAGTGTTTTTGGTGTCTGCGCTTCCAGTGGAGAGCTTACGCGCTCCCCATGAAGGGGAAGAAGACGACGAGGCAGACGAAGACGATGATGACGGAGACGGCGACAACGCGAGCGGCAGTGGAAGTACTGGAGGCAGAGATCGAGAATTCAGCCCTAGTGAAGCAGTTATTCTCGAAGTGCAGTCGCTCGGTGACTTCGAGCGCGCCATCGTGCGGCTTCGCGGACGGCCCTTTGAGGTGACTTTCCTCGAGCCTGGTGAGCACCAGCGAGCTATCAAAGGACTTCCCTCCAGCGGGTATCTGGACGCGCCACGTGCAGCAAACCCAGAGGCAGACAAAGCTGCAAAAGCGCGTGTATACGCTGCAGCCGCTGCATTACCAGAAGCTTTGAGCGAAGCTTCATTGACTGCCCTTGGTGTGGCAACAAAGACAGAGGAGGCGGCACCAGATGCAACCTTGGATCCACCTTGCTCTGAAACGGGTACCGAAGAGGATAAATGCAGCAATGGGGACGAGGAGCAAACGTTTGAACCTGGCCAGGGTGCTGGTAACATGGATGACGTTGACGGAGACGAGGAACTGACTTTTGTGACTGGTCGCGGTGTTGGCGCCGTTGAATATCCAGTGAACGCTGATGGTGATGGTGATGATTCTGGCTTACAAGCAGCGCGCGTGACCCGTCCTCAAGAAGCTTTGCCATGGGAGCAACCAGCACCAGTAGCTGCACCTGTTGAGGAGCCACCACTGAAGAAGGAAGACGTTGTGGCACCTGATGACGCGACGGAGAATTTATTGAAGTGTCCTGACGACTTGCCCCTGGCACTGAGCCGCTCTGAAGACCTCATAACTGCATCATCAACACCTTTGTCTGAGAGTATCAGTGCCAGCAGCGCTTCTAGCCACAATCGCCAGTCAAAGCCGCGAAATGCGTTGAAAAGTGGACCTCGTGCCGTGTCCTTGCATTTCATTAACGATTCGCCCCACTTCAACCTTGAAGTCAGCTGGGTTGATTTCGACGGCGTGGTGCAGTTGCGAGCAGTCCTGAAACCGGGGGAGCAGCACTACGAGAAGTCGTGGGCAGGCCACCCGTGGAGTGTCACCGCCGTGTCACCGCCGCGCTTCGACCCGAGGCGCCACGCAGACGCCGCCGACGCCGACTGGGATTCACCAGAGCCTCATGACATGAACCCAAGCCTCGTGGTGCGCGTGGGGCAGGTAGCAGCCAGCGGCAGTTACACGATGCAGTGGGCGCCGCGCCGCCGCAGTTTGAGCTTAGCGAGCCGAGATGCAACAGCTACTAGGCTCGCAGCTGAGGGTGGGCGAAACCGCCCATCGAAAAGCGGCGCGTCTGCCACCGGCACTCATGGCAGTGTGGTGACTTCTAGAAGCACTACGACGAGTGCGCAGCGCGTTCGCCTGGCGCGGACTAGCTTACTGCAGGAACTGAAAGAGCTGCGGATGGACCCCACAGGTCAAAGCTCCGGTGCGCCGCCCACTTTAACAATTAAGTTGGTGGCGTCTCGCCGTGGCGAATATTTGACGCCAGCTCTTTTGAGCGCTGCCCAAGGGAATGGGGGCCACAGAGAGCAGATAAGCAGGAGAAGGGAGTAAAGATACCTGACGAAGGGGCACATTCCGAATTTGAAACAGAGAAATGGGCGTTTTATTAATGTGATGTCTGACCTCACCTCGGGCTCAAACCGATTTCCGAGATCCCCTGTGCTTGACGCATAATCCCTATTTAACTAGTACTTATAGCTTACAGAACTTACAGTGCAGTAGTGCCCTTCATAATTAACTCTTAAGTTCGTTTGTTCTCAAAATCAGAAGGCCCCGCGTAGTCTAATCACAGTAGATGCCTATGTGAAATCCAATTGAATTTAGAATCGAGATACGTGAGCTAATGCGTAAACCGATGTGTCTATATCTCTATTTGCGGTTTTATTAATATCACAGCACTTGCCTCTGTGTCATTTGACACAGGCCCCGAGGGGCCGAAATTAGAAGGCTAACAGGTAGAGATAAAAACCAAAGCAGCACAAACAAAAACAAGAACCTAATCAGGAACATTTTTCCGAGTGGCCACCACGGTCGTTGGCAGCCATATCAATCGCAACAAGAACAACAACAAGCGCCACGCACCATAATACCACAAGCGACAAAGCTCAAAAGACAGGCGCTTTTCACATAGGCCCCGAAAGGCAGAATTAGTAGTGGGCTAAAAGATAGAATTACTATCCGATGCTTCTCTTCTTATCAATACGGCACATACGAAAGTAGAAGAAGAGCTAATCAGGCACACATGTTGCACATGCCCGAGTGGCCACGGCGACACGGCCAAGCGTCCTTCTTGTGTACTCTGCATGATGCCACATTAGAGTATTTCGAGTGACCAAGCGCAGATCGTGCAGTGCAGATTTGGATGTTGTGTCAAGCAATCAAGCAAGAATAGCAATATAGCAATGCTAGCTAGCCTACAAATTAAACTTAGCCAACTGCTATAACTAGCTAGCCTAGTGTATCATTACATCATAAGGAGTAGCTTAGCTGTCACCATCTACCATATTTGCCTCTTACGTAGTGCCCATGTCAGCACTCTCGGAAGAAGCGTTTCCCATGCCGTCGCTGGATCACATTCACTACACGGAGTATGAGAACTTTTACGAGCCTGCTGAAGACACATTTCTTCTCATCGATGCGCTCACCAAGGTATTATTTATTCTAATGTACTGTGTCGACATGATCCTCGCACTTTTAACTTGATAGTCAATGTTTATAGTTTTTCTAGCGCCTAAAAGGTAATTTTCATTTGCTGATTGTTAGGAAGCTTCTTCTATCCAGGCGGCCACTCCTGCCTTCACGCTTGAGGTTGGAGCTGGTAGTGGAGTAGTGACAGCTCACTTGGCTGCTTTGATTCGTGCAAGTGGGCGAAAGGCTGTGCACTGGATCACTGACATCAATGTTGCCGCTGCCAACGCTACCATACGAACTGGCGAAGCTAACAACGTAGGAAATTGCTTGGTTTAAAAATGTGTGCAAGCTTTCGCTTGGGCTCGAGCGAATTGTCTTTTCCTTCATTTTCATCTTTTAAGCTTACAGTCGTTGCGTTCCTGCAAATTTTTCATTCGTTTTTGTGGGTTTTTGGGCGATGCGGTAGGTAAGTCATTTGGAGGCGGTGCTTGGCGATCTAGATGGACCTTTTGCGTCGAGATTACGAGGCCAAGTGGATGTCTTGGTTTTCAACCCACCTTATGTGCCTACAGAACCTGACGAAGTCGGGTCGTCTGGCATTGAGGCAGCGTGGGCAGGTGGCATCAACGGACGGCAAGTCATTGACCGCTTCTTGCCGCGAATTGCTTCACTGCTCAGTCCCCGAGGTCGCCTGTACATGGTATGGTTTGACTGTATCGAGACCCTATAAGATCTCCGTTTCAAGTTTATGATTCAAATTAATTGTCGTGCATTGACGTATCTTTTCTATACTCCTCTAAACAGCACACTCAATTATGCAGTAAATCTTCACGTCGTTCTGTTAAGTAGGTACTGGTCGATGAAAATTTACCGGGTGATATAGCTCGTCAATTAAAAGCATACGGGCTTGATGCCACTCTTGTTCTGAAGAAAAGAGCCCGCAACGAAGGTCTCGCGATCTGGAGGTGAATGAAGTATAATCCTAGTTTGTCGTCCATCGAAAGAATGAACGGACTGCTTTACGAGCTCATATAACTGAACACCGTCTTGTAAATTGCAGGTATGACCGGGCTGCGGAGACCTGACGGATATAGCTGCACGAGCTATGCTTTTTCGCACCCAGGCAAACTCGTTTGCTGCTGAGCCCAAAGATTTGCGCGTGAATGTATTTGTCAGCCTTTGCCAAGCATGAAGCAAAAAGAATATCGAGGTCTTAAACTCATTTCGATGAGGCCATTCTAGAGCGTACCGTATTATATGACACGACACAGGCCCCGAAGGGCCGGGAATAGGAGGCCAGAAAGATGAGATTAAATTATATAATGATCTATAATTTTTCAATGCGAAGCTTCTTGCTATTTACTGGTGTTTCTTTGCAATTGGGATTAGATTAGATTGGATTATACACCCCAATCCCCAATTGCAAAGGGACATGAATAAGTAGCAAAGAGCTTCGCATTGACGAATTCTCCAAGAAAAGCCCGACTGGGCTGAGTGTCCTTTTGTATAATGCGTGGCTAACAGTAACAGGAAGAAGTACAAAGCAAAGCGGATTATACTGGGAGAGAAACCAATATCATTAGAGGAGCTAAGCAGGCAAACATGCCCAAGTGGCCGTGGAAGCGCTCTCTTCAATGCAGAAACAGACGCAGACGACTTAAGTCCTGTTTCAAAATTATTTCATGAACAGTTTCCACTTTCAAGGGGGGTGGAAGTATTATGCTTCCTGCCCTCTACACACTATCCTCTTTACGATTTTGACTTGCGCGCAACGCACGCGCGTACACTTCTGCCCGCAGCATTGGCTTCTGTGTCATATGGGTTTGTATTAGTTCGAGTTCGAGTTCGAGTGGCCGTGGAAGCATGGAAGTAGCGTTAGCGGTCGGAAGTGGCTCGCTTTATTGAATCCTTCGCTCTTCGCAATTCAAATGATTAGTGATCAGACATGGCACCGAAGACCGAAGGGCCGGAACTAGAACAGAGACAGCACTGGAGAAGAGTGGAACTGCGGCCAAGAGGAAACTGAATAGTGCCATAGGCTCTCATCTAAAGTAGCACCGTCACTCCAGGTACCAGCAGGCTGAAACACCATCATCTTACAAATGGTGCCCCCTCTTTCCCTGCTCCATGTATGGTCACGGTCACACCAAGGGTCACGCCGTCGTCTCCGGTTGGTTGGCCGATTGATTGGTCGAAGACGAGCTACTGTCGAGATGACACCACCTGGCTGATTGAATGAAAAGTACGCGACACACCGACACACCAGCGACCAGCGACACACAATGGCACAATCCTTTATATTAAATGGAATTTCGACCGTGGTTCGTTCGTGGTGGTCGTCGTTTTTTATGTACCTACAGTGCCGTACTACAGTACAGTTCTGTTGTACATGCGCAGTAAACAAATACGCAAGGCGGACCACGGGCACAAGAATGGACACGAACCATGGGAGCTATAAGGGAACTCATTCACGGGCATTTCAAGGCCGCGCGCTAAGGTGCTAAGAACACGCACCTACTGCTCCGCAGCAAACACATTGTTCCGAATCCGCGCATTGCGCGGGCACCTGAACTTGTACAATACAAGCAAGGAAGGGGACACCTGATAGGGAAGAAGTTGAAACACGGAAAATAGGAAGAAACGAAACATGGACTT
>Ga0307971_1001545_pt1 | contig 11585 bp, 7 predicted proteins | sample OrgLakmetagen714_FD_201820 | JGI IMG/M metagenome (GOLD analysis project Ga0307971, IMG submission 201820) | Saline water microbial communities from Organic Lake, Antarctica - #714 | ecosystem: Environmental > Aquatic > Non-marine Saline and Alkaline > Saline | place: Antarctica: Organic Lake... | reverse complement strand
CTCATGGAGGCCTCGCGCGAAGGCCACACCGCAACTGTGGAGCTGTTGTTGGGAGCGGGGGCTGACACGGAGGCCAAGGATAAGGTAAGAGAGACATAGAGAGCGATTCACACACGCACATGTATTTGACAAAATGGTTTGAAGGAGGAAGCACCATGTGGCCTTTCTTCACCTCGTTGAGGCTGAGGCTAGTACATGTGCGCCCTGGGGTGGAACACGCTCGAGCACTTTTTTTCTTTTTTTTTCCGTTGTAAACGAGCCTTTTATGAGATGCCAGATGCAAGAAGAATTCATTACTATTTATTTGTAATGTGCCTGCTTTCACTTTCAAGCATTGCGAGAGTCAAAGGAGGAGCTGAGGGTGCGCTCGAGCGTTTTGAAGAATTGCAAAAAGAATTCAAAAAGTGTCTGTTTTTTTGGAAGTGCAGTATTTTCGCTCGTTGTCTGAATCGTGTCGGATGTGAATTCTGAGATTTGTCTCGAAATCACAAGGGTCATGTTTCGGCGGTGAAGTGTCGTCGGAATTTTGCTCTGAGTTCGGGAACACCTCCATTTTCCAATTTAAGTTTTTGCCCTTCTTGGCCTATTTGCCACCTGCGCGAGCACTTCTACATGTGCCATATTACCCCTCTCACACACTCACGTGTTTGCCACCTACTCATCAACTCATCCACTTCTCACTTCCCTCATATTCTCCTCTTTTTCTCTCTTTTGCTACCATGGTGTGTGCCTCCCTCTCCCTCTATGTATAGGGGAATGGCCTCACTGCTCTTATGTGGGCCTCGGCCTATGGTCACACCGCAACTGTGGAGCTCCTCAAGATCTGGGGCAAATAAGGAGGCCAAGAACAAGGTAAGAGAGTCTGAGAATTACACACGTATATAACAAGATGGTTTGAAGGAGGAAGCACCATGTGGCCTCTCTTCACCACGTTATTGCTGTTCTACTACATGTAGCCTGGGGCCTGGCTTGAGCGACGCTATTTTTTTTCCTTTCTTCCCTTGTGAACGAGCCTTTTAAGGGTTGCCAAAGAGAACAGCATGTCTCTTTTTCTTCTCTTATGTCATCTTTATTGATCAAGGGGTAGAGCAGCACCATGGCCTCTTGGCCTCGTTGGCTGCCTACATGTGCCCTGGGGCACTGTGCACCCGCATGCCTATTTTTATCTTCTTTTTCTTTTAAAATCCGTTATGAGATGGCAAAGGGTGCCAAGAGACTGTCTGTTTTCCTTTCCTTTTATGGCACTTTTAAGAGGTTGAGCGAGTCAATAAGAGAGCTTCAGTTTGAGCTCAAGTGGTTTGCAAAAAAAATCACATTTTTAGTTATTGCCATTGCTGTTGTCATGTGAAGTTGAACGAGTCAAAAAGGGAGCTTCAGTTTGAGCTCAAGTGGTTTGCAAAAAAAATCTTTGTTTTGTTGGCATTTATTTGTCTATTTTTTTCATCTCGCTTCATCGGTCGCCTTTTCTTCTGAAGCCCCTGAACCTCAATCACCCTTCTGCTTTTTCTTGCCTTGCCTTCTCATTCAGGATGTAAATACAGCTCTCATGAGGGCCTCGAAATATAGTTACACCGCAACTGTGCAGCTCTTGTTGGAACGTGTGCTGACAAGGAGGCGAAGAACAACGTAAGTGTGAAGGAGACAGAATCATATGCATGCACTTGCGATAAGAATAGCAATTCGTGAGGACTGTGGTGAGGAGAGGACCTTCTTGGAGGCCTCCCCTCTTTACGCCTCCCTTTATTTCCTACTTACATGTGCGCCGAGCGCATTTGCGCACGGGCTATTCTTCTTTTTCTTTTTTTAACAAGTAGAATATCGCGGTCTATTCGAGGTTTCATCCTTGACTTTTTCAATTGTTGCCTGTGAATCATTTTCATCGGTGAGAGGGCGCAAATTATTTACATTTTTTGCTATTGCCGTTGTCATATGAAAGATTCTGTTCTACGAATTTCTTTCCTTGCTGACATATTCACTTACTTCATCACATTCCATTGGCCGTTTTGTTTTTCTTGGGTGCGTGCCTGCGTGTGCCTGTTGCTTCTAAACACACATACAGAAAGGAAAAACGGCCTTAAATAAGGCCAAATTACGTTGCCGCGCAGAAGTGGAAACCCTTCTTGAGCGATGAGGACGAATACGCAATGTTGCCGCTCGCTTGGATTTTTACGTCCCAATTTCCGGTACTGTATGTCTCTTTGCCTCTTCTTTCTCTCTCTCTTTCTTTCTCGACGTCACTGATTCGAATTTCATTCACATAAGATTGAATGTAAAACACGGCCATTGATTGTATTTTGTCGCTAAGTCTCTGCTCCTTTCGTCTTTTTACACTTCTATGCTTGCAGATAAGACCGAGTGAATTGAGCAGATGAGCGAAGGAATGCGACTATAAAGGATGATGAACGCTCCACTATGACAAAACGGAGGAAAAGAGAAAGAGACAGCCAGAGAACGAGCAATTAGAGAGAAAAAGGAGAGCCTGTTTTCTGCATTAGCACGAGAAAAATAAGCGACCCAGGGAGAGACAAACGATTGGTCTTCTCAGCGATTGGCAAAAAAAAAAGAAACAGCAAGCATGTTGGAGAGACACGGGAATTATTCGCCCTTGGTGCTAGGCTCAACGAATCGCTTCCTGTGATGGAGATTCTATAATCCCGCGATATATGGAATCTCATTTCTAATTGATATATGCCTTTTAACTTAGAGCTGCCTTCCCAATAACAACTAAAAAACAAAAAAGAGGAAGTTCGTAGCCGCTAACTATCTCCAAAAAAGTGCCAGCAATCAGCAATGATCAGCTACCCCACCTGAAGGCCGTACTTAATAGCGGCTTGATTTCAATTTAGAATTGAGTTGTTTCTCCTGAGTTCCCGTTTTGAGCACATTTAGTCCAGGCCGCTAACCGCTAAGGCTCAGTCCATTCATTTATTATCCCAAAAACAGAGAAGAAGCAGAAGAGCTCAGTAACTACCGGCACAGTGATAGCTACAGAGGCACAAATAAAAATTCACTCGAGCTGCGTGTGCGCTGTAAATTCTTTTCTTTGGAGGCCAATAATTGGCTCCTTATTCTTGTGTCGCGTCCCACGTACATGTGGCATTTCTATAGATCTTCCGGTAGGAAAAAAAAAAAACTCTTCTCAGCAGAAATTCGTCTCAAGATTTGCGCAGTAGGCTTAAGGCTTAAGTACTTATTGCAGCGCCACTTAGAATTCTCCTTCACGAATCATTTGCAGCTTCGCTTCACGCTTCGCTTTGATTTCCGCCAATTGGCGCTTTACCTCATTGCCGATCATTTCTTTTTCCTTGGCGCGTTGACGCTCCTCTTCTTCGAACTGAACGGACATTTTATACAGCTGCTTTCTGGCCTTTTTCTTCTCAAGTCGATGCAACTTTTTTTTCTTTCTCTCGTCTACAGCCTTCTTAAGCAAGTCCGTAACCTTGCCTGCAAATGATCCAGCGACAGATTCAGCATCTGTGGAGTATCCCAGCGATTCCACAGGCGACGAAATCTCATTCAAGTCAGATTCGGACTCGCTCATATCATAGCTGGTTCTGCCACTCCAGCTGACAACATCGACACCCGTCACTGAACAGTTCACTTCAACGTCATCGTCTCCGAAATCAAACGAATCCACGAGGACTCCAACGTCCTCGACATCGTTGTCCACATCGTTGTTCACATCGTTGTTCACATCTTCTGATTCTTCCAAAACCATATCCATGCGTGGCCATGGGTCCTGACCTTCGCTCAGCCCGTGCTCTCCCTTTGTCATGGAGTCGTTGAAGCGCGATACCGCCTCCATCAGCCCTAATTCATTGATCGACCTGTTGTCTTCCTCTTTTTCTGCCGTCAGAGCTGCTGAGCTACTATCATAGCCGGTGAGGCGATTCGACGGGTCCAGCAAGAAACACGCCACAATACGGTCAGGCCGCAGCAGAAAGTCTCCAGATCTAGGCTCCGGCTCTGAAAAGTGCTCCAGAAATAGTTTGGGCACCATTTTCACAGTGCCGTGTCTTCCAGGCGCTTGGCGCATTACTCGGGGTTCTGCAGCATACGCTATGCACACGTCAAACTTGTGAGCTCTGTGCGAATCCATCAAACTGTCAGGACCCAGCATGTCCAGAATCAAATTGTCTTCATATTCAAAGCTACCCACATCATAAGATGCAGGCGACAGAGCAGTGAAGTAAATCCCGCTATCCTTTGAACTCGCAGTCATAAATGGGAACCCATTACGCGCGATCAGACCAGCAGCGGATGATGTGGTGTAGTAGTATATCGGTATCAGCCCGAGCTTATCGCACTCATCCCGAACCTCTGCCATTCGCCCCAGATATTCTTCGCATGTTTGAATCGCAGACGGTGTGTGCTCCTTAAGACTCGAACGTTTGGTGAATTTCGTTTCTTTTGGGGGGTCAAATTGTGAGGTGAAGTGCGCCAAATCGCAGAGAACTTCGGGACAGACTAAGTCAGTCATAGTGACAACTTGATTTGCATCGAGTTCTACATCTGGCGTAAGTTGGTAAGCTCTTAGGATGCTCTGGCTCGAAACAACCAAAGGCGGATACTCAGGAACCTCGTCATCATCTTCTCGCAATGAGTCGTCACCCAAAATAAATTCAGCCTGTTGGCTCTGTTTCGCCTCTTCATCATTCTCTTTCGAAGCCATTCCGTGCATATAGTTGCCTCGTCTAGCATGTTCATCGGTATCTTCGGCATGCAGATCATCAATTGTTGCTTGCTCATCGCTTTCCCCTTTCGTACCGTGGCCTGGAGGTGAAGTTTTTTCCTTAATCTCGGCCAAAGCTCCCTCCTCTGCAGCAATCATATAGTCACTGTACTCACCCTTAGGCGCATTAAAAGAAGCTTCCTTATTGTGCGCTCGAGCCTTCGCTGCAGGTTTTTTATGGCGATTTGCTGCGATGCCCCATCCTTTCACCAACGTAGTAACTTCTTCTTTATCTAGCCCGCAACGGGAAAAGGCCGTTAAGGCTTCGCAAGGAATTACCACCAAATGACTCAAAGCTTCAATCCGTGCTGCTCTTGTCTTGATTAAGTGTACCTCTTCCCCCTCCTCATCGGGCTCAATATTGTCAGCAAATGCACTGTCTTCGTCGTCATATAGAGACCGTTCAATGACAGGCCAAAGCAGCTCCCGGGGCACAGCAACACAAAGTACGGCTTCACGGCAAGCACTCAGCGGTGACATCTTCTCTAGGCAAGGGTCGCCGTGTTTGAGCTCGTGTGGCCCTTTCAGCGAGAACACCACGCCCCGACACTCATCCACCCTGCCTGATGACCAGCACTTGTGGTAATTCATGCTGTATACAGGGATACCATTTTTCACGTAGAGATTGGCGGCCGCCATAGACGTGTAGTGATAGACTAGCACCGAGGCCTGCGAAACTGACGTCTCGTTGATGCACTCTAGCGTTGTCTCAAACTTTTCATCGTCAAAGAGGGCTGCATATTCAATCTCAGTAACTTTCCGTTTACGCCGCGTTATTCGCTTTATTTCACTTAAATGTGCGAGCCAACCGGCATAGATTGCGCCCACAATCACTATGATGTTTGCGAACACCAGAAGACAGCCAAGCGCTAGGTCAGATACATTAACCTTGTCAATAGCTGCGGTAAGAATGAATAGTGCAGCTAATAATACGAACAAAATTTGGTATTGCGACACCACCGCGAGGAGATTGGTGAATGGATTACGGCTTGGCAGCATTTCGCGAAAGTAAATCGTCATGGCCATTGCTGCTCCTGCACCGATATAGGCCTTGGTCACAGGCACCTCGGAAGTGAGTGGCAATACTCCAATGAAAAACATGCGGCGGTACATGTCAAAGACTTCGTGGTACCAGCGTGAGACACGCGTGTCGTTAAACAGAAACCGGATGTGGTCAATGGAGTGATCCAAGTCCCGAAGTCGTAAAGCCGCATTTGCATCGCCGTCGACCTTGTGAATTGGATTGATCTTGTCGAAGTTAGAGTATAGAATGTAAAAATAGAACAAGATAATGGACTGATAAAAGATGATTAAAATAGAGTTGAAGACGATGAATGACTGGTGACTTGCGCCTTTGCAGTCGATCGATGAGTCGGCCTTGAGGTATGACTGAGAGCTTGCCTCGTAACTGAAGCAGTTCATGCCTTTGAATTGTGTCATGGTCACAGTCGGCAAAAACAAGTACGTAGTAGTCAGTGCTCGGGCAACATAACCGTCATAGAGGCGTTTCCGTAAGGCTCTTTCTTCCTTCGTGGTAAATATAGCACCGCAGCGAATGTTCCAAGCGTGTAAGCCCCGTTCAGTCCAATATGCGAGGCATATCAAACTCAGTAAAATGAGGGGAAATGCCGAAGTAGAGTACACGTTGGAGTGGAAGTTGGCGCCAGAAGAACTGCAGTCAACGCTCAGGAAGTCCAGATTGAGCACCGAAGTGCCCAAGTTGAAGGCCAACATCGGCTCTGGGAAGCTCAGCTCAAGGTGTGTTCCTACAGCTTGCACAATTTGAATGGTCGACCAAATCACCTTCAACTGACCAGGAGGAATCATGCTGAGTGCGGCCACAAACGGCACCTGTGGATCTCTCTTCAGGCGCAACACTTTCTTTACTGCGGCGGGTAGCGGAATAACACCGCGATATCTGATGAGCATCACCAACCCAATCATTGCCATGAAGCTTGGCAATGAGGCTAGTATACTACTGCTTTCGCATTTTTGGCAGGTAATTTCTTTCGCTGCGTCAAAGAACCAGCCATCCTCACAAGCCTGACACAGCGGTCCCCATGCGCCGGGCGAACAAATGTTGGCCTTGTCTGTAGGTTCTGAGACTACTGTGCGCCCAATGCCATCATAGACCGTCACGTTAGTAGTATCGTTCGCAGCCAAAAGCGTGCGACCGATGCTCGTCTCCACCGCCGACTGCAGTTCTTCTTGGAGTACAAGATCTGTTGAACCACTCGCCCAGATCATCTCTTGGTTGAGACGACGGCGGCGCTCTCGAGTCAAGTCGGGATAGGACTCGATGTGCCAGTCACTGTAGCACCCTTCATCTAGAGTGGGCGCGCCGGTGCAACCTTTGGAGCGACAGACGTAAATATACGATCCCACGATATTGAAATCGTCGGAAGAACTGTCGACACCCTGTGACCAGAATCCTCGCTGCGGGACCGGCAAGCACAAACCGCCACCGCAATACGCTCCTGTGATCTTGGGTACCCCACACGACACGCAGCCAGGTCCATTCTTGCCGGAGAGCACTCCACCGTCATCCTCTCGCGCATCATCACCATCATCCAAGAACCCAATGTCATTGTCGTTGGTGAACTGAGAATCGGTTGCATTGTCTAGCGCAGCAAACGTCGCCACTGCCTCGTAATAGCTCCGGTACCAGTAACCTTCGGCGCACATCAGGCATCGGCTCCAGCCAAGGTTCGACCAATATCCCTCCGCGCATGCGTCGCAAAATGCCATCTGTTCCCTCTTTTGGAATCTTCCTGCGCTGCAATTAACGCAGTCAACAGCGCCCGATGCCGACTGGTAGCGTCCTTTTGGGCAAAAGTCACACTCACTGGCCTTCTCGATGTCAATGGCACGTCCAACGGGGCACGGGCTGCAGCTACTTGCACCCTTTTCGTTGTTGTAAGAGCCCTGGGGACAGTTTCGACACACGCCTTTGCCTGACTCCGACTGATACGTGCCTAAAATAGGTAGACATGTTGGACAGAACAAATCGACCAGAGAGTAGAGCAAGACATTAGATTCATAATAATTTAATGGAAAGTTCGAGACTAAGTCAGCATAAAACACGCAGTCATGCACTGTATATTAGTCCAACTTTTCAGGTTAGACGAATTTGAAATGGTTCATTACCAGTGCGGCAGTCAGTGCAATTGACAGTGCCCTTGTCCGGCGCGACTCTCCCCGCAGGACACGCCGAACACGACACCGTCGCCTTTTTTGGAGTTACAAAACCAACCCTGCAAAGTGTGCACCTATAAGAGCGAGCTGCAGCATACCTCCCCACATCACATATGCCGCAACTTGACATGTTGTTGTGCGGGGTGTAGTGACCTATGGCATAGACAGCACTCTTGAGACAATTTACAATTTTGATAGTATAGGTGCATTCGCCATGGTAGAGATGATCGTCGACGAATAAAATCGTCTGAAAGGGAATGAGAGTACAAAGAACAACATCGCGCCATACCTCCTGGGCACGTCGTACACTGGTCGGAGCCTTTTCCATCGATTCGAAGCTCTTTTGTGGTTGAATTTTGTGCGCCAGCCGCGTAGGTGCCGCGTTCGCATTCGAGGCAGGCCCCTGAGCGAATCGGTGCGTAAAGGCCCTGGAATGGTGTCCAAAAGGATAAAAACAACAACACAGAGGAGTTGAAGCACTTGTTTGTGTCATCAAAGAAGTGAGATGTAAATATTGAATAAGCAGCATATATATATGCCCTAAGAAAGAATAAGGTACAGTTATAATAACTTCAAGTGAGATGTGCTATGGAGTTTACCGCAGGACAGATAGTGCACTCAAGTTCGTAGGAATTGGCAGCACGATACGTGTCGATATAGTAATCAGCACCAGCGTTGTAGTAACCCGGAGAGCAGTCGTTACATTCGGTGGCTTTTATCGCAACGCCCGTGTAGTACCCACTAGGGCACTCGATGCAGAATGAAATGAGACCAGAAGGAGCGTACCGGCCGAGCTCGCACCAGACGCATTCCGTTTCGTTGAAGGCATACTCGCCAGCAATGCACACCCGGCACTGGTCAGGCCCTGCCGATGCTGCTGACTCCCTCGAGCTGTACTGGCCTTCTGCGCATGTGTTGCACTTGCCTTGAGCCTCTTTAGGCTGGGCTTTCCCCAATGGGCACATGCGGCATTCGCGCTTCCAGCCCCAGTTGGCTGGGATTGCGTCTTTGGGGCTCGTTTGGTTGAGGTAGCGGCCCGCAGGACAATCGCGACAGACCGACTTGCCGTTGAATTCATAATCGAAGTAGCGGCCTTCGGTACAGGCCACAGTAGGTTGTGGGGTTGGCAGCGGCGTCGGGTCAGGCGTAGGGAGTGGAGTTGGACTTGGGGAAGGCATGATCGTAGGAACCGGCGAAGGTAAGGGGAATGGCATAAGTGTAGGCAATGGTGTGGGCGGTATCGTTGGTTCTGCTGATGGCTGTGGGAAGGGCATCACCGTAGGCAGTGGAGTCGGCAAGAACGTTGGCTCAGGCGATGGGATTAAGGTAGGATTAGGCGTAGGCACTGGAATAGGCATAATCGTGGGTAAAGGTGTGGGCTCAACACTAGGCACCAGTGAGGGTTGTGGCGAAGGTGGCAATGTGGGTACTATTGTGGGCTGCGGCGAAGGCAACGGAATCGGGAGAGTTGTCGGTAGTTGAGAAGGAAGTGACGAAATCGAAGGCTGCGGAGAAGGTACTCCGCCGAAAAGCCCACCAATCACAGTGTTACTGCCGCGCTTCGCGCACACTCTTGCTACATCTTCCGCTGTGCCGATTATAGAAGCGTCCTCAGCCGTCACGTCAGGGAAGTTGGTACCGTCCTGGGCGTAAATCGACGAGGACTCATCGTGAATGCCCCAGTGAATAGTTGAGGCCGGGTGCGTAGTTTGGGTGGCACCATCTAAGACAACGTCTAAATAATAGCACTGAGCAGCGTTGCTGTCCACGCTATCGGTCGGCACCTCGAGGCACAAAAAGTCTACGTCCCACTTGTTCCCATCTACCAAAGTGCCTGTAGCAACCTCCACACTGTCTGCATCATCTTTGTTCGATGACACAGTTGCCAACTTCGTGAGGGCGTACTTGTAATTGCCCCAGCCACCATTCGCAGCCGTAGATCGCATCGTAACACGAAACAAGCGCTTGCGAATGCCTGCGTTGTTATTGTTGTCAGTGGAGCCTTCAATGCAATTGATTGTGGGGCTCGATGAAGGTGCGAAGGTTGGCAGAGGTGTTGGAGCGAGTGTGGGCAGCGGAATGGGCTTCATGGAGGGTAAGCTTGATGGCATCGGTGACGGAGGCAGTGTGGGTTCAGCCGACGGGACAGGAATGGGAATTGGAGAGGGTGCTTGCAACGGGAAAACTGTTGGAGGAGGAGTTGGCTTTAAGGTCGGAGAAGAACTTGGCGATGGTATGGGCATTGCACTCGGTTTGGGTGCAGGCATCACGGTTGGTATCGGGGTAGGCATCAGCGTTGGCACTGGGCTCGGTCGAGTTGACGGCGGAAGCGTTGGGATAGGCGAGGGAATTAGGGATGGCAACTCCGTAGGGAATGGGAGAGGAACTGGCGATGGATTTAAAGAAACCGTTGGTTCTGCAGTTGGACTGAGAATCAAAGTACAAATTCCACAAGATTTATCGCAAATACCAGCATTGGGACATTCGCGGCAAAATGAAACCGAACAATACGAGGTGACGTACTCGCAAAAGTCCCCGACGTCCACACATTGGGTTGGCAACGGCGTTGGATACAAAGTCACGGTCGGTAGAGCAGTTGGTGGTGGAGTGGGGACTAGCGAAGGATTCCGTGTGCTCGCGATAGCAGAAATAGAGGTTGTATCTACAGAGATCTCGAGGCTTTGGTCTGCAGCAGAAACAGCTGCTGTGAAGTCGTCTGAGGATAGCGTGTTGGAGACACTGGAACCGAGCTCAGCTGATGATGAAAGGTCGCCATCACCGACGGTCGAAAGCGAAGTTGTAATTTCAAATGTCACCCCCCACGTTACAAAGAGCAAGTTGCGCCGCCGACTGTCTTCGGAGATGGTAACATGAAAATTCTTGATCGCAGACAAGTCCACACCTGCTTGAGCTGCGATAACAGACTTAAGAGTAGACTTTTGCTGAGTGTTAGGCGCTTTTTCTGCGACTATTTTTACGCTCAAGGCCACAGTTGCTGTGTCCGCTGCTGACGGTGCGATAGTTGGCAGAAGCGTAGGAAAAGGAGAGTGACATTCGTAAACAGAAAAGCCGGTATCTACATTTTTGCACGCATATTCAAGGCCAGCCTGGATGATAGCACGATGCTCAGACACTGCTCCGGCATACACCTGTGCTATAAGCTCTTCAGCTTTGACGTATGCTTCTGCAATGCTGTGCGGCCTGTCTGATAGACTCCAGTAATCCGCGTACGTGTAATTATAAGACTCGTTTTCAGCGTAGGTGTACTCGCCATAGTCGGTCGTAAAGATGTACACCTGAGTTGAGTTGCTAAGAAAACAGTTTGCAGCGGCCGTACAATTGGAGTCTGAATAATTGAGCTGCGCAACATAAGCAGCCGTTTCAAAAAGTCCAGCGATATAGGCATCCTCTTCCTTCCATTCATGCAACACGGCCTTAGCGACCAACGTCATGTTTACGAGGTCAGGATTCACATGATTCACTCGGGTGTCTCGTGGATCGCCAAATTCGACGATGTCCAGCTCTACTGCTAAGTCCAAAATAGTGCTTTGACAAGCCGCGCTACCACAGCAATATGGTTCACCTCCGAGCACCTCATAGTCCTCTCTGCTGCTCAAAAACAAAGTACGAGATTGGCAGGCGCAGTGCACTTCTAGCT
>Ga0307971_1001542_pt1 | contig 11592 bp, 16 predicted proteins | sample OrgLakmetagen714_FD_201820 | JGI IMG/M metagenome (GOLD analysis project Ga0307971, IMG submission 201820) | Saline water microbial communities from Organic Lake, Antarctica - #714 | ecosystem: Environmental > Aquatic > Non-marine Saline and Alkaline > Saline | place: Antarctica: Organic Lake... | reverse complement strand
CCACCGTATTTACCGTATTTACTTAATTATTTACTTATTTGGGTCAAAACTGTTACTTATTTTTACGAACCCTAGTCCGAAAATTATCGTAATTGGTAATTCCGCTCTTTGGATTGGGAAGCTTTTTGTACCCGGTGCTGCCCCTGCAGTGTATTGCGTGCTCCCTCGAAGTGCGCTTGAGGCTCAAATAAGAGAGCAGCAATTTTCTATTCAAAGTCTATTTTTTTCTAACACAGGTTTCTGTCTTCGTCTTCATTAAGATGTCGGAGTCTTCTGCGGAAACAGTACCCCTCTTGGCAAGACCCCTTTCTGAGGAGTCCCCTGGGGACTTCGAACTGCAAAGTGCTTATGGGTCAACGCAGCCAAAGAGTGTTGATAGCAAGGGGTACCGTGTACACTCGGCTGGTGGACGGCGTTCTGGCTCTCTGTTCACTCTTGCCGGTATGGTCTTCTTTGTGTTGCTGCTCTGGTACGCGGGCTTCACACATGAGCACTCTGCAAACGACGATATGAGTGCCTACTCCGGTGGACGCGCAGCACTTGAGGCTGCAGATGCCCCACCAACCGTATTATTTTTCTTGATGGACGACCTAGGTTGGAACGACATCGGGTACCAGAGCAGCGATATTGCGCTCGCATCGCCAGCTATGACTGCTGCGGCCAGGGCGGGAGTTACGTTAGCGTGGTACTACACTTACCCTGAGTGCACGCCATCGCGCTCGTCGCTCTTAACAGGCCAGTATGCGTCTACAGTGGGTATGCAGCACGACTGCATCACCACGTGTGACCCTTTTGGTGTGCCGTCGACATTTTCACTCCTCCCTGAAGTGCTCAAGCAACAGCAGCCGCTGTACACCACTGCTATGGTGGGGAAATGGGACCTGGGCCACTACGCGCCCGCACTCTGGCCAACCGAGCGCGGCTTTGACTCTTCTTTGCACCTAAGTTGCTACGGTTACAAGAATTACCACCATCATCTCAATTTAGGTGGGTACCAAGACCTCCATGATGGCTTTGATAACGTCGAGTTAGCGGACACTTTGGGCACCCATGATGGAGATGTGGACGATTTGCAGCGCGAGATGATAGATTCAGCTGACTCCCGATACTCAACTTTTGTTTTTGCGCGGCGTGTTTTGTCTGTGCTTGAGGACCATGCAAATGCTCTCGTTGCCGCAAGTGCTTCATCTTCGAGTAGCTATCCGGGGCTGTTTCTATACATTGCCTGGAATGCAGTTCACACCACAGTCTCGATTCCCAATGGCTACAATTCTACTGATGAGTATGCAGAGATCACAGCTAATGTGGATATGGATTCAAATCCAACACGAGCGCTGCTGGCGGGCGCGCTCAAGGCTGCAGACGATGCGTTTGCACTCATTTTAAACAAAATCAAGTCAGAAGGGTTGTACGATAACAGCGTGATAGTGGTAGCATCGGATAATGGCGGCTCGGTTGCAGATGGTGGCAACAATTATCCGTTCAGAGGAGCCAAGAAGACTCACTTTGAAGGCGGGGTGCACCTACCTGCCTTTGTGCACTCGCCTCTGCTGCCAATTACTGCTCGAGGCGCAACCTTGAATTCCCTCGTACACGTAAGCGACTGGCTGCCCACGCTCGCGTTTGGACTCCAAGGCAGTAGCAACAGTGCTAAAGCACTAAGCGGAAGCTTTAACGGAGTTGACCAGTGGACTGCAATTCGTATGGCTGGTAGCACTTCCAGTGCTGGCGTCGAACCGCGCACAGTTCTAGAGTGTGGAATGGATTACTTGGTAGGAAGCGTTAAGAGCGACGACGACGGCGAGTCCACGGTGGCAGCAGCGTCAAGTATTACCGATGTAGCCGGTTGCGTGGTGTCAAGAGTCGGTAATCACACGTTTAAGCTCATATGGAACGAGGATTTTTCTGGGTGGACTCTCCCCAATAATGAAAACACTATGGTTGACCTCAGTGACACAACTACGACCTCGAGGTACAGGGCTTTTTTGTTCGACATGTCAACAGACCCGTATGAATCTGATAATCTCCTCTGGAGCTTGTCTGACAATAATCAACGCGTCTTGCATGACACAAAAAACACCCATGAAGATTTGGAATTTCCGCAAGTGAGCTCCACAAATCAGCGTGCTCCCGCCCCTCGTGTCCAAGAAAAGAGGAGAAACTTGCAAGCATTGTCGACTGAAAGCTCAGAGCACGACTCCGCTGAAATGCTCGAAAATCAAACGTTGGCTATGCTTACGCATATCTGTGCACTTTACAACGCCATGGCACCAGCGCAATGGAAGGAAAAAGAGGGCTACCCAAAGCGCGTCTTTGCAGCTAACGACAACTTTGTCTCGTACTGGACCACGGAGGTGAATGATGCGTCAGACTATGCAGGTAGCGACGGGGTGTCGATTGATGGACCTACGTGCGACCCAGCTGAAATGTTGGCGTATATCAAGAGCGACAATGATCGCACCTCCAAGTAAAAGCGGCAGAAATGAATTTGAAAAACTATGTTTGAACATGATGAATCCCAGCACAAATCAATTTCTTTATACAGCACTTCGTCGTTTGCAGCTGCTGCGCCATATGTACATGTATATTTCCCTTATCGCAGTAGGATCTGGGACGAACATACGACATCGGACATGGACATGCCGATTAGGAAGTACCGCGGCGCTGAATTACTTAATTTAGAGTTAAAGAATCTCTTACTTGTTAAGTTGTTAGTAGCTTTGTAACATTTGAGTTAAACAGTCGAAATGTGCGTATTCCGCGTCAGAGCAGTACAGGGTACTATACCGCACTATAAACATCTCCATCTGCGTTACAAGTGAGCTGTAAGCCTAACACATACCCTGGTAGGCAGGCCCCGAAGTCGCGTTTTGCTATATGCCATAGGCCGTGAAGTGCACAATAGCTGAGAATCACCAACGGGCACGGTACAAGGGAGAAAACTCGCAATCGGCGGAATGGGCCCTTGCGGTAAGCACCTAGCACCTGCGCATTCTCCTCCTATCCAAATATTGATTCACTGCCCAAGCGCGTAATAAGTGCGCAAGGGAGATTTCTGCGACAGAGGGCTCATCTATTTTCTTTTACTTGCTGAATTCCCCTGCCCGATCTCGGTCCACGAGGACGCGCCGCAATATTTTGCCTGACGCCGACTTGGGAATGACGTCGAGGACAAAAACACCACCGCGCAGTTTCTTGTGAGGGGCAACTCGTTCGGCAACCCATGCTGCGATCTCATCGGGCGACGCGCCCTGTACAACATTTCCCCACGACATCAAGGGTCGGAAAAGACAATTAGAGTTTTAAGCACGACAATTTTGTATCAACAACGATACCTTCAAATCTAGCTAGAAAATTCGCAATTTCTGCTGGCACGACCCATCCGATATGTCATACCACAACCCTGACAATTCAATCCTCCTCACATCTTCCTCCCTTTGATGATGGATTCAATTCTGCTACAGCCCGTAGTTACCTCTGTGGCATTGGGGTTGACCACTACAAAGGCCACTGGCACTTCTCCTGCGTCGTCATCGGCCCGCGCCACCACTGCAGAGTCGAGAACGGCCGGGTGCGTGAGCAACAAAGCTTCAAGTTCAGCGGGCGGCACCTGAAAAGGGCATGCATCATTATTGATTTAAAAAAACAAAAACAAAACAAGAAAAATTGAGGTAGATAAAGGATTCAGAAGGAGTCCCAAGAAGAATGGAAAGCGCTACATGCATAGTGTACTCTCAAAGCAAGTAAAGCAAAGCATCAGTTTTTCATGTCAGTACTTGGAAGCCTTTGAATTTGATGAGCTCTTTCAGCCGGTCAGTCAACGTCATGTAGCCGTCGTCATCGAAGTACCCAATGTCCCCTGTACGGAACCACCCATCGGCGTCAAACGCCCCCTCGTTGGCCGCGGGATTGTTCAAGTACCCCTCCATCACGTTTGGGCCCGTACAGACCACTTCGCCTTCCTGGTTGCGAGGCAGCACCTCTCCAGTTGCAGTGTCGACCACCTTGTACAGCATGTTTGCCACCGGTAAGCCGGAAGTCCCGTCGCGAGGTTTGTCTTTCGGGTTCAATGTGCCGATCGGCGCTAACTCTGACATGCCTATTTCGAGTGCAATGGATACATGTCACGAAGAAGAAGGAAGAAATGGAAGCAAAGGCGGTTAAGTGAACTTAGGCGACGAATTCGTGTGGCTTCATAAGAGGTTCTGTCAAAAATCACAAAAGCTACGCACGGCAAAGCCATTTTAAAAATGAGAACAAACAAGAAAAGAAGGAGCGCTTGGCTCGTGATAGCACGCACGCATGCGCATTGATGTAAGCTAAACAAAAGATGACGACGCACCCCACGCTTGGTTGACGCTGCAGCCCAGCCTGGCCGCTGCTGCTTTTCCCACGTCAGTCCCGAGGGGCGCAGCGCCAGAGGTAATGCACTTGAGGTGCAACGGCAAGAACTCGCTCACAGCAGGGTGCTTGGCTAGGCCAATGATGATCGGGGGCACTAATTGAGCTTGAGTGGCTTTTTTGTCCCGGCACAGGGTTAAAAACTTCATCAGGTCAAACTGCGGCATCGTCACCACTTCGCACCCGTAAAACAACGCAATGTTGAGGGAAGCCGTAAAGCCGTAGATGTGAAAGAAGGGCAGTGGCGAAATCAGCACTTCGCCACCGTCTTTGTGCCAAAACTTGCCATTGGGGTCTTCGAACTGGGCGACGTTGGCGACCATGTTGCGGTGTGTGAGCATCGTGCCCTTCGGCAAGCCCGTAGTACCCGAGGAATACGGCAAAATCTGGGCATTAATGCATGGGCAAAGGTGCACATATAAAAGTTAAAAAAACAATAGCAAGGGCCACTTGAGAGGACTTTAGAAGCCAATCGAGGTAATCAATATAAGTAGATTGAGCGCTAATGTATCCATTCCAACTACTAGTACTACGGTAAGGACAATTACCGCCAGTTGGTTGGACGGCACCGCTCCAAGCGACGCCACACCTCGGCCAGTGCCCTTCATCGCTGCCAACGGAACCACCTCGCTGGAAGGCGCTTTCTCGCCGAGCACTACCAGCCGCTTGGGGCGTTGGTCGCCTTCGCTTGCGAGCATGGCGAGCGCGGAAGTCGCAGCTTCCAGGCACATTGGGTGCGCCACCACTACAGTAGCTTGGCTGTCGCGCAGTTGGTTGGCGATTTCGTGCGCCGTGTACAACGGGTTGGCAGGGCTCAGGACACCTGCAACCAGGGAGGCAGAAATGTGCAAATTGAATTACATTAGTAGCATTTGGGTACGTTCGGCATTTTTTTTAAAAATCTGGTGGGGTAAGACACACAAACAAAGTCCCTGTCAAAAAGGAGGGCACTAGGGCATGTAGTAAAACATGAGAAACGATATACCAATCTATGCGAGAGTGATTAGCACATTTCAGTACCTCCGAGGCGTAGGATCGCGTGCACGACTGTGAAGTAATCGGCGTGATTCGGTGACACCAGCAGAGCAGTGTCGCCCTTCTTGAAGCCGAGCTCCGTTTGAAGTTCAGACGCCACCTGTGCCACATCAGCCCTCACATGAGTGCAATAGAGAATTATTCTTGGAATCTTCAGCACAGCATGTTGTGCACGAGGATCAGATTATTTTCATTTAAATAGCATCTTGTGTCTTACCGAGTCTACGTCCTTCAAGAGGTCTGCGAAGGAACGAACATCCACGCTGCCGTCTGGGAGAGCAACTGTGATGGCCGTACGATCGCCATGCTTGTGAAAGTCCTAAGGAATATTTTTAAATTATGAGGATTCCTTTTCATGCAATAGGCACAATGATTTGCTATGGTTATGTTGGTTTGAGACATTTTCAATGAAGCTAAAGATACCTGAGTGATGAAGTCGTTGAAATTTGCGTCAGATACTTCAATGTCAGGCGACGGGCTTCGAATAACGAAAGGGTGGTCAGCACCAGCAATGCCACGTGCTGGAATCCTAAGGGAGGTTGCGGCGCGAGTCAGTGACCGACGAAAGAGGGTCGCCATTGTTTTGGTTATCCACCAAAATCCAAAATGTGTCAACGACGCGACGGCGTCAACATCTACTCTCTAATATATATAATTCCTCGAATTATTTTGTGATCAGCAGCGCCAGCAGCTTGTTGTCTAGAGCTAGCTAGCCTACTGTACTACAGGAGCTAGCTAGCCTAGCTAGCCTAGCTAGCCCACTAGTCCATACCAACAAGAGGGTTGAGTTCCTATAGCTTGCAATATCAGAAGTGTATCGTAATCGTTAATAGATTCAGTTACTCTATCGATATCTTGTACCTTGAAGCAAAGTCTCGAGAAAGCTAGTCAGTCTCTAGCCCAACATATATCTGTTTTTTAATTAAATTGGTCTACGTGAAGGCTTAGGTATTAGAATTGCTTGATCATTGTAAACGTGAGGACAAATACTGCACCTGCGCAATATCTAGAGCTTACAGAGAACAGTAACCAGCAACTCCAGTAGCGTGTAGAATCCAGCAAGCGGAGGTCTTACTAAACTGGCGATTAGTACATTTAAAGTGTGGCGATATTTGAAGTGCCTTGCGCGAGTAGGTAGATGGTTCGAGTAAAGAGTCGTTACTTGGTGGTTCAAGTGACATGCGAAGAGAGGGCGTTGCTTTCAGATCGAGCCATTTACGGCGCGCTTCAGACCACCGTGCAAGAGATGTACTGCGAGCAAGGCGCGGCAATGTCAGGCACGGCTCTGAAGGTATTTGTGGTATAACCTTAGCTACAGATAGTAGCTACTAGTAACCGCCTTCCCCGAACGGGGAGTGCAAAAAGGATAGACATTATAGACCCATGGAGCACATCCTACTTTGCATGTACGAAAATATCTCATCTCAAACAGCTGATAATTATGAATTGTTACCTACTTTTAATAGGTTCGGTGTTTCGAAGGAAAGTACACGGGCTTGTGCATCGTGCGCTGTCCACGAGAACATGTGAATGAAATACGGGCTGCGCTTGCGTTCACCTCGAAAATAGGGGCTGCAGTCGTAGCGTGCCGCGTGTTAAGAGTGGCAGGTTCAATGCGCACCTTGAAACCGGCGGCTCTGAAAGCATTTCGCAGTGGCCTTTTACGCGCCACACAGGGCACCTCGTCAGGTGAACTCTCAGACGAGAGGCGGGATCAAATGGAAGCGCAGTTTTTGGACTCATTGCGGATTTTCGAGTTCTGACACTTCGGTTTCGAGGCATTTTCACGATTTGGAGTCAGGGACAGGAACAGGAAACCGATGAACTGATATTTCCGTTGCGCACGTGTGGCTTCGAGCTCGAGTTTTGTTGTATTTTGCAGCTTGGCTTGAAATTTAAACACTTTCAGGAATGATAAAACTTGATGGCTTTTTGAATGGCTTTTATAGGTGATGGGTGGTGTTGGTAATGGTCTATGTCTTAACCACTAAGGGATCCCTAGATGTATGGTGTATTGATATGAAAATTGCCATCGCCAGACCAGTTTCAAGTACCACGTACCAATTAGCCAGTCCACCAGGCATCTTGGCTCTTAGTAATGTAGTACACACACTCAGCCCAGTCACCAGCCAGGCTTATTCTGGAAGATTTCATTTCATCAATGCGCACTCCTTGCTATTTGCTAATGTGCAGTACTATCAAGTCTAGCGGTCTAATCTACTCACAGACAAATAGATACGGCATACGTCCTGCTTATCTCTGCATGTAGCACGCAGCACCGCAGCACAATTTTTTTAGGAATCTCCATATACATTAAATTATGCTTCAAAGGGAACGAAGCTGAGCCGCCCATTTCGATTTCCTGCGCACTACTATCTATTGCCCTCCGCGCTCAAGCATGTAAAACATGAACTTGATAACGTGCTCGAGCCGCTGCGGAAAGCTATCTGGACGACTGGGCAACTTTTCTTTCGAGTCCAACCACCCATTCCACTTCTCAGCAAACGCTTTCTTTTCTTTGGCTCTATCCTTCTCGCTGCTGTTTTGGCTGCTGGGAATGCTCAGGCTGGTGATGCCGCCTTCTAGTGGTGGAGCACCCAGCAGTGACTCTAAAAGTGCCGTGACGTCGCGCAAGCCCGCTGCTTGCAAGTCGCTTGCTTTGGGCAAAGGCTTAAAGCGCGCCACGTGGCTGATCGCTTCGAGAAAGCTCAACCAATCCAAGCGCTATGGAAAAAATGGGGGAAATAAGTAGGTGTAGTAAAGAAGACGAAAAGTTAGAAAAGGTGAAACGGAACAGGGTAAAGTCAGGAAATAGCGTATGTCTGGATGCAAAAAGACAGTGGTGTAACGAATAATTGAAATAAGCATCAAACAGCAGCAGCAGCACTACACATATGCTCATACCTCAAAGCGAAGGACGTCCCGATTCGTGTCCACGACCGTAAATTTTGCGTAAAAGAAGGCAAGGTTGGCTTCCGAGATGCTAATTTGAAGTGGCAAGAGGAAGAAGCAAAAAGTTAGAAGAAGGTGTAAAAAAAAAAGGAGTACAAAAAAAAAGGAAAGTTGCAACTGAAAGAAGGATGATATAGAATGAACTGACGCTGAAGAAATCGCACGAGCTGCACAGTCGCAAAAGGAGGCCACGTAATGTACGTTTTTACAGTTCATGCACTAAAACGAACAAGCCTTCTCACCCGAATGCGTTGTCATCCAGGAGGCCAGTGTCGGCCAGGAGCTCGTGCCAGTCCAGCAGCCGCCACAAGCCGTGGCCTCCGTCCGTCGGCATGCGCTCTCGGAACAACCCTTCCAGGCGCCCTTGCCACCGGCGGAAGACTTTGTCCGTGGTTTCTTGGTACAAGTCGTGCAGGCGCCACTCGTCGCGCAAATCTACGGAGTATGCCGCCGGCGAATATACGGACGAAGGCACGCCGTCGCCGACGGTTTTCTTGGCGTCTTCGGCTAAGTTGGTCCGCATCCCGTGCACCAAATCTTGAATCGCTTTCGCCATGGCCCCCTCTGCGCTCGCCCCCACTGGCAAATGCTTGGCGCGAGCTAGTCGCAAGATCATTTCGAGCCACTCAGGCCTTGTCAGCAAATCAAAGGGCACGAAACTAACGGAAGCTTCGACTTCGAAGTTGGCCGCCTTGTGGATGTGCATTAAAGGGGAGTAAAAGTAATTTTAAAAAAAGAGAAGAGAGAAGATAAATGAATAGATAGAAGTACTCAGCATCAAGAAAAGAGAAGATTAAATAAGCAGAAAAATGCATAGGAATCGTGATAAACGATGCTCTCAAAAATAATAAAAACGATTGATGACAACAAACGCACGCGCATATACCTGAAAGATGCTCTCAATATCGCTCGCTTTGCAAACCCCGTCAATGATTCCCGCTTTCGCCATGACCACATGGCAAGCTGGCAACGACATGCAGGCTCCCGCGGTCGGCAGATGGGCTTTCGCCGACCAGGTGGTGTAAACGAACATGAGCCAGTCGTAATGCTCCAACAAGGCCGCTTTTGCGGAGACCACCTTTTGATGGTAGAGAAGATAATATGACAACATGCAGATATATGAAGGAAATTTGTGTAAGCATTTGTAAATGTTCGAAGCATAAAAAAAATGCTGACGTTAGTTGGACAAAAGGCTAGTGAAAGAAATAAACTGGAGCGTAAGTATAATAAATGAAGACCATTATTAGATGTCGAAACTCAAGTTAAATATATAAGTTATAAACAAGCACGTAGAATGGCGCTGTAGATCGTGAGAAGAGATATGAAAAACACACATACACATACCTCCGGATGCACGCTATCAACGTTTTTCTTCACAATGTCGAAGAATCGCTGCTGTTTCGTTTCACAATGGGCCCAATCGCTCTTGAAAGCGCGCATCTGATGATTATGAGCGTGGGGATTGTTCGTTTGGCGTGCGGAGTACACCCAAAAAAGATACCACGCAAGAAAAGTAAAACACGTGTGTGCATGGGCTCGTAATTGACGCCTTCAATCGAAGACACCAAAGAAGGGCAGTCTTACACGAGTTTGCAGGAGAATACTAGAAACAAAAATCTCAAAACGAAGAATAAGATCAGCGATTTTGTTCGTGCGCTATGTGTGGCCTTGTTCTAATATAGTACCTTGGCCCCGTGGCCCTCCATCGCGCCGTCGAAGAGCCGCTTGCCGTCGGTTACGCTCAGCTTCTCGTATTCCGAGCCGTCGGGCCGCTTGGCCGCCCGCGGCACAAACACCGACTCGAAGTTGAAGTCCCACGACGCACTGCTGCCACTCGACGACGACGACGACGAAGAGGTGCCACCGTCCGCGTTGGCCTGAGACAGGGACCCTTCCAGAGGCAGCGGCGGCCGCACCACAATTTGAAGCCGCGCTGGAGCAAACCCTCCTCGCGCGCACCCACCACGCACCGCCACCAGCATTAAGGGCACGAATTCCGGGACTACAAGGGAGGTCAGGTCGCTCGCCACTACCAGGCTCGTGGAGCTGCTACCCTTGCTGCGACTGCTCGACGAAGAGGACGAGGACTCTGACTTGCCTTTCTTTGAACTGTCCGAAGATCCACCGTCACTGGCAGCACCACCATCCGTTAAGGCACTGCCGGAAGCAGCTGCTGCGATCACCCTCGGCGGTGCAGCTGCTTCTAGCGAAGGCCAGGGGATGGAGGGTGGGGCACCCCAGCTGGCCAAGGCGCTGCCTTCCACTTCCGGCCCCGCATATGCCCACGCCGCCACTGCCGTGGGCTCTTCCTTGTCGCCGCTGTCGCCGTCGCCGGCGCCCGTGGACTCCCCCGGCAATTGCCGCTGGTACACGTCGCATTTGCGGGAAGGCGGGTGTGGCGGCGGGGGCGGCGCGGCGGGAAACGGCTTCGCGGGGGTGCCTTGAGTCACGTAGAAAAAATACGGCAACGTGTCGTTGATGGTGTCATGCGGGTTGCTGCCACTGCTGCCAAAGGTCGCCGCAGAGCCTTTATTCGCGCCTTTCATCGGTGAAGTGAGGCCTTTCAATGCCAGCGGTGAGTTCAGCTCCCACGGAGTACCAGCCGCTGCTGCTGAGGGAATGTGGTAAGGGACGAGGCCCACTTCTCTGCCAACGGTCGAGCCAGCAGAGTGCGGCCAACTCCACATGCGCGCTCCTGTTGACGAGGGCGATTTGAAGGACCTGTTACCGCCTGCTCCAGAGACTCCTCCTGCTCCTGCTCCTGATGCAGGCGTTGGCGAGAGAGGAGCGAGCGCTGTGGTGTGTTGCCGCCGGCCTTTTCGAAGAGTCCCGCTGTCAATACTCCCGCCGCCAAGACTGCTCATGCTGCTCATGCTCCCACCGCCGTAGAAACTAGCAGGGCTCGTGGGTTCTCCCATAGCCCCACTGCCGTATTCTTCAAAGTCTTCGTTCATGCCATAATTGCTCTTGGCCCGATGCGAGTTAGCCGTTGGGCCTTTCCCGAGGGTGACGTGGCTCGCCCGCCTGAGAGGGGGGTTCAGGACGATGGAGACCGGGGCATTCTGGGGGCCGTCTTTCTTGCGCTGCGGCTTGAAGGTGACCGCATCGAACATGGCGCTGCTCTCGCCGGTGCTCCTTGTGCGCTGGCTCTTCTGTCCTTCCATCAGCGTGCGGCGGGCTGCATACAGGGCGGCGGCAGCAGGG
>Ga0307971_1001536_pt1 | contig 11623 bp, 13 predicted proteins | sample OrgLakmetagen714_FD_201820 | JGI IMG/M metagenome (GOLD analysis project Ga0307971, IMG submission 201820) | Saline water microbial communities from Organic Lake, Antarctica - #714 | ecosystem: Environmental > Aquatic > Non-marine Saline and Alkaline > Saline | place: Antarctica: Organic Lake... | reverse complement strand
TGTCTCACCCTCCACTGATGGCTGGCGAGGCGTCGTAGGCTCGGAGGGCAATGCTGTCTCACCCTCCACTGATGGCTGGCGAGGCGTCGTAGGCTCGGATGCCTGCGATGGTGCCTCAGGCTCCGGAATTACCATCGGCGTTTCGGGTTCCATAGGCACCAAAGGCGTCTCAGGCTCCGCTGGCAACAAAGGCGTCACAGGCTCAGAGGGTACGCGCGGTGTCGTCGGTTCTGAAGGCGGCCGCGACGACTGTGCAGACTTGGCTCTGCTGTTGCTATCGAAAGATTGACTGCCTCCTCCGCCCCCACCTTTTATTCCCTCGTCTTCTGACCTGTCCGGAGTTTCCGGCCGCGCCATCATGCCGGCAGCTGCTAAGATTTCATCGTCAGAGTCGAAATTGGAATCATTTTCTTCTTCCCGTTCACCTTCGGGTGTCCAAGACCGGTCATCGTCGTCATCGCTAACCGCGCTTCTGTCCCTGCTACCCAGCGGATGCCGATCGGTCGAGGGGCGTGGGCTTTCGTCGCGAATGTTGGGCAATGGCGTCTCTGGCTCGACTAAATCTTCTGACAGCCGCGGCGTTGACATGATTTCCTAAAGCCCAAGAAGGCTTAACTTTGATGGGCTCTGCTACCTTCACTTGTGTAGCCCCATCACGCCATGCAAGCTGCGCACCCAACGAATACACTCGCTCCACCAATCAGAGATCAAAGAGGTTCATTTTTATACCCTAATGTATACGGCTCATAATTTTTTTGGCAGCACGCGACGAGCGACGACGCTACGAGGGGGTCCACGAATAGCTTTGAACAGTCAACCGTCGAGGTTGCGGAGGTGCGAAGGGGCTGCATCTACCATGTCGGGGACGCCTGCCACAAAGTCTGAGGCCCAGCGGGTGTACAAGCTTGCTGGTACAACTTTCAAAGTAGACCGCCGCTACCGGGACTTAAAAGCTGTCGGCCGCGGCTCTTACGGCATTGTAGCCTCGGCGACCGATGCGGAGGCGGGTAACCGCAGGGTGGCGATTAAAAAAATTACGCCCATGGCTGCGCACATTGCCGATGCTAAGCATGTTCTTCGCGAGGTTTGCTTAGTTTTGTCTAGGTTTCTCGTATTGCTCCAGAGGCCTCTGTCTCGCCTATTTCAAAACCTCGAACGTCTGTGTTTCAATACCATGCTGACAGGTGCGCCTCATGCGTTACCTCTCGGCGCACCCAAACATCATTTCGATGTACGACTTGGCAGCTGATTCAGCTCACGATGAAATGTACATTATCATGGTGCGTAGAGTACAGCAAAATCTTACTAGCTCCATGAGCTCTACTCTATATCTTCCAGTCTCGTATACAATGTAGTGGTAAAAGTGTGTACCTCGATGTTTTCTCTCATGGAGCCTACTAAAAGCCTACGCCAAAACCATTCGACATTCCATTCTCCTAACCCTGTGGTTATACCATCCCATGACGCACTCTAACACTTCTGGCAGGAGCTGCTCGACAGCGACTTGCACCGGATCATTCAGTCCCCACAGCCGCTCACGGACGCCCACACGCGGTACTTCATGCACCAGCTCCTGCGCGGCATTTCATACTTGCACGACCACGGCATCATTCACCGCGACTTGAAGCCTGGCAACTTGCTGGTCACGCGCAACTGCGACCTGAGAATAACGGACTTTGGCCTGGCCCGAGAGCACCCCAAGGGAGCTGCGTCGGCGAACTCTCGGCAAGGCGGGCTGCGGCCGGAGGGTGACGAAGAGGAGCGCATGACGCAACATGTGGTCACTCGATGGTACCGCCCACCAGAACTCATGCTTTGCCCCGATGGCCTTTACTCCTTTGAAGTGAGTGCAGGGTGCTCTTCAAAAATGTGCCGCGACTTAAATCGAGGCATTTGATCCATTGTGCTTCTGCAACATGAGCATACCGAGGAGCACATCGCTCTCGACTATGCTAACCCGCGCACGCGTGTTGACTTCGCCATTGAGGTCTTGTATACCGTCACGTAAACGTCACCTTTTATCCTGAATTCTACCCACGTGTAGGTGGACATGTGGTCAGCGGGTTGCATTTTGTCGGAGCTGCTCGGCCGCAAGCCCCTGTTTCCCGGCAAAAACTTCGTGCACCAGCTCACCCTCATCTTTGACGTCCTCGGCGCGCCGCCTCCTTCGGCGGTGCAGCACATCACCAACGCGCAGGCTGTCAAATTTCTGCAGTCGGTACGATGTCCAAGCGTGCTTCATTGAAATTATTACGCATTACACGAAAGAAGCATACTTGCTGGCTGTGATAGTTTTTCTTTCTCCTGACTGTTGTCTGGTCTTGTTGCCTTCCTCGCTTCTGATATCCGCCCGCCTCTTACTTTCTACGCCATTCCATGGTTCGTTCCTTGATCAGATGCGAGGCAAGCCTGCAGTGCCGTTTAAAGCCCTTCACCCGTCGGCCAGCGGCTTGCCAGTGGACTTGCTGGCTTCTCTTCTACCGTTCGAGCCGGAAAAGCGCGCGTCGGCGTCGGCCGCCCTCGACCACCCTTACTTCGCGCCCTTTGCGGGCACGGTGCCTCCCGCGCCCCCGATTCACCCGAGCTTCAACTTCAACTTCGAGGGCGACAGCTCCCTGTCCCGGCAGCGGCTGCGCGGCATGGTCCTCGACGAGGTGGCCTCCTTTCGCAACGAAGTCCGAGGCTTAGCCGCGCCCTTGCCGCAGCAGCAGCCGCAGCAGGGGTCTCGCGTGAGCTCTGGTACTGCTTCGCGTGACGTAAGTCAGGGAGCTTCTACCACCACTACTGCTAGAAGTGCTTCCGGAATTGGCGCAGCTTCTGGCCGAAGGGCATCGTCATCAACGGCCACGCGCTCCGAAGCCTCCTCTATGGCTGCTACTGCCACTGCAACAGCAGGAGCTTCTGACCGTGGGCAATCGTCTCTACAGGCGGCAGCCACTGCGCGTTTATCGCAGTCCACCAAGCCCAAAGTGCCTCGGTTCTTGCCGGCCAAAACGGCCACTGGAGCTCGGGCCAAGGACGGCGTTTCGGGCCGAAGTCTCGGCGTAGCCGGCAAAGCTACCGGCGTCTCGTCGAAAGCAGCGGCCAATGCTTCCTCTGGCCACGCTGGAGCAGGTGGTGCTACGGCCGCCTCAGCAGCAGCGACAGGAAGACCAGCAGCACGAACAGCAGGAGGAGCGGCAGGAACAGAGCGACGATGTGTAGCAGCAGCAGCACCAGCAGACGTTATGCCAGATGTCTCGGAGCGCCCTCGTGGGGGGCCCGCGGCGGCTGCCGCAGCTTGGCGAGCCTACACACCGAGCCCGCGAAGCCAAGACCAGGCGCCCGAAGTGTTTGGGAACGATGCTGAGTCTTCGATGCCCTGCCCTCCCGCTAGCACGACAACTGCTGTGGCTGCGGCCGTAGCCCGACCAAACATGTCTAACGCGGCCCCGTCACCTCCACCGCCACGGTCTCCTGAGCGAGGAAGGCAAGCGAGCCCTGCTGCCGCGGCAGCTGCTGCAGCAGTGGTAAGTCCTTCAAGAGCAGCAGCCACTGCCAACGCGCCGTCCAGCAAGAGCAACGAGTCCCCGTACGAAGCACAGTGGCGGTGGCGCGAAGTAGAGCGGCAGCGGCTAGCCCACGACGCTGAGAAGCAAGCCATTCAGCAGCGAGAAGCCCAAAGAAGGGCAGAAGCGTCTGCAGAAGCGGCCCTGCGAGCGGAAGCCGAGGCGTCTCTGTTGAGGGCTCAGGCAGCGACGCAGGCTCAGGGCGCGGCGCTGAGGGCTCAAGCTGAGCAACAAGCAGCCCAACGCAAGAGGCGGGAAGCGCAGGCGGTCGAAGCAGCCGCTCTAGCGGCCGCTACTGCCAAGGAAAGGGAAGAAGAGGCAGCAGCCAAGGAAGCGGCCGCTGCGAGGGAGCAGAGAGCTCGGGATGTCTTGGTGCAACAGCGTGAGTCCGAGGCCAAGGCAGCCGCTGCGGCTGCCGCCGAAGAAGAAGCCGCAGCTGGCGAGTTGCGAAAGATTGAGCAGCAACGACGGCTGCAGGAACGGCAAGCGAAGATTGAAGCTGACGACGAAGAAAAAGACTCGGGCGATGGCAGGAGACACGAGCCGCGGTCAGCGACCCTTTCAGGTCTAGCTGGAAGCGCGCGCATGCGGGAGGCTCCTCGGCGCAGCGAAGGCAAAGACGACGACGACGATAACGATGATGACTACTTTTTGTCGGACCGCTACTCCTCCCCCGACAGGCATCGGCAATCTTCAGGGCCAGGTGATGGCTCCAGGCCCACCTCGGTGCGCCCGGCTACTGCCCATGCCACTGGTGATGGTGGTGCCGCTGCTGCGCCAAATGGGAGACTGGCCACCGCGCGCGCAGACGTCGAAGCCATGGACCACTTGCGCCGCCAGCGCGTTGCATCGTACAGCCAGCAGCCATCGCAACAGCAGCAGCAGCAACAGGGTAGTTTGCCGCGCTATGCCTCCGCAACACGCCAGTACGCGGCTTACCAGCGAGACAAAAGCTCGAGCGCGGCGCATTTACCGCCCCAACGCCATGCCGCCACAACGACAATGGGGCCCAGCGCAACGGCTACTGCTGGAAACCGCGTGAATGGTGAAAGTGGGCCGGAGCTGAACTTGCGGGTGGGGCCAGCTGCAGGTGAGCGCAAAAAGCGCTTAACCGTCCCCAAGTCGCCCAATTTCTCCAAGTTCAGTTGGCAGCAAAGCAGTAATGGGCCAGGTGGCAGGCAAGCTGACTCGCAGCCCGCTGCCGCTGCTAATGCTCGCTCGCGTCGTGCTCCTTTCGGCGGCGGGCCGGCTCAAACGCGCAGGTTTTAGGCATATGCAATAGATAATAGTGACAGTGCTTCTTCTCTCGTAGTTCGCAGTTCCCTTTCTGCCTAATTTCCGTAACTATTCGACCGAACTCCCAAGCCACCTAGATATAGTTCTACATAATAATAACGAAAACATTACCATTTCCTATCTTCCGAGTGTAAGATAATTTCCCCACAACAAAGATGGCCTGGAATTCGGAATTCCACTGCTGCTGCTGGTTGCCCCTTCGCCTTGAACTAACTTCACTGCCCCTACTTGCTACTTGCTACATGCTCCTTGCATTGCGATCTGCCATCTCAATGCTTGAGTATGCTTCGCGTACTGGCGTTGTATTCATTTACTGTACTTCGCAACACCCAACTGCAGACGCGCATTTCTCTCAATATTTCGAATTCACAATCCGAGCCCGTTCCATCTACATGTACTCGAGGGCGGTCGCGATGGAACCCGCTAGGACGAACGCAGCCATCGTTGGCATAGCCACGGCAATCCCTGAAAAAGAAGGCACAAAGCAATCAATCATGAATGTGACACTTAAAAAGATCAAAAATTTAGATCAAAAGGCAAGTGCGTGCGCACAATATAGCACTTCAAATGGAGCACATGGCATAAGAATACCTCGGAGCGATTGGATCAGCCACGAGTAGGACTGAGTTGGCACAGCGCGCGCTATCTTGGGTGCCTTACTGCTCGCAGCTTTACCGCTGGCCTTTAGTTTACTGTTGCTTTTTATCAACAACCAAATTAGTTGAGCTAACTCGATGCACCCATACATGCCCAACGTGATGGCGAGCCAGAGGGCTCCCAGGAGGATGAATTGGCCCGTTTTCGGCGAAGTAATAAAAGTTGAGCTAGTGGTCGCGGGCACACTTGCTGCTAACTTCGGCGCTTTCTTTGAACCCCCGGTGATTTTCTTCTCATATTCCAATGCCACAGCACTGCCTCGAACATGCTCCACCCAGAGCACACAGGACCAGGCAGCTGGAGATTGCACTGCCCACTGTGCTGCCCACGCGCCAATTGTCGAGGGCTTGCTGAGGCTATTTAAGGCGGAATTGCTACTGTCACTGCTTCTGCTAGAGCTGAACCAGTTCAGTAACCAGCGTGGTGGATTACGCGAAGTTCGGCGCTTGGCCGCTGCTTCAGCACGAGCTGTTTCTTTGCGGTGCTTCGAATGAGCGGTGCTTTCGTTGCGCGCTGCTGCATACGTGCTATTTGCAGCCGTTTGTGCCACTTCTGCTCGCTTCGCCGCAGCCGCGAGACCTGCTTCGAGAGACTCGTCGATTGACAAAATAGTTTCTACCCTAGAGGAAGCTACTTTGGAACCTGTGCTTTCAATCGCATCTTTTGAGGGTGCAGTCGTTTTGGCTGTCTTTTCTTCTTCCGCAGCTACTACATTGGTAGCGCTTTCTGATGCTTCTGGCTGGGCTGGTGCGGCTGGTGGTGCATTGGCCTCTTCCTTTGATTGGCTAGTCTCTTCGCCGCTGCGCATCCAGCTGCTGCCGTAGCTCAAAGATTCTTGCAGCTCAAACCAGTACTTGGCGTTGGGTGGAGCCTTGCCAGAAGTGAGCTGCGACCAGTGGCCCGCTTTCGCTTTCACGAGCACCACGTTCACCCGGCCCACGCTGCCCGTGTTCCACGACGACTTCTCTGAATCAAGCGCTCCATGCAGCGCCAAGTCGAGCTCGAAGACTTGCTCGGGAGTGGTTGCTTTTACTCGTAGAGTAGAGTGGCCGTTCTCGTCGTCAGCGTTGATGAAATCAACGGCGTCGATCTTGGCACCCGTAGCCGCAGGCGCGCCCCATTTCGCAGCATATTTCACCTCAACAAAGCAAACGGTTGAGTTTTGAGCCCATTGGTAGGCTGGGCTCACGCTGCGAAGGTGGCTGCCCTTGCCACCAGCTGATCCACGCTTCGCTGCGGCCTCTACGCCGCGCGCGCTAGCACGCACCCTAGTAGTCATGGCCTCCAATTCCTGCAGCAACGCAGCGCGCTCAGCGCTATTGAGGCTCGCAGAAGCCGAGGTGAGAGAGGCTGCGGCCTCCCAATCATTCTCTTGAATGGCAGATCGGAGAGCAGTCATCGTGCTGGTAGTGACTGTTGCCGCTCGGACTATGGCTGCGACGAAAAGCCATACCGCGCCAAGATGCTTGATTGACATTTGGAAATGAGAATATGCAAGACGCAAGCGCTTCAAGAATTTAGCTGATCAAATACTTATCCACACTATTGCTGGATTCTATTCGTCACTTCAAGAGTAGCTAAACAGCTAGACTGTGCATGATGGCACGCTTCATTCGTACCCTGTTATGACTGTTATGTTGCGAGCAAACCATGGAATACAACCACGCAACCACGTGTTTCTTCTGTTTCTCTTCTTTTGACTCCCGGAAAAATCCAAGAATGCTAAGAAAAGATTCGTTGCGTAGAAGTTCTGTGGACATCGGAGTTTCGGGATATATTCTTGGCCAAAAATGTCGTGTACGAAATACAAAACAAATTCAGTTTGGTCGATTGCACATCACACAGTTTCGATGTCTAGGGCAACTGCAGGCTCCTCTTCGATTCAAGAGAGGCGTCGCAGCTATTAATCATGTTATGACTAAGCTCGTCGAGTAGTAGTGAATTTAGTGTTTAAATAGCCGAGAGCGAGCTTTTGAAATGGCTGCTGCCAGTGTCCATGAATCTTTGGAGCAGCAGTCACCCGTGGCGCTGCAAGTTGCGGAGCACACAGAACAGGCGCGCAAGGCTGCTGGCAGTTTGGTGCGTGCCGATTTTACTGAAGTTCGAGCGCTGAAGGCGCTGCCGGATGGAGTGCTTGATTTGCTGCGCGTTGTGATGCACGTCTTAACGCACGAGCCTTGTAACTTAGAATGGGCCGACTTGAAAAAAGATTGCGCTGACCCAAAGTTCGCTCAACGATTAAAAGACTTTCAGCCAGAAACAATGACTGAAGCTGATTTAGGTGCAGTTGCAGCCATGCCTGCGGTGAACCCTAAAGCGAAAGGAGCGTTTACTGCCAAACTTCAGAAGTGGCTTCACGAGACAAACCTCGCAGCCCTCAGGGTGCGTTTCATCAGATTTGCAATGTTTGCTGCAGTTGCTGTCTAAGGACTGGTGCTCTTTTCTTGCTGATGCTAGACTCGTATCAAATACAATGGCTTTGGCATCCTCCGTGGCTTCTATTTTATTTGAAGGAGAGTTTGAGTCGTAATCCTCTCTTAACTTCTTTTTGTATTTTCTATTTGTGTTTTTTTTCAGGAAGCAGTAGTAGAGGTAGACCCGTCGCAGCCGTTGGGGATGAAGCTGACTAGAACTGGCAGCGTCTTCATTGTCACTGCAGGCGGCCAATTCGAGCGCGCAGGCATTCGGCGAGGCGATCGAGTGGTAGGGCTCGGCTCGATTCGGTGCAGCACTTCGGACGAGTTTGCGGCTTCCCTGAAGCTTTACAAAGCTGCAGGCGACGCCACCGTGCGAGTAGTCTTCAAGGTATTCCCTTCTCTGCTCAGCTCAAGAGGCGCTCGTGAAGGCAATTGATTTGTACCTCGCATCTCATGCTAGCTTCGGTTGAACTCAGTCCCAATGCGTTTCTGGATCCAAATGTCTCATGCCTGCGCTACTTTGTGCGTTTGTGGTATTCAGGAGCCGCAAGCAAGAAGATCAACCAAAGGGTCCGTTAGCACAAGAGCAAGCACCAAACTGGCGGAAGCTAGCGAACTTTCAGCAGCAACAACAGGAGGAGGTGCTGCTCAGCCAAAGGAAAAGGCTCCACATACTTACCTCCGCCGTCAGCGCCCACCGCCGCCGCCGAAGGGCATCGCTGGAGAGCGCTCCCCACCGCAGCGAGCTCACCGAACGCGCAGCACCACAGCTGGCGCCATGCAAGTGCATAGCCCATTAAGCAGTCCCGACGGCGTGCTCGACGGCACCGCGAGCCCCCCTCAGCCGCCGCCCAAAACCCTAGCTGGAGAGCGGACGCCACCGCTGCGAGCGAACCGGCCACGCAGCACGACATTTGGAGCTGTGCAAGTAGATGGCCCTTTAGAAGGTGGGGACGGTATCGACGACGCTGCCATGGCCAGTTTATCGTTAGGCGGCTCTACGAAGCCCATGGGAGTTCCTGGCCTCAACATTTAGAGGAGGGGGGAGGTCACAGCCAAGTCAAAACAAGTAAAAGTTCGGCGTCGTGGGGTTTGATTTGCCCCTTGCGACCATGGGACTCTTCATTAATCCTTACCTTCATGCTACTTAGATAAGTTTATTCTCCATGTGCCTCTGTGACTGCTGTGTACTTGCCTTTTCTTGTTTTTGGGGGAGTATTAACTAGATGAGTGATAGTGATAAGTGGCAACTATTGTTCCCCTGTTCTGCACTTTTTTCATTTCCCCCCTTGGGAGGTTACGAAAATTCTTGTTTTGTTCTGAAGTTCCGTCGACTTTGGCGCCTTTTCGTAAAAATAAATGGTGGGTCGCCAATCGTCAGTTAGGAGCTTGTACTTTGAAACCCTTGCTCCCTGCCCAAGCTCAGCCCGCAGCTGATTACAAGACGATGGAAGAAAACGGGGGGGATAGTGAGGCTTTGCCAGTAGTGCACGTGTTGGCATCTGTGCTTGACCGCCTCGTAGACGCCAATCGCGGGCACGCCGACGCGGACACCATCACGAAGTTCAGCGCCGCCAAAAAGCCTGCCATCAGCACGCTCGACTATTTGCTCCGAATTCACCGCTACGGCCGGTGCTCGCCATCATGTTTTGTCTTAGGGTTAGTGTACATCGACCGCCTCATCGAAGTCGACGCGTTCGTCGTGGTACGTTGACGTCTCCGAATGTTGAACAATTCCTGCAGCAATCGCTGAACCTCGGCGATTAACTCAGAGATACCGCAGAGTGTCTGCCTAGAGTGATTATAGACGTGCAATGTTACTCTTAGACTTATCTCTTGGCGATGGTCTGGCTGCCTTTTTTTTTCGATGATAACCCTCATCATTGTGACGTCGTACTTGAATTTCGGCGATGCCTCACTCCACTCTTGTATGCGCTCTACAGACTAGCTTAAATGTGCACCGAGTGATCATCACAAGCCTAATGGTGGCAGCTAAATTCTTTGACGACTTTTACTTTAACAACGCCTTCTATGCACGTGTTGGTGGCATATCAGTGCTTGAGGTGAGTCAAGGTGGCACAAACCCTGCCTTAGGCACTCGCCATCTCTCCCTGTTCTTTCTCCTTCGTGCCAGTGCCTCAAACAGAACGCTTTGACAATACTTTGGTGAACGTCATGCCTTATTTTTGTACTTAATGTTTAATTCTTCTCTTCTTTTTTCTTTGTTACAGTTGAACGAATTAGAAGTAGACTTTTTGCGGCGCTTAGGCTATAGCCTTCGTGTCACTCCTCCGGAGTTTGACCGCTACCACTACGAGCTCTTACTCCACGCGGAACCTGACCCAGCTAGTGAGTCAACCGCGAATTCGATAGGGTCCACTGTGCCAGGAGTAGCTGCAGCAACAGCAGCGGCAGCCGCCGCCGCAGCGGCATCCGCAGCTGCAGCTGAGAGCGCCCATCCATATGAAGATAGGAGTAGTGGCCATTTAGCCACCCCGAACTACAGCGGGCAAACGTTAAGGCCGAACGTAGCCCTGCCTGCCGTTAGCCACGCACTCGGTGCGCCGCCTTTGCACGCGCGACATTTGCACGAGCCATCTTCTGTAGCCGCGCCTGTAGCCGCGCCTGCCACATCAACAGCAGCGGCAGTAGAAGCACCGCGGAGGTCAGGTTTACTTCCCTGGCCCGGGACTGTCCCGTGGCCCACGGCGATCTCTTCAGCCGTGACCGCAATAACCACGGGCGCTACTCCTTTACAAAATTCATCGAATTTATGAAAAACAGTACTTCCGTTGCTCTCTTAAATCTCAGTCGATCTTAATTCGGGCTATCTCAGATCTCATTTACCATTTATTATACGTATGTATGTATTATGTATGTATTTCATATTTTATACAGTATCCAGTATTCAGCACTACAACCAGCAAAAGCGGATTCAAAAATGAAGAAACTGTGAAGCAACCTTGCTTACAAGAGCGACGTTAATCTTAATCATTTGCTAGCTTAGCTTGGTCTCCGGTATCAAGGTCCCGGTAGACGGTAGAGGAAACGGTTGGAAACCGAAACGGCGGTCTCTGAGTCAGCTCTGAGGTCCCTCGCTCTCTCGCTCGGTGCTCCTACGGTAGCCTACGAGGCGACGGAACAACGGCGGGGGCGAAGAGCGCCGTGATATAGCTCATTTCAAATGCACAGAAACAGACCCAGCAGCGACCTTAGTCGAGTTCCAAATTGATTTCGTTGACGGATCACAGCAAGTAACGACCTCCTTGAACGGAGGGGGTGAAATTTGGTCAACTTCAACTACCTGCCCTCTAATCCCTACACACGCCTTCTTTACATTACTGTTTTGGACTTGCATCTAGCATTTATCTTATGCCCATATACTTCTTACGCAGCAATAATTTTTGTGTCATTTGTGTAGTGGAATTAACTTGTCAAGGTAACTCGAAGACTGAGTTCTTGTACTTCCATGAGCTCAGAGTTAACAAGCAGCACAAGTGGGATTTTGAGACAGGCCCCGATGGGCCGGAATCAAAATACTAACAGGTAGAGAAGAAAAGCAAAGCAGCGCAAACTAAACCTAAGAAGCTAATCAGGCGCACATGCCCGAGTGGCCATGGAAGTGATGGTAGCGGTCCAAAGTGGCACGCTCCTCCATGCTCTGAGAGTGCCGCTCAAAAGAAGAGTTTCCGCCCGCAGAGGAGG
>Ga0307971_1001529_pt1 | contig 11667 bp, 9 predicted proteins | sample OrgLakmetagen714_FD_201820 | JGI IMG/M metagenome (GOLD analysis project Ga0307971, IMG submission 201820) | Saline water microbial communities from Organic Lake, Antarctica - #714 | ecosystem: Environmental > Aquatic > Non-marine Saline and Alkaline > Saline | place: Antarctica: Organic Lake... | reverse complement strand
CCCCGTCGTAGGCCGTAAGGTTAAATTTTAAAATCGGTAAATCCCGTGTGCCTGGAATTATAATTTCTGGAAAAATTGGATTTCCGTTGCGAACCTGAATTTTAGGTTCGGCGGCCAACGATTCAATGACCGGACAAGCCGTACCTAATTCTTCATTTGGGCACGCTACGATTTCATACGAGGGCTGATTGCCGTTACAAAAAAATTCAAGATAGCGGTTTCGAGTGCCCGAAAAAAAATCTTGATAGTCTTGGGTTCTTACCATCTTTCGATCTTCAAAAAACTGTAGACTTAAGGTGCCTTGAACGGCTAAATTTTTACCATTATCTGAATCGGTACACACCACACTGGTTTGAGCCGCTACAAAATTAGAGCCTAGCAACGCCAGACTCAATAAAGCGCTCTTTATAATTTTAAATTTTATTCCCATATGAAAATTCTAAACCCCACGGGCTAATCGAGTAACCCCTCTAAGAAAGCATCAATTTCTTCAAATTCATTCCCGACTGAATACTTTTCTTTCCACTCATTAAGTGTTTTATCTAAGTAATCCACCATTTTAATACGAACGGCTTTTCCTTGTTTCCAAGTCTCAAAACGGGTTTGAATCATTTCAATTCTTTGCACTTTTTGGACACTGCTTAAATCACTTTGTTCCAGTCTAGCGCCAAAATTTTCTAACCACATATCAAGTTTTGCATAAAGCGTTTTATAAAGCGCTTCTTGCTGCTCCATCCGGGCTGCTTTTAGTTGATCTTGTTTCTCTTTACTTACTTGCTGGTCTTTCTCTGAATTTTTATCCCCCGTTTCCTTTTGCTTGGCATTCTGTGACTCAACTTGTTTTTTCTTTGCGTCTAAACGTATTTTAGCTTCATCTTTTTTGGTATTTATAACTTTACGCTCCGCTTCTTTCTGCGCTTGCTTCTTTGCCTCAGCTACGCAATGTTCGGCCTGGCTGTTGGGCGTACATTTTTCGGCTTTCATTTTTTCAATTTCAATCCACACCACGTTACTACAATGTCTGCTTTTAACGTCGGTAATCGCACAAACTCGGTAATAAGCGCTTCTCCAAGCATTTTCATCGGTATGATTTAAATCGCTTATTTTTGATTTAACGGCCATCGCATTATCTTCTGGGTAGACAGGGTTTGGGTTCGAAAAAGAACGTATCACTTTGTAATACTCAAACACTTCATCGTTTTGCCCCTTAAAAGCCGACCAATTCATAGCCACCTTATTAGGCCCACTTTGTTCTGCCGTAAAGTCTAACTTATCGTATAAAGGAATTCGGTAATCCGAATCCATGTTTGTTTCTGCGTAAGCCGTAGGTATCAATAAAAAGCCTAAAGCCCAACTAAAAATGTAGGTCGATATAATTTTTTGCATGTAATTTTTTGTTTTAGTTTGTCTCTTTATAAACTATTTAACGCCTTTTTAGCAAGGCATTGCGGTTAAAAAAAGCCGTCTTGGCATCACCAAAACGGCTCTTAAATAAAAAGCTAAGATCGGGCTAGTGCTTGTGCGTGTAAAACATATAGGCGATAACCGCAAAACCAATACCACTCACCAGTGGTGGCGTTAGCATGGGGATACTCACCATTCCAAGTCCCATTAAAATCATCAACGCGGCTAACACAGCCATTACGATGCCGGCAGTTTTCATATTCATATCTAAAAACTTAAAGCAGTGATTGGATTTTGGCAAATTATCAGGATTTAGTAAGACCGGTCTCAATACTTAAAGTTAAATAAAGAGACCGTACTTTATAGCCACTACCACTACTTCACCACAAACCCAACAATTTTCCCGGGCACAAAAATTTCTTTCACAATCGAACCTTCGGCTAAATACTGAGCCACTTTATCAATAGCTTTAGCGGCGGCTAGAACCTCATCTTTAGGCGCTTCGGCGGGCATAGAAAGTTCGGCGCGCAGTTTTCCGTTTACTTGCACGGCGTAGGTTACAGTATTTTCGACTAAATATTTTTCATCAAAACTTGGCCATGGTTCAAACACGATCGTTTTACCCTCTGGCTTAAATTTGGTATGCCAAATTTCCTCTGCTAGATGCGGGGCAAACGGGCTGAGTAAACGAATAAATTTTCCACCAGCAATTTTAGGAATATGATCTAGTTTTGAGAACTCGTTCATCCAGACCATCATTTGCGAAATAGCGGTGTTGAAGCGAAACGCTTCAATGTCTTCACCTACTTTTTTAACGGTTTTGTGGGTCAACGAAATCAATTCATCGCTCGGACACACATCGACCACTTCGTTATCTGAGAAGTAACGATTTACTCGGTCTAAAAACTTTCTAATGCCGCCAACCGAACCGGTACTCCAGGCTTTACCTTGTTCAAATGGCCCCATAAACATTTCGTAACAACGCAGCGTATCCGCGCCGTACTCGGCAATAACATCATCTGGGTTTACCACATTTCCGAGCGACTTAGACATTTTTCGACCGTCTTCGGCCGCAATCATGCCTTGATTCACCAATTTTTTAAACGGTTCTTTCGTTGAGACTAAACCGAGATCAAATAGCACTTTATGCCAAAATCGACCGTACAATAAATGTAAAACCGCGTGTTCAGCCCCTCCTACATATAAGTCAACTGGCCCCCAATAATCAGACTTCTCTTTTGAACAAAATTCTTGTTCGTTATGCGGATCCATAAACCGTAACCAGTACCAGCTACTCCCCGCCCAGTTGGGCATGGTAGAAGTTTCACGGGTAAAGTTTTGAGATCCGTTATCCGAAATAATAACGGTTCCCTCTGGGGTTATATCCCCTTTTACGTTTACCCACGTCTCAATTTTTGCCAGTGGCGATTGTCCATCGGCAGAGGGTTCGTAGTTTGGCGTTTCCGGTAATTCGAGTGGCAATTGCGAATCATCCAGCGCGTAGACTTTACCGGCTTCATCAAACACTAAGGGAATTGGTTCGCCCCAATAACGCTGACGCGTAAAAATCCAATCCCGTAATTTGTAGTTCACTTTCTTTTCCCCTTTCTGGTTTTCTTCTAGCCAGTTGATCATAGCGGCAATAGCTTCATCAACGGTCATTCCATTCAAGAAATCTGAATTAATCATTTTACCGCCTGTTTTTTGGAACGGCGAATCTAAATTCCCCACTACTTCTAAAATTTCTAAACCAAACTTCTCGGCAAACTCCAGGTCGCGTTCATCATGTGCGGGCACGGCCATAATGGCGCCCGTGCCGTAACTCATTAACACGTAATCGGCGATCCAAACGGGAATCTGTTTTCCGTTAACGGGGTTAATCGCAAACGCGCCGGTAAACACCCCTGACTTATCTTTATTAAGTTCGGTTCGTTCTAAATCAGACTTAGCCGCGACTTCGGATTTGTAAGCCTCAACCGCTGTTTTTTGTTCGTCAGTCGTAATGTCATCGACTAATGGATGTTCTGGTGATAGCACAAAATACGTCGCCCCAAACAAAGTGTCTGGACGCGTGGTATAAACGTTTACCATTTCCCCATTGATATCAAACCCAACTTCAGCCCCTTCAGATTTTCCAATCCAATTCGCCTGCATGGCTTTAATTTTTTGTGGCCACTCCGGTAAATCCTCTAAGTCATTGAGCAAACGTTCGGCGTAATCGGTAATTCTAAACATCCACTGTTTCAAATTACGTTTTTCTACCGGGCTGCCACAACGCTCATGCATTCCCTGCTCAACCTCTTCATTGGCGGCTACAATTTTACACTGCGGGCACCAATTCATGGCTTTAGCCTCTTCATAGGCAAGACCTTTTTTAAACAGTTGCAAGAAAATCCACTGTGACCATTTATAATAATCTGGGTCGGTGGTTGAGAAAGATCGATCCCAATCGTAACTAAAACCAAGGGCTTGAATTTGCCGTTTAAAGTTCGCTTCGTTTTCGGCCGTTGAAATTTTTGGATGCACGCCCGTTTTAATAGCGTAATTTTCGGCGGGCAAACCAAAGGCATCCCACCCCATCGGGTGCAAAACGTTAAAGCCTTTGTGGCGTTTATAACGACTCATAATGTCGGTCGCCGTATATCCCAAAGGATGCCCCACATGAAGCCCCGCGCCTGATGGATAAGGGAACATATCTAATGCATAATATTTCTCTTTGTCCGAAACATCTTCGGCTTTAAAACACTGGTGGTCTTCCCAGAATTTCTGCCACTTTGGTTCAATTGATTTATGGTCGTATTTCATAGTGGGCTCATACTAGATTATGGGTCCTAAAACTCAATCTAATTTACAGTTCAAACACCGTACCCTAAAGTACAAACAATGATTAAAAAATTTTTTATCGGTTTTTGGATCACTTCATTCGTGGTTGTGTTAGGTATTAACTGGCTGAAATACGACCGCCTGCAAAATCCCGAAATAAGTCTCCCTCAGCCCCAAATTACGGTTGGTAGCATAACTGACACAGCCGAAAATGACGCCCAATTTTTGAGCGCAGAAGAAGCCACGGAACGCTTTAATGATTTTACCGGCTTGCCCCAATTTACCCAAATTAGTACTGAAGATGTGGTGTATCACACCACCACTGCGGGGCTTGAAGTCAAAGGTTATCTGGCCATGCCAGAAGGCGACGGCCCTTTCCCTGGGATTGTGATGATTCATGAATGGTGGGGCTTAAACGACCAGGTGCGTGGCATGGCTCGTGATTATGCCGCTCAAGGTTATGCGGTTTTAGCCGTCGATATGTACGACGGAGATTCGGCTGCTACCCCAGAAGAAGCCCGTATTTTAGCCACTCGTGTGAGCGGTTTGCCTGAACCCGCGCTCGATAATTTAAAAGATGCCGTAGCGTATTTAAAACAAGCCGAGACTATTGATGGAGACCGTGTTGCCAGTTTAGGTTGGTGCTTTGGCGGTGGTTGGAGCTACGAAGTGGCCAAAAATAATTTAGGCGTTAAGGCGTCGGTTATTTATTACGGTCGATTTAACCCAGAAGACGATTTAGAAATTATGAAAACTAATATTCAAGGACACTTTGGAGCGGATGACCAAAGTATTCCGGTGGATGACGTAAAAGCCTTTCAAGCCAAACTCGCTACGCTCAACGGCGAACACCAAGTCTTTATTTACGAAAACGCGGGTCACGCGTTTGCCAACGAAGACAGCGATGCGTATCAAGAAGCATCAGCCCAAGCCGCTTGGGAACGAACCCTTGAATTTTTAAGTTCTAATTTGTAAGTCACAAATAATTTGCGTATTTAAAAAATGAGTCTAAAAGACCTGCAATCACGCAGGTTTTTTAAATTTTTAACAAACTTCTCACCGCGGTAATTTTCACAATGCACTTAAATAAACTCAAATCTAATCAAACGCTTAACTATCAACAAAGAGTCAGCCGAATTTTAGCGGCTTGTGCCGCTTTAATGATTGTTCCCGATAGATTACAAATTGAATCTGGAATAGAATTTTCGGCACCACAGGTGGAAGCCTTTGCGCGGACTGTAAATCAAGAGGTGGAACAAATTATTAAATTGCCACGTTTTAATGACGATCCAGTGCGCTCTTTAATTACCCAAACACCTAGTTTAGCAAGACCGCTAGCCAATTCCGATACACCATTTGTTCCCACAGAAGAGGAAGACGCCATGGCACAAGTCGATTATCCATTAGACATTGTTGAATCGAAAATAGAGGGAATGACCGAAACTTTAGAGTATGTGCTCGACGTGCCCGAAAGTGAAGCCTTGTTTGATAGCCTTCGAGCCGACCCTCGATTTAGGTCGGTAATAGCGTTACTAGGGGTCATTGAATCTAAACTAGATGCTACGGAAAGATCGCCTTCAGGAGCAATGGGACCGTTTCAAGACATGGGCGGTTTGCAAGGCGCCTTTGGGGATCTTAAAACGGTGGAGATTCTAGCCGAAAACAACTTATTACCCGTCATTGATCAGGCTGAATATAACCAAATTAGAGCTAATCTAGAAAATGACGTCCGGATGGATCGCGGCACGCTTTTAACCTTTCTTATAAATCAGCGAGACGCTAACTCCAGCTTTTGGCAAAAATTTGTTACCGAGCAATCCGTGTTACTCACAACGCCTGAAACCGCCGCTGAAATTGCTTATTTTTATTTAGAAAATTTAAAGATACAAGTTCGTGAAAGATTTGAAATTGAAGACCCCATTGAAGTACAGAATCTAGCTATTATGGCTTATAATTCGGGGTTCGGTAATATGCGAAATTTACATAAAATTATGACAGAAAGTGGCGAAACAGAATTTACGACCAACTCGATCATAGCGTTTGTTGAAAGTAGACGATTGCAAGCCCCGCACGAGCAAGCCCAAGATTATTTAGTGAAGTTTATTGCGCTTCAAACGGTTATTCAAAATCGAATCAGAACTTAATTTTTAAGGATCTCTTGGTAGTTGCGATAATACCTATAATGTGCTAAAATATAATAATGATTTTAGCGCCTGACGCCTTTGAAAGTAATGAAGCGGTTGAACAAACTTCCGTCAAGTTTCTTAAACGTTTACAGCTTGATGAGGGTTCTGAATTTGAGGAAATCAAAGACTCGCTGCAATATCTTGAGTCTATTACGCTTAAAGCCGATAACGAATTACCAGACGTACAAGACTTTGCGCTGCATTTGTTTGATGTAGCCCACAAATTACAAACCGAATATTTAAACGGCCGTTTGAACGAAAACTCAGACAGACTGGCGGAGCTGTTTCAACAAGAGTTGGAAAACCTTTTTAACACGCTGCCTCCTGAATTACGCGCGCTTCATAACCTGACTATTGAGGCTTTACTTAAGCCAAAAGAAGCCGCGCCAGAAGTGGTTGAAAATAATATTATAGAAGCTTTAAAAGAATCTATTAAGCCAGAGGCCTTAGAAGCGAAAGAACCGCCGTTGAGTTCTAAGCTTTTAGAAAAAATCAAAAGCAAAGCTAAGCTGAGCCCCAAACAAATTATGCAGGTTTTAGCCGCTTGCGCCGCTTTAAGTATTCCCTCTGATAAAGCGAGCATAGGCGAAGCCCCAGAGGGTGTTTACTTCACGCCAGAAAATTTAAGCCAACAGGTTTCCGCCGCCGTTGAAACTCAAATTCAAATAAATCCGACGGTGCCAGTCACAACTTCAACCGCACCAGAAAAACTACAAACACCTGCTTTTGAGGAACCCTTTGAGTTGTTAAAACAAGCTGCTTACCCAAGCGCGGTTGTGTCACCAGAAACATCTCAAATGAACAGCCGATTACAGTTTGTTTTAAATGATCCCGAGCGTAGAGCCTTATTTGATACCCTGCGACAAGACCCACGCTACCGACACGATATCGCCTTACTCGGCATTATTGAATCTAATTTAGATGCGAGCGCTATTTCTCACTCTGGGGCGATGGGACCTTTACAAGACATGGGCGGTTTGCAAGGCGCTTTTGGTGACCCAGACACGGTTGTTCAATTAGCCCGAGCAGACTTGTTGCCGCAAATAAACAACGCTCGTTACAACCAAATTATTAATCTGCATAAACGAGGCACTGAAATTCAACGGGGCACATTACTCGAATTTTTAATCGCTGAACGCAACGCTGGCACTGATTTCTGGAAAGAATTTTTATCCCAGCAAACCGCTTTACTGGTGAATGCCGAATCAGCCGCCCAGATTGCGGATTTGTATCTTGATGATTTAGTCGAAAAAGCCGACCGCAGCCTCCCCATTAATGGCGACCCGTTAGAAGCCCTCAACTTTGCGGTTATGTCTTACAACTTAGGCATGGGGCACCTGCATACCCTACGCAGACTTATGAATTTAGAAGGCGTTAACACTTTTAATACACACAGTGTTTTAAGTTTTATAGAGCGAGATGATTTTCATGATATACTACGAAAAAACAACCTAGGCGAGCTTCATAATAATTATGAGGAAGCGCAGGGTTATTTAGCCCGTTATATTGCCCTGCAACAAATTCTGCACAATCAAAGTCCGGCTACAGTTTAGGGTTCCACATCAACACCACTATCGCAAGCAACACCACGGCTGCGGCCGCGTATTGCACTGGGCTAATACGTTCACCAAAAATAAAATAGCCCGCCAATAAACTCATGGTGATCGCTAAAGCAGGCATAACCAGTAAGGCCATAGTCAGTGAATCTTCTTTTATGGCGAGAAACATAAAAGCGCCCCCCGCCGAATAAAGCGCCAGGCCCACTATAAAGTAAAGGGCTTTATCATTAAGCGCCCAGTATTTTCCTAAAATATCACCCCCAACATACAGCAACGAGCCCACCACCGAGTAAATCAGAAACATTATTGAATTGAATCGGCAATACTCCAGAGTGTGTCTCGCTGAGCTACAGGCCCGGTTAACTCGTACACCGAATTGTCATTTCGTTTTTTAATCAACGTAATGCCATTCCCCGTAATTAGTTCCGTGGTGCCATCGGTTGGGTTGTCTTTTGTTAATACTTTTAGCCACAACTGCGCGTCTGAAGCCACGTTTACCGGTGCGTTCGCCACTCCAATTGAAGCCAGTGAACCTTCGTACGTTCCAAAACTTCTAAACCAATTACCGTAGGGTACTTTTAAGCTGAATCCAAGATTACTCTCGAAATCATAGGCTCGGTCATCAATCAAATTTGTGTAGTCAGCCTCATTTACGACCACTGGCGTCGCTTCAACTGGTGTTGTAACAGGCGTAGAAACTTCTGCCGCTTCAGGCACGGCTTTGGCGGCTTCTGAGGCGGCTAACTTCTCCGCTTCGGCTTCCGCTTTCGCTTTTTGTTCGTCTATCACTACTTCTTGCACCGCCGCCTCGCCCTCTACAAATGACTGTAATAAATCAAAGACTGATTTTTTAGTCTCAAAGTCATCAAAGAAATACGTAGCGGTAAAGACATATTTTTTCGGATCAATATTTGAATACAACGTTATGACTTCTCGCTCTTTACCATTCTCATCGGTTGTTGATTCGTTCATGCCCGTAAACCCGTTCATAGATATATTTGGGTTATCGATACCGCTTTCTGGCGAGTAATCTTCAACCGAAAAAGTGAGGAAAACGCGTCTGGCTGGGTCTTCTTTGTTTAAAAAGTAAACCACACCGTTTGGCGCTAAGCTGTATTCCCAAGTGTTAGGCACAAGCATCGTAAATTTCTTGGTAGAAAACCGTTGTGGGCCTGTTTCCTCTTCTTCCTCATCGGTCATAAGGGAAGCGACCCGAATCCCTTCTACCCAAAAAATCTGACGCATTTTTTCATTTCGCCACACGCCTTCTAGCATTACCTCTTGTCCTTCAAATTCAGCCAGTTGTACCAAGTCAGAAGCTAGGTAACCCACCAATTTATTGTCGCGTTCTAACCGGTGCGTAGCCCGCGTTGAAACCGATACTGAGAACGGGTACAATTTCCCTTCAATGGTTTCTAAATTCTCTTCTGGTAAACGCTCAAACGGATCTTCTTTTTCAGGTAATACGCAGGCCGTTAAGGTCAGTAATGAAGCCAAGAGACCGAAGAAGAATGTTTTTTTCATAAATTTTTATCAATTCGTCACAGGCGATTTTGGTCAATTATTCTAAAATAGCAAGATAGAACACATATTTTGTACATCAGAGTAAGGCACTCTTTTTAAAACGATTAACCGTTTAAAAAAGTGACGCTAGCCGCTGATTTTACTCATAAAATTTTTTGATAATTTTTTATAATTCGCTTTTTTCTCGTCATCCATTTTGTTAGCCATGGCGACCATCATGCTCCAACGGTGGTTTTTCTTTAAATCTTCCGCATTTTTTAAAATCCAATTCCAATACAGCGCGTCCCAAGTATCGGCCCAGTCACCCGTTTTGTAGTGACTCATTTTTTTTACATAATTAGAACCCGAAAAATAGGGTTTAGTCGTTATAAGTCCCCCATCGGCATTTTGGCTCATGGCATAAACGTTGGGCACCATCACCCAATCATAACTGTCTATGAACATCTCCATAAACCATTTATAAATTTCATCAGGGTCAAATTCACATAAAAACATAAAGCCCCCCAGTACCATCAAGCGTTCAATATGATGACAATATCCCGTTTTAACCGTTCGTTTAATCGCATCATCTATGGGGTCAATGCCAGTGGTGCCGTCGTAAAATGATTTTGGAATTTTGTTATGGTGCTGCCAGTGGTTCGTCGTGCGCATGGTCACACCATACTTTTCGTAACTCAGGCGCATAAATTCACGCCAACCAATAATCTGCCGCACAAAACCTTCTTGGCTAGCGAGTGACACCTCATTTTCTTCACCGTACTTCAAAGCCGCTTCAATAATTTGCTTGGGCGTGAGAAGCCCAATATTAAGCATCGGGGTTAAGATGCTGTGATACAACCAATTTTCACCTTCCACAATCGCATCTTCATAGGGGCCAAATTCGTTAAAGCGCTGTTCTAAGAAAGTTTCTAACCAAGCTTCTGCCTGATCATGATTTACGGGGTAATAAAATTTATCGACCAAGCCGTAGTTATCAGAGAAATTCTGAACCACATATTCTTTCGCTTCTTTTATGTATTTATTCTCTTCAGGAAATTCAAGCTTCGGCAGATCTTTGATTTTAGTTTTAGGCACTTTTTTTCGATTCGCTTCATCATAACTCCACTGTCCGCCCTTTGGTTCATCCCCATCCATTAGTATATCTAAACGCGTGCGCTGTTGCTTATAAAAGTCAGCCATTAACAATTTTTTCTTTTCTCCTGCCCAGTCTTGGTTTATTTGCGGCGTGTTAAAAAACATTGGCGTTGTTAAAATCTCCAACTCAATTTCATGTTGAGTCGCTAATTTCTTAAGTCTTTTTTCAAGCGTAAAATCAACAACCTCGCATACGATCATTTTTTTATAAGACTGCTTTTTATAATGAACAAATATAGTGTTCAAATTAGATTTATCATTTTCGTATTCAAAGTAATCTGTTTTTTTATCTCGCTCTTTAAGCAGGGCTTCATAAGACTTCATACTCGCGCGGTGTAAGACCAATTTCTGCTTATGAAATTTAATAGGATATTGTTTATCCCCGAAAAACAAAGTGTCTTCAATTAAGGCGACAGACTCAATGTCATAATTAAATCCTGGGTGATCAGAAAAAAGCTGATGCGGAAAAACGAGTAAAATACTTTTCATGTAAATACATTTTAAGTTATAGTTAATTTTCAAACAATGAATATACTTAATTTTTTAATTACGCGAGACGAAGTGCTCGAACAAATTCGAGCCTTAGACCCGATAAAATACGCTAAAACGCGCAATTTTTTAAACGGTCAGGTTAGCTATTTGAGTCCCTTTATTACTCATGGTGTCATTTCTACTAAAACGGTCGCTGATGTTGTACTGGAAAAATACGAAGTACGTGACAGTGAAAAATTACTAGCCGAACTAGGTTGGCGAGAATTTTTTCACCGGGTCTGGCAAAGCCAAGGGGAAGAAATTTTTAATGATTTACGGTACGACCAAGAAAAAGTGTACAGCCAAGAAATACCGCTCGCGTTAATGGAAGCCCGAACGGGTATCGACGCCCTTGATAAAAATATTGAGCGCTTGAAAGAAACGGGGTACATGCACAATCACGCCCGTATGTGGACGGCGAGTATTGCCGGCAATATGGCGCAAACGGCTTGGTACCACCCAGCGAGATGGTTGTATTACCATTTACTGGATGGTGATTTAGCCAG
>Ga0307971_1001525_pt1 | contig 11682 bp, 9 predicted proteins | sample OrgLakmetagen714_FD_201820 | JGI IMG/M metagenome (GOLD analysis project Ga0307971, IMG submission 201820) | Saline water microbial communities from Organic Lake, Antarctica - #714 | ecosystem: Environmental > Aquatic > Non-marine Saline and Alkaline > Saline | place: Antarctica: Organic Lake... | reverse complement strand
TTGAAGTAACCCACGGTACGCGCTTTGGGCTTAAATGCCTCGCACCTATGAAAACAACAGTAAAGAGGAAAGAAACAGCAGAGACAGTCGAAAGTTGACGCAAATGAGGAGTTCTGAAGCAAATTTACAGGTATTCCAATCCATGAAAATGAGAGCATCGCTCTTGGAACACTTTTTACAGCGTGTTGACACAAAACACAGAATTAGTTTTGATACTTCCGCGGGCTTTTTCTTACCTCCCAAGTTGTGCCTCGAGCGCATAAGTTGGGTGCTTCTTATAAGCTGCGAGCTTATTGGGCAGCGGCGCCGTCACAGCTGCCAACTCCTTCAGCTCGGATTCCTCGGCTAGTGCGGCTGCATCTTCAAAGACTTCATCTTTTTCTAAGCCACTCATCTCAACGCTTTCGATGACTATTGTTTCGGGTTCGTCTACTGCAATTGCTTCCGAGGCGGTGTTGCCACTGGTAGTGGGCTCCAGTGAGATGACAACGTCTGCAGCTGCTGAGGCCGAGGAGCTCTTGTCAAGTGCGCCAGCAGCAGCAAAGGCGCACTCGCGGAAAGCGAAAGGCCACCACCACCGCTCGCCCTCGTTTCGCCCTCGGGCCAAAGTGACTTCGTCTGCGCAGCCTCGCGTGTACCTGCCCGTCACGTCAGTGAGCAATACACCCGAAGAACGGGCGCTGCCGCTGCCAGTATTGGAAATGGCAGTGCTGCTGCCAACACTCACTGTACTGTTGCTGTTTTCTAGGGCGATGACGTAAGCAAACACGTGCCGTTTGCCTTGCCGTCCACCTTTACGGCCTTTACCACTACTGCTAGCCTTGCCCTTGGCGCCTTTTCCATTTCGACGCTTGGTGTCATTTGATAGGCTGATATTGCTTCTTGCGTTCAAAGGCTCATCCGAAGAGGCAGCGGTAGATGGGGGCGGGCTAGGCAGAGGCTCAACGAGGCTAGCAGCCCAGGGGCAGTCTACAGTACCCGAAGCTGGATCTACAGAGACCCACCGAAGCTTCGCCGCAGTTTGAGAAGTGCTGGGCTGAGGCTCTGTCGCTGACTTTGCAGGTTGAGAAAAATCAGCCGCAGGCGCAACCGCAGGTGGAGCAGAAGCAGCCGACATCGCTGCATCGTGTGCCGTTTGAACTACTCCTGTGGCAGGAGAAGGCCGAGGAGGGCCTTTCGGTTTCTTGGCTCGGCGTACACCACTTCCTGGGCTCAATGCTGCGGACAAGGAGGGCAATGGCGCTGATAATGGCGCATGTGATGTACTAGTTGCAACAGCCGTAGTAGCAACTGAATCTGGCACAGAAGCACTTAAAGGAAAAGTTTTCAAAGTAGCTGGAGCCTCGTTGTCGGTGCACAGCACTTCGACCCAGACCCGGAACCCTGGAGACAGAGGTGGAGGTGGAGGTGGTCCAAGGGAAGCATTCGACGACGAGGACGACGAAAAGGACGACGACGACGACGACGAGGACGAGGAAGATGAGGATGATGATGATGAAGAAGACGACGCTGTTGCCACATCGGAAGCGGCCGCAGCATTCAAGCGCCGGCGCTGTTGTTTGGCAGCTATCCGACGACGAGCATGAGCCACGAGTCGAGCTCCGTGCGCTAAGCTTACGGGATGCAGCGCCACTACATAGCTAGAGATAGAATAGAAGAAAGTAAAACTTGAAGTGAAAAGAAATTGGGGGCCACAAGGAAGAAAAATACTGTATAGAGAGCTTGTTAGGTCTTTAGAAACACGCTGCTTGCAAGTCCCAGGTTAGGCAAGTGCGTGGGACTGGTAGCAGTCCATAAGCACATGCACATGGATTGCTTGAATCTTACCGTGCTCTGACGCCCAGTGCCAAGAGGGCACCGCAAAACAGCTGTAAGAGGAGAGACCCAAACAAAAAGGAAAAAGCTCAGGTGCAATGGCATAGTCCGATGCATAGTAACGGAGTTGCATGCGATACGATGAAAAAGAGTGAAAGTACATATCTTTTCATTTGCTTGCAGGATCTTATTGAGAGCACCTGAGCTAACTCATGCCGCGTGCACCAGCCATCCGTTGTAGAGCTTGAAGTTGTCATTTTTGCCTTCAGTCGATTCAACAAAACACCAGGGTGGGAACCCGCAGTACCACCATTGTCCACTACTGGTCGCTTCCTCCGAGAACTATTGCCACTACCTGGTAATTCTGACTGCAACAATGTTGAAGACGAACGTCCTCGACAACTATTCCTACTCGAAGTGCGAGGGCGGCGGCACAGGTCGCGGTGGCCTCCTGTTCGCCAATGGGCAGCCTGGCACGCTTTACTGCAGTAGTAAGCCCGGCGGCAGGTCTTGCAGGCGCCCAAATTTGCAGCCACTTCGCGCCGCGAAACGCCACAGCTCGCACACGACAAGCACGCAAAGGCTGCTGGGGGCAGCTTTTCCTTGGGGCTTGACAGCGCATCGTGCTGGAGCAGTCCGGGGTCTACGTCTGTAGCGTAGCTTGCGCTGCTACTACTCGTACGGTGGCTGTTGCCGCGCGAGGGAAACATCGAAGCAAACCACGTGCTAATCGCTGCAAGAGTAGAGTGCGGTAGAGCTCCAGGAGCAGACCTTTGTGCAGCATTCTCAAGTGCTGTACTGACCTCAGCCATAAGTCCTGGCGGCATACATGACAAGACCAAGGCGCGAGCTTCTGCTGCAGCGCCTGCATCTGCATCGTTGTGATAATCATACGTGCTGCCGTTCAAAGTAGATTGCGAGTCATTAGCAGGAGTCCCGGTTGTCCAGCGGTGTACGAGCTGGGCTCGCGCTACCAGGCACAAGAGGTGCACGCGGTGCCAAGTCAGAGCTTCTTCGCGATCAGCCTCGCTCACCGCACCGCTTGCGTAGCGCCTCTTTTTGGAATTCTTTAACTGCCCTTGCTCTTGCGCCTGTGCCGTTGACGATGAATCTGCTTCCTCAGAACCTTCGCTGCCATTACAGTCGTCACCTGCGAGATCGAGTTCTATGTCGGCGATCGGTGCCATAACATCCATCTGTTCATCTTCTTCCTCGTCCTCTGCGACTTCTTCCTCCTGGACAAACCCGTCTTCCCACTCTTCTTCGTCATCACTGGCGCCCCACAGATCTGTCATGCTATTCAACTATCGTTGGCTTTTTAGAAAAAACATGTTTTCACTGAATCCACTGACAGGTTACTAAAGGAAATACACTCAGTGCAATCTCCACGATGTTATCCTGCGGTAGCGCTCTTGTAGACAACTGGTCGACAGGCAAGCAACAACGATAGATGCTCACGACTAGAAGCTCAGCTTCCTGTAGCTCGCTAGCAGTTAGATGGTAACGCACAGACCTTACAAACAGAGTAGAGGTAGGTGTAGCCAAAGGAGTTCTAGCATTAACATCAGTATCTTTCTTCTTCGGATTGTCGGATTAAAACATACGCCACGCACTCTGCAGCATCATGTTGGCGCGGGATCGCTCTAATATAATATCATGAAATATGAATAAGGAATAATGATCGAACACAACAACAGAAAATAAATGAATGCCTTAACGTCTTAATCGGCTTCTGCGATTTCGATGGTATATTAAATACCGGCTTCCATTTGAACTGGCCCATATCTCTAGCAAATGTCCGAGATGCGAGATGCGAGATGCTCTGTATTATTGCATTGCGGACACCAAAAGGAAACACAAATACACGAAGAATAGCACGAGCAAAGAGCTAGGCCCTAGCTTTAGAGATCGAAAAGCCAAGAATTAAACGAACTGCGAGTACATTTAAGGTACCTTATTAGATAGAATAATTCATAGATGTATACTTAGCGCTTGTGCCCCCCGCCTCCGCCAGTATGCCTAAGCCTCATGGTTGCACCTATGGTCTCGTCTCTTGCTACACACACTGGCGAAAGGAGGGCTAACGGCCATCGCCGTCCTCGTGTCCATTGAGCGCTACCACCAGTTTTGGACTGGTCACCGCCGTCAGCCCAAGTCACAACTTCTCGTGCTTCCGCTGCGCAAGAAGACTCTGTCACTATCGTAGCCTTCTGAGCGCTTTCATTTACCTCGCCACCGCTGTTGCCGCTGGTGCTACTGCTATCTTTGACAGCAACTGCTCCATCTGGCAACCGCCAAGCACTTTCTGGGTAAGCACCACCTCTGCGATTACCTATGTCTTCTTCTTGGTTGCCACTTGCTTCTACCAGCACAAGGGGTTGAGGCGAGACATAAGCAAAAGGTGCAACAAGAGCTGACGCATCAACGAAAGCTCCGTGGTCAAAGAGAGGAACCCGGGTAGGAAGCGCGAAGTAAACAAGCTCAGCACTTGCCCATGATGGTGTACCAGCAATGCTGACACTTTCAGCATGATTCTGCTGCGGTTGTAGCCCTGCTTTCAAATCTCCCATTAACTTCAGGACCAAATCTGCGTCATCACCAGCTTCTGAGCGAGGCTTACCAGACGCCTTCGATCTCGTTCTAGCCTCTGTTGAGGAAATTGTTGTTGTAATCAAATCGCTTCCAGTATTCTCCACTTCGTGACTATTTACCCTGAGAACCTCAACTTTGCTTGGTGCGTCCGGAGCTGCGAGTACCATATCTTCAACGGCAGCCGCGTCCTCTTCATTACTTACACCAACGACAACCGTCGTTACGTGCCAGCGCAAGTGACACAAAGTCGCTGCAGTACCCGCTAACCACTCTTCTCGGTCCATGGTAAACACGGGTAGCGGTACGGCTGCTGCTTCACTTGCTGCTGCACGGGTTGCTTTATTTGAAATTTGGTGGTGACTGACGTGAGTGCTGATGTTTGTGGCCGAAACTTGCTGTGCTATTGGTTCTTCTTTGAACGATTCTCTTGGAGGTGAGGCAGGGAAGAAAGTGGGATATTTTGTGTCTGGCTGAGCAGAATAGCTAGGCGCTAAAGATGGCACGAGAAGCAAACTTCTGGTTGGATCGCTGTAAAATGGCATCGCCGCGACAGTAGCCCTGCCTGCTGTGGACAGGCTGCCGCTGTCATGATCGTCACCACTGCTGCTGGTGCCGGTGGTACTGCTCCTCCTCCTCTGGGCTTCTTCATCGTTTTCATCTAAAGGGCGACGTGCCTGGCATTGGAGAAGTTGCTGGCGCGCCTTTGCAATGCCTGCACAGCCGTCCCACGTAGCCTCCCAACCGACACTTTCACCACTGCTGCTGTATCTTCGCTTGTGGCCCAGGAATCGGCGCGGGTGCGCACAGAAGTCAAAAGTCGTGAAATATTTTGATGCATCAAAAGAAGCTTCTCTGCTCCTGGCATAGTCAGCAGCGCCGTCACCAGGAAGTGCAGGAATTTTCTCTTTACGAGCACGGTTGTTGTTGCCAGTGTTAGGCGCAGTGTGTAGTGGTCGTCGGAAAGGGAGCACCGGCGGCAAAAGAGGGCGAAGCGGCCAGCGCTTTGGTTTTGCGCCATCAAAGAGTGACTGCTCGGCAAGGGCGCCTGGACCACCACAAATTACAACAGATTTACACGCAAAGACACATAATAATGAGCATAGGGAAGAGATCGCGCGCGAATACTTCGATACAATGTCGATTCAAGAATAAATCAACAGCCGTCCAGAGCATGACATTGTTTAAATGGTAATGCGTGTTTTAAATCGAGTAAATTGGAGCTTCACTTCCTTTTCAACGCACTTACCAAACCAGGCTTCAACGTTGAAGTATGACTTTGTGCGTGTAGCGCGTGCGTCAGGCCATTTTGCTTTCAAAACTGCTGAGCGATGAGCGAGCCAGCTGCCGCTTCGCATGCCACTAAAAGTTTGGCATCGCACAAACACTTGTTGAGCGTCAATACTACTGTTCGCACTATCCAAGTAGGTGAAACTACTGCTGCTAGTACCATTGCTGCTACTTTTGCTATTTTTTCTTCTTCTCCTTCCTTGGTAAGCTCCTGCTGCAGTAAGCACTGCCTCAGGTGCCCATTGCTTCACGAGTTGATGTTGTTGCCATGCCGTAGAGAGGCCAGCGGAAGCAGGAGCCAGGTGAGGTGCACGAGAACGCAACACAGGTGCCGCAGACTCAGCAGCAAGGTTGTTTGCATCGGGCGACACATCTGTTATGTACGAGCGTAGCATTTGATTCATATCAGTTAAGTTCCTGTCACCGTGGTTGCGAGCATTGCTATCTTCGCTTACATCACCACTGCCTCCGCACGAAATTGGATCGTTCTGCACCAGAAAGACTTCACCGCCTTGGCAAGAATTGAACGGTGCCAGCTTCAAGAATCGGCCACGAATACGCAATGCACGGTTGGCCACTATTGCCGCATCATTTGGTGCACCTCCACAGCCTGCACTCTTGTCGATGCTACTTTTGCTCATACCAGCCTCTTGTAACCGGGTCAAACTTTTGCTGCGTATCATCTTATCATTCGTGTTGCTCACCCGTTTAGCTGTGCCGCATACTTCTTGGTTTAGGCGGTTTGGCTGCACGTATGTTGAATCACCGAGAGCGCTCATGACTGCAGCTAAGTCACGTGCATATACTACCTAAATGCAAGAACGAAAAAAAGAGACGCATGTGATTATAGTCAAAAGGGTTCAGGAAAAAGTCAAAAGAGAAAAATATACTGCCAACTTTGCTTGAATTGTTCAAACCCTGTCTTGGCCGCTTTTCACCCGCAAATACCTGGTCGGCTTCTGTGAAAAACACCACATCAGCGCCCCACGATGAAAGCATATTTGCTGCTTCACGCTCCGAGGATGAAGTAGTGGTGGAGGTGAAAAAAATAGAAGAAGAAGAAGAAGCCCTGCTTTGAGCCTCCCGAGCACGCACCATGCGAACTTGTGCTTCGCGCAAAAAGACAAACGGAAGCCGAGCCCCGTGCCCACACTTTAGCGGAACTACTTCGACGAAGTCAAACCCAAATGACTCAATGCCTTGAGCATCAGCAGCTGCGCCGGGTCCGTCAGTGCATACACCTACTTTCACCCGTCGAAATAATGCAGCAGCGGTACAAGCAGCAATTTCGTCTTCCGTGAACTGGTGGAGTGAGCATTGCCGAAGGTTTCTGGAGGCCCGCCATAGAATGGAATCAACGCTAACGATGATATCAATGGTTCCCATGTTGCACGCGGCTGCTGTTGTCGCCGCATCCTCTCTTCGTCGGTGCTACCTCTAGCAGTGGAATCCAGTGAAGCGCCTATTTTCTTTTTTTTGCTGAGTTGTAACCAGGGAGCACACTTTTGGGCTACAATATCGCTTGCTACTGACTGCACTTGCATGACCTGCTTGGCTTGCTGCTCTTTGTCATCTTCTGGCGCATTTTTCTCGAGGTTGTGCTCAAAGCCAGACAAATGTTCGACGAAAAAGTCACCAAGACGTAGGGGCTTAAGCACAATGCGATGCCCCTGAGAGCACGAAAGGGAATTATTTAAATGCAGTGCACGTTATGGGAAGATAAGCTATATGATAATAGTATTGGACGAAAGGAACATAACGCACCGTGCCACCGCCAGCTGTAAAAAGGTTGAAGTCATGATATTCCATCGCTGTGTGGTTTGGAAACGGCGTCCGTAAAAATGTTGATCGCCGTGCTACCCAACTACCTGCATACGCAGCAGCCTGACCGAAACAGCGCAGAAATGGCAAAGTGGACCGATTATCAATTCCAGTACTCGCAGTGAGAAACGGAGGGCCTCCACTGTGTTTGACATCCCCATATCCTGCTTCTGGGTACCATGCTCCTGTATATTGCGACGGTGATGTTCGAGCGGGCATCTTGTCTACAGTTCCTTGATGTGCTGAAGGGTGAGAATCGCTAGGCTGATCATTCGCGTCTTTCGCTATTCTTGTAAATACACTCGTAGGTATATGAGCCCTTAATCTGCCTTCTTCTATGGCATCCTTCCCAGAGTCGCGATTCTCTAGGGACTGAACTGTGAGTGTTCCATTGCTGCTTCTTATCTTGCTGGAACTTGTGTTGACAATACTGCCAACCACTTGATTCGTCAAATTATCGGTAACCCATCTCATCCAATGTGCTGCACCGAGGGGCTGCGGGAGTCCACCATAGCTGCTGCTGCTTTCATGGATTCTGCTATTGCTGCCATCTTTCTCAAATTGGTCCCTATTCACATGATCAATCTTGGTCTTTACATGCTCGGCATCATAGATAGATGACCCAGCGTCCAACTTGTCGACTAGTTGAGTGCTACCTATAGCTTCCTCAGTATAGTATTGACCAGTGCCGGAATGGGTCAGCGTATAGAGGGTAAATGCAGCAGCTACTGTGAGAGCACACCGTAGATAAAAAGTTCGCATTAAACTTGATCTCTCCTACTAGCTTCAAACTAAGGCAAGCTCAGTAGATAGCAATAGTCAATTCATCCATTCTTCATTCAGAGCTTGAAGTAAACGCGTCCTAAAGGTCAATGCTCAGAGCTATCATCTAGCCAGCTACTACAGTCTGTAGTACTAAGCCACAACGTCGATATCATGCCAGAAATGTGCCAGCAAGAATTGATACCTTGGCTCAAGTCTAACAATAGAAGCGACAACCTAACACGCTACTACAAGCTAGCTAGCACAACACAAGGGTAGTTCGGAAGCTTAAGCAATAGCAGCAGTTAGTGTAAACTGCGAGCACAACACATGTCAAAGTGTTCGGAAGTAGTGTTGGCCATTTTTTCGCCAGATCAGGTCATCATCAGTCGTCGTCGAAGTGCGTGCCGTTGGATGTCGGAAAAGATCTGTTTACTGTTTACAGTTCATGTCATCTTGATGTTTGGTGTTTTAGGATTCAGGATGCTCAAGATAGAGGAGTTCAAGAGGTGATGGCGAGCGGCGAGTGAAGTAGATTAGGATCTCAAACTGCATACCTGTTAACAGCCTTTTCAAGTATTTCTTCCGAGTGCCTTTGAGAGTTGGAACATCTGGCGGTGATTACATAATTAGTCTTGTTATACGAGGGACGAAGCGATTTTATAGACTGCAGTACCAATCGTTACATACCATGGAAGATATCCAGATATTGCAGGGCTTCGTGCAGGGCCTAAATTCTGAGCTCGGCGGTATCGTTCTAGTCGTGTTCATTGTTCTCGCCCACCAATTCCAGCTGTGGCGCACGCGCCAGGCCCTGAAGCAGTCCCCTGATGTGGCTAACCAGTTGGTAACCAGTTTAGACGACATCTTACGAGGCATGAAGAGCGCCTACACCGCGTCAGGCTTGCGGGACGTGCGTCGCCCGCGTGACTTCCGAGCTCAGCACGTGTCAGCCTTTTGGCGCAATTTGAAGCGAAACGGGAGCATGAAAACCCCGGTAGGAAAGTCGCCGCGAACGCCGCGTGGGTCGGCCGCACGCGAAGGCAGGACCTCGCCTGCGCCAGGCATAGGAGCGTCTCCGCTGCCTGGCTCGCCAAGGCAGCCGTCCATGTCTGCGTCACCTGCTGCACCTTCAAGTACCGGTGCTCGAGCAGGCGGAGCTGGGTCAGGGCCCGGAGCGGTAGGTGAATCGCCGGCGGCGAAAGCTGCAACAGCAGCGGCCAATCAGGTGCCAGATGAAGTGGAAGGCGAGTTCGGCCCCACGGCCGGTGCGGCAACGCTTGCCCAACAAGAGCGCGCATGGCACGGGGTGGAAGCAGCCTTTTCCGACAACACTATTACTTGCTTCCACCAACCTCCCCCTGCTGGCGGAAGGTGAGGATTTCGCTCTCTACTAAATCTGTGCTTGAAAAAGATCGGAAACATGATATATCGCAGTTGCGCCCATAGATGTTTCACTTTTTGCTTCAGCTAGCCTTTTCTTTTACATGTGTTCGTGTGCATCTCTTCTGTCGCTGGCAGCGTGCACCGCTTCAAGTACGAAGTGTTGATTGAGGCTGACCCCGCGCCCGTGGTGGCGATTGCCCGTGAGCTGGACCTCATGCCCACTTGGTAATCAACACAGTTAGGGTTTAGAGCAGCGCAAACAAGAAATTCCTTATTTTTCGGCCTTCCCGATGGTACCACTGAGTACTTAGCTTAGTACTCGTGTATTTTTTTATGGCTTCACTCTTTGAAACACGCTTTCTAAGTGATATTCATCGTTGGCGTTTGCACGCATTTGTCAGTTATGAATCCCACTTCATATTTCTCTGCTGATTGTCTGCTCTCAGGAACAAGTTTGTGTCCCGGTCGCAAGTGGTGGAAACTCTGGTTCCAAGAGGGCGTGCGTCTTTCGGCGGGATATGGGGCTACGTCGAGTTGTGGTTCCCGTGGCCCCTCAGCAACCGGGCTATGGTGGTGAAGTGCGAAGTGGTGGACGTGCTCAAAGCGTCAGGGGCGATCTTGGTAAGAGGAAACTCCAACGTTTCGAAAATACACTCGCGTCGAAAGGGTGCAGTGCCCTGTAAAGGAAAAGAGGTGGCAGCGGCTAGTGTTCAAGTACAGAGTAGTACCTTGGCTTAAACTCTGGTGTTGTTATTGTGCTTGACTAGTCTATGAATTATTGCGCTTTTTTATTTTTTTCAACCCTTTCTCTTTCAAATCCAATCGAGACGCGGCCAATACTTCCATGCTTGAGCCTTGCTTTCTTGTACTTTAGGTGCGCCTCTTGTCCAGCGACTACAACGACGAGTCCAAACTGCCAACCACCGCGGCCCAGTGCCCTCGGCTCGGGTCGGTGTTTAACTTGACTCAAATCGTGCCTTTGGCCCCAAAACCCGACGGAACCCCACGCACTCAGTTTGTGGTTTACGCGGACATGGATTTTGGCACTGCGGCAATTCCCGGGTAAGTAAGGAAGTCAACTAGCAAACACACACCAGGGATATTTTGGGGTTGAGTGAATGCTTCTTACATGTAAAAAGACGTTTCACCATCACAAGGCTGCTTTAGTCTCCTGTCATATCCTCGCTCTCCTGCATTTTTGTGTGGTTCTAATCGTGCTCTCGTAAGGCTCACATTTCTTATCGCAAGTATATCCTAACTGTGCCATTGAACATTTCCTGTGCCAGGTTTGTGATTCAGTTCATTTTGAAAGTCATGTCGCCGGTCGTGTACACCCAAGTCAAGAAACTCCTCGAAACGGAATTTGGCGGTGATACGGTAAATGCACCTCGTTGAGAAATCACTATCTGCTTCTTATGCCTGATACGTGCGCATCTGACAGACTTTACCTGAACAAAATTCACCCAATCAATCAATCAATCAATCAATCGAATAAATGAACCAACGATTGAACAAACAAACGAATAAGCCAACAATCAATTAAACTAACATACAAATATACATACAAACAATCAGGTGTTTCGCGAGCGGATGGCTGCATGCCCGGAAATGTACGAGCGGCTGGCCAAAGCCGTATCCTTGCACCTGAGCCGAACTCTGGAACAGCCGCCGGGGGCCGACCAATGCTTACCGCCAGACGAAGCGGCCTTACGCCGTGCCGCTCGCGCAGCGGTGATGGGCGGGGCTGCGGCGGTGTCAGCGGCTAGCGCGGCAAATGCCAACAGCTCTTCGACGCATGGCCACAACAACCACTATCGCCACGGCAGCCGCCACGGCAGCCGCCACGGTAGCCGCCACGGCCGGAGCAGCGGCCGCAGCCGGAGCCGGAGCCGCACTCGTGGTGGCAACCACAAGCACAGTGGCAGCAGGCGTAGTGGTGAGGCGGACTGTTTACCGCCCCCCCCCCGGTCACCGGGGAAGCACCATGGTGGCTCTGGTTCCTTTTCTGAAGGCGGCGTC
>Ga0307971_1001514_pt1 | contig 11739 bp, 7 predicted proteins | sample OrgLakmetagen714_FD_201820 | JGI IMG/M metagenome (GOLD analysis project Ga0307971, IMG submission 201820) | Saline water microbial communities from Organic Lake, Antarctica - #714 | ecosystem: Environmental > Aquatic > Non-marine Saline and Alkaline > Saline | place: Antarctica: Organic Lake... | reverse complement strand
TGAACGGTTCAATACACCCAATTTCGGGCAATTGGAATCGCATGAAATTAGGACGTAACGGGAAGGGCTCACGATCTACCGCTAATCGGCATCTCTCGTTTCTCCCGGGCCGGACTAAAAGCGATTACGACGCGGGGCCAACTATCGAGGTTGCTTTAGCTCAGTACTATCGTCGATGGACTTGTCGGTGTATACCATATACCATCGCTTTGTACTTGACAGTGCATAAGAAATCGACGGCCACTTCGGAGTGGGCGGAACTTATTCTCGGCCGCCGAGGTCTGGAAGAGGTGTTGATCGCCCTCTTTTACTCCCTTAAATATTCCCACACAGTGCCACACAGCCAACGCAAAATTTGAGGTATATGAATAATATTCAGTAACAGTAGTGCCAGTGTCGCAACAACAGTGCCATTACAATTCCCTTTAAAACCTTAGCCCGAGAGCCGGACTAGAAGTCATGCTCTTATTTGAAACATTACACAAGTAAGGGAGCCTTGAGACCCAGAACTGCAAAGGTGATAGAGAATAATGAAATTTGAAGGCTTCCGAGTGTGCTTTTGCCAGCATGACAGGTCTCATAGAAAGAAAGCCGCTGCACGTTCAGCACGGAAAGTGTAAGAGACGAACTCGTAAACCAACGACGCTGCCTCTGCAGCGTACTACGGGACCATCAAAAGGCTTAGACCACCCACGGTGGCAGGAGACACACTATCAAGCTGCCGCTTGAGCGACTTGTTGCTCGTATTTGCCCATGGTGGCGGTGTCATCGGCACTGCCAAGGTACTGACAGCCAATTTTGGCAGTAGTTGAGCCTGAGAACTCGTTTCCGCTGGAGGTGCCCCACTGGCATTTAAATTATTTCGAATTGGCTCGAAGTCTTCCAAGAAGGCATCGTGCGTCAAATGCATCGCCCGCCGCCTTCTTCTAAAAGACCTGGAAAAGTAAAGGCAAAGTTAATGCCTGTGTCTAGCACGAAGTCAGAAAAATCGCTCGAAGGCCAAAGGCCGTCCTTCCGAAGTTCGCCGCTCAGATTGGTGTACACTGGTTTATGTGGGTTGACAAAGTCGGCTTGGATGATGTAATCACTTAGCCAATCGGCTGTACCACCCGTAGCGCTGATATCATTCTTCGTCAACGACATCGAATGCGTTTGACCAAGTGCTGTTGCATGCTCGTTTTCATCGCCTGATACAGCAATTACTGTTGTCAAGTCCTCCTGATTTATGACCTCATCTCCATTTTTGATCTCCAACTCATCCACTTTCAACTTTTTAAGACCTTGATCATTTCCAACTTTGGCTGCTGGCGATTGTTCGACACCTTCCGCATTTGCCTCTTTCATTGATGTCGCTGCACATGTCTTAACGATTTTGAGCAATCTTTCATGAGCACCTCGTTGTCGACTCCGTCAGTCATCGTGGAAGCCGTTAAAAACGCGGGCTTTTTTTTACGAAGTTCGGTCGAATTTCGGACCTTTGTTCGAGAAACTTTTGCTGCTGGCCTAAGTTTGTTGCCACTAAATTCACTTGTCGACAAACTCTCGTCGTCGCTAAATGACTCTGCCGTTACGGCAGGCTCCCCGGGTGCACGGCGGAGCACATGGCGCAGAAGGTCTTTCCGATCACGTAAGAACCGCGGATGGCTGAAGCTGGTTGTGTTCATGTCGATGGGTTCCTTGGCAAATGAGTACTGGTTCAATTGACGATGGAATGATCGCATACGATTGTGCCTGAAATACTACAGAGCGAAATGTGGCACGAATAGTTGAGCGGGGGACACAACGCGTTAAGGCAACTTTTCTTTTGAGGGTGTGAGTTGCATGGCATCTTTCGAATGCTGTGTGAGTACTTCGTTGCATATGCTCCAAATATTTGAAGTAATGTCTTACCTGAGGCAGAACTGTCTTGATGAGTTCCTTCGATTGCGTCACGTAAAATGACTTTCCATCTGGCGCAAATCCGCAAAAACATGCAAGTTTTGCATTCGTCAGCATGTCATGCAATCGATCCACAAAGGTGGACGCTTTGCGGCGATATGGCGACCGCGGCATGATGATTTTGCGAGTTGATCGGATAAGTGTACGCATGCAAACATCAGCACAGCAGTGTTATCTGACTCAACATTCTAAAATAGACTCCTGTTTGCAAGTAGGAAGTCTGCAAACTAATGTAGACTTCTGCTTGCAGGAGTGCAATCATCGGATCTGAGATGCCTGCATGGAAAATGGAAAGGGGGAAATGTTGGATAGATATGTTAGTGCAATCGAGGCCATCACGGATGGATACGGATTGTGGGCTATAACGGTGCTTAAGCATTCTGGCTGAGGCAACCTCGTGAGTTCGTGATAAGGATTACTTTTTGTAATAGAGGCCCTTCTGAGCTTCTAGGGCAAAAATTCAAGCGCACTGGCAGCACAATAAAATTTTGTGCATCTACGACTGTTGTGTACTTATCACCTATCTCTGTTGCGAGAAAGCATCAAGAGGACTTATAGGGTTAGGGTTCATGACCCGGCCTTGTAATTGTTTTTTGACATGGCTACACATAGATAGCAGATAGCTGTTTTGATACAAAGACGAGGGGTATTTCTTGTCTAGTCTCCTATAGCTATAGCCCAGCACATTCTGGACGAGAGCACAGAACACAGAATATAGAATTATATAAGTTCTTTATGAGGGTACACTGGTAGTTGTGACTGTGAAAGAAACCCAAACCAGCCACGTCTGTAGCTGCACATGAGGCAGGCAGGGCCGAACTTGTGTTTAATATTTGATGATATACACCGGAGATCTCCGTCAGGTAGCAAGAGCAAACCATTTCACCAAGGGCAGGACGCCTTAAGTGAGCTACTGCCATGAGATAGATAATCCTAGGAGGCAGAAAGAGAAAGAATTGCCGCTGTTAAGGTTTGGGGAGACCAGGAAGGCGGCGTCTCAGCGATGTGGCTCCTAGTCGTCCAAAATCATTATCAGCACCATCTGTCTCGCTGTCAGAAAAGGCAGTAGTCGAGGAGAGTAACTCTGCTGTTACTGTAGTTGCAGTTGCGCTCTTTGCTTCCCGAAGATGCTGCTGCCGGGTAAATTCCCATATGGCAATGGCACCGCTCACGTGCACGTTGAGGGAACGAACCACGCCGAGTTGAGGAATCTCCACACAGATGTCCTGTGTAGCCAAGGGAGCATGTAAGAAGAAGAAAAGGCAGTAGAAAAAAAATAAGAAGACGAAGAAGAAAGCTTTAGTGCTATGCACAAACAGATGAAGACGAGCAACGAGAAAAGATCAAAAGCAAATTGAAGTATTAATACAAAAAGAAACTCTACATTTCGTCTGATTGTGAATTTCCTTACCACTTCGCGCAAGTACTCCACAGGAATGCCTTCTTTTTCTTTGCCCAACAAAAGCACAGTGCGCGCGGGCAGTGCTTTGCTACCCAAACCCGCCAGGGGCACCGATTTCGCCGTTTGCTCGAGCCCTACCACCGTGAACCCTTCTCTTTTCTTGCGCTGCAGCCAAGGCAAGAGGTCGCAGGGCCGCACTTCTTCGAGGGGTAGCCACCCTTCCGCGGTGACGCTGATTTGCTTGAAAGTGTCGGATTGCACGATGCCCAAATTGGGGATCACCAGGGAACTGGCGCCGAAAATCTCGCAGGTGCGGGTCAAGCCCGCCACGTTCGGGGTTTTGTCAACGAGGGTGGCGCACACTACGAGGCCGCTCTGCCGCGGTGCCCCTTTGCCGTTCAACTGCCGACCCGCCAGAGCGTCCGAAGCCCCTAACTCGAGGCCTTCCCACCACACTTGAATCTTGCGCTGCACGTTGTCGCTGTGATCACCGCTGCTGTGATCACTGCTATTTTTTTCAATCCTGCTGATGTTGATGACGTCCTTCTCGTTCTCAGCTATGTTCGTTGCTCCTGTAGTACCTCCCACTGCTTCTGAGCTTGAGCCTGCTCCTACCTCTGCAGGGGAATTGACTCCAGGGACGTTTTGATTGGCTTTTTCAGTGTTTGGAGAACTTAAAGCCGCCGCAGTCGACGGAGGGAGACGCGCCTGTGGTGGCAGCAGTGGCCGTGAGGATGATAATAGTGGCGCTGTATCTTTGCTTGTGGAGCTGGATTCAGGGACAAGGTTCTCTTCCACAAAAGATTCTTCGTAAAGTTCGCGTAAAGCAGCTGCCACCAGATCGACCACCGTGACAGGACTTATCTGTAGCACGTGGTTTAAATGTACGTGCGAAAAGCAACGAAGAGAGAACAAAGAGGCAAGCGAATTTTTCGTCAGGGGCTCAACACAAACATCTAAAAGGAAAGGGAAGTCAATTGAATCAAAAATGACACTGATGAGCTGTCACAACAGTAGTTTAGAATGAGAAGAAGAAAAAGGATGCAAATCTTTCACCTCTTCTACACCATAACAAAAAATCACCTCGTTGAAGTTGTCGCCGTGCTGGAGCATGGTTTTCACGCTGCACTCTTGCAGCACTTCAAAGCGCGCCAGTAGTTTCTTTTGCTTCGCGCGCGCTTTTACCATGTCCTTGTTGCCGTCCAAATAGCGCCAAAGCAACCTCAAGTGAGCGCCTCCACCGTCGTTATCATTGTTATAGGTATTCTTTTTGTCGTCAAGACTGCCAAGGGTCGATGTATCACCGTCTTCCAATTGGCGATTGTCGGCCAATAACGGCACTACTTGATGCACGAGGAGTTGAGCCAGCGTGCGTGCAAAGGCAGAGGCAGCACCAACGTAAGGTGCCACGGCAGACAAGAGGGCAGAAAGTGCGGCGCGGTGCTTCTTGAGTGATTCTTCGTTGTCTACCAAAGCACAGGAGGCTGATGGAGTCGATTCTTGCGATACTGCTTCTTCTTCTTCTCCTCCTCCTTTTTTTCCTTCGGTTTGGAGTGTTACCAAAGCCTTGGCGTGAAAATTGGTGGCGTGCATGGCGACGAGCATGAGGGACCCTAAAGTTTGCGCGGACACTGATGACCGGCCCAGCTCGCTTTGCAAGCTTGGCATGGCCTTGGAATGCCACGGAGACGCTTCGTAAATCTGGCTGGTGAACAGGTCCAAGTAAAAGCGCACCACATGTAATACCGGCTGCTGCAGCACCAACCACACTCGATCGTGCACGGCCGAAATAAAATCACAACCAGCCATTCCTTCTCCTCTTTGACCTCCTCCTTCTCCTCCACTTCCATCATCTTCGGCTGATATCGTAAGGGTGGCAGAAGCGAGCAAGGGCGCGAGCACACAGAGCGCTTGCGCGCCGCGCAGCCGTTGGCCGTACGCGTCGGTGTTGATCATGGGGTTCACAGTCAGAGTGGCAGTGTCCAACATGGCGTCCAATAAGCGCAGGCAGAGGGCACCAGTCCACGCCAAGTCTTGATAAGGAGGAGAGAGTAGGGTTTTATTCCAGCGGTGGCCATTCTCTTTTGCCACGGGCACTTCTGCTGATTCTTCTCCTATTTGTTTGTTTTCTTGGGAGCACTCTTGCAGCTTCATGTCGTGAGAAATCCCCTCGAACATGAGAAGCACCATCACGCGCGCCCACGCCTCAGAAAGCGGAGTGCGGGCAGTTTCACCTTCGTCTTGGCCGCTTCCTTCGGCATCCCCTGAAGGTGCAATCCCTGCTTCGTTTCCTTCAATGCCTTTTGCAGTGTACTCTGAAGCCGTCGCGGTGTTTGCTGCATCACTGCCAATGGCACTTGAAGCAGAAGAAGAAGAAGGAGAAGAAGAAGAGGGTGCGGACGAAGAGCCTCCCTGAGGGGCGCCGTGTTGCTTCAGGAGACAGCCTTCGACCAGCCACCCACCTTCGCTCGGGAGTTCTTGCAGCCGCAGCGCCGGTTCTTTGGTGCCCAGCAAGCGAGCTAGCACGTCGACGAACGCCCCACCACTGCGAGGATGCTGCCGCCATCCCAGGCAACAGCGGCCTACCGCGGCGCGCAGCACGTGTGGTTTCCCACGCAACGCCAGAGCTTCGAACTTCGCTAATGCGACCGCTATCAAATTGGTGACTCCTTCTTCTTCCTTCTCCTCGTCACCGTGGCTGTCGTTGTCTTCGCCTTTCTTTTGCCACTGGTGGTGCGGTCCGGTCAAAGCTTCGTCGCCAAAGAAGGCCGGCTGAAAGAGCAAGCTCGCCACTGCGTCGGCGGTGCTAGGGCGGTAGCTCCCACTCTCTTCGAAGGCATCCCATGCCGCCTTGCTCACGGCTTCGTACCAGGCTCGCCGAGATGCTCCTGCTCCTGCTGCGGCAGCAGCAGCAGAAATTGATGGTGGCTCCTTGACAGCGAGGTCCACGGGGCGCTGGAGTAAAGCCCCCAACACGGGCCGGGTGGCGTGGCAAGCCCGCGCTACTGCAGCCGCAGCTTCGCGCGCTTCGCCTTTCGCAATGATGGCTTCGTGGCCCGCGGCGGCCAAGAGCGCCACCAGGACATCGCCGGGAGCTTCGTCGTTTGTTGTCGTCGCACTGACCGCAGCCTCGTTACGGTCGGATGATGTAAAACTTGGGGTCCCTCCTAGCACCCCAGCAGCTTCGAGCGGTGCGATCAGCGCCAGCGCCGCTAATGCCCCCCATCTCGCGACGCCAAACTCGCTCCAGGCGCGCCCCGCAGCAGCGGTGGTGACAACAGCAGCACCAGCGTTATTGCTACCACCACCGCTACCCGAAGAAGCCAACAAGGTGCGAGACGCAGGCAACGGCCCGAGGTCGCAGTGCACGAGCAAGGAAAGCAGCACTTGTGGTGCGCTTGGCTCATTAGGGCTTCGGCCGAAAGGTAGGGCTTCTGAAGGTGAGAGGGCAGCCACAACCTCTGAGGGAGATAGGCGTGGCCTCGTGCTGCGGCAGCTGACTTTCGTTGTATCCCCCAAGGAGGAAATGGGGGCGCTGGCTGGTGTTATCATCAGAGAGGATGAAGAAGATGAAACCCACGCAGCGTTGGTCCACAGGGAAGAATCCGTAAAGAGGCGTGGGTCTGCTACCAAGAGGCCGCGTAAGGTAGAGGCGGCTAAGGCTGCTAGCCGAGCTCGAGCTGTGCCGGTTGTTGCTGACGTGTGAACTTCAGCACTAGCCTTCTCGAGCGAAGCCTGTGACGCACTAAGCTGCGCAGGCAGCAGCCCAGCCAAAGCGGCTCCAGCTGCTAGAGCCAAGTCACACACCAACGAAGAAGCAACTGCACGAGCAGTGGGGAATGCAAGGCTGTCATCATCGTCTTCATAGTTTTCTCCTTCGCTGTAGTCACCACCCGTGTTACCTGCACCCAAAGCAGCACTATTACCATTTGAATGAGGCGATGCAAAGAGCGCTCGCAGTAGAGTAGCCAGAGCGACGCTGCAAGCCAGTGCATCTTCAGCCGCCTCTTCTGCTTCGGCTTCTATGGCTGCTTCTAGTTCCATGCTTCTTTCACCTTCTTGGCCTCCTCCTCCGTAAGCGACCCTTCCTAGTGTTCTCGGTCTGCCTGCAGCAGCCTCAGCCAGGTCGCCTAAGTGCATGTGGAGCCGTTCCGCCAGCAAGCGACACGCCCGCAGGCCTCCGCCCTCGCTTCCACTACTCATAGCACCGCTGCTAGCACCCTCGCCGCCCCCGAAGAGAAGCCCCCGAAAGGCTTGGAGGACACGAGGTGAGCCGAAGCTCGCCGCGGCGGAGGCGCTCACTGCTAGCAAGCTTGTGGCAGCGCGGGTTTGGGGCCACGGCCGCAGGCCAGGAGCAGCGTACGCGCGCTCTAATTGGTTCAGCGCTGGGGCCAAAGCTGCTGCCCAGAAGTTGTCTCCGTGAGTGCTGCTTGTTTGGCTCCTGCTGCTGCTGCTACTACTACTGCTGCTGTTGCCTTTATCGCTCACGGCGGCAGGAGACTTGAGCTCGATGTCGTGGAAGGCCAAAAGGGCAATGAGGCGTGCGATGCCCTCGAGAGACACGTCCCACTGCCCACCGGCTGCCAGGGCCGCGCGCACTGCCCGCTCCGCTGCTGAGGACGGCTCCCGGGAAGAAGAGGCCATGTCTCCACGATCATCGTTGTTATTTTTGTCATCAATGTTCTCCGGAGCAAGCACCAGGGCCGCAGCCCACGGCGCCAATAGATTTGCTTGGCCAGGCACGAGCGGCGAGTGATCCACTACTACAGAGGAGGTGGGGGGCGCTCTATTCTTCTTCTGCTTCTTGCTCATAGAGGAAGCCTCACAGCGCAGAGCCGCTCGTGGCAAGAGCGACAGAAACTTGGCCGGCACCCGCAGCAAGGGGGAATCAAGTTCTTCTCCTCCTCTTCTTCCTTCTTTTCGGATTCCACCGCCGCTACCTCCACTGCTCGTTCTCAAGTGGGTCAAGTCCGTGCCCCGGCACACCAGCGGCACCAGCGCCTGCACCACGAGGCCACGCATCGCCAAGTTCAGGCACCCGAACCGGTCAGCGCCCAGGCAACGGTTGCAGAGGGCCTCCAGCAGGCTCGGGCCAATCCCGCCGGGTAAATCGACGGTGCCGTCGGCTACCGAGAAGGCGCCCAGGGCATGGAGAATGGCGAAATGGCACCACATGGCCGGCTGTGGGCCGTTGGTCTCGTCTAGCTCTTCCTCGCCTTCACCTTCTTCTTCCTCTTCTTCTTCCTCTTCGTCCTTTTTCTCCTCGGTGCCATTTCTAGCCTCTGGATTCGACCTTATATCCCCTTCTCTGTCGCTCGAGTGCCTACCATCACCATCGCCCTCATCTCTAAGAGTGTTGCTTTCCCATCCTCCGCACCGTGATTCCAGTTTGCCCGGGGTCCCAGCCAGCGCAGCGGCCACTCGCCGCACCAAGCTCGCCCGGCCGCGTACAGGGTGCAATCCGGGCGCGGCCAAGTACCGCGCAAAGAAAGAGCGCACGGCAGAGCCCACCTGTAGTGCAATGGGTTGTTGTGCTATCATGGAGGTTGAAAGGATGTTTAAAAAGTCAGGATCGTCAATAGATTCGTGAGGCAAATGAACATACCATGCACAATAGGATCTCTTAACTATATGATAAAACAAAATACAAAAAAAAGAGGAAATCGATAATTTATTCAGTGAGATCAGTCATGCTAGTAGCAGAGCAATCCTTTGCGTTTCTCAGAGTGAACCTCGTCGTCTGGCGTGTGGTCGCGGTACAGCTTGGTGTCGTCGAGCACTTGAAGCAGCACACTGCACAGCCACCGCGGCGGCATCGCCCTCGCTGGGTCCACGTGTTGTTGTTGGTGGGCACTGCTCGTGGCGGCTTGCTTATCGGCTGCTGCTGCTGCTGTTGCTGCTGCTGAGAGACTTTTTACCGAGGAAGCAGGTTGTGAATGAGGAGTCGCAGGCAGCGGCGTGGGCAGCGGAGGCAATGGCAGGACGTCGCCCCGGAGCAACACGAGAAGGCCGTGCTTCACTGCCTGCGGATGGTCCACGCGGAGTGACGCGGCCACCAGCTTCCGCACCCACGCAAAGCTCATAGGAGGCAGCAGCCCCAACCAGAAAGGTGTTCCCTTGCGTGCTTTCGCACCAAAGGCTGCAGCGTCACTGGAAGTGTCAGCAGCGGCAGCAGCGTCACTAACAGCAGCAGCGTCAGTGGAGGTAGGCATGGTGGCAGTGTGCGCTGCAGAGGAGTCGCTTGATTGATCTGAAGCTGCTCCTGTTGATGCTGCCAGTTTTGCTGCTTTTGCTGCTAACAACTTTTGGCAAATGGCCGCGTCGTGTTTCGCTGCGCTGAGGCCCAGTCGCCGCACCACGGGCGCCACTTGAGCAATCAGGTGCGGCTGAAACTCGTGTTCGTACAAGTCGAACGCGTCGCAGAAAGACAGCCATTCCGTTGCACGCGCAGCTGCTTCCTCTTCTGGACTCAAAGCTTTGCCCTCGCGCAAACCTGCGCTAGCGCCATTGCTATGGTTAAGCCTTACGTTGTGGCCCTTGCCGTTGCTTTGCTTGTTTTTCTTGCGTTCGTTGCGAACCTCCACGGCCGCGGCGCCCTTCTTTTTCGGCGGAGACTTGACGAAATTGCTCGTGTCGTCGCTCCCACCGCCGCCCACCTTCTCCTTGTCCAGGCTGGCTCCAGGCAACACCCCGTTGTGAGCGTTCAGCTCTGCGACTGCACGAAGCAAGTGCAAGGCGCGGCGCCGCGCGAGGGGGGCAGTAGCCAGGCTCAAGCCGCGCGAGACTAGAGTCCACAGTGCACTCCCAGGTATCGCGTGCCGCCAAGGCACAGTGTCGCCACTCAGTGGCTCAGGCGTGGCCAGGTCGTGCGGGTCGAGCAACAGGCATGCCGCCCCTAATGCGTCTTCCACTTCTTGCACGGCCCAAGATGACAAGGGCAGCGTAGCTGCACTGCTGAGACGGTGCCAAAAGTCGTGAAGGCGCCCTTGGCACGAGTCGCCGTTGCCAGCGTCATGGCTGTGGCCATTGTCACTGCCATGGCCATCAGGTGAAGCATTTGCCACCACCCAGCTGCTAAGCGGCATTGAAGGCGAATAAAGCGCCGGCAAAAGCTCAACCATGAGGGTTCGGCGCCGCGCTCGCTCGGCAGCGCAAGTCTCGTCGCTACTTCTGGTGCTGCTATTGTTGCTGCCGCTGCTATTGCGACCGCCGCCATTGATGCTGTTGCGGTGGCTATGCGCTGCACGCATTGACAACGTCGTATTTGGACCGAAACTAGTCCGAAGTGCACGCTCCAGCACAGAAAAGGCACTCTGGCCGCAATTGGTGTTCCTCGTGTCGCCGTGTTGTTCCGTAAATTGCAGTGACCCGCCCACGGCTACAGCTACGCCGCTGTGCGGTGTCGCAGTGGCATGTTCCAAGATCAGGCTAATCAAACGGCACGCAGCTGCACGAGGAACCTCATCTCCACTCTCGTCTTCGCCGCTGCCTTCATGGTCGTTGCATTCGGCAACCGCAGCATCGACCACCGGAGCAGTCGCTACTGCGACCAACTGATTCAGCAATCGAACAACCCAAGGCACTGGTGGCACGCTAGCACTAGTGTCGCTGTTGACATTGCAGTCGGATATAGAGCGAAGCAAGGCAGCGTTCAGCTCGCGGTAAGTTATGTCGCCAGCTAAATCGCCCACGCCATGCTTCCTACGGCGCTCAGGGCCACGCAGTAATAAAAGGCTCAAGAGACGCTCCAACGCGTCCGAAGCCGAGGCCTCATCCGCCGACGCTGCTGAAGGAGGTGTCGTCAGTGGCTGTTGCGGGGCGAGGTCAGCAAGAGCGGTGTGAATGCCTGCATGGTACCACAACAGGCGCACCGCTGGTGTCGTAGGTTCCTCGCCATCGCTAACTTCATGGTCTACAGTACTACGGCTCGTAGTTGCTAATTGATCCAGCACTGCTTCATGCAGAGGCCGCGCTTCACTCTATAATTAACATACAAATGCTTTTGTCAGCGTCTGGAAGTGAAGGTCGACTGAATTATGGTATACCATGCACAGCTTTCAAAATAGATGGCTCACCTGAACGCACGAAACAAGCACTTCCAAGAGAGCAGCCTGTCCAGCAAAAATTTGCGGCGGGTTCAAATCATTCGATGAGAGCAGAACTCTAGATGCATTCGCCAAGCTTTCGAGACGAGGATCCATCGATTCTTGACGTCTAGCTGCCAGAAATGCAAGCTTCAAACGCGAATCCTCCGCCCCCTCCTATCCTTCTCGAACAACTTTTTCTTGCACTCCTTGGCCTTCATGCGTGTCGTGTGGATAGGCCTTACAAAAATACGTCAAAAATTTGACCCCAATACGTCAATCAATACGTCAGTACCGTAAATTACGTCATATTAG
>Ga0307971_1001503_pt1 | contig 11778 bp, 6 predicted proteins | sample OrgLakmetagen714_FD_201820 | JGI IMG/M metagenome (GOLD analysis project Ga0307971, IMG submission 201820) | Saline water microbial communities from Organic Lake, Antarctica - #714 | ecosystem: Environmental > Aquatic > Non-marine Saline and Alkaline > Saline | place: Antarctica: Organic Lake... | reverse complement strand
GGCCTAATTGCTACAGGTGAAGGGCGTGGACGGCCAGCCATCGAAGCTGGCTTGACGGCGAGTCGAGAGGTCCGCACCCGAATCTCTGAACCGAGCCCATGACCTGGCACCTCCTTAATGGACGGTTGAAGCGATGCATTGTGCAAACATGCCATGGATAAAAGTGCCCACTGCGTTCACTATCCCAGCGCCGAAACATGTGAAGTTTGCGCTGAGAATAACTAGTGCATACATGTAGCGAAAGTTGTTCCGCTTGGACTACGCTCGAAAGATGAATGTAACACTAAGTGAACATGAAAGGAACTGTTCCTTAGCTAAATCAGGTACTTCAGGGCACCGCGCTAGTCTGCGCTCCGTGCTCTTTGCTTGACAGGTGCCAAGAAGACACAGGCCTCTTTTCATTGTTAACAATTGATTGATCATTCTGTCATTACATTGTTCGTGACAACGGTGTCCTAATTTAGTAATTCCTAAACCTCAACAAAATCCTTTTTTTCTGAGACTCGAGACCCGAGATCCGAGACCCCTCCCCCAGTCCCCCTCCCCCCTCCCCCGTGGACTGGATTTCTTTGTCATCAACCACACTACACAAACATCTTATCAACCGACAGGTATCACACTCGAAATGCGCATCAGTGGCCTGAAGTGTGGGCTGGGACGTATGGCGCATAAGCAGCAAAGCGGGCTTACCGTGTAGATGTGCCCACTCCCACATCCACACCCCATTGAATTCCTATACCCATTTTGCCACTCGGATAATTCCAACTTTAAAGTAGGCATGGAAGTAGTGCGCTCAGGCATTCAGTTGTCTAGTTTATTATTCATAATCTCCTAAGACAAAAAAAAAGGCATGTGCGCCTGATTGGCTTCTTAGGTCTAGTTTGCGCTGCTTTGCTTTTCTTCTCTACCTCTTAGTCTTCTAATTCCGGCCCTTCGGAGCCTGCCTCAAAAAAAAAAGAAATAAAAAGGATCCTTTCGGCTTGGAAATCTTGGAAAATCGTTTTATCAAAAAAAAGAAAAAGAACTACTTCCATGGCCACTCGGGCATGTGCGCCTGATTAGCTTCCTAGGTTTAGTCTCGGCCCCTCGAGGCCTGTCTAAAAAAAAAAAACATTTGCCCTTAACAACCCCCTCCTTTACCCCTTACCCTGGTATTGCCCTTACGATTTTTACAATGGCTCTGAAGGGCCGGAATTAGAGTTAGAGGACTAACGCAGAGGTAGAAAGGAAATGAGAAGAAACTTACATTATTTGAGTTTATATCAGTTCGATTACGACTTCGATTGCAGGCGCCAGAACAAGCACGTCCAAGTAGTACTGACCACTCTCGATCGTTGGACGTCACATCAAGCAATCAAATTGCGAGGTCCGCGCGTGAAGTATAGGTCACGTGCCCCGTAGAATGCTCTAAGGGACCAGCTTCGATTCTTTGGATTCCGGGACGAAAGCAGAGACTAGAGCACTCGAAAGCGCAAGAATGCCCAGTGTCACCCACCAGATAAGGCTGGAAGTGACGTTATGGGAATGAGTTTGGTCATCATCATCGGTGATTGTGCCCGCAAACATGTAATAGTAAGCGTACGGGCTGCTCACCCACGCTAAGGTCATCACTGCGTAATTGAAGCCTGCCACACGACCTTGCATTTCCACGCTGGCTTCATTCGATATCTGGGCATTCAGAATGGGGATTGCTCCAAGTGCTAGCGCAAAGAAAACCAACGAAGCGATAGCTGCCGCCGATGAAGCAACTAGTGCAGTGGGGACACAAGCTGTGGCACCAACTGCGAATAAAATTGCAAGGAGGCTTGAAGTCTTGAACCCAAATCGCGAAACAAGAATGGCAGGGCCGGTAACAGCACCAATAACTTCTGCGAACACCGCTAAGAATAGTGCCAGTGCATCGGTTGTCGTACCCCATCCAAACTTCCACTCACCTAATCATTCAAGCAAAATGCGCAAAATGTAGTAAAAGCACGTCTTCGTGAAAAGAGAGTATCTCGTATACACATATGTCAACTCTGGCACCATAGTCAGTGCAATGAGAAATATTTCGACTCAACTTCTCTGGATTCATGAAAAGTTCGAAACTTACCCCAATAAAGTACCACGTCGAATATGCCTGCGCTCACAAATTGAATAAGGAAGCTAACTAGAAGAAGGCCAAACATGCGACGGTTGCCCAAGAAGAGGTGTACAGAGTCGACCTGTGTGGCAAAAGCTTCGCCCAATGCTGCGCAGTTAAAGGGCTTGCGGCGTTGAGCAGGGACCGTTTCTGGCATGTACCACCATAAGAAAGGTATGAGCGGAAGAACTATGAAGCCTGCTGCTGCATACGACCAGGAGTAGGAGCCAGTAGCCGAGTAAAGCGCGTCGCCACTTATCACTCCAATCGCACTTCCTGTGACTTGTACGATCAATAGCACAGTAAATTGTGTCGCAAGTTCAGCCTTCAAGTAGGCTGCCTGATCGTGGCCCGATGCCTCTGATGCGCCGCCACCACCGAGACGCACGCAATAGTACAACTGTCGGAAGAACCATGAGTCTTCACTGGAGCCTGGGAAGCCCTTTGGTGTGCCCGTAACGAAGGCGGAGAGGGTGGCCATACCCGTAGCCAAGGAGTTGTCGCCAGCTCCCATGAGGAGCATGCATGTGACATACACCCAGTTGCTTTTGGCCAAACCGGTGGTGATCCCAACGCACGAGTCCACCACTGCGGCGAGGAGGAAAATGGGCCGTCGACCGATGGTATCCGTGAGCGTCGCAAACACCGGCGAAAAGAGAAACGAAGTCACAGAATACATTGACATCCCCAGGGTGGAATAAAACGCTGCTTTTGTCACCGAGTTAGGGTCGATCACGTAGGTGAACAACTCGGAATAAAGCTCGATCATGATGCCGAAGCTAATTGAACTGAAGAAACTGTATTGAATTCAAGAGGAAGGTAAAGGACAAGGGCTTAGCTTGGCAGATATGCAGTGGGTAGTGGGGGCTCTGAGGTGTTTGGTAGGATCAGGTGAGAGACAAAAATAGAATGCGATCCTAGGTTTATCAACGTGATTGCAGCGCACTATAGAGCTTATTTCAGGCTGGCATTCCAAGATGGATTATGTGGCGAACAGCATATTTAATGGACGCAGAAAGCTGTATCTATATTACTCCATAGTATGTAAAATAGGGAAATCCAGTTTCTGCCACAAAAGGTGAATGATGAATAAACTATCACAAAATGACCATTCACTAACTCACTTCCAGGTAAGATAAGCATTTCGTGCCCTCGTGAGAACGGCTGGTGATACTTCTTCATCATCCGAAGGTTCGGACTTGATAAGTGACTGGTGCTCTGAAGGAGATGAGCCAGCGCTCAAAGAGGCATCCATGAGTGACGCCGACCTCCAAAGAGTGAATCCGCTATACTTAGTTACAGCGATTATACTGCAACAGCGAATTAAAGATTTTCCATCTCAGCAGCGAGTAGAGTCGATAGACGAAGAGATAGAGTAGAGAGTGATCAGTCAAGTCTAGCTTAGCTCAAGCTCGTATCTCCTTTCGAGAAATGGATGGTAAGCATACTTACAGCTGCTGTGCATTCTTTTCTGATCGGCATGATGTTGTTGTTGTCGGTCGGACGTTTTTTTGTTCTTCTTGGCACGAAACGTATCCAAAAGAACTCATTTTTATATTCTAGTCATTTAAGTTTAGTGACAAACTGTCAAAAAGCTTTGTCGAAGGAGCGCAGCGTTTGGTGCTGCACAACCAAACGAAGGGGTCGCCCCGTTTGATCCGCCAGTTAGCAGAGTAGGTGCATCAAAGAGCCGAGACCTCGTTTCTGTCAACTTACTGAGATTTTTTTGGGCATATAGCCGTCAGGCGTTGTTTTCAATGGAGTCAGCCTCGGTAGATCTCGGTGCGGAGCTTGACGATGAACGCAGCAACAGTGGCAAAGAGGCTGAAGAAGTTGATGGTTTCAGCAGCATAGCCGAGACAACTGTTGGTCAAGAAGACGGCCTTGGTAATGACTCAAGACATGCTGATAGTAGCGGCAGTGCCAGCAACAGCGTTGAGGCTTCCGAGGAGGCATCTGCCACGGATCCTATTTCGTTGCAGGAAACGTTGGAGGCACCTGCAGTGGCAGCGCAAGAGGCTAAAGCGAATGCTGGACCACCCCCCTCTTCGCTGGCGGAAGAAACATCAGGCGAGGGTGTTAGGACGAACGAAGAGAGTTCAGCGGTGGAGGCTCGTGCCGACGTGGCGGCGACGGCGGCGACTGCCAAACAAGAACTTGAGATCCTTGCTGCATCTGAAGAGACCACCGACAGTAGTGGAGGCGGCGATGGTGACGGCCACGAAATAGCTGGTTATCCTAGCGAAAGCCTTGGTGAAGTGAATGAAGGCGTTGACACTCACGAAATAGCTGAAGTAAATGAGAACGAGGAAGATTTAAGGCTGCGGGCAGCGGCGCTTGCAGAAGAGAACGAGGAGTTACTGATGGTCGTCGAAGGGCTGGAAGCGCGAAGCGAAGAAATGAGGGAAGCGTACGCTCTACTGGCTCTAGAGCACGAAGAGGAGCGCAACGAAAACGACGGCATTCATGGCGCTAACGCTGAGTTGGTGCGCGAGCTAGATGAATTGCGTCTGGAGAAGGAGAGGCTCAGCGCCGAGTTGGACGAAATCCACGCGCACACTGGCTCTGCTGCTGCTGGCGATGCGGATGGACGTGACGAAGGTGGCGAGGCGGCTGAAGACGAAAATGCTACTGAAGGCTCTTCGGGTAAAGTGTCTGGTGGCGCAGCAGGTGTGGCCGCGGCTCTAGCACGAGCTGAGGCCAAAGAGCGTGCTGCGGTCGTGCATTGGCGCAGCGCGCTAGCTGCGAGCGCTCAGCAATACGAGCACCGCATGGCTACCAACGCCAAGGCCAACGCGTCGCTGCACCGCTCGCTGGAAGTGGCCCACTCTCAGGCGGCGGAGCTCACGGCCACCAATGCTACATTAGAGCAGCTAGCCCATGCCCAAGGCGGGAGCCAGGCGGAAACCGCAGCAGAGCTTGCACAATGTCAGCGTCAAGTCGCTAGCTTAGAGGCAGAACTGGCCGACACACAAGCTGATGCAGCCAGTGCCGCAGCTTCGGCTGCAGACGCCGCGAACGCAGCCGAGCAGGCAGCTATCGTGGCCTCTTCTACTGAAGCCCAACTGCGGGCTGAGTTGGCAGCGGTGGAGGCAGCAGCTGCTACAGCCGCCACCAATGCCCAAGCAGCAGCAGACGCCAGCGCTCAAGTTGAATCTGAGCTACGAGAGGCCCTGGCCTCAACCCGCAGCAATGTTCAAGAGCTTGAAGCAGCAGCCGTGGAAGCAGCAGCCCGAGAAGCCTCTGTGATCGCCGAGCGCGAAGAGCATTTGGCCTCGGGAGACGAGGCACGGAAGGAAGTCGCCCGACTCAGCAGCGAGCTCAAGGAAGCGCAGGACAAAGTGGCAACTGTCTCTTCGGAGCTGGGAGAAGCGCGCGCCCTGCTTTCGGTGCAAACCGCGCGAGGTGACGACGGCGAAGCTGCGTTGGCTCAGCTGAAGACTGACTTGAGCGAGGCTCAGGAAGCGCTCGCCGGCGCGCAAGCACAGCTGAAAGATAACGGCACTACCTTAGAGCAGCAGTCGGCGACGCTGAAACAGCAAGCAGCAGCCCTAGAGGCAGCTGCAGTCGAGGCCATCCAAGCGGCAGACGCTCGGGCAGTTGTGGACCAAGAGCTCGCGAGTTGCAAGGCCAAGAGCGAAGCAGACGTGACTCGTTTGACCTCTGAAGTCGCAGCCTTAACGCAGTGCCGCGACGAGCATGCCGCTTCCTTGACAGCTACCAAGGCACTGCTACAGCACCGCACTTGCCACCGCGCGCTTGCCACTTTGGACCGGGCTCTGGGGGAAGGCCCGCGAAAGGCTTATCGCACGTGGAAAGCGGGTGTGCTCGCGACCAAGGCCCAACACGAACTAGCGTCAGCCCGCGCGCACGGCGGGTTCAAAGCAGCGGGCAAGCTGATGAAAGACCGATCAGACGCCGCCCAGCGAAAAGCGTTGCAGGCCTTAGCTGCGCATGCGCGACACACCTCGTCGTCTCTGGCGACTCGCAAGGTGGCGCTCATGCAAGTGCGGAGGGCGTTGCGAGCGAGCGAAGCATCGGCGTGCAAGAAGCGATTTGCGACCTGGCTCCTGCACATGCGGGCCAAGGCGCACGCAGCAGATAAAGCCGGGCTAGCTGCTCGCCAAGCTGCCAAAGTGCTTGCAGGGAGGAATAGAGGAAGGCAGCGGCGCGCTCTTCTCCTGTGGCGAACGAACTGCCGGTCTCGGGCTGAGATTGAAGCGTCAGAACAGCACGCTCAGGCACTCGCGGCTTGCAAAGAAGAGCTTATGGCAGCATCTGAGGCAGCCTTAGCCGAGCAACAGGCCTCCCATGAAGCAGCTCTGAAAGAGGCTGAAGATCGGGCAGCGACAGCCGCGGACTCGGAGCTGGGAGCTTTCGAGGCAGCAGCTGCCGAGGAAAGAGCGCGCGCTCAGGCAGCACTGGAACAACAAGCGATGGCTTGCTCTGACCTCGAAGACGCTTTGTCGGAAGCCAAGAACGCCGTGCGAGCAGAGCGGGCCAGGCGCGCAGCCAGCCGAGACCTGGTGGCCTTGTACACCGCCCTGGAGTCGAACTTGCATAAGTATTGGCGGCGGTGGGCTGCCACTACTACTCGTCTCATGCGCGAGGCAGCAGAGGCCAAGGAGGCGCAGGCAGCCAGCGTGCTCGCCGCCTCGGAAGCTGCTCGGGAGGCGCGCGAGGCAGCCGCGGTGGAGAGGGCACAGGAAGCTCTGGCAGCAGCGGTGGCGGAAGCTGAGGCCAAGGCGGCGGATGCAAAGGCTGCCCTGGAGCAGCAGCTGAAAGCAGAGAGTGAAGCTGCCTTAACAGCCAAAGAGGAAGCTCACGATCTGGCCATGCAGGCAATGGAATCCAAGGCTGCGGCGCGAGAAGCACAGCGGATCAATGAATTGGCGGAAGCTACGCGAGCCCTGGAGCAAAATCAAGAGGCTGCTAATTCAGCAGCTATGAGGGCGGCTGAGGAGCTGGCTCAGCTAGTGAATGAAAAGGAATCTGCCAGTGCGGAGGCCGCAGCAGCACAGGCCACGCTTACCGATCAACTGCAGGCAGCCACTGCGGCGGCGGAGGAAGCCAGCAGCAGTGGCGCCGCGGCTTTGGCAGCAGAGGCCGCGGCTCGTGTGGAGTTCGGCAGACATGCGGGTGCCATTGCTACGTTCAAGACGATGAAGCGACGATGCTCGAAACAATGCCGCCGCGCCCTCTTGTTCTGGCACAGCAAGGTGCTGGAGAGGCAGCAGCGGGTGAAGCGCCTTCAAGTGGCATTGCGCTCGGCGGCCGCTCGAGAACGGCGGCTAGCCACTTCCAATGCCTTGCTGACGTGGCGCAGTCGTCAGTCGTCGTCGCGGCGGCAGACCGCCCTCCTGAAGCTCACCTTTGGCCAGGCCCACGCGCGCATCGTCGAGTACCGCACCCGCAAAGTCATGACCGTGCTCCGCAGTGCGGTGCGAGTGCATGCCACCAAGAACCGCGGCGCAACTAAAGCGTGGCAATTGCTGGAAGGCCGGGCCCTGGCTTCCATGAAGAGGGCCTTCAAGCAGCAGTGGTGGCCACATGTAGTGGAAGCTGGACGAGCGCGAGATGCAGCTCTTAAGAGCCTCTTGGTAGGAGCGCAGCGAAGGGACCAGCGCCTCACCCGCGCGGGTGCTCTAACGAAATGGCAGCATAATATGAGCAGCGCAGCCAGCAGCGGGAAGCTTTTGTTGTCCGTCATGAACAAAGCCGCTGACCGGTAGGATGATGAAGACTACTATCTTTAGGCGATTTTCTTAATCTATCCTTTTTTCAAAGATGCTTATGCGTTGATTATCACGTGTGTGCATAACGCCGTCTTCCATTAATGTGTGTGCATCTGCCTTTATTGTCACGTCTCATGTCTCAATTTCCTTCATCGCTGCTTTTCTCAGATGGGTAGCAGCTCAGCTGCGTGACGGTCTCAGCACTTGGCGGTCGGCCACTCGGAACGATGCCGGTTTAGCGCGCTTAAAGCGCCTCGTGCTATCCCGAGTCCACCTCAGTGAGCGGGCTGCCTCCCAACAGTCTTTGCAGAAGTGGCGGCAGTGGAGTGCATACCGCAGAGGCTTGGCGACGCTGCTGCGGCGCGTCACATTCAAGTGTGCAGCGAAAAAGGCCGAAAGCGGGCTGGGGCCAGCGCTGTACATGTGGAGCAACGCATCGGAGGCAGCGCGGGACCGCAGCCACGGCGCGCGCTCATTGGCCCGTCTCGGGGGGCGAGCGCTCAGCCAATCAGCGATCAGCGCTCAGACCCGCCGCCTGGACCACTGGTACAGCACTACCTGCTGGCTCAATGACCGCGACCACCTTTTGCAGTCAGTCGCCAATCGCTGTGAGCTCCGTGCCTCTACGGAAGTACTGGCGAAGCGATTCATGGCGTGGGCTCAGCTGGCAGCGGCGAACTCGGGCAAAGAGGCAGGGGCAGAGGCGCTCATGGGCACGCTGGAGCGCAACATCGCGCGGCGGTCCGGACGAGCAGTGAGTCGCTTCAAAGCAGTAGCGCATCACTTTCAGCTGCAAGTGGCGTCGCTGCACGGTGTGGTGGAGGCGAGGGCATTGCGAGCGGAGAAGGACGCGGCGCAGAGGGTGGTGCGCGCGTGGCGAAGCTGGCTAGAGACCCTCAAGGCGGGCATGCAGGGCTTGAGTGGGACACGGTCGATGCTCGAGAAAGTAAGGAAATCAAATGATAAGAAGGGGGGTGTCTGAAGAGAGTGTCGTGGTCGGAGTGTTTAGGGATGTTTTTATTTCTGCTAGAGCTTAATGTAGCGTGTGGTCTCAATGCTTCCTGTTCTTCTTATTTCTGGGTTGAGGCTCTTACCTGACAATGCTCGCCCTTTTTCACTTTTATTTGCATATCCTCTCAGGCGGACGGAAGGCGTGTGGTGCGAAGGTGGGCGACCTGGTTGCGATTCATCGAATTCAAGAGGCACCAATGCTCGGGCTTCGCTCGTGCGCTAAGTCTTGCCGAGAAATGCGCCGCCTGGGACGCCTATCACCGTGTGTTTACGCGCTGGCAATCGGGGGCGCGGCACCAGGCGAACTTCGAGCAAGGGACCGAGATGACGTCATCGATTTTGGGGCGAGCCTCCACCGAGGCTACCAAGAAGCGCTTCCACACATGGTCTTCCCTAGTGTTGCATGCCTCACAGCGCGACAAAAAGTGGGCGTCAGTCTTAACCCAAGCCTCCAAACGGCAATTGACCGAATGCTTAGCGAGGGGGTCCTCCGCGCTGCGCATCGCTGCAAGACTGCATTACCGTCGGCAAGTCGCGAAGAGGGCCATTCAACGCGCTGCAGATCGCAAGGAGCGCCAGTGCGTGGTGCGGGTCCTCAGCGTATGGCGCAGCACTGTGAAAGTTCGCTCCACTAAACGCCGCGCTGTCGCCAATGTCGCTCTGCTCGGCCAGCGCAAAGCTAATGAGATCGCTGCTCGCCGCGCCCTTCGCACGTGGCACTCTTCGCTGCAGTCCCACGCCACTGCCGAACAGCGCCTGAAGCTGCTCGTAGCGGGCGCCACCAAAACATGGCTGCGAGAGCGGCAGCGGCTGCGGTTTGTGAATTGGCGCCGTCGAGTAGCCGCTCTCGTGAAGCACGAAGCTGCAGCCAAGGTGCTTTTGCACATGTTGAAGGATAAAGTGGCAGGTAAACAGCGGCGGGGCTGGCGAGCGCTGACGGCGCGGCATCTGGCGAAACACGAACAGCTACGCGCCGGGCGGTCGATTGGCTTAGGGGGTGGGGCTATGAGCCGGGCCTTGCTTCAGAACCAAAAGCGGCGCTTAGGCCGTGCTTTAGCGTGCCTGCGAGGTCACGCGGCCTCTGCGGCCCGAGATGCCAGGGATTCCGCTAACACCGAAGTGGCGATGCTCCGAGTGGTGGCAGACGAGCACCAGGCACTGCAGGCAAGCAACCGAACCTTGCAACAGGAGCACGGAGACCTGCAATCGAAGTGGAGTGCGCTGACAGCGGCTTCAACGGACACCTCGCAAGATCTGGTCACGGTGAGGGAAGCTCTAGAGGAAGAAAAGGCACTGGCAGCGCAACGGCTCTCAGAAATCGAGGCCGCGGCATCGCAGGCAGCGGTGGCGGCTGTGGAGAAGGCCGCTCGAGAAGAGGTGATCAATGACATGAAGGAGAGATTAGCGGCCGCGGCAGCAGCTGCCGAAGCTTCCACCAGCGAGCGATCAGCGCTGATGGAGCAATTAAAAGCTGCTGCGGCTACTGCAGAAGAACTGCACTCGAGCCACGAGCGAAAGCACGCCAGCCTCAAGGCTGACGCCCAGGCCGCCGCAGAGAAGGCTCAGGAAGCCCTCAATGCAGCCCTGGCAGAGGCCAAAGCCCACGCCACTACATGTAGCGCAACCGAGTCCAAACTGCGAGAGGAACTAGCCGAGCATCGCACCAAAGTCGCCGCCATGGAGACTGCACTGGCGACGGCCGCAGGTCAAGCAGGAGATTTGAGTGGGCAGCGGTCCCAGCTCACGGAAGACTTATCCAACTTACGGGAAGCTCATTCGCTGGCGTCCATGAAAACGGTGGAGTTGACCGGTAAATTGGAGGCAGCCGAGAGCGCGATGGAAGAGGTGCAGGCGCGTTTGAACGAAGATTTGAGGCGCGAGCGCGAGCAGCACGCCGCGGCACTGCAGGCCGAGAAAGAGCGCAGCGCAGCCTTGGGGCAGGAAGCCACTGAAGAGCGCAGGAGCAAGGCGCAGGTGGAGAAGGAGCTGGCGGCCGTGAGCGGGGACAAGCGCGCGCTCGAGATGCAAGTGCAGCAGAGTGCGCGAGCCGCCGAGGTGGACGCGACCGAACGACAGGCACTGCAGGCAGAGGCCGCGAGGTTACGGCAGGAGATGGTCGAGTTGGAGCGCGCCAGGGAAGCCGCGGCGCGGGACGGGAGTGGTTTACAGGGACAATTGGCCAATCAGTCGGAGCGGGGCAGCGCCTTGTTGCAAGAGCTCTCCGCCGCAAGGGAGGAGCTAGCGTCGCTACGTGCGGGAGAGCGCGCGCACAATGCCACTTATGAGAATGCCCGGCAGGAAATCAAAGAGTTACGAGCGGTGGAGCGCGCTTATCATGAACTGCGCGCGGCGGCGAGTGCGTCAGCGGCCGAGGGCGAAGCCTGTGCCCAGAGTTTGGCCACTTTGCAGCACGAGCATGCGAGGGTCGCGCGGGAGTTGGAGCAGGCGCGGCAGCGGCTCGAGAGTGAAGCGATGCGCGCGGACGAAAGTGCGGCGTCACTCGCGGGGGCCCGCCAAGAGCTGGCGCGGCTCGAAGGGCGGTGTGCGTCACTGGCGGCAGCGCAGGGCCCAATTACCGAGCTGACGGAGCGGCTGATGGAGCAACTCAAGGGCAAAGAGGCGGATGCTCTGCAGATGGGCCATTTAGAAGAGTTGACGCAATCGCTGGAGCACCGGTGTGCGGAAGCCACGCACGAGGGTCGGCGATTGAACGATACCTTGAACGCCCTCGCTGATTTGGCGACCCGTGCGGCCACTCATTCTCAGGAGAATCTCGCCGCCACTGCTGCGGATTCACCTTACAAACCTCAAGGGGACTATTCCGCAGATCCTTTGGGTCTCAGTGGCAGCGGTCAGAGTTTCAGTTTCGGTGGTGGTGGCAGTGACGGCGTTTCTCGCAGCTTAGTGCGT
>Ga0307971_1001496_pt1 | contig 11812 bp, 15 predicted proteins | sample OrgLakmetagen714_FD_201820 | JGI IMG/M metagenome (GOLD analysis project Ga0307971, IMG submission 201820) | Saline water microbial communities from Organic Lake, Antarctica - #714 | ecosystem: Environmental > Aquatic > Non-marine Saline and Alkaline > Saline | place: Antarctica: Organic Lake... | reverse complement strand
GGCAGCTATCCAGCGGCGATCGCCATGGGGGTCCCCACCGGCCAGCGTGTGTGCCCAGTAAAAACTGCTATTGAGCTCAAGTCCCGGGTTGAGACGCATCGAATTAGACAGTGATTGATTGCTGCATTCCAAAAGCGGTCTGTCTGCTGCTATTGTGGTATTTACGGTATCATTTGAAGGAATCAAATCCAGGGCGCTGTGCTCGTTGGTCATGCCTAGGAGTGCTGGGACTGCCTCGGTCATTTCGTCTAACCGAGGTGAGCGTGCCTCCAGCATAAATCGGTCCTCGGCCAAGTCATTCACTAAAGCCAATGAATGCTGTGTATTCGAAGTATGCTTTGGTGATAAGCTTAGCGCATTGCTAGATACGTGGAGGTCGACTGTGTCGATAGAATTGCCTGGCCTGGTATCTGCTCTCGGTTCTGAACCTTGAAAAAAAGGGTGGTTGCCTAAGGCGCGTGCGGTAGGTCTCGACAGCGGGTTACGAGATAAAGTAGCAGCTAAAAGTGATGCGGACCGTGCTTCTAATAGTGGCAAAAATGGTGCACACCTCAGGTCTGAGCCCGCCGGGTCATTGGTCGAAGGCATCTGTGAAAGCTCGAAAGGAACTCGACCAACCAAAAGCTCGTGCATAATGACCCCCACTGACCAAACGTCAGCGGCTCGCAAATCACACTTTCGAGCCGACCCATTATTGAGAACTACTTCAGGTGCAATATAATTGACTGTGCCCACGGAATTTTGAATGCTCTCGCCAGATGTCGTTCCATGACTAGTCAGCCGCTCAGCGTACCCAAAATCGCACATACGCAAGTTGAGCCCAGCATCTACGAGCAAATTGTCAGGATTCAAGTCACGATGAGCTACCAGGATTGGCGCTTCATGAATATATGTAAGTGCAGCTAGAAGCTGCCCGATCCATCTGATCGTCATTGAAGTGGGAATCGGGCTAGGCTCCAACTTGTTCATGACTTGACGTAAAGTGCCGTGTTTGCAGTACTCAAGCACTAAAACTAATCTACCAGTGTTCTGATCTGAAAACCAGCTTTCGAATTTTACGATTCCTGGATGCGAAAGGTCCTCATGAATCTCAATCTCATTTCGAACATTCAGTATTGAGGCTTTAGTCTCAGTATTAAGCCGCCGAAAGCGTTCAGATTGCCTTGCAGAAAGCTTCTTTTTGGGCAGAATTTTCGCAGCCCGAACGTCTCCAGTATGACTTTCGCAAATTTTTAGGCACTGCGCAAAGGATCCCTCACCAAGAATCTTTAAAATAGTGTAATCTCTGTCCTTATATTCATCACGGAGCTGGACATCGGCATTGTCACCTAGGGCCCAGACATTTTTATTACCACTGCACCCGGGACTGACACTTAAATCTAGACCCGGAGATTTGTTCGTCTTTTCTTCCGAGATTCGGCGCCTTTGCCTCCGGACGATCATATTACAATTTTCTCGCAAAGTATAGTGGAGTCTATGAGTCTATGAGTCTGGATGAAGCGGTGCTTCGAGGTTGAGCATCAACAGAACAATTCGTCCGTGATCCGTGATGTGGGAGCATCAGAGCATCATCTTCAGCATCAGAATCTATGAACGAGAAACGAGACCGACCAACCGACCACCAACTCAACATCATCTTCAGGCAAATGGTTTGCTAATATAGTACCGAAGTATGCTATAATTTTTGCACAAATCATATCAGAGTAAGTATCAGAGTTTCTTGGATAGAACGACTTTTCCACACAAAAATGGCATACCAATTTACAAGAGTCTTGCTGGTTCGTCCTGCTATTTCGGCGGTGTCGTACTATAAACTCTTTGCACAACAGACTCATTAAATATGTGCAAACTCTTTTGTAGGTCTTGGTCAGTTCCATAGGAAGCTGGGCGCAGGTTGCAGACCCAAATGATCCAGACGATGCTTCAGATGGCCCAACGTTTACTTATGAGGTGGATGGCATCTCGAAAAAAGCTGGATTGATGCTCGATGCTCAGGTGTGGGATTAAAAACGTTTTTTTAAACACATATTTAGTAGTGGGTAGTTTAAGGTGTTCAATTCAACGTGTACGAGTCAATGTGGAGTGCATTTCCTTTCTTAGATTTCAAGACTGCTACGTTTTTCCTTTTCCTCTGCTTAGTGGCGTTACTTGTATTCACCGAATGGAACCTGCGGTCAATCCGCAAGCGCTTCATTCAATGAGCAGTGCGTTCTTGAGGGTTTGGATGCAGCGGGGTACGCGGACAAGTACGGGATCTCTGTTGACCCAGACACGAATTCGTTGACTTTCGAGTATGCGACATTACCAAGCTCATACTCCCCAGCCTACGCGACCTACGGCACGCGGTCGATGGTAACGGACTTGAGTGGCGAGACAGGCGGTTACGCAATGTTTGACCTCCTAGGTAAAGAGCTTACCTTCACCGTCGACGTATCCGAGGTAAAAAAATTAAGCAAACCGTAGCAGTATTGCAGCGACCGTGCCATAAATTATACCCTCTCCTTGGAATCCAGGTACCTGCAGGGATGAATGCAGCCATATATTTGGTATCGATGGATCCACTGGGCAATTTAGGTGCTATGTACGAGGATGGCAATACGAATCAAGCTGGCTGGACGCGAGGCACGGGCTATTGCGATGCACAGTGCCCAACCGACCTCAACTTCGTACAAGGTCTGTATCACACAACTGACGATTTTATCTCGTCTCTCACGGTTTTATACGCCAATTAGGTTCCGGCTTCAAGTCAGCAAATGTTCTTCAGAGTTGCTGCCCGGCAATGGATCTTTTGGAAGCAAACCGCTTCAGTGCTGCATCCTTGCGCCGCAAATCCATACCTTCTTGACTCGAGCAAGCCTATCACGGTCACAACTCGTTTCCTTGTCAATGATGAGGGAGAGTTAGACACCATTGAACAAAAGTTCTCGACTTTCCCTTATGAGACTTCACATCGACAGGACGACGAATCAGTTGCAGCTCAAAAAGAGCTATACGACGAAGATAATACGTTCAGTGAGCAATATGGTGGTATGTCGCAAATGGGCGCAGCCCTGAAAAAAGGCATGGTAATGATCCTCTCCATTTGGTCAGACAGCGACGCAAACATGAATTGGCTCGATTCCTGCACAGTACAGTCCACGCAAACGTACAACTGTAGCGACAATGCTGAGTTCAATGATCCAGCCATGTGGTCAGAGGCCTTCGATGAAGACGGCGCTGGCGCATGGCGAGGACCCGCAGACTTCGCATCGTCACTTGCTGCCAGCTATTTGAATGCATCGGTGACTTTTTCCAACCCAGCAATACCTGAAGGTGTGTAGAACTTCAATATTTGATCTTTTTTACAGATTTTTTGTATTTCTGCGCCTGCTAGCTTTTATTTTGCTATCAATCAAATTGTCTTAGTTCCTTATCGTTTTGGGCTCCAGGCTGGCGAACACAGGAAAAATTTAATTGTGATGGAGAGTACCCGAACTTGGATTGTACCAATGAAACGTACAAAATGGTTGTTCGCGATATCAGGGTTACCTCGTTGGATTCCTCTCCAGAAAAAAGAGGAAACTAAGGCAAATTTACTACAAAGCAGTTCGTAAGTGGTCAGGTTGAGCACTGATAATTCCCTCTCCGTAATCACGCGCATCCGTTTTTGACCTCCGACGACATTTTTTTGGTGGGTTGCAAGTGCTTATAGGTACCATAATGAAATTTGTCCATGCCTGCCCGATTAGCTTCCTATCTCCTATAAGCCCCATTGTAAGCTGCACAGCAACCCCTATCTATCAAAGAAAAGTTAACAAAAAAGGAGACAAAGACAAAGGCACCAACGATTTTTTTTTGTGCACTGTTGGGGTTCGTAATTCGTAAAACGTAAAAGTAAAAGTAAAATTAGAAGAGTTCAAAAATACAAATACCGCCAAATATTCTTTCGCTTACTGGACATTCCGAGGGAGCGGAGGGCGGAGCGATAGGGTCAAATCCAGCCCATTAAAAAGTGTCCTGGACCTCGAAACCTCGGTCCTGAGATTGAAACTTGAATTGGGTTGAATAGAGAAGGCAAGGTAAGATTAGGTTTAGTTGGATTAGATTTGATTGGATTCAATTGGCTTCTATTAGCCGTGCGAGAAATCGCACTGGATATTTATATTAAGGAGATCCGCGTGATTCCCGGTAGAGGCCAGCATTATCGGAATTACAGGGGAAACACCGAGAGTAAGGAGGCACCCTGCATTTCTGATCAAGACTATATGACATATCCCAATTCTAACATCAACAAATAGCGAACTGCTGTGTGTTGGCGAACCCTCTACAGTAGGAAAAGCCTTATTTGGCTGGGTGTCCTTTGGGCAGTTGCCGGGTAGCTGCCGTGGAGTGCCACTTATATCAGCATTTCTCATCGATTGCATAACACCAAATAATTTGCTGACCAGAGGTGCTCTTTCTGTCCAAGACGCCCAATATTTTTCTCCCGTCCGGAAGAGCACTTTCTTTTATACCCATCGGAAGGAATCAGCCATCCTATGGGAGCTTCCACGGCTTCCACTTCGCCCCAATAAAACATAACGCCGTTTGAATAGGAAGGCAGGAACTTGATGATGATCAAGCCCCTGCGTGATGGGTGTATTGTGCGTAGTGCGCTCTTAGTTTTGGTGGTGCTTCACTCTCTTTTCCCCGAGCGCAGTTTACTTACCGGTAGTTACTTGACACAGGTCCCGAGGAAATGGAATTAGAAAGCAAACAGGCAGAAAAACAAGGCCACTCTAGAGGGGGTGGACGTATTATTCTTCCTGCCCTCTGAACACTAACCACTTTACAATTTTGACTTGCATTCAACGCATGCGCGTATACTTCCGCCCGCAGCATTGGCTTAAGTGTCATTTGGGTGTGTATTAGTTCGAGTTCGAGTTCGAGTTCGAGTTCAAACAAGGCAAAGAAACCTTTCGTGGTGCCAATATAAAAAGGCAAGCTATTCAGGCACATATGCCCGAGTGGCCATGGAAGTGATGATAGCGGCCCAAATTGGGCTTTAGTGATGAGTTAAGAGGAGGCTCCCGGCTTCCGGTAAATTCTTCGGTGCTTCATCAGAATAGAAGAATAAGCAAGCAGACCTACACTCCTTATTCGCTCGCTGCGTGAGAGGGGGCGGCGCGGGTGAATACAAAGCCGGGATTATTTCGTGAGCACCGGCTTTTAGGCTCTTACCAAGGGTATCTTCTCTTACTGCTTACTGCTCTGATCGGCTTGGTAGAGAATACGGAATGTCCTCTTCAACGAACGGCAACGCGTCTTCTGAAGGTGTTCCGATTTTCTATATAATGTATGCGTGAAATATTTTTTGAGAAATATTTTTGGATGTTGGTTGTTGCCTTCATTCGACTGGTCAGCTGGGTATATCGGTGTATGGGACTTCTTCGGCAGGCATAAAGAGAAATAAAAAGCCGCCGTTGTGGATAGCCGGGCAAGGGTTAGTTGAGACATGTCGACGACGCTAGATGGTTCCCCGCTGTCAGTGGGGATGCCGGTGGAAGCTAAATTCCGTGGCACTGCCTTTCGGCCAGGTCACGTGACTAACGTACGGCCGGACGGAACATGCGACATCGCATATATTGACGGAGATATGGTACGGACAATAATTTTACTTATTTCTAACAACGAAGGCTGCCGATAGAAGGTTTAACTCGTTGATGCGGCTGTCGAGGCGCTTCAGTGCTTGAAATCCAATGAAAATCTGTGCTGGTTCAGCAGTAGCTGAGAAACTCAACTCATTACAAGCAATGAGGCTACCTCTAAGTTCTTGTCCACTTTAGATCTCGGTTCTTGCGGAAACGCTCATTCTATTGTTCTTTGCGTAGGAGTACCGGGTGCAGCCCGTGATGATTCGCTCCCAACAGCCTGCTAACGCCTACGCACGAGCTGGAGAAGTTACCGGCACGGCACTGCGCAAAACCGGCAAACAGCTCACATCATTCGGGGAAAATGTCATCAAGCATCTCTTGGCTGAAGAGGAACCGCCTGCTCCTCCGCCTCAAGCGCGGCCGGCGGGTCGTTCAGCTGGGCGAGGGCCATCCGAAGAGCGGCGACCTCGAGGGACTTCGCGCGACGATAAGCGGCGGCACGGCACGCGTGGGCCTTCAGAGGAGCGGCGAGGAGACGGGCGTGGAGCTTCGATGGAAGCAAGCGGCGCCCGAAGCCGCGTCCAAGATCGCCTGAAAGGTACCAAGGATGAACATCAGTGCACTCGCTTGCCCTTCACTTTCTCAACCCGCTTCCCCCTTTTTTTTTGTCTACTCTACCAAGACTCCACTCGCGGGCCCCCCGAAGATGCTCGGCGTGGGTACTCGATGGATCGCCCCAATTCGCGCATCGATTCGCGCGAGCGGCACGATCCCATTTACTCCGATCGTATTCGCGGGTCTCGCTCGCCGCCTCGGCCCGTGATCCGCGGCCCCAGTGGGCGCCCCATGCTGCAACGAGCCAGCCCGGGCCCCGAGGACCGCGGACTCAGCAAGCTGCCCCGCTCGCCGGCTGACGGCGGGCGCGGGGGGCGCTTCGTTGACGATCGGTTGCCGAGGGAGAGGGGCGAGCGGCAGTTGTACTTGGAGAGCGACAATGGCTACGATAGCCGAGAGAGTGGGCGAGGAGGCAATGCGCAGTCAAGAGGTGCTCGCGGTCAGCCCCCAGATGCGTACTCGTCACTGGATGAAGAGGACATGCAGGTAAGCTTTGGGGCATGTGCGTAGTGTTTGCGCTCACTGAAAACTAGCAGGACGTGAAGAGATTGTGAAGTATTGTTGGCACTTGCGTCATTTCTCGACATAGCAATTCTTTCTACTCTTCGACCGTTTCTATGGCTTCCCTCTCACCTTTCTGTCTTATGTACGTGTGGAACAGCAGTACCGAGGAGGGAGAGACCCTAGCCCTCGGATGGGCGCAACGTCCAACCCCAAAGCACGCGAACCAGCAGGCATTCGGAGGAACGTCTCGAAGCGCAGTGCGAACTCCAGCAAAGGAGGGGAAGCCGTTACGGTGGGGGTTCGCCTGCGTCCCGTGGTCACTGAGGCGTGGGAGGAGGGAATGGCGTCCGGCTGGATGGAGTCTTTTCACTCGGAGCTCGACCGTAACGTCCTTGAGTTAGACGAGGAAGGCCAAGTCTGCAACAGCTGGTCGTTTGACTACGTCTGGGGCAGTGAGATTTCCACTTCCTCGGTTTATGACGACCTTGCGAAAAGAGTTGTGGAGCAGGTAAAATGTTCTTTCAAGGAAAAGCAGGCCCACTTTAGCAGAATGGCCTCGCGTGAAAATTAATCTTCTTATCGACCATATTTAGGTGTGTGTGGTCCTTAGGCTAATTTCCTTCTTCCTTTTGTGATAACAGGGCATGGACGGTGTGAACGGTACTATATTCGCGTACGGTCAGACGGCGGCAGGCAAGACTTTCAGCATGTTCGGCAACGAGCAGAACCCGGGGATTATTACCCGAGCGGTGCACGATATCTTTGACAAAGTGCGAGAGTCCAAATTCAGCGAGTACCTCATTCGCGGCTCGTACATTGAGCTCTACAACGAAGACATTCGCGATTTATTGGCCGGCGGCAAAGATGGAGAGTCTGACCCAGGGGCCATTGATTTGAGGCTTAAAATTGCCGAAGACCCGAAAATTGGGCCCTTTGTCAAGGGTGCTGTGGAACGAGTCCTCGAAAAGCCCGAGCAGGTAGAAGTGCAATGTTTTAGTTGCCTGCATATATCTAGGGCAATGAATCCTCTATTCACAACTTCACTTAGTGCACACGCGCGCCCATCCTTTCACAACGCCCCCCTTCCCGCGTCTTACCACGTTCATCTTCGTAGTATTTGCCTACTTTTTAAATTTTGACAAAGGTTCTAGACATGATTCGGTTTGGGGAAAAGAACCGTCACTACGGTAGCACCAACATGAACGACCGGTCATCTCGGAGTCACGTAATGGTCAGGCTGGTGGTGAAGCGAGGTTTCGTGTCTCAACAGCGAGTCGGGGGCACACCGGGAGTCGCCACCTCAGGCGACTTCTCGTCTGCTTCCAGTGATAATGGAAGCAGCGGCGGTGGCGTTTTAGGTGGTGGCGTCTGGCACACGAATCCCAAGATTCCACAGCGCGTGTCGTCACTGAATTTCGTGGATTTAGCTGGGAGTGAGAAGTCGAAAAAGACGGGCGCTAGCGGGTCCACTCTAAAAGAGGCCAATGCGATCAACAAGAGCTTGCTTACACTCGGAGTGATCATCAACAAGCTATCCGAAGATGCGAAGAGCCAGCACATCCCTTATCGCGACTCCAAGCTGACGCACTTGTTGAGCGCCTCTCTGGGTGGCAACGCCATGACTGCCATGCTTGCGTGCGTGAGCGCAACTGACTACAACCGAGAAGAAACGCAAAGCACCCTAAGGTACGAGCTTTCAAGGAACACATGCCAAAGGAAACATGGAAAGTGTAGGCTGAGTGTGCGATTCAAAAGAGTCGTTTGATCATTTGATCATATTTGTTGATGTTCGAATCCTCCCCCGCCGCCTAGGTATGCTGCCCGCGCCAAGAAGATCGTCAACAACGCAGAAATGAACGAAGTTGACAACCTCGAGTCATTTATGGACAACTACTGGAATGAGGTATTATTCTTGTTAATGAATTCTTCGTGTATATTTTGGAACATCTTCAGGACTGTAAGCATATGGTGTAATACTTGTAGAAGACCCTGGTGACCAAAAAGCGGCTTTCTCTTTTCTTATTTACACCACATTAGGTGGATGCCTTGCGGCGTCAAATCACTGAAGCAGCAACTGCTGGTGAATCGAAGGTTTCGGAGGCCAACGCAAAGACCGAGTCACTGGAGAAGAAGTTAGCCAATGAACGAGCGCAGTGGGAAGATGACATGCAGGATGCACAGCGAAGGTTTGCAGATGAGCTCAATGAAGGAGCAAGAAAGCTGGAAGAGGTCGAGCGAGAACTCGGAGGACGCACCGAGGAGGCCGAAAGCAAAGCCCAAGCTCTACAGGCAGAATTGACGAAAGCGAAGGGCATCGGGTTGCAAAAAGCGAAGGAGGCTATGGAGAGAGCTCTGATGCGAGTCGAAGAGATCGAGCTCTATCGCCTTGAAGAACAGGTATTGAAGTGCTTGCATTGAGTTTACGCAACATCGATCGCGCTTGTCAAATGCATGCTTTGTAGTCTAAATTAAAGGTGCCCTTCTACCGTTTTTGCTCACCCCATTCATTTCTACAGGCGGATTTCGATGCGGATCAAGCTCGTCGCGATGAGCAAATCGAGACTCAGGAGCAAGAAATCGCTCGTATGGCGCAGCTGCTAGGCGAAGCCCCGAAGCAAGTGGAGAAGATCATGAATCTGAGCTCGGAACAAGAAGAGCGCCTCTCGGAGAAGGACAAGCGTATCACTGGCTTAGAACAGAAACTCGCGGACATGGCCTCTCTAAGCTCGAAAGTGGCCTCAGAAGCGGCTGCGAGTCGAGAAGCTGCGAGCCAGGCACAGGAGGCGCTGGCCGCCCAGCAAGAGACCTTCGACGCAGATGTGGAGGAGGCAGCAGGGCAACTGTTGAGAGACGCGCGGGCTCGCATTGCCGAGCTTGAGATGAACTACAAGAACGCGGCGGAGGAGCGGGACGAGTTAAGAATCGCTCACGACGAGAGCAGCTCGGCGCACACCATAGCCGCAGCGGGACTTGAGGAAGCACTGAGCTCGGTGGAGTCACTGTCGGCAAGCTTGAAGGAAGAAACCGCGGAACGAAAGAGGCTGCGAGACGAGAACAACATGCTGCGGGGGCGGTTAGTGTACTAGCAGAATCATTGCACTTTTAAGAGTTGCTCCAACGAGATTGAGTAAAGTCTCATTATGCTTAGAATGACCCTCACCTTTTGTCCCTGACTGTTGTGTTTTTCAGGTTGCGCGCGATGGATAAGATGGGCGGCGCAGCAGTGGCGGCAGCTCTGGGCATCGATGATGACAACCAACAGGCCGCATCGAAAGCACCAGAGAAGAAAGAACCTCCCAGTGTCCTCGAAGCGAAGGTATAGAAAGAACTAAGCAATATCTAGGCAACCTCAGCTTTTGTACCCCACATACATGAGCGCATCTAGTTGACGTCCTCGTTTTCGTCTTTTTTTTTGCATGCTATTTCTTATACCACCAGGTGGAGGAGCTCACGGATCGTGTCTCGGAGCTGGAGCACGAGAACTCGTCTTTAACGGCTATCTCGGCCGACTACAGGGACCATGCGGCGGAGAAGCTCATCAAATACGAGGCCCAAGTGGAGAAGTTAAACGGGTTACTCAAGGAAGCTCAGGAGAATCTGACTCTCGGGGAGACCAACCGTAGCTTGGAGCTGCGACAAGAACTGCTAGCGCTGGAAGAGCTTTACACCAAGGACACTACTCAACTTCGAGTGGCGTACAAAGAGCTGGAGGTAATACAGGGGGGAATGATAGTGACCACAGGTGTTTAGCTTTAGGAAAGAAGAGGGAATTTATACATCACTCCCACTTCACTATCAAATCAAAACCTATTCTCCTTTCTACCAAGGCCCACCATGCGGAGCGGAACATCGAAGCGTTGGCTCGCATGGGAGAAGAGTCCCCCCTGGTGGCGGAGCTCATGGGCGAGCGGGACCAGCTCAAGGACAAGCTGGCGGGTCTGCAGGAAGAGCAAAGCGAGTTGATGGCCGATCTAACCAAAGCCGTCGGGGAAGTCGACGTGCAAGAAGAAGTGATCAACACGGTACGAGAGATAAAAAGAAGATGGCGATGAAGCAATAATTCAATCATTTTTCTCTATCCTTCAGAGTGAAACTTCCTCGTGATTTGTCGCCACATTCACACTGCGACTATATTTCCTTTCTGCCTGCTAGATCTCGGATCAGCTGCAGGAGTTGACGGGGGCGGTGGTAGAGCAAGGCGAGGACATTCGCGTGCTCTTAGAGGAGAATGGCTACTTGCGGGCGCACATTGACCGGGCGTCACGAGTGGCAGCGGCGGCTTCGCTGACTCGAGACAGGGACAAGTCGGAAGCGTGGATGAAGGAAGTGAGCGACCTAGGGAGCGCGATTCAAACCAGCATTGCGGATGAGCTCCGCAGCGCTTACGATGAGGTGACTTGATACAATTGTGTTGTGGCTGTTTCAAATTGTGCTAATATACTACGTGTAGTTGGAGAGCAGAGGTACATTCATTGCAAGAGCGCGGACGCTGCGCTTATTTCAAATTTACTCTTTCTGTCAATGCAAATCCACAGGTGCGCTCGACCCATCTGGAAGTGGTGGCACTGCGCGAGTCTTTAGCACGCGCGCAGGAGCACTCGGTGGTGCAGAGTCATCGCATGGCGAGTCACTTGCGCGAGTTCAAAGGGCAGCTGGAAGCGGTTAACGATGTGGAGGTATGGGGGTCTCTCTTTGAGAGAATTTGACGCACCAATAAGTGGCAAAGGCTGAGGTGCATGGTATACCTGGCTTCCTCGCTGCACATACTAGTGTTTTTCTTCCAACCATGTCTTTGTTCTCAATCTACGATCACGCCTCACCATGCACTACCTACTTATTCATGATTAGGTGCGTTTGGCGGACCTTCACGACCAAGCATCCGCAGTGGGGTCAGCGCAGAACAAGATGGCGGTGATGGAAAAGAACCACGCCGAGTACAAGCGCTCCACCGAAGCCAAGCTAGCGACCCTTGAAGCAGCGGCGAGACCTCAGGAGAACATCCGAGAGGTGTCCCTGAAACTGCTGCCGGAGGGCTACATCCTTTGGTTCCACTCTCACGTGAACCCGCAAGTGGCAGCACT
>Ga0307971_1001494_pt1 | contig 11818 bp, 12 predicted proteins | sample OrgLakmetagen714_FD_201820 | JGI IMG/M metagenome (GOLD analysis project Ga0307971, IMG submission 201820) | Saline water microbial communities from Organic Lake, Antarctica - #714 | ecosystem: Environmental > Aquatic > Non-marine Saline and Alkaline > Saline | place: Antarctica: Organic Lake... | reverse complement strand
CCGACTAATAATTTTAATCCCCTCGGTATCTAAATTATTAGTCGGTTCATCGAGTAATAAAATATCTGGGTTTTGAATCAACGCTTGTGCCAGTAACAGCCGGGCTTGTTGCCCACCAGAAAAATCTTTGATTTGTTTTTCGTAGGGTGTTTTAAAATTGACCGTATCAAGCACCGCCGCAATTTTACGGTCTAGGTCGTAGTGTTTTTCGGTGAACACCGAATCAAAAAACTCGCGCACGTCCATTTCCATGTACTGCTTTTCCATAACTTGTTTAGAAATCGCGATACTGGCGTTCATGTCTACGTGCAGCTTACCGTCGTCTGGTTTAATGGCGCCGGTAATCATTTTAAAAATGGTACTTTTACCCGCTCCGTTTTGCCCCATCAGCGTAATTTTATTACCGCGTCGAATGTTAAACGTCACGTCATCAAGAATGACTTTTTTACTTTCTTCGTACATATACGAAGCGTTTTGAAATTTAATAACGGTATCTTGTTTGGCCATCTGGCATAAATTAATTCGTTACAGCTATAGCGTTTTAACGCGTAAGAACAACTAATTCAGACTGAAAAAAGAATTTGAACGCTCCTTATGTAATTAAAAACATAATTAAATTTACAAACTTCGTTAATACCTTTAAACCTAAAGTAAGTATTTAAAACCCACCCTGTAACCCATGGCTTTAGGCAAAAACCCGCTTCGGTGCTGGACGTACGTGACTATTTTTAGTGTGTTGATTATGAGCGTTACGTTGGTTTTATTTTGGCTCGTAAAAACCCAAAATGCCGAATGGTCAGCTTTAGAGGGCGCGGCCGCCGTTACCATTGACCCGAGTAACAAAACGATTGGCAATTTATCGCTTAACCACATTTTTGAAGCGCTTATCCACGGTCAGTTTTTAGCCTACACTATTTTGCTGAACGGTTTGCTGTTAACCGCTTTAGTAATGTTTTTGGGTGGCTGGGTAATAAGTCGGCAACGCCGTGATGCGCTGATGATAAACACCACCAAAAAGTCGTTGGCCGAAAGTGAGTTAAAATTAAAAGAAGCCTTTGATAACGCGGCCATTGGCATGGCGTTGGTGGATTTAGAGTACAAGTTTTTTAAAGTAAACCGGGCGCTGCAGAAAACCTTGGGCTACCAAGAAAATGAGTTTGAAGCCTTTAAGGTGCAAGACTTTATTCATCCTGACGATAAACTCAGCGGGCAAACGCTGCAACATTTACTCGAGAATGATGCCTTAACCAGTAACTCACAACGACGGTTTAGAACCAAAAATGGCCAGACTATTTGGGGACGATTAAATTTGTCGTTGGTTAAAAATGATTTAGGTGAGGCGAAATATTACGTTTTACAGCTCGAAAATATTACCCGTGAAAAACTACTCGATGATATTAAATCAGACTTTATTGCCATTAGCTCTCACCAATTCAGAACCCCAATGGCGGCTATTCGATGGAATTTAGAATCTATTATAGATGGTGACAAAGGCGAAATTAAAGATCCGAAAATGAAAGCCGCGCTCGATAAAATGCACACGTCGGTCGTGCGTATGAATAACCTGATTAGAGACTTATTAAAGGTGGCCAAAATTGAAGGACGCGCGCTGAAAATTAAAGCCACGCCGCTAAAAATTGAGCCGCTTATTACCGATAGCCTCAACGCCGTGGCGAGTGTGGTGCAAACTAAAAACCACGTCGTTAATTTTGTAGTAAACCCTAAAAATAAAGACCTAGTTGCCTGTGCCGATAAAACTATTTTTGCCGAGGCGTTTAAAATATTACTCGATAACGCCCTTAACTATGGTGAAAATTCGAGCCCTATTAAAATAACGCTCGCTCATACCTCCGACCAAGTGGTGATTGAAATAGAAAACGAAAGCACCCGCATTTCGACCGATGAACGAGAAAAAATGTTTGAAAAATTAGTCCGCTTAGAAGCGGGTATTAAAAAAAATCCAGACGGATCTGGACTCGGGCTTTACAGCGCTAAAAAATTATTTGAAGCCATGAACGCCACACTGACCCTTGAAGAAACAAACGACGAAATGGTGCGCTTTAAAATTGAACTAAAAAAAATCTAAGCGTTCAAGTCTTCACCTCGCAAAATACTTTTAATCTGCGCGTTCGATAAATCGGCTTTTACAAAGTAACGATTTACCCCCAAAGCCTTCGTTTTGATTCGGTCTTCTTCTGTGTCTAAATTTGTTAAAACCGTAACGGGGACAAACTTATTGAGTTGGCAGTCTTTCAAATAATCTAAAACCCCATAACCATCGGTGCCAGGCATCACTAAATCTAAAATAATTGCCTCAAATTTTTCGGTCTCTAAAGACTTTACCCCTTCTTCACCGTTAGTGGCAATGGTGCAAATAACTTGGTCTTCAACGGTTTCACACATAGAAGTGTAAAAATCTAATAACTCTTTATCGTCTTCAATAATCAATACTTTACGGAGATTCGTCATTTTTATGGGTTAACAACTCAAACTTATATACTAATGGCGGCTTAATAGGAAATAATTTTAAGCCCTGAAGGCTAAATAACAAACTATTTTTTTAAGTCGTGGTGACAAAAAAAGTTTGCATCCAGTCGAGCAAAAAACCTAAACCTTCGGCCCCAAACCATAACACCGCAGTGGTCACGACCAAGCCGAGTAACGACACTAAAGCGCCCCCTAAAAGCGCTAAACCATCGCGCTCAAGCATACCCAAAGCCATTATAAACGCCCCTAAAGCGGGCAGGGTGTTAGTACCCGGAATCGGAATTAACATCGACACACCCGCTAAAAAAATAATCACGCCCGCCACCGGGACGCCCAGACGAAAAATAAAATCTAAACGCGGTTTAATAAAAAACTCAAAAAAGCGCACAAACTTCAACATTAAGGGTAAATGCTTTCTAAACGTTTTAGTGGGCACTTCTTTTTGCTGCCACGTTTGGGGCAGCCATAATTTTTTACGACCCCCGATAATTTGAGCCGCCACAAAAATGACTAAAAAGCCAAAGGGCACGCTCATGCCCGGGGCAGGTATGGGCAAAGCCGAGGGCAACGATACCACCGCCAGCACCAAGCCAAAACTTGAGGCCTTAAAGACGGTTAAAACCCCGTCTAAATTAAGCGTTTTAGGTTTTAATAAAATTTCTAATTTTTGAGATAATTTCATGTTTCAGACGCAGCTTATTTAAAACCGCGCCCTTGGGAATATCGCTTTTACAAAATTTAAAAAAGGTTTGAAAGTATGCTAGGGTTTAAGCAATAAAATAAATCTAAAATTAAAATATGAAAAATATTAAGCTCGCGTTGCAAGACACCTTTAAACACCTCGGCAATCGTGAAATTACTAAAGTGGCGGCCGCTACGGCCTATTACGGCTTATTTGCGCTGCCCGCTTTGCTAATAACATTGTGGTACGGTTTGTTTTGGTTTGGCTTTGCCGATGAAGCGTTCGGCTTGGTGATAGACCAACTGCGATCGGTTTTAGGCAATGAAGCCACTGGGTCGATTACCCGTTTAATTGAAGCGAAACAAAACGGAGCCGAGGATGAGAGTGTACTGACAGCCGTGATTGGATTGGGGTTACTGGCCTTTGCGGTGATGGGCTTGTTTGGGCAAATTCAGTGGGGTTTGAGCAAAATTTGGGGCTTTAATTATCAATCACTATCCGCGCCGTGGTACGTTTCATGGGGAAAAAAGTTTTTAGGTATTTTGGTCATTATTGTGGGCGCGGTGGGGCTGGTACTATCGCTGCTGTTTAGTGTGGTGCAAGACTGGATTTTTGAAACCATAGACGTGCCTTTTTCTTCTACCTTTGCCTCGCTGCTCAACCAAGGGGCGACGTTTTTACTGAGCGCCTTTTTACTCGCCTTAATTTTTTGGGGCATTTCTTACGCCCGCATGAAATTTAGAGTCGCATTTATGGGCGGTCTGATTACCAGTTTATTACTCGGCTTAGGAAAAATTGCACTCGCGCTTTACTTTGAAAAAAGTGGCGGGAGTGCCGGTTCAGGCATATTGCTCGTGATTTTATTTTTATACTACGTGTCGATTATTTTCTTTTTAGGCGCGTCGTTTACGTGTGATTATGCGCTGCGCTTGGGGTACAAATTTGAACCCAGCCCCTACATTCGTAAGCACAAAGCTAAAATTGAAATCACCCAACTTTCAATGTTTCAGAAAATTGGGTTGGTGTTCAAAGTATTGTGGACGCAAATTAAGTTAGTCTTTAAAATTTTAAAATTAAAGAAAAAACTAACCAAGAAAAAATAAATTTAAGCTTAGGGTTTAACCAACATAAATTCGCTGTCGCTTTCGTCGTGTTTAATGCCGGTGTCGGCATCGATGAGTACAATTTGAAGCTGGGCAAAGTCGTTACCACGCAAAAGCAATCGTTCGGGCGTCCAGGCGTAAGAGCCGCTTACCGCTAACACTCTTTCGGCGATGGTGCCCGTGCGACGACCAAACTGATGCACCTCAATATCAAAAGCTTTAATCCCCTCGCTTTCCCAGCGCAGGTCGTACTCTTTACCAACTTCAATTCTTTCTTTCCCGTTCGGGAAAACCACTTGCGCGGTTTGTATTAACGTTTCACCGGCGGGGTTCATAACGGGGTTATCGGCGACGACGGTTTCTTGCCCAATAACGCGGTTTTCGGTTTCTGGATCTACCGACACTTCAACTTCCGTTACCACCGCTGGTTCTGCTTGAATTTCTGGGCGGGCTTCATTTGGGGCCACCGTTTCTGCCTCAGCTTCTATAACAGTGCCATTTTCTACCACAGCTTCACCGATAACTTGCGGTTCCACTAAATTTAAAGCCGACTCGAGCGGTGATTCGTTATCGGCCGTATCACACCCCGTTAAAACCAGAGTTAATAAAAAAGCCGCGGCCGTAATAGATAAATAACGCATAGAAATTAATATTAATAACCCCTTATGTATAAGCCTGAAGCGCCCCCACGTCAACCCTGGGGCTGAACGCTAAAAAACACCAGCGGCTTGCAGCGCGATAATGATTCCTGCAAATACCGGAATGTGCACCACGTAAATCCACAGCGCCTTTTGCCCCACCCACATCAATGGGTTAAAAAACGGTGGTAACGTTGTGTCTGGATACCGGCGCGCGCCGTCTTTAAAAATAACACTGGCGATTAAAGCGCCACCACTAACCGACGCCAGCCAGGGCACGAGCGGGAAATAATCTAAACTAGACCAGTACTCGGGATAAAACCCCAGAACATAAGCCCAAATTGAACGGTCAGACCACGTTTCACCATACCAGTACTGCACCATTAAGATAGCCGCCGTAAATGCCGCTAGCGCGTACCAACGCGGCACCAGAGGCCACAAAATAATCATGGCCGCCCCAATAAACGAGAGTACGCCAAAGCGAATCATTTGGTCGGGCGAAAAGAAATAACTCCACAGCGTTATCAGGGCGCCAATGGCTAAAAGTAGCAGTCCTTTTTTAATGGTTTTAAGTCCATATTGGGCGAGGGATTGGCCTTTGTTTTGACCGTGCTGATACGACAGCACTAACCCGGCCCCTACTACCATAAAAAAAGTATTACGAATAGTATTACCAAACACTTCCCAGCCGTTCACAAACAGGGCGGTGTTTTGAATATTCCAAAAATCGAGCAAATAAAACCAATGAAAATAAAGCATCGCCAGCACCGCTAAAGCGCGAAGCCCATCAATCTCCCAAATTCTTTTAGATTTAGTCTCCGTCATACTTAAGTGTTACTTTTTTCACGAAGATTGCGTTCTAAAATACGTATTTTCTTTTTCGGGCGCGGTATATTTTTAATCAAAATTGTATCCCGGTGATCACTGTGGTGAATACTGATTTTAATCGTGCCGTAGTTAAAAATCATCCCCAGAAAAGTTTGTTTTAAGTTGGCTGATTCTAGACGTTCTAAAGAATAAAAATCAGAGTTTTGGTAAAAAATACCTTCTTGGCACACAATTTCTCTTTCGGTAATAGTGTAGCTGCGGTTAAACCAACGCATGAAAAAATAAAGGCTCAAAAATATTTGAATACTTTGCAGCCCTGAAAAAATCCACAGCCGTCCCACTAAAATTCCCGCGTTACCAACCCCTAAAGTTTCAATCAGTAAAAAGTAAATCGCTCCGATCAATAATTGTGTCCAGAAAAGCCTGAAGGCTATTAAAACAAACGCTTCTCGTGTTTTGTTTTCTGACTCATCAGGCATTAATTTGTCTTCCATAAAACTATTATACTTAAAACCAGCGCTGACGCTTTAAAAAGAAAAGAATCAAAATACTCAAAACCAACATTCCAATCATCACCCACCAAAACGCTTGCGGTTCAAGCAGCCCTGGCATGTAGGCAAAATTCATGCCATAAATACCAGCTAGTAACGTCAGCGGTAAAAATACGACCGTCATAACCGTTAAGGCTTGAATGGTGCGGTTCATGCGCAAATTCACGAGTGAAAAATATAAATCAAACAAATTATTCATCGACTCAAGATAGGAACGAGAAATATCTTGCACTTGCAAACTGTGATCGAGCAAATCATCAAAATAAATTTTAACTTCCTGCCATGATTTATCGTCTAACTCGTTGGGGATTTTACGTATAAATTCTGGTACCGGGCTAGTTTGCTTACTTAAATAAATAAGCTGCTTTTTAAGCTGATACAGTGCATCAAGCTGAATGTCATCGCTTTGTTTGTAAACGCTCTCGTCAATGAGTTGAATTTTATCGCCTAAATTTTCAAGCACCGAAAAGTACTGATCGACTAAAACATCAATGAGCGCGTATAAAACGTAATAAACGCCTTTAAGTTGGAGCGCTCCATTTTTATTATTGAGTCGCTTAAAAATTGGCTGTAGCCACTCATCAGCCCCTAAATCTGAAAAAGAAAAAACGGTGTTACCACTAATCACTAAATTAACCGAATGTACTTTAAGTTCGTTATTTTTATCAATGGACAAAGCTTTAACACACACTAAAAGTGAATCTTCAATCGATTCTACTTTCGGTCGTTGGGCTGAATTTAAAATATCTTCCAAAAACAAAGGATGAATTTTAAACTGACCGCCAATAGATTTAAGAAATTCAAGATCATTAAGACCCGACACGTTAACCTATTGTGGCTCAGTTCTGCGCGTTTCAAGTTTTTTTAAGCGCGCATCGGTCATCTCCAGTTCGCCCACACTCGTATCCCCTTGGCGCCAAAAGGTAGCTTTCACATATCCCGTTGGTCGCTGACCGGTATAAGTGAGCGTCCCTGGCGAATTACCGACGTGTTGATTGGCGTTAGTCACTAATTTCTTCATGGATTTTTAAATTAAGACGTTCTTTTTAGTGAAAATGATCGGCGTCTCTATCGGCTTTATGTTCACCGTTAAAAGTTTGGTTACGGCCACTATCGGTATAATGAAAATTAATATTCGGGGATTTTTGAGCGTACCGAATAAACGACTCTTCAATCGTCGCTTTGGTATAAGCCGCTGTGCTTAAAGCCACAAGCAGGCGCGCCCGCAACGCTAAACCATGATCATTATTTTCTATCCAAACAAGTGGCTGGATATCTTCATCACTCAGACCATAATGTTTAACTAAACGGCTCAAGTCCCCTTTTCCAGTGGTACGTTCTTGGTCGATAACGCGGTTAATACAGTCTTTTAATATCTTTTTGGCTTCATCAATATCGGTTTCTTCAGCCACTAAAAAATTAAGCTCTTTATGCACGTAACCCATGTATTTTGAAAAGTGACTAATCGGTTGTTCAAAAATAACCTTGTTGGGGTACGACACAATTTCACCGGTTTCATGGTCGCCCCGAATTTCTTTAATCAGGGTTAAAAAAGGCGTCACTTCGTGCACTCGTCCGTAAAAATCCCCCAGCCGGATAATCTGTCCGACTCGGTAGCCATTTTCACCGCCAATTAAAAACCAGCCTAAAAAAGACGACAGCGCATCGCGAACGGCAAAAGCAATACCAGTACCCAGTAACGCCAAGAAAGGCAGCAAACTAGCTAACTGAGATGAAACCGTGCCGATTAAAATTAAAACTAAAAAGGCGTTAAAGAAAATTTTATTGAGCCGCTGCAGCACTTGCTGCCGACGTTCGCTCAGGGGCTTTGAAAAACGACGAATAACTTTAGCACTAATCGCTTTTAAAATCAGAACGAGCACCAAAAGCCCTAATACTAAGGCCACCTGACCAAAGGTTTGTAGAAATTGTTGTTGAATGAGCGATCGTTGTTTTTCAAGGTCTTCGTCTAAATCGTCTAAATTTTGCGTTAACTCCAGAATAGAGCTTTGTTGTTTTGCTTTACGCGTAGCATAAGTTTCTTCAAACCGATTTTTTTCAGCGGTTAAGCTGATAACTTCACTTTGTTTTAAATCAATTGAGTCTAAAAAGACCGCTTGGGCTTCGTCTTCATCCACCGCTAAATACTGGGTGTTTAACGTTTCTAATTTTTGATTTACTATTTCTAATTCAGCCTCAACTCGCTCAATTTCTTTTAAGCTCGGAAACGTTAAGTTTTCTTCAAAGTTTAACGCAATTTGTTTTTCGGCTTTGAGCTGTTTTAAGTTTTGCCAATCAGAAACCGCTTTTAAAAGCACATTAAAAGAACCACTAGGCGCCACCGAAGCGGTAGATTCTAAATTTAGAGTCGCGGCCTGCGTGGAAACACTAAAAAAAGAAACCCAAAACAAGCCGATTGTCACGATGAATTTTTTCATACCCCCAGTTTTAACTTTTAAATAAAGACTTTAAACATACCATTTAATATAAGTTTCTTCAACGTGTGGCAAGTAAAACCCCTGCTCAAATAGCTTTAAAAGCAGCGCTTTATCCGCTTTCATTCGTTCTTCTACTTCAGATTTTTCAAGAATATGATCATTCACCATTTTTAAATACTGATCTAAGTGCCGAGCCGCCGCCACTTGGTAGCGATCGGGCAGGTACGATTTAGAAATGATAAACGCAATCATCCCCTGCCACACTTCGGCTTTAAGCTCAATTTGTTGGTGCATGGGCAAAGCATATTTATCAGCGTTTCTTAATATTTCATTAATTTTGGCTAAACGAAGCTTTCTAAACTTCCCGACTCGATTAATCGTTTCTTTGTGCACTTCTTTTTTTAAATCGGTGAGCACTTTACTGGTGTCGTCGCCCAAACGCAGGGCAAATAAAGCCTTATTCTGGGGCGACAGGTCATACAAGTTTTTCAAAAAGGCTTCTTGTCGTACTCGTGATAACGCCCAAAAGGCTTTTGTAAACGGCTTTATGCCCACTTTTGATTTAGTTTTTTTTTCGGTCATACCTTTTAAAACTACTAAACCGACTAAAATTGAAAAGCCTTCTAGATCAAGATTCTAAAATGAATTTTAAAACATAAAATAATAGCTATTAAGACTGACTAACCTACACTCAGGCTCGAAATTAAGATTAATTATGCAGTTCGATCAACTAAAACTTTCCGCCACTATTCAAAAAGCCCTTAAAGCCAAAGGCTACATCGCCGCCACCCCAATTCAAGAAAAAGCGATTCCCCCTATTTTACAAGGCCGAGATTTAATTGGGTGTGCCCAAACCGGCACCGGTAAAACCGCCGCTTTTGCTATTCCAACTATTGAACGCTTGAACCAGGCTCGAAAAGAAGGTGACTGGAAACCAGGCGTCAAAGCCCTAATCGTAACCCCAACCCGCGAGCTGGCGATTCAGATTGACGAAAATTTTACCGAATACGGTAAAGGCATGAACCTGAAAAACACCGTTATTTTTGGAGGCGTTAAGCAACACTGGCAGGTTAAAAAACTAAAAGAAGGGATTGATATCTTAGTGGCGACCCCTGGTCGTTTAAACGATTTGATTAATCAGGGTTATATTAAACTCGATAATCTAAAAATTTTTACACTCGATGAAGCCGACCGGATGCTTGATATGGGGTTTATTCACGATGTGAAAAAAATTATTAAAAAATTACCGCCAAAAAGACAAACTCTGTTTTTCTCGGCCACCATGCCCGATTCTATTGTGGGCCTAGCTAATAGTTTACTTACCAACCCTGTTAAGGTTGAAGTCGCCCCGGTTTCCTCTACCGCCGAAACCGTTGAACAACAGCTTTATTATGTTGATAGAGATAATAAACGAGCGTTGTTGCACCACATTCTACAAGATCCAAAAATTCCGAGTGCGTTGGTATTTACGCGTACTAAGTACGGCGCTGATAAGCTGGTTCGATTTTTAGACAAAGCGGGTATTAAATCAGCGGCGATTCACGGCAATAAATCGCAAAATGCGCGGCAAGCGGCCTTGAAAAAATTTAAAGAAAATAAACTAAAAATGTTAGTGGCCACCGATATTGCCGCCCGAGGGATTGATATTAACGAGTTGAGTCACGTTATTAATTTTGAAATTCCTAACGAACCCGAAACTTATGTACACCGAATTGGACGAACCGGCCGCGCCAAGCACAGCGGGATTGCTATGTCTTTTTCTGACCGAGAAGAAAAAAAGCACGTTGCGGCAATTCATAAGCTTATCAACAAACAAATTCCGTTAGTAAACGATCATCCGTTCCCAATGGGTTCAGCGGTACACCAAGTACCCGGCACCGAAGGCACTAATGCCCGAATTAACGATCGACCAAAACCACGATCAAATCGATTTCGCGGCAATCAAGGGCGTCGTTAATTTAAGCGCTCGCTTTCTCTTACTTTTTTTGGTATAATTTAAAGATGAAAAAAGTTTTAGTTATTGGCGCTGGAAACGTTGGGGCTCACATTATTAACCACGGTATTACCAAGCATATTGGCGCCGAGTTCTTTTTACTCGATTTAAACCAAGAACTTGAGGCGGCGCAAATTTTAGATTTAAAAGACACCCTCTTGTTTTCTCACCACGCACGGGTAACGGGTATAAATTTTGACGATGAGCGGCTTAAAGACATGGACATAATTGTTATTACCGCTGGCGCGAACCAGGCGCCGGGCGAAACGCGCTGTGATTTGCTGCAAAAAAACACGAGTATTTTACAATCTATTGCCGGCCAACTAGGCGAACTTAAACCCAGTGCCATTGTGCTGCTCGTCACGAACCCAGTTGATATTTTAACACAAGCCGCACAGCAGATTTTCAAACTGCCGGCCAACCAAATTTTAGGCACTGGCACCCTGCTCGATTCAGCGAGATTACGCTGGCGGCTAGCCGAAAAAATGCAGATCAATGTAAATCATGTGCATGGCTACGTGCTGGGTGAACACGGCGACAGTGAGTTTGTGGCTTGGTCTAGTATTCGACCAGAGATTGAATTAAGCGAGGAAGAAAAAAATCATATGGCTGAAGACGTTAAAAAATCAGCTTATAATATAATTGCGGGCAAAGGTGCCACTTACTTTGGTATCGGTGCCGCGACCACCAAGCTGTTAAACGCCATTATAAATAATACCAAAGAATTATTACCCGTTTCGACGCCTTACCCTTTTATTGCCAATGAACGGTTAATAAAAACACCCATTGGCGTTCCGGCTGTCATTGGCGCCACCGGGGTTTTAAGAACACCAAAAATAAAACTAAGTGATGATGAGTTAACGCAGTTACAAAAATCAGCCGAAAAATTGCAACAATTGTTTGAGTCGTGCCCGATTAAATAATTTAAGGGCCACAGAAAGCCGCGTTGTAAAAACCAAGCCGAGTCGAAAACCCATCGCCCGTGGCATCTTCGCCTGAGGCTTCATGACGCCGATCAGGGCCAGCCGAAAATAACGTATCACGACGACAGTAGTTACCGGCCATCTCGCCCTCGTTTTCGTCTACAAGTAAGGGGAT
>Ga0307971_1001480_pt1 | contig 11860 bp, 7 predicted proteins | sample OrgLakmetagen714_FD_201820 | JGI IMG/M metagenome (GOLD analysis project Ga0307971, IMG submission 201820) | Saline water microbial communities from Organic Lake, Antarctica - #714 | ecosystem: Environmental > Aquatic > Non-marine Saline and Alkaline > Saline | place: Antarctica: Organic Lake... | reverse complement strand
ACGAAAAAACCGGACAGAGTTTAATTTACACTCCCTCATATATTGACGATTTTGAAAAATATGAATCTATAAATGTTCTGATTTGGTTTCAAAAGGAATTAGAAAAAGAGTTTGACACGTTCACTAAACCATCAAAATTTTATGATCTGAGAGGTTTTTCTTTCAAAAATGCCGAAGTCTCAAGAATTAAAAAATTTGGCATTACTAACCTATTTTTAAACATACTTTACAAAGAAGATAGGGATAGATACATTTATGTTGTAGAAAGCTCGCAATTGCGATCGACAACCAGTCTTTGGAAATACAAAAAACCGATCATCCACAAACTTTTTCCTAAAACTAGCAGTATTTTTTTTGACATTATAAAAAACAGACTGTTACATTTTACAATTACTTACTTCATCAAGGAATCAATTTCTAATTCAAATTATGATCTTAATAAAACTTTCCAGTTTGATAAGAATTATTTATTAATTTTCAGAACGGCCAAAAACCTTGATTTACTAAATAAGTTTGTAGCCCAAAAATCTATAATTGAGCTAGATGATGCTTTTTTTAATAGACTTAGATTAATTATTGACCAAACTGATTTATTCGAGGATATAGATTTGAATAGAATTACGATGGAAAAATTAAAGCAATTATTAGAGAAGGATACTGGACTGCCCAAAATTGATTGTTTTCATTACAAAAAAGATAAAGTATCGAATAGGATGTTAAAACTGGAAGTGAAAGAATTAAAATCAATAAAAAATAAATAATTTTTATCTTCATTACTCATTGATATATAAGCCTTACAAACTTATATTTCAATCCAACCCCTTGTAATTTATGTAAAAGTAGATTCTGTATTTAGTTTTGGAAAAAAATAATTCTTAAACTAAATAACATGGGAAAACAAAAATTTATTCAATTCATTGGTGTATCGCCAGAAGAACACAAGAAAGAGATCGTTGAAGAACTTTTAGAAGAAATTAAACTTCTATTTGAGCAATTCAAACCAAAGCCACCTCTAAAATGGATTAGCCGAAAACAAGCAAGTAAAAAGCTCGGCAAATCATACCCTACATTAAATATCTGGAACAAGAAAGGCGTTCTCAAAGCGCATAAAATTGGTGGAACTGTCATGTACAAAGAGTCAGACATAGAGGAAATTCTTAATTCAAACTAAAACCAAACATCATGGGAACAAAAACCAAAATTGATAGCAAACTTATGTCACAGGAAGAGCAAAAGTTTTTAAATAGAGAAAAAACAAACCAGGAAATATTTCAGCATATTTTAGAAAACACGAAGGACAATGATTTTAATAGTCAAGCTGAGGGTAATAAAATAACTAGAAAAGAGATCATAGTTATTACAATAGATAAATTACTAGAAGTTGCTGAGGAACTAGAATTTGGTTTGTGCTTTCATCAATCCTATTGTTATTTATACAATGGTTGTTATTGGTCAATATCATATGAAACTGAAATAAAAAATTTTCTGGGTGACTTTGCTGTAAAACTTGGTATAGGTCATTTAGATGCTAAGTATTTCAGATTTAAAGATGATTTACTAAAACAATTTGAATCAAGCGCAAGTAATATCAATTTCCTTAAAAAGGAGAGAAATACAATCTTACTCAATTTAAGAAATGGCACACTTGAAGTGAATAATGGCAAATTCAATCTGCGAGAATTTAGGAAAGCGGACTTTCTGACGTATCAACTTAAATTTGATTATGATCGAGAAGCAACATGCCCGATTTTTAAAAAATTTCTTGATGAAGTTTTACCAGAGAAACCTTTGCAGCAAATTATTGCTGAATATTTCGGTAGTATATTTATTCCAGATGAATTATCCAAAGTAGAGAAAGCTCTTTTTCTTTTTGGGCCTGGTCAGAATGGAAAAAGTGTAATATATGAAATTATCGAAGCACTTTTGGGAAAAGAAAATTTGTCAAGCTATTCGCTTCATACACTTACGTCATCCGAAAAAGCGAGGTATAATATTCAAAACAAAATCATTAATTTTTCAAGTGAAGTAGGTGAGATTGGAAACGTTGATTTATTCAAAAAAATTGTATCACGTGAACCGATTGATGCTCGTTGTTTGTATAAGGATCTAATTATGATAAGAAATTATGCAAAAATGGCTTTTAACTGTAACAAGTTGCCTAAAAATACAGAAATTACAAAGGGCTTCTTTAGAAGATTTTTGATTATTCCTTTTGAAATTATGATAAAGGATGAAAATGTCGATAAAAATCTATCACAAAAAATAATTTCAAGTGAGCTTCCTGGTGTCCTAAATTGGATTATTGGTGGTCTTAATAGATTTTTGGAGCAGGATGGCTTTACACCGTCAGAAAAGTGCGATGAGATACAATCGAAGTTTGAAAAAGAAAGCAATAATGTTGCTCTTTTTATAGATGAGGAAAATAAAGTAAAAGCAATCAACGAATACATTCAAGTAACTCAGCTCTACAATGAATATAAAGATTACTGCTCTGAAAATGGTTTTAAGCCATGCTCTCGGCGAACATTTGTAGAAAGATTAGAAAACATGGGGTTCCATAAAACCAAAAAATCTATAGGCTACGTGTTTAACATCAAAACAATTTAAAAGTTTGTTTTCAACTGCACTAACTACATCAAATAGGTCGACCGTGTAGTTTATGCACTTCATTAAAAAGTTTTAAAATGTCAAATATGAGAAATACTCTAGAAAAATATAAAGGTAAATCCACCAGATATACTTGTCCTAAATGTCATGGTAAAAATGAACTTACACGATACATTAATTTGGAAACAAACGAATACTTGCATGATGATGTTGGGATTTGTAATAATAAAAACAAATGCGGATATCACTATCCACCAAAACAATATTTTGCGGATAAAAAAGCAAATGAAATTACACCAAAAATAACAGCAAAACCAGCATTCCCAATGTCAAAAAGAAAAGTAGAGCAGAAATTCAACTACTATAAATTTGAAAATGTAATTCAAACTCAAAGTATAAAGAAAAACACTTTTTATAATGCTTTTCCCCATCTTCATGGTGAAGAATTTAGTACTGTTTTAGCAGCATACCACGTTGGTACATATAAGAATAACAAATACCTATCCAACGCTCCCATATTCTGGCAAATAGACCTCAATAACAGGGTTAGGACTGGTAAAATTATACAATATGATACCAAGACAGGCAAAAGAGCTAAAGGGCAGCAGAACTGGTACCATAGTATTAAGAATAAAGAAAATTTCAATTTGAAACAAGTACCGTTTGGCCTTCATCTAATAAATAAATTTCCATCACGAAAAATCGCTATTGTAGAAAGCGAAAAGACAGCAATACTTATGAGCTTAGCTATGCCAAACTTCAATTGGTTAGCCGTTGGATCATGTCAGAATCTAACAAGTACTATGCTGCAAGAAATTAAAAATAAAGACATCATATTATTTCCAGATGCTAGTAAATACGATTTATGGAAGTCAAAAATAGATACACTACCAAGTTCCAATTTTTATGAAATTTCAGATTTACTCCAAAAGGGTGCCACTTCATTTGAAAAGGAAGAAGACTATGATATTGCGGATTACTATCTCAATCTATTTGATTAATTATTTTTTACAAATCACCAACAGTTTGTAAATAGAGCATTAAAATTCTATAGAGGGCGACACAAAAGGCGACACATAAAAAACAAAACCCCTTGAAAATCAAGAGGTTTTTACGTAAAATAGTGACCGCGAAGGGATTCAAACCCCCAACCCTCAGAGCCGAAATCTGATGCGCTATTCAGTTGCGCCACGCGGCCAGTGTATTCCACAAATGTGGAATGTATATTTAATTTGTTTTAGCTCAAATGCTTTTTTACTAAAACAGAAATGGTTTTACCATCTGCTTTACCAGCTAAGTTTTTAGAAACGATTCCCATTACTTTGCCCATATCTTTCATGCTTTCCGCACCAGTAGAAGCAATCGCTTTTTTAACTTCAGCTTCAACTTGTAGTTCGCTTAATTGGGCTGGTAAAAATTGCTCAATTACTTTTGCTTCAGCAAGTTCTGGCTCAGCTAAATCTGGTCTGTTTTGCTCCTGGTATATAGCAGCACTATCTTTTCGCTGCTTAACTAGCTTTTGTACAAGTTTCAGCTCATCAGCTTCGCTCATTTCTTCACTGCTACTTGTTGCTGTTTTTGCTTTTAAAATTTCACTTTTTACGGAACGTAGAGAAGATAAAGCAACACTATCTTTTGCTTTCATTGCTTCTTTCATCTTCTGCATTACTTCTTTTTCTAAACCCATTTTCATTGATTTTTGGCAGTGCAAATATACATACATTAAACCAATTTTCTAGTATTACCGAATTTGTTTTGCAAGACTATTTATCATTTTGATTTGCTTAACCAAGCCATAAAGATTTCATAATTCTATAGAAGTGATTCAATTATGAACCCACTTCAGATTCCTTACCCATAAAAATTGAGTAATTTTGCAATTCGAAAAAAAGTATGGAAGATAAAATTGAAGTTTTTGGTGCACGAGTGCACAATCTTAAAAATATAGATGTAGAAATCCCAAGAAATAAACTGGTTGTAATTACTGGTTTATCTGGCTCTGGGAAATCGTCTTTGGCTTTTGATACCATTTATGCTGAAGGTCAACGTAGGTATATTGAAACATTTTCGGCCTATGCAAGACAGTTTTTAGGTGGCTTGGAACGACCAGATGTAGATAAAATTGAAGGACTTTCTCCTGTTATTGCAATCGAACAAAAGACAACTTCCAAGAGCCCAAGAAGTACAGTAGGCACCATTACCGAAATATACGATTTCCTCCGCTTGCTCTACGCCAGAGTAGGAACTGCTTATAGCTTTAAAACAGGAGAACAAATGGTCAGTTATTCTGATGAGCAAATTCTTGAAAAGATAAAAGAAGTTTATCAGGATAAAAAAATCAATGTATTAGCTCCGGTAATTCGTTCCAGAAAAGGGCATTATCGAGAATTATTTGAGCAAATTTCTAAACAAGGTTTTTTAAAAGTAAGTGTGGATGGAGAAATCCGGGACATTGAAAAAGGAATGAAACTCGATCGCTACAAAATACATGATATTGAAGTGGTTATAGACCGTTTAAAAGTAAATGATCAAGTAGATCAACGTCTGGCTACTAGCATAAAAACAGGGATGAAACAAGGTAACGACATCATCATGATTTTGGAGGAAGGCGCAAAAGAACCACGCTACTTTAGCCGAAACTTGATGTGTCCGTCAAGCGGAATTTCCTACCCAGTACCAGAACCTAATAATTTTTCATTTAATTCACCAAAAGGGGCTTGCCCTAAATGCAACGGAATTGGAGATGTTTTTGAAGTAAACGTAGATAAAGTAATTCCAAATAAAGACATTTCTATTCATGATGGTGGGATTGACCCTCATGGAAAAACGAAGAAGAATTGGGTTTTTAAGCAATTCGAAAACATTGCTTTACATTATGAATTTGATTTAAAAGTGCCTATTAAAGATATTCCCGATGAAGCTTTGCAAATCATTTTACATGGTGGCAAAGGGAGTTTTAAAGTATATGGTGAAAAAGCAAAAGTAAGTAAAAACCTTTCTTATGATTTTGAAGGTGTAGCAACTTTTATTGAAAACACCTTTAACCAAAAACAAAATACAGCTTCTTTAAAAAGATGGGCTAAGAAGTACATGGACAAAAAACCATGTCCAACTTGTGAAGGCAGTAGATTGAAAAAAGAATCACTCTATTATAAAGTATCAAAACAAAGCATAGCAGATTTAGTAGCTATGGATATATTGGAATTACAGGATTTCTTTACTAATATAAAAAAATCATTCAGCAAAAACGAATGGAAGATTGCAGAAGAAATCGTAAAAGAAATTCAAACCAGACTTCAATTCTTAGTAGATGTTGGTCTCACTTATCTGAGTTTAAACAGAGGCTCCAAAACCCTTTCGGGTGGAGAAGCACAACGGATTAGGTTAGCTACTCAAATTGGTTCTCAATTGGTTGGGGTTTTATACATTTTAGACGAACCAAGTATTGGTTTGCATCAACGGGATAACGAGAAATTAATCAATTCTTTAGTTTCTTTAAGAGATGTTGGCAACTCTATTATTGTGGTAGAACACGATAAAGATATGATTGAACGAGCAGACCACGTCATAGACATCGGTCCATTTGCAGGAAAAAATGGTGGAGAAATTATTAGTCAGGGTACGCCACAGGAAATTTTAAATCAGAATACGCTAACTGCTAAATATTTAAGCGGCGCTAAAAAAATAGAAGTACCCAAAAAACGAAGAAAAGGCAACGGTAAAAAGCTGCATCTTCAAGGCGCAAGCGGAAATAATTTGAAAGACATTTCCATAAAAATTCCATTGGGAAAAATGATTGTAGTCACAGGTGTTTCAGGAAGCGGTAAATCTACTTTAATCAACGAAACATTGTACCCAATCATGAATGCGCATTACTTTAACGGAGTAAAGGAGCCATTACCTTACAAAAAAATCACGGGTTTACAGCATCTAGATAAGGTAATAGACATTAACCAAACTCCCATAGGTAGAACTCCGCGCTCTAATCCAGCAACTTACACTGGTGTTTTTGATGAAATTAGAAAGTTATTCACCAAAACTCCAGAAGCACAAATTAGAGGTTATAAGCCAGGTAGATTCAGCTTCAATGTAAAAGGTGGGCGATGTGAAACTTGTAGCGGTGGTGGTTTACGTGTAATTGAAATGAATTTTTTACCTGATGTATACGTAGAATGTGAAACTTGCCAAGGAAAGCGATTCAACAGAGAAACATTAGAAATCAGATTCAAAGGAAAATCCATCAGTGATGTCTTGGAAATGACCATAGATGAAGCAACGGATTACTTTGACCAAATTCCGAAGATTTACCGCAAATTAAAAACCATACAAGATGTAGGTTTAGGATACATTAGCTTAGGACAGCAAAGCACAACCTTGTCTGGCGGCGAAGCACAACGCATCAAATTGGCTACGGAATTGAGCAAACGCGATACCGGAAATACCTTTTATATTTTAGATGAACCCACAACCGGCTTACATTTTGAAGACATTCGTATTTTAATGGATGTGCTCAACAAATTAGTTGATAAAGGAAATACAGTCTTGATTATAGAACACAATATGGATGTGATAAAACTAGGAGATTACTTATTTGATATTGGTTATGAAGGAGGAAAAAATGGTGGACAATTGGTAGCCGAAGGAACTCCTGAGCAAGTAAGCAAAGACAAAAAGAGTTATACCGCTGCATTCCTTAAAAAAGAATTAACTTAGTACACGAATACATAACCAACCTAAAACCAAAAGAAAAATGGTAGCAAAAAAATATAAAAACTGGAACGAAATTAAGACCAATGACAGTTGGGCATTATTCAAAATAATGGGAGAATTTGTACAAGGATATGAACGCATGAGTCAAATTGGACCTTGTGTTTCTATTTTTGGTTCAGCTCGTTTAAAGCCTGACCACAAATATTATAAATTGGCTGTAAGCATTGCAGAAAAAATTGTAGACCACGGCTACGGAGTCATTACGGGAGGAGGTCCTGGCATTATGGAAGCAGGAAACAAAGGCGCACACCTTAGCGGTGGAACATCTGTGGGCTTAAATATACAGTTGCCTTTTGAGCAACATGACAATCCTTACATAGATCGTGATAAAAATTTGAACTTTGATTACTTTTTCGTTCGGAAGGTCATGTTTGTAAAATACGCCCAAGGCTTCGTAGTAATGCCAGGAGGCATAGGAACACTAGATGAACTTTTTGAAGCCATCACCCTGATTCAAACCAAAAAAATAGACAAATTCCCAATTATCTTAGTGGGTACAGAATATTGGTCTGGATTACTAAATTGGATCAAAGAAACCATGGTCGAAAGAAATGCTACAGTAGGTAAAAACGATTTAGATTTAATAAACTTGGTAGATACAGAAGATGAAGTTATCGCTATTTTAGATGAATTCTATAATCAATTTGACTTAAGTCCTAACTTCTAAAAAAACAAAATTAGTTGAAGAAAACCCTTTTTTTACTATTTACATTATATACTTGTTTAAGCTTTTCTCAAGAAGAATATACCTTGATGTTTTACAATTTATTGGATTTTCCAGAAGCACCACCCAGCAATCGAAATGCCATTTTAAAAGATATTTTAGTCGAAATTGAGCCAGATATATTCATGGTTTGTGAATTACAAAATGCAACAGCAGCAGATCTCATCTTAAGCGATGTCTTGAATGAGATGGGTGAGACAACTTATGCTATGCCCAATTTTGTAATCAATACCTCTTCTGGTTTTCAAGACCTTCAGCAACATCTGTATTATGATGAAAGTAAATTCAGTTTACTCAGTACAGACATTATAGAAACGCAATTAAGAGACATTAACTACTACCAGCTAGAAGCATTACAAAATGAAGAAGCAACTCCGCTTATTCTGGATATTTTTGTAGCACACTTAAAGGCAGCACAAGGACAAAGCAATGAACTGATTAGGTCTGAAATGGTAACCGATTTCACCAATTACCTAGCCAATTTACCAGACGATGCAAATGTAATTTTTGCAGGAGACTTTAATTTTTACACTGCAAACGAAAGTGCATTTTTGCAATTGGTTATGGGGCAGTCCAACATTTTGTTCTCAGACCCAATTAACCAAGTTGGAGATTGGAATAACAATACCAATTTTAGCCACGTACATACCCAAAGCACAAGAACTTCAAACAATAATTTTGATGATTATGGAGCAGGCGGCGGGTTGGATGACCGATTTGATTTCATCATGCTTTCCAATAATATCATGGACGAAAACAACAGCATTGCTTATAAAGAAAACTCCTACATTGCCTATGGCAACAACGGAAACTGTTTCAATAAAAACATCAGCGACACCTCTTGTAACGGCATTTTTAGTCAGTCTACTCGAAACTTACTCTACAACATGAGCGATCATTTGCCCGTGGTTTTGAAACTGGAAAACAACAACACTTCACTTTCTGCAGCAAATTGGTCTTCATCTGAATTGCTTTCTTTTCCAAATGGAAATCTAGTTCACAATCAGTTGCACTTAGAGTTTCATACTTCTATTTCTGAAAAAACAGAAATTTTGATTTTCGATAGCTTAGGTAAGCAGCTTTTATCCGTAAAAACAAACTCATCTATTGCAGTTATTGATGTGAGTAATTTTTCAAAAGGGGTGTACTTTATCAAAATACCTGGTTACACCAAAACCTATCCGTTTGTAGTCGCATTTTAAATATGTGATATTTTCATGAAATCAAAACTACTTCCCCTTAAATAAGCTTTCTATGTTTACTTTTTGAGGGATAATCATAAAAATGGAAAGTGAAATAAATACATTTTTTAATAGAACAAAAACAATAAAAAGCTTTTTGTTGAATTATACACTATGTAAAAGGGAAACCTTAATTTAGCCGACTTATAATTAAATGAAAAAACTGCTTTTGAAGCCATTCTTACAATTCTTCATCCTTATAGTATTACTCAATATTTTTTCAGTAAGCGCACAGCAAAAAATAAATGCTGATGTCGTGATGAATGAAGATTTGAGAAGCTTTAGTATACAACAAGAAATCAGTTTTACAAATACATCCAAAGACACCTTGTCTAGTATTTGGTTGTATGATTGGGTAAATGCATTTTCAGATAAAAGAAGCCCTCTCGGAAGAAGGTATGCACAGGAATATATCCGAAAATTTCACTTTGCTTCTGCTGAGGAACGCGGTGGTACTCAACTGAAAAGCATTTCAAAAAAAGAAGAAGCTTTAGTCTGGAGTAGACCGAAAACACAGGTAGATTTAGTTGAAGTAGAACTTAAAAAGCAGCTATTACCTGGAGAAGAAATTCAATTTGAGCTAGCTTATACTATCTTAATTCCTTTGGATAAATTTACAGGATTTGGGTATAACAATGGCAATTTTAGAATGAAGTATTGGTTAATTCAACCAGCAGTTTATCAAAATGAATGGTGGAAATACAGTGATTTAGAGCTTTTCGACTTACCACAACAAGCTATAGATTACCAAATTAACTTGACCATACCAAATAACTACTTCGTATCTACTTCCTTGCAAAAAGAAGAGAAAACAAGTTTAAGCACAAGTAAAACCTACCTGCTTACCGCAGAAAACCATAGCCAAATCGATTTGCATTTGGAATTGCTAAACAGCTTTACCATTACCAATACAGATTTCGGAACCATTGTTTCCAACATCAGTAAGAAGGAACTTAATCCAAATATAGAAGCTTTGATAACTGAACGAATCCTAAATTTTTTGAGCGTTCGATTAGATGAATTTCCAAATGAACGTATTTTAGTTTCAGAAAAAGATTATGCCGTTTCTCCTGTATATGGTTTAAATCAATTACCAGATTTTATCCGTCCATTTCCAGATGGTTTTCAATTCGACATCAAGCTTTTTAAAACCCTAACAGACCAATATTTAAAACATTCCATTTTTCTAAATTCCAGAAAAGATCAATGGATTTTAGATGCCATACAATATTCACTAATGATGGAATATGTAGATATTTTCTACCCTAATACCAAATTGCTAGGCTCTATTAGTGAATTTAAAGGCATCAATTGGACACATGCTTCAACCCTAGATTTCAATGATCAATATGATTTTTTGTTGCAAACTATGATTCGCCAAAATATTGATCAACCTTTGGTAACTCCTTTGGATTCCTTACTGCGATTCAATAAAAAAATTGCCAATCCATACAAAGCAGGAATTGCTATGGATTACTTGAAAGATTACACCAGCAAAACAGAAGTAAATAAGGGGATAAAAGATTTTTACACCTCCCATAAATCTACTCATACTGAGGTAGATGACTTCAGGAGCAGTTTAAATGAACACACTAAAAAAAATATAGATTGGTGGTTTGACGATTTTGCTTCTAACAATCAGTTTATCGATTTTAAAATCAAAAAAGTAAGGCGAAATAAAAACAAAGACTCTTTAGAAGTATTGGTTAGCAATCGTTACCCGAATCGTTTACCTGTTTCCATTTCGCAAATTCAGGATGGAAAAGAGATTGCAAAAACCTGGGTAGAAGGTTTTGGAAAAGACACACTGGTCAAAATTAAAAACGAAGGAGCTGAACGATTGGCTGTAAATTATAACGAAAAAATACCTGAATTGAATAAGCGAAACAATTTTCAGCGGGTTACAAAATTATTTAGTAAACCATTTCAATTGAGGATTTTAGAAGACATTGAAGATCCTTCTAAAGAACAACTTTTTGTAATTCCAGAATTTGGTTACAATTTATACGATGGGTTTTATACTGGACCCAAACTTTATAATACGTCCTTCTTACCAAAGCAATTTAGCTATAATTTATCTCCAAAATATGGTTTGGTTAGCAATGCTTTGATTGGCTCAGGATCACTAGATTATACATTCCTATTTAAAGACGATGATATATTTTCAATCCGGATTGGTGCTGGAGGCTCTCGTTTTTCTTATGACGAAAATCTGTTTTTTAACTCATATACTACCTACGCAAGTTTTTTTTACAGACCAAAGGATTTACGAAATAACACAAGACAATCCTTATCTATTAGAAGCACAAGTGTAAATAGAGACGAAAGTGATTTTACAACTTTTAATGAACCGAACTACGACATTTACAATCTAAATTACCGATTTCAAAATAAAAGTTTAGATCGTTTTTTTACAGCCCAAGCAGATTACCAATTGTCCAAAAACTTCAGTAAGGTGTCTGCCACAACAACCTTCAGAAAATTATTTGTAAACAACAGACAAATAAATTTACGTTTT
>Ga0307971_1001477_pt1 | contig 11885 bp, 8 predicted proteins | sample OrgLakmetagen714_FD_201820 | JGI IMG/M metagenome (GOLD analysis project Ga0307971, IMG submission 201820) | Saline water microbial communities from Organic Lake, Antarctica - #714 | ecosystem: Environmental > Aquatic > Non-marine Saline and Alkaline > Saline | place: Antarctica: Organic Lake... | reverse complement strand
ATTCTCAGAATTTTATTCTCAGAATTTTATTCTCAGAATTTTATTCTCAGAATTTTATTCTCAGAATTTTATTCTCAGAATTTTATTCTCAGAATTTTATTCTCAGAATTTTATTCTCAGAATTTTACTCAGCCTCCATGCTCTTGTCGGTTTTGACGTCGATGAAGTAATCGAGTTATTTCCGATGTTGTATGGATAAACATTAAGATAAACATTAACTCGTAGTCCAGGTTTTCGAAGCTTATATCTGCTTCAATCATGATTCACGAATGAGTACTGTCTTGCACCAAGAATACATCAATTGCTCTTGTCGGATTTGGCATCGAAAAGTAATCGAGGTATTCCCGACTTAGCATGGATATCCATGCCCTTTGCGGTTTTGGCATCGAAAAAGTATTCGAAGGATCCCTGGCGTTACATGGATAAACATTAACCCATAGTCCAGCTTTTCGAAGGCTATATCTGCTTCAAACAGTACTCAGTTCATGCTTTTGATCTTGTTCCAAGAATTTCCAAAAACAGAGTACTACAGATACCATAATTCACAAATGAGTACTTCTTGACTGTTGGAGTGACATTCACTGAGAAGTGCTCATTTCTGTCGTCAAATTTTCGGTCCGTACAACCAAATAATGGACCGCTTGCTATCCGCCAAACGGCACCTCAAATTTTAAAATCATATTGATATATTTCAAATAAAAAATGATAGGACATATGCAAAGGACTGAACGGTGCGCCGGTAATACGAGTGCTTTGGCAGTACAATCGATATTAAACAAAAACTCGAGCTACTCCCAACAGTGCTCCGCTGAAGTTCGTTGACTGATTTGTTTCAAGATCACGACCTTCTGCCAAACACAGTAGTACGCATTGTCGCAATAATCCCAAAATGATTATGCATTGCGTGCAAGGCTGCAAACGAATATATAATGGTGTTAAATGCACAAGGAGGTCTAACCGGCAGGAGTAGAGCCATCACGCACTGCTCAGACGTCGATCAGTACCGATCGGCATCGCTTTCAGTTTAATTGAGGCTGCAAAAGGAGTTTGTAAGTGTTGCGCGACTTATATTGTTTAATTCAAGATTCTGACAGCATTTTGCTCCTAATATTGAATCCCTCCATGCTTGACCGAGGGCTTCTTGACTTCTGGAGCACGATCGATGCCGTGTAACGTTGATGTCTGTAGCTCAAATGAGATGTAGAGGTCTGTAGTGCCATAGGTCCGAACTAAGATCATCACATTCCGATTCTAAATATCTCGTGGATGCAGTTATCTCAGTAATTGTAGCACTTGATTTCTCACCAAACCAACGACTTAAATTGTTCAAATCGAGATTTTGACCAAATCTTGTTCCTGGTCCTGAATCCCTCTATGCTTGAACAAGGATTTCTTGACATTTGGAGCGTGATTGATACCTTTGTGACGTTGACATCTAACCCTTATTCTTTCATAGGTTTACACTCACTACAGTAGTGGTCGTTAATTCAATTAGCCTTTTGCAGGCTATAGTAATACTGAGCTCGCTTTGACTTCGGCAAGGAATTCTCATATTTTTGGTAAATAAAATAAAATTCATAACGTGAAATTCAGTGCCATTTTGGTGGTGATTGAGAGATTTCTGTTTGATGTTAAATTTAGTGGCTTAATTTTGACATAGAATTAAGTGCTAAGTTGTGGCTTATATTTGACGTTGAATTTTATTTTGGCGCAGCCACCCCTTTAAAGGCCTAGTTTTAGTGGCTTGAATTAATAACGTGAAACTCACTTAAATTGATTTAGTTATTTTGATTCGACGTTAAATTTAATGGCTTAATTTTGAATAAATCCTAGTGCTAATTCGTGGCCTAAATTTGGCGTTAAATTTAAGCCCCCCCCCTCCTCTCTCTCTCCTTCACTGTGTTTATGCCAGGTAAATGTAGTTTCTTTAAACTTGGTGCTCATAGTGCTAAATGTTATATTCTTGTTGTGCCCATGGTCCACCTTCCCGTTGGTGTGCGACCGTGCGACAGTTGCACAACAACTGTCCTCACGTAAAAATAAGGTCCAGCCCCCAAGAAAGGTCGGACACGAACCACCGCGGATGGCCATGCTTGAAGCAATAGATACAGTTCGTGTGGTTCTTGATCTATGCGAATGCAGTACAAAAAAAGACAGGGAAGTTGTAGAGGTCATCTGTAATCCGCAATCCGCAATTGCTCATGCAGCGTTTGCGCTCCTGAAGGTTCCATTTGGCGTTTTCCATTTTTCCTCTTAAGAGCATTTCGGCGGCTCTCTACTGTAGTTCCCATTGACTTTCACGACCCGGGTACAAGAGGCCATTTCCCAGGCAACTCCCCTCAGTGGGAATAGTGAGCATTAGTTCAACGATCTCGTCAAGCGGCGAGTGCCAGCCGCCCTCATTGCTCATTGTCACTTGCCCTCAAAGGTGCGATTTATGTACACGCGTAATTTACGCGCCCTGAGATTTTTTTTACTTCACGCGTTATTCACGCGTAATGTACGCGTAATTTACGTGTGCCGTACGCTGGCATGCGCGCAGTAAACATATTTAAATTACGGGCTCTTGATGTTCCTTCGTGGTGCTGTGCCCTTCCGTACTCCCTTCCCTACTTCGATCTTTACGTTTACTAGCGCACTGTATTCCTTCTTTTTCCAAATCCTCCGTGATGGGCGTGGTCTCTGCCCAGAGGTAAGTGCTGCGCTTTGCCGGCATGGGCACCGTAAAAAAGAGTCCACCACGATGAGCGGTTGTGCTGATGAGTTACACCCGAAGTATCCAGGGAGATGGTACAGTGACGTCACCACAGTATACAGTATGGGGTTTTGTGACGTAATTTACTGATTGGTAAAAATTACTTCCTTACGTAAGTTACACGTAATTTACGGCGTAAATCGTAACGTAGCCTGCCCTCATTCATTCACTCACGATGCATAGGTTCCTGGTATGAGATCTTTCTTCGATACCAGCTAGTCCACGAGTCCAACAGGGTTATAGAGAAAGGCCGTACTATTCCCACCGCGAATGCAGCAAACGAATAAAGCAACGGTCATGCAAGTGACAAGCGCGCACTTTCTGCTGACTTAGCTGATGTTTCGAACTTTGAAGCGCCAAGGCAAGCCTTCAAAGTTGAGAGAGCGCCGAGGGCGATCAAGTAGTGGGCGACTCCAGAATCACCCATGGCCACTTCTACAAACGCTGCAACACTCCACGCACTCAAGAAGAGAGAGCTCAAGAGGCACTCTACCTTCGCTGCCTAAAGTCCAGCCCAGAACGCCACCCACCATAAAACAACATCAAGCGTATAGAAAAGCATGTAAGACAGCAAACAAATGTATGGAAAAGGAATATGGTAGGCATGCTCATGCGACTTTCTACTCACCGCGAGAAGGATTGCAAGAAGCAGGAGGTGACGATTTGAAAGGCCAAGCAAAATGGATCTATCTGCAAATCCTTCGAAAAGCAGCGCGAGCGACAAAAGTATTCTGGAGGTAAATCGTCTCACTCGCCAGTCGATTACTGAAGTCCACGACGATGCGGTATAATTAGCGAGCTTTTCCACCTTCGCGCTGCTGTCACTGCTGCTGCTGCTTCGACCCCTGCTTGCGCCCTCATTACTTCTACTAGCAGTATTGCCACTGCTGCTGCTGCGTCGACTGGAATGAACGTGGCTCGAGGAAGTAATCGCAGCGGCAGGGGGGGTGATATTACTTGATGACCCAGGCGTTGTTGTGGCAGATGTTGCTAAGGGTACTGCTAAAGCAGCGGTAGACGGGGAAGGACGGCTACCTGAAGAGACAGTGGTGGGACAAACGCTAGTCGCATGAGAGGCTTTTCGATCGTCGGGACTTGGAGTGCAATGACGATCTGGCTCGAGGAGCTGAGCCAGGTAGCTGTACACTAGGCAAGGAGCCATCCAATGCGGCGCCCAAGCGGCCTCGCCTAGCCAATCCGCAGTGCGCACGACGAGAGGCAGGGCCATGCACGCGGCCACAGGCCAAGACTGGTAGAGCAACTGCCCGCAGCTTACGTGCAAGCGCCACGCGCACCACAACAGTTTCGAAAAACGCCGAAGCAAGCGCCCGCTCAACCCGCCCAGCCGTTTCCGCGCCGCGCCCGCGGCTTGCCTGGACGCGAGTGCGCCCTCGCGAGCCGCAATGCCCGCAGCACGCCGCGCTGCCTCCGCCGTTTGGCCCATGGCAGCTCGGGGCACACTGAGGTCGGGCAAAGAGGTGGGCAAGTGTGGGAGCGGCAGCGTGACGAGCCCCACTCCGGGTGCCGCAATCGATGCGGTCTCTGATACACCACTACCGGAAAGCGCTCCAGCCCCTGCCGCCTGTTGCAGGCCACCGGAGTGCATTCGAGACCGGTGGTGGTCGTGCTGCTTGCTGTCAGTGCGGGCATAGGCCTTGAAATGATGGTCATCTTTGCTTGAGCGCCGGTCTCGCAGTTGTTGTTGTTGCTGTGTGGCGCTCTTGTCTTTCTTACTGTTCGGTTCTCTCTTGCCGCGTTCACGACCACTTGTTCGATCTCCGATATTCCCACCACCAGACGAATCCAAGATAGAAGCGCTTTGAACTCTACTAGACCCAGTTTCATCTTCTCTTTCGCTCTCAGATGACGACGACGAAGACGACGAGGATGCCAGTGACAAGTCTTCGCTGCACCAGCTCTCGGCCGTGGTCTTCCTCGCAGGCCCCACCCCGGAAGTGAAGCGAGGCCCACGGAGGTGGTGCCGACGGTCTTCGGCAGTGCGTCCGCCCGGGCTCCGGCCTCGGCCAGCTGATGCGATGAGCCACTCTCCGGGCTGGGAAAGTTCAGCAGCTTTTGAAGCGACTTTCCGCCCGCGTCCGTCGCTTCGTGAAGTTGTTCCTCCAGTGCCAGTGCCAGTGCTAGTGCTAGTGCTTGTGCTCGCTCCGCTACTACCATCAGTAATCTTAGCGCCGACCATAACTACTTTACTGCCTTTGCGCGATGTTTCCAGTGCAGACCCTTGGGGCAAAGTGGACCACGCTGTGGAGCTCGCTGCGGCGGCTGCTGCTGCTTGCTTTGGTCCAGCTGGCGGTTTACCGGAAGTTGCCACCTGTTGCGACGGCCTCAGCGGTTCTGCTTTTGGCGTCCGCGTTGTGTTTTGAGGCTTCTTTCCTGTAGAAGGTATTTTTTTTTGTACTGTAGACAGCGCATGGCCTAGTGGAGGTGCCGAGCGTGAGTCTAAAACCGGTAGCAGGCCCGGTGGCGCAGTACTCCCAGGAGGGTCGGGAGGAGACCTTGCTACAGCAGCTACAGCGCTAGTCCCCCATACACTCGTGTGCACCGCCTGCTTGCCAGCTGAGCTTTTGTTAGATGACGAGGCAGACTGAATAGGCTCTGAAGCAGCTGTGGCTGTATGAGTCGCCAACCGAGTATTCGCAGGCGGAAAGTCGAGGAAAGCGGCATCGTACGGTGAATCACCGGACATCCTATCGTAATCCAATTGAACACTGTAGGTAGGCTCTTCTGGCATCCACGATGGAAAAGTTGGCGTTTTCAAAGGCGCCGCCATTGAATCAGAGGATGCCGACCTGTCTTGCGGAGGCGGGTGATACTCCTTAGCCATAGGGTTGGTGCCTGACATCGAGTAAAGAGCCGTCCGCGGGCTTATGGGTAAATCAACGCCCATCAGCTCAGAGCTAGGACCTTTATGACTACCATTAAACTCAGATTCTTCGGCGGCTCCGCTGCCACTGTCGCCACTATCAACGCTATAGAGACGCCTAGTTTGCGACGTCGCGGCACTGTGATTGATGAACAGAGTTCTTCCATCGTCGTCATTGTCTAGGATGCCACCGGGCAAAAAGAAACTGTCAACATCACCATCCATACTTAAGGTAGATCAAATGCACGGGCTGTACAAAAGTATTGAAAAGAATTACGGCGAGAGCATTGTGTAACAAGCCTAGTAGTGATAGCTTCAGAAGCGAAGCGTGCAAGCGAAGTGCGGCATCTTTCTTCAGATCTTGACGGCGAACGAGAAATGTTACTTACGAGGAAGGTATTCAGACGTTCAGAGTAGATCTGTTCCAGCGAAATAATTGACGCATCTTCTTGTGAGACCACTTTCTGGCCAAATCGTCGACCGGGGTGACGAACACGCCTGAAGACCTGAAGATGATGATGACAACATGGCTACGGCTGACTATGACGTAAATGGAGCTATAGCTCTGAAGCTACCGCATACTAGTAGACGTGGCGTACGCAGTGCAATTGGCTAGCTCACGAGCAACTATGAAGGTTCATCTTCTACTCCTTGAGCATCATATAGCATGAATGAGTTTGCGCTTCAACAGATATGAAGAATCTATTACAGATCTATGGATTGAACACAGCTGCTCAAGCAACCAATCTCTTTTTAAATGGAGCATCTCCCAACAACTCATGACAATAACGAAGATGAAAGCTAGGTTTGAAAACACGATTGTAATGGCTCAATCCACACAGACGCTGAAGTTTGTTGGTCTTATCATACTATTTCTACCCGTGCTCGTTGCACAAGGGCGCCGACCAGCACACAATTGCGCAGCTAGACCTCAGCGCAATTACACCGAACAGCCGATTCTCGTTCTAAGCCCAGATTATGGCGCCAAGTATGTAAATACTATGCAGCTGTTTGAATTGCGGGGGTTGGTCTTTTTTATTCCTTTTCTTCATTCCTTGTCCTTCGTTTTGTAATGTTAGAAGAGTATATGCAACGACTACCTCCGCTTTGATAATTAAAGGCCCAAATTACATGAAATAATGCTTAACCTTGGGTTGGTAGGTTCAGGAAAAAATACGACGATTGCCCGGTGCCGTGTGTTGCTTCAGGGCACCTTGATCTCTGGCCTCAAGCAGACGCGTGGCTAGACAGAATCCCAGCGCGGCGCAACGGTCAAATTGCGAAGCGGCCGATGAAGGCATGCCCAATGCAGCAATACATTCTCTTGAGCCAGGAATCAGAAGCGTACTACCCTTTGCTCTCGAAATCAGCTAGCTCCGCCAAGGGTTACACACTGCTTGCTTCCACGTCGCCTGATGCCGACATTCAACTCTCCTACGCAAGCCGACGTTACGATTGGTTGAAACCACCGCTGCCGTTCGCAAATAAGTCGAAAGCAGCGGCAGCATTTATCAGCAACTGCGGTGCCAAAAACGAGCGACTGGAGCTCGTGGCAGCGATTCAAAAAGCAGGGTTTCCTGTGCACTCATATGGAAAATGCCTTCGCAATCGCAAAGATCCTGGGGACACGCCAGCAGCGAAAGTGGGCGAACTTCGAAGGCACTTGTTTACCCTTGCCTTTGAGAACAGCAATGTCGCGGGCTACGTGACTGAAAAGTACTTTCAGTGTCTTGCGGTAGGTACAGTGCCTGTCTATTTAGGCGCACCCAACATTGGTAGCTTTAGCCCCACAAGAGATCCTGCTCAAGCAATGGTTTTCGCGAACTCACCTTCTGGCAGAAACGACCAATCAAAAGCCTCCGTAGAGGCGCGCGGCGCAGCAATAGCTGCACGCTTAAAAGCATTAGCTAAGGACGAATCTGCGTACAGCGCACTTCTGGCATGGAAGCATCGCCAATCACTTGAAGGCCCTTTGAGAGAGGTCTTGCAACAAAACGACGTTGGCAGCAACTGCCGTGTTTGCTTGGCAGTTCGTCGGGCCATCAACGAAGGCTTAAAGTCTGCCCCTAAGCAAGGCCAACGGAACTCTGAAAAGCCTCAAAAGATGGGCCTTAGTGCGCTGCTTGCTGCAGCAGCAGCCAAGAGCGATGGCAACCCGGCGAAGTCCGCTTCCTCTATCCGCAAAAAGAGAAGAAAGGCGAGTTAAGCCGATGTGTGTCTGTGCTTACTATTATTTATTGGCAGATATTAAGACAATACACATTTAACTGCTATCGCGTAGATCATAATCTCTTTCTGGCAAATTTCCTTTTATTTCCGGTCCCTTGGAGCCCGTCCTTATGGCAAGTATTCATATTTTTCCTGTGCAAAGAAAGACAAGGGAAGAAATAACACGCTCTCAGAGGTGATCTGTATTTGTACTTGTGGCATGTATCTGTACCCAGCTGCCAAATCGCCAAATGACCTAGTACTTATAGAAATCCGGGAGTCCTGAGCGCCAGGATTAGTCATGTTGCGCTTCTCCGTTGCCGCTAGGCCCTCAAGGAAGGTGGCAGGTGGCGGGTGGCGTCAGTTGTCAGTTGACTGTGATGGAACGGGCACATACTTTCATAAACACCTGCATCTGCACTCTGCACTCTGCACATCGAAGTTTCGCGTGATCGCGGGTGGAACTGCAATAAAATTTGATGGTGAAATTGAAATCTAAGCTGCATTCTGAAACACGAACCGCCGTAGGAATCGGGGCACACAACAGTGAAAAAAAATACCCATGAATAAGTTATGTGAGTAAAAGTTAAAGGTACATCTTATAAGTACTAACTGCTTACTGTAGAAGCTGTAAGTGGAAGGGCCTTGTGAAGTGTTTTAAATCCCCCTGTATATCGACCTCGCTTGCTCGCTTCACGTAGTCGTCTGTCGCCTACAGCCAGTTGCGGGTGATAAGAAAGCAGGAAAACGGCCAGCCCCCTCGTTTCTTAGGCCATTTCGTAGATTTCCGCGTGAGTCCCCCTCAGTTTCTTAGGTGACCAGCAGACAGGCAGGGCAGAAAGGCCCTCGTTTCTAGAAACCGGAGCCAACACCCCTCAGTTTCTTTTAAAAATCACTAATTTTTACCCCTCAATTTCTTAACGTGAGTGTTTCTTTTCACCCGCAACTGGCTGTAGTCGTCTACTTCACTGTTCAAGCAGTCAAGCAGTCAAGCAGGCAGCTCGGCTACTATCTGTAGCTCTGCTTGGCATTAACAAAAAGTAATAGGTTAGACGAAGCACGAAGTCCTTAGACTATTTGCTGGCTGTAGCGAGCGCAAAGCAGAAGGCGACACGCAATACGCTAGCTCGTTTGAGAAGAAACCCGAAGTGAGGTGATGGCAGTACCTGGTTCGAGGAGTGCTCAAGGGCGCCTGGGCTCGTTGCTAAACAAAGAAAGTGGGAGTTCGAAACGGCCGCGCATCGCTTCGGATCCCGTGCCATCGCGCAATACTTTTCGCCCACCTTTGCCTCCTGGTCCGCCGCCAGCGCCACTTCACGGATCTCCAGGGCCGCCTAGACCACCGCCAGGACCTCCACCAAGCAATGTAGCGCGAGCGTTGCCTAAGGTGGCACCGCCGGCAACAGCCATTGTAGACGACGGGCGCCCGAGGCGATTGTTTGTCGGCAACTTACACTTGGACGTCGACGAAGGCACAATTCTGAAGATATTTGGCAAGTTTGGCACGGTATCGGAGTGCGCCTTTCTGTGGCATTTCGCTGGCCCCCACCGCGGCAAGCCCAAAGGCTTTTGCTTCGTGGAAATGGCGACCCACGAGCAAGGCGAAGCGTGCATCAACGGGCTGCACGGCCGCCGCTTGAAAGGCCGCGAATTGCGCGTGAATTTCGCTCGCAACGAAGGCGAGCCGCCCCCGGATGTCGCACCGGCTGTGCAGCGCAACGCCAGCCAGGGGCCTTCGTCGGGTGGAGCGCCAGCGGTTGACGACCGCGTCCTTGAACGGCGGGCCCTGGCAGTGAAAATGCAGCTTCAGCGCCTTGGAGTCGCGCCGAAGCCGGCGTCAACCCACGCGCCGAACGCAGCAGTAGCGAGTTTGCCGACTGCCGATGCTGCTTCTGCCATTCCGTCGGAAAAGAGCGAAGCGCTTCCACCGGCACCCGACGAAGAGGATGACGTAGTTGCGGGAATTCTGGGTGGCGACTCATGAGAAATTTGAATGCCTTGTTTAGCTCGGATTTGAGAATACCTATTTCAGTTAATTCGCTAGTACTTTCTTGATTCATTTTCATCTGAGATCGAAAGGCACTCGCAATACCTCGTTGTGCGGTGTGCCTCATGCCTCCATGATAAACAAAACCGTTACACCGTATAAAATATAAATATTAAACCAATATAAATATTTATATTAGAAATTATATTCATGGGTTTGAAAAGCCAGAGATACCGGTGAATTTTGTGTTTAGCCAAATTGGCATACAAGGGTGCGATTTACGTACACGCGTAATTTACGCGCCTCGAGCTTACTTTTTACTTCACGCTCAATTTACGCGTAATGTGCTTGGAATTCCATGGTGGTGTTGTGCCCTTCCCAACTCCCTTTACTACTTTTCACTTCACTAGCTCACTGACCCACTGCCTTTCTGCCTGTGTGCGATTTGTCCTTCTTTTGTTGGGCACGAAGAGTGGTTGTGCTAATGAGTTACACCCAAAAGATTCTGGGAGATTCTAGGCTGACGTCACTACAGTATGCGCGAGATTTTGTGACGTATTTTACGTCTGATTGGCAAAAATTACTTCCCCGCGCAATTTACGGCGTAAATCGTAACCTAGTTGGAATATGCCTGCGATAGATGGGCGCCTCATGTTAAGGTGTCGTGGTGGCCTGTTTGTGTTCTACTATGTCCTTCATCCTTCATTTTTCACACTTTTTCATATGCATATCTGTGGTGCATCAATGTCAAAATTTCAAAATTTCAAAATTAGAAATGCTGCTAGTACATAGTACTAGTACTAGTAGGTTCTCAGACTTTTTTCTTTCTGGATCTAGATCTCCTCATTGCACTTTGCTCTATTTAATTCAAAAATCAATCGAAATCATCGAGAAATTCTTATGCTTCTGACGTTGGACTTGAAATACACTCGTAGCTGCGTAGCTCGCGTGGCGCGTGAAAGTAAGCGAATGTAGCTCTCGGTTCATTTCGCCTTGCTTGGAATCGACTGGAAATTCCTTTTCTTTTGTTTCACGCGTAAGTGAGGTCATCGTTGAAGTAAACATGTAAGGTGGGATAGTAGTAATTGTCGTCGATTTGGAGCTCCTCAAATTCGATGTCGTCGTCAGGGATGCCGTTTTGTTCCAGCGTGAAGGCCATGTTGAGCTTCACGAACGTTTCCGTTTCGTCGCTCAACTTCTTCCAGGTATATGACTTGGCGTGCTTGTTGTACTCCATGTAGCGGTCTTGGATTTCCCGCATGGTTTCTTCGGCACAAACCGTGAGCAGCGCAGACTCTTGTGTAAGCGCATTCACCACGTGAATCTGATTGAAATCGCGAACCAGCAACAAAAAACATTCTTGAGCAAGAAGAAAATCATTCGAACGACAAAATTAGCCTTAACCTTGACGTCTATTACGAGAAAGGTTGAAGACAACAGAAAGAGAGGCACACGTCTATGATTCGTAGGTGACATAGGTTCTAAATCGTGTGCAGCAGAACGAGCGTCCTTTTCTCCATTACCATTCGAGTTTTGGAGGTGAGGTTCCCGAGCAAGTAGTCTTTGTTGGACCACCACGGCGTTCCGAAATCAGTGTCCCAATCGGCGCTCGGCTCCGTAGGCGGCACATGTAAAAAACGCCCCTGCGGGATGTGCGGCAGTCGCAGCCCACGGTCTGTGTCCATGTGCCTGCAAAATGATTGTCAGTCGAGATCAGGGAAAAATGTCACATGCTACAACCAAAAATAGTGAAAGCCTAAGAATGAGCTGACTCATCAGACCCATCAGCGCAAGCGGTGTGTGAACGGTAAATTTATGGAATCAGGGAAAATGTGATCGTAGGAGAAAATGTAGCCAAAACTAGCGTGAAAGTGTATGACTTACGTCTTCACTCCTCCAGTTGTCTCGTCGAACCAGTGCGACAAGTCCTCGCCCGCCATCTAATTATTCAAGAAAAGTTTAAGTACAGGAAATGATGAGGCATCATGCTAAAAATGGAAACTTTTATTCACTTCAAATTGTTTAATCCAAGTCTGTTGTACAAGAATATACTT
>Ga0307971_1001475_pt1 | contig 11899 bp, 3 predicted proteins | sample OrgLakmetagen714_FD_201820 | JGI IMG/M metagenome (GOLD analysis project Ga0307971, IMG submission 201820) | Saline water microbial communities from Organic Lake, Antarctica - #714 | ecosystem: Environmental > Aquatic > Non-marine Saline and Alkaline > Saline | place: Antarctica: Organic Lake... | reverse complement strand
CTTCACCTTACATCTCGTTGCCACCAGTAAAAACGCCTCGGCAGGTGGCGTGCATTCGATGGCCGACGTTCCTCTCGCAACAGCTACCATAGCTCTGGCAGATGTATTTAAGGATGAGGCTGATACCTGGTTGTCACTCGTATTGCCGGCAACTCTCATTGCACAGCATCAAGACGGTGCCGAATCGAGTCATTTAGCAGCGTCGCCTTTCTCATGCGCATCGCTGCTGGTGCGAGCTTCTCCTGCAAGTGTCCCAGTGCCCACCGAAGATATCCTTAAGAGCACTTTACAAGCCCACAAAAGTGAAGCGCTGTCAAATGGAAGAGACTTGAAGGAAGTGTTGCTTCCATGGGAAGGTGAGCTTTGTTTGTTCGGTGGTGCTGAGAGTGATGGAGCTGATGACACCGCTGCATCAGCAGCTGCCTCTGTGGGGAGACAACTTGTGAATGGCTCTGAAGAACACATAGTGCAAGGCTACGACCCTTTGACTAAACCCTGGATAACTGAAGCGACTAACGAATTTCATGGGGTAGCTGGCGGCGAGGCGACTAGCCTTGCGGATCAAGCAAATTGCAGCAACCAGCCCGCCCACACGTCGGATATGCTTGTGAAAAAGAGAACAAATGAGCGACTTAATCCCCTTCGCACCCCAGCCAAAGTTTCTTCTTCAATATCTTCTTCAACACCGGCACCATGGCGAGATCAAGCACCTGTCAGCGGTCTCACTCGTGGCAGCAGCAGTGGACCGGGTCTTCTATTTGTGACACTTCAACCTCCTGTGCTTCCGCAATTACCAGAGCACATCTTGGTCCTGGAAGAATCATGTTTGCAGCCTCTTTCAAAAGGCAAACGCTCTCGTGACAGATCTCTTGACCGACGATGGACTGAAGTTGGGCGCTGCTTGTGTTTGTCTCCGGAGACCAACCTGAGTCCTGCACCAGGCTTGCATTCTGACGGAGAAGCTTTCGTAGCTGGTGTGGATTGGTCACTCAAGCGCCCCGTTGTACCATTCCTTCGTCTCCGTGCTATGATTTCTGGTGACAAAGACCAGACACTTGGAAGCGGTGCCATTGATGATGGCACTGACAAGAGAACTGAAGGTATGAGCTCACCAGTGGAAGTTGTTGGACCACTGATATGGCCAGGTCATCCGATGCACCTCAGCGTGCAACTTCTTGGCTGCAATGTGGCGATAAGGCTTTGCTTCCTTTCGTTAGCAGCTTTGCCCTCTATCTGGCAACGGAAGTGCAACGACTTACTTGACGCCAAGACACACGTACGCAGTAACAGCGAGGACGAGAATGATAAAATGAACTGGGCAGTGCCACCTCTGCCTTCACGCATTGAGCGTCCTCTTCACCAATCCACGGCCATATGTCTGCGTGTCGCCCACTTTTCAGTTCTCCGACCTCCCACCATTCCACCCCACCATCGTCTCCGGCTTGCTGCTAGCTTTGACACCTCGTTCACCACCGATGCTACTCAAGATGCCAGTAAAGAAAACAGCGAATGCTGCTCGCTGACACTTGAACCGTCTTCAAACACCAGTGCACTTTGGGTGAGCGGCCAATTCCTTAATGCAGCACCAGTGCTCCAGGTGCCCCGAGACGGTATTGATGGCACACCTACACTCCACTTAAATCTTTGGCTTGAACCCATTAGTGGCTCGGGAGCCCACGAAGAAGGAACACCGAGACACCACGCTACATTTGCGCTGCCAGCTGAGGAAGAGCAATACCCTCCTCGTAAGGTCGTCACGCTCGTGGGGTCTGTAAAGTTGCCGTTGCCGGAGGAGTTGCTCTCAGGAGGTCGACCCTTTGACTCTTGGCTGCCCCTTTCATCAGCAAGCATAGCTCCTCGTAAAGTCGCGGAGTGCCGTATTGCGCTTCATGCATGGTCCTCTCGCACAACGAATCCACCAGTTAGACCAACATTGAAAGAGGTTGCAAGTGCTGCACCTAGTGGGTACTTGCGGGTGGTTGTGGCAGGAGGGCGTGGCCTCCGTCCTGTGGGGCATCTCAGCCATTCTGATTCGTTTGTTTCTCTAACCTTATTACCCCATGGTCAAGCCCAGCCTTCAAGCGAGGAAGCTTCAGCGATGCCAAAACAGCAGAAGATGGCTGTGCATACTCCTGTTGCAACGAATGGTGGCGACAGCCCTTCGTTGCGAAGTGTTCTTTATTTACCTTTGCCGTCTGAATCTCAGCAATCATTAAAGAACTTTTCGGATGCACATCATGTCGTAAAAGCACGTGTATTAAGCGCGTGCATCGCAAGTAGTGACTCAATGGCAGAAGATTCATCCGGAGGTAGTGCAACCATGGGAGAAGTTAACATTCAAGTCCCGTGGTTCGTGCTGCCACCTTCCCTTCAGCCCCCGTCATTGAGGAATAGCAACATCAGTCACAGCTTTGGAGCACGGTGCTTTCGAGGTTGGCATGCTTTAAGTAAGCCTCACCGACCTCAGGATCGCGGCTGTGGAGAGCTTGAGCTTGAAATTGACTTTGTTGCTGTCCTTGATTGCACTGAGAAACAGTGCATGGGCGTAAACGCAACGCCTTGTGCGGCACCCTCAGCCTTCCTGCTAGACGCTAGTCCTCATCCGAATCTTCTGGGAATTGCTCTGAACGGAGGTGTCAGCACCGCATCAGCTTCTCCTGCACCCACGAAATTGCTTTCTTGCCATAGCAGTGCAGAGCTGTCGAATTCTGTAGTGCCACGCGCACCCGCCTCACCCTTGAAGACATTATCCGAGCAAGGTACAACGCTGCTGGCTTCAGGGGAAGTTGACCAGCTTGAGAAGCCAAGTCTTGCCCCGATTCTGCGCCTTCGAGATGCTGGCCCATGGGGCTTGAACGAATCATCAGACATACGCCAAGGTGTATGTTTACTAGAATGGCGACCAAACAGGGAGATATTCACCGGCAGTGCAGCCGTGAAAACGGACAAGAAAGGCCAACCCGGTGCTTCTCTTGCTACTGTCGGTGAAGTGGATTCACAACTAGTGCTGCGTATGGCCAGTAGCTCAGTCCTTGATTCAGCTATTTGGTTTGAGTCATTGAAGTCCTCAAGTAGCACCAATAATCTCGGCCGCCTAGGGTTAGATGCAGCTCGAGCGATGCCAGGCTCTCGTTTGAACGCCATTATCGAGACACGGCCACGCATGGAAGAAGGAGGAGATGATCTTCATGGTAGTTCCGACAGTACTACTTCGCTCTTCGAAGGTTCATCGTGCACAGTGGCTTGGTTGCCATTGTCCATGAAGGGCACCTTGAAACTCAAACTTCTCACGTTAAAAACCAATGCTGGATGCCTGGCCAACCATTCTCTTCTCGGAGCTAAAGGCACACGAAAGTTGAGGCTTCGCGCGCGCACAGCCATCGGAGGTGCTCTCGCTTTTTCACAACGCATGCACCCTTTGACACGAAACATATTTGAGGCAGCGCTAGACTTTAACGGTGACGAAATAGGCTTGGTCATTGATGCAGCAGCAGAATTCCGGACCTGTGAACTTAGACGCGAGAAAGCCACATCTATTCCACGAGAAGCACCAGATGAGGGTGCCAATCAAGGCGTATGCCCTCAGGCAGTCGTAGAAATAAGTGCGCTGGACCAAACTACAGGCGCTTTCGATAATTGGTCGGGTAGTGGCGATCTGGCACTTGCACCACTGCTAGCAGCTGCTGCGCGTGCTGCGTCTCGTGGGATGTCTTCCCCGAGTCGACCGGCAGTTCTCCAGGTACCGCTGCGGCCCCGGGGTAAAAGTACGAACGCCTCAACTGCTGCAACAATGAAGGGTCTCTCAGGGGATGAAGATGTGAGCGCATGGGTTACTGTGGCTGCTACGTTTGAACCCACCACTGATTGTCTCGAAGACTTTTGGCGCACTGCACATGCGCGACCTTCGATTCGTGAAGCCAACTCGGTGAGATCACGTGGAGTAACAGATGGAGCACCAATTGAGGATGAGGCTAAAGGCATTTCTTCGGAAGATCACCGCACTGCTATTTTGTGTGAAGCTGACTGGTGCCTGCGCTCTGCTTTCTTTGGAGCTTTATCGCGCAACGCCACGAGCGATAACTCTAAAGAAGTTAAATCTGCTTCGACTGCCATTTCTGAAGCAGCACAGCGTCAGGAACCTCATGTGCTTGTACCTGCACTCGAGGCGCAACTCTCAGAGCTCTTTCCACCTCTTCCACCGCGAGTTGATTTGGCAAATCCAAGTGCTCCGAACCAAGCACTTTCGAAATGGCGGCAACATATTACAGCTCTCTTTGGTTTGACTACAGCTACGCCGCCACCTTCCCTATCTGTGCAGCGAGTAGCTTGGAACACTGCTGCAGCTATGACCGGAATGCTACCTTCAATGCTAAGCACTCTACGATCCATGGCAAATCGATCATCACAGGCGGATACCTCTGATGATAGTTGTGTTATTCTTTTCAGCGATTACGATGCGATTCTTAGCGCTGCGTTTGTACCTCTTGCATCGACATCTCTTCTTGATGGCCCAGATGTCTCTTCTGAAGGGATTGATGCTTCTTCTTCTCCATCTAGAGTGATTCGTTTCTCGCCCTCTACACTCGCTCGTTTCGCTGCTCGTCGCCGTGCAGACCTTGCAAGAAATTTGTGGTTTCCTCCTAGCGAGAATTCTACAATAGGTCATACGGCCAGAAAGAGTATCACAGGGACTGCGAAAGGTGATAATTCGACAGAAATGGGGTTTGATGCCACGAGCACTCAAAATTCAGAGCGTGCAGGATTGGTAGCGGAGTTGAGAGGGTTGCGACGGCGCTTGAAGAGTTTGGATTCGGTCAAATTTAGGTCTGCCAATCCTCAAGCTCAGGCTTCGATATCCTCTCCGACTTCAAGACTTGCACCGGAATTTGAACAGCTGGACGCGCTTGAAGAGACAGGGAATAGTGAAGAGAGACTAGTTTTGCGATCGCATGATGAAGTATCTGAAAGTCTGATTATTGCAGATCCACCGAACAACGCTTTAGCCTTGATCCCTCAGCCCGCTAGAGAACAAGCCCTCGTTGCGTTTGGCAATCCCACGCAGGCTTCATCAACAGACCGTTGGAGCGGTGAACAAGCAGACCTTGAAGCTGAAGTGACTCACTTGCAACAGCAGTGCGCTAAACTCGATAGCGACCGTCGCAAAGCAGCTTTGGTGGCCGATCTGGCTTTGACCCGCAGTAGTGACATTCAAGCACGCTTAGAGCACGCCAGCGACGCTACTGCAGCTGCAGCACGAGAACGTGAAGCAATTGAGAGTGAGCTGCACCGAGCCCAGACACAGCTGAGCATCACCTCCACCGCGAAGGCACGAAAGAAAGCGCGTGAAGAAGCCGTAGTTTTGTTTCTTCGACCGGAAATTGAAGCCATGTCCGCTGAAAGCAAAGCGAGAAAAGCTGCGTCCTTAGCCAGGGAGGCCAGGGCCACTTTACTGCAAAGCTCAACAAGGCGCTGGCTCGCGAAGCGGCGCGAAGAGAAAGAAACGCAAGCTGCACATGTGCTGGGGTCAGCCCTGCGGCGGCTGATGCGACGGGCCAAACTTCACCTGGCGACCAAGCAAAGACACACTGCCGCAATTCATGTGCAGAGATTGTGCCGCGGAAGGCGAGTGCGCCGACAGTTGCCGTTGCTTTTACATCTGCTTCCCAAGTTGCAAGCGCGTTTCCGTGCCAGGCGCCTCCGCGAAGGTCGGAGCTCGGATGTTTGGAGTGCTAGCAGCACTAGCAACAACAGAAGTAGCGCAGGTTTAAGCCCACTCGCTCTCAAACGCAAGGAGAAAACGGACCAGGCGGCCGCCGCGAGAGATCGAGCTGAAAGACTGGTAAGGAAAATGAGAGACATTTTCAATCAAAAAAGAGGGAGTATCAACAGAACACCATTCATGTTTGCTTTTCTATATTCTGCATGACATCTTGAAATGTACTGATACGCACAGGTTGTGGTAGAAGCGCGAGCAGCAAGGGAGGCTCGCATGCAACAGCAGCAGGAGTCAATGATGGCGCGAGGCGAAACCAGTTTGATGAGATTGGCCGATGCCGAGACGCGCATGTGGGCGCAGATGGAGATGGAAGCGAAAGCATTGGACTCACTCGCGAAAAGAGCTGCTCTGCAACGAGATCGCTTAACGAAGGAACACAATGCTGCTTCCGAAAAGGTGCACGTGTAATCATTTTCAATCAATGCAATGGTGTATGCATATCTCACCAATTCACAATTTTCTCTTTGCTTGTATATCATCTTAAAAAACAGGTTTTAGCCGCCCAAACATCCCTTGCAACCCTCGAGAACGAATCCACCTCAGCCCACCAAAAGCTGCAGGAATCAATGGAAGCTCGAGCTGCAGAAGAAGCATCTGCTCAAGCGGCTGTAGCTGCTGCTTTGAAAGCGCATGAGGACGCTGCACAAGCGTCGACGGAAGCTGCCGCTGCACGTGAAGCAAAGATGCTGGCCGAGAAAGAAGCTGAGGAAGCAGCAAGTGCGGCCAAAGCAGCGAGAGAAGAGGCTCAGCTTGCCTTAGAAGAGTCTGCGAGGCGGCGGAAAGCCATTATTCAGGCGGAAGAGGCTGCGCGTGTAGCAGAAGCGTCCCGGGCAGAAGCAGCAGCATCGAGTCGAGCTCAGAATGAGATGTTGTTGGCAAGGCAAGAAGCACTACTGGAGCAACAACAAAAGCAATTGTCTTTGAACAACGAGCAACAAGAGCTATCATTGCGGCGTGCTTTTGCCGATCAAACCTCACATGCACAAGCTCAGCAATATCAAACCCAGCAGTATCACTTGCAGGTTCCTAGCAGCAACGATTATCATCAAACCAATATGCATCCTCATGCAATGGAATCTCATCAAGACCAAACCAATAATGCTGTGATATCTTCATATATGCCATCGATGTCGGCCACTGCCACGAACCATCCTACGTCCCCAGCAGCACTACGTCTAGCACATGTACAAAATGAGACGAGAAACACTTCCCCTAGTAGCCATTCTCCTGCGTCAAGTTTTGTGTCAAATTTAAATGCTGTAGCTAGAAGTGCACCATCATCTCCAACACGAGCAGCAGCAGAACCGATTAATGACTTCGCATCCGTAGGATCTAACAGCCCTCCTCTGACCGAGGACTTCAACAAGAAGGAGCAAAAGGAGAAAGTTGTCACAACGGCACTACTGCTTGATTCATTTCATAATACCACCCAAGGCAATGCTGCTTTTTCTTCTGGAGTCAATTCTGAGCAGCAATCAAGGCCCTCATTAATGAAGCAGCAGAACCAGTACGGTAAAATGTTAACCAACAATAATGATCAAGCACTGCAGAATCAGTTGCGAGTCCATGAGTCAAACTCGAGCCTTCCTTCAATCCTTTCAGAGGGAAGCGCTGTGAAAGGCGAGGCACCTTCTAGGCATTCTGCAATTGACCCCAAGACGGAGGCGGCTGCGCTTACGTGCGCCCGCACTGGAGTCGCTCTGGAGTGTGGGTGGCTCTTTAAGGCAAACCATCATACTGGTATGCTGTCGAGTGCATTGGCAGGGAAGTGGAAGAAGCACTGGTTTGTGCTGACACAAAATGCCTTGAGCTACTACGAAGACGAACTTCCTACTTCAAACAGTGCAATGCGGCCGATGCCCCAGGTGGTCATTCCCTTGACACCAGGTGCTATGCACGTGGTGGTGACCTCAAAGCAAGAGTTCGAACTGGTATCGGATTCATTTGATTCGAAGCACGTCATTTCCATCAAGTACCATCATCACCATGCAGTGGCTCATACTAGCGATGAATTAAACATGGATGAAACAAGTACACTTGAAGGCGACGTTTTGGCAAATCACGGAAAACATCGCAAACTTGAGAAGTTTTGTTTGCGTGCACTCAATGCTGCTGACTGTGAGGCCTGGAACAACGCCTTGTCTAGCGTGCTTTCCTGGGATACCATTTCAGATTTTGATACCATCAATAAGAGCATAGCAACAGCTCCTGACTTAACAGCTGCAGTAGAGGACGTGGTGCAAGAAGAAGCTTCGGAAAATGCCTTCAGCCTGGCGAGTGCGACTAGTACAAAAGAATGTGTTTCAAAATATGAAGAAGAAGAAGAAGAAGAAGACGGAAAAGACGAAGATGGAAATGAACGCGAAGAACAGAACACGGCACAGCATGCATTAGACGATAAAGTGCTTATTACAGAAGATTTGGTTCCCGATGGAGCAAGAGTCGACAGAATGGCGACTGCGGAAGAGCTGAACGCTGCACCTAAGGAACTGGTTGAAGGGATAACAGCACCTGGAAATGAATCTGCTGAAGCAGTGACAGTAGACAAAGAACCCGCATTGATTGACGAGCTACTAACCACTGAGATACCGGAGTTTGCCGAACAGTCAAGAAGCTTGAGCTCAGCTGACGACGTGGATGCACAAGAAAGAGGAGAAGGAGGTGAGGAATTGATATAGATGAATCCCTTTAAAAAATGTGGAAGCGACACCAATCTCACGTGTAAAACACCACTCATGTGAGCTTAAAGGTCAAAGGAAGTCGAAATCCACTTAAGGGTGAGGTCCGAGGTTAGATTGGTTTAAAAGAAGTCACCATAGTTACTGAAGTCGGCAGGGTTCTGCTATTTCTATTCAAAAGAACCAAGAAGCTAGAAGCTTCAAGGTTGAGCATTATCCTAGCTCAAATTATGTGCAGGGCTGAGATTCCCGTTTCCGCGGAATTCCCGCGCAATGGCTAAAAATTTCACTTCGCGTGGTATTTCCGCGGTATATCCGCGGTATTTTTACCAATCAGACGTGATTTCCGCGACGGGAATTTAGCCGTGCCTTTATGGCCACGGCACGGGGAACCCGCGGAAAACCCGCGGAAAAACCGTAATACCGCGGAAATACCACGTGAAGTGAAATTTTTAGCCATTAGCCATCGCGCGGGAATTCCGCGGAAACGGGAATCGCAGCCCTGCAGGGAAATCACGTCTACCTGGTAGAATTTCCCTTTCCGCGGGAATTCCGCGGAAATCCCCGCGAGAAACCGGACCTAGATTATAGATTATGTGTTTGTCGAATTGTCGCTCCAATGATCTGTATGATTTATGATCTACCACTCCAACAACGCCGCGCCTTGATTCTCAATGGGAATTAAATACCCCTGCTTGTTCTGCCATACGGGAGTTCTCCGTTCCTCTTACTTCTTTACCGTTTCCGCTTGTGAAGTGAGAGTATATGTGCGTATTAACCAAAAATTTTGTGGTATATACTATATAAATCGACTTAGCGAACAAGCTGCTGATGCCACATATGTGACACAGACACACCAAGGGGGACAAAACAGGTGACTGCGCCATTTGAGAAAGAACAGCCATTAATGAGGCGGCTCGAGCAGGATCGATATGCGCTCAGCTGTACACCTGTTGTGACTGGAGGTGGTGGAAGGTTTGGGGGGTGGAATGGCGTCTATGATGTCTCGAGCTTCCCTCGCGCACCGAAGCTCTCGCCCCACGGGAATCCCCACCCACGACGCCACCATCGCCAAGAGCGTTGCCTCGTGGCCGCTCAAGAGCGCAAGCACGCAGTCTGGCCCGCCGCGGTTGGATGCTCGGCGTGCGGACTTATTGTGCGCACCTGCCTGACTTTCAACCGGACTCTCCACCGAGCCCTCGACGGCTGCGCTACTGCCTCTGGAGCCGTCATTCTCGGAAGCAACACGCACTCTACGGGCAGCAAAGAGGATGGTGCGCCGAAAGGTGACATTCGACTCAACCAAACCGTGCAAGGCGTCCCGCAGCAGCTCCCGGGCCTGGCTAGTCGGCACGTCCCGTTGCAGGAGGGTCGCATCCACGTGCCCGTCGGGACCGCTGCACACCGCTCCGCAGGTGACGAGCCACGGCAAGATGGCGCTCTCACCAGCGTCCGCCGCCGCCCGAAGGGGCGTCCAGCCGTCGGTGGAGGTCTCTATAAGATCCTCTGGGTTGCGGCCTACGCTCAGGAGCCACCGCGCTACATTCAAGTGACCGTTGTAACAGGCCATCCAGAAGGGCGTGGCACCGTACTTGTCCTTGCACACCAGGTCTCCTTTAGCGCCCACGTCATACAACCACTTCGCCACGTCCAAGTAGCCTTGCATGCACGATATGTGCAGCGGTGAGCGCCGCTCATTATTCTGCAAGCTCACATCACCGGCAGCGCCGACGGAGTACAGCCACTTCGCGATGGGCAAATAGCCCCGCTTACACGCAGCCCATAAGGGAGTGCGGTCCTCATTATTCTTCAGCCGGGCAGTGGCAGCAGCGCCGTGTTCGTAGAGCCACTGGCAAACTCCGAGCTCTCCAGCGAATGCCGCTTCATACATAGCCTAAAAAACAGAGCAAGGCAGGGAAATCAGGAAGTGCAGGATATTGAGGTGTGTGAAGTCATTGACACTCATCGCGATGGTAGCTGGCTGTAGAAACGTACCGAGGAGACGATCCAAAAGTAACGATGAGATGCTATCTGCTCTGATAAATCGCCATTTGGGTTGAAACCGTGCGACATTAGCCACGCACGGGGTTCCATCCCACTCTGATTGACTGGTTCCTGCGACGACACAGCAATGGGCTCGTTCCTGCTTGACAATTGATGATTTGCCGCAGTCACTCTTCTCGATGGCGCAAAGTAGGCTGGTCGAGCATAATTGATTGTGCTACCAGGTGGATCCATAGGGCCTCTCTCCCCAGGGCGAGGTGGCTTCGGAGGCGGCTGCGTCATGCTACTACAACGTGTTGGCGTGTTATGTTCAAACCCACAGGGACGCTTGTTTATGCCGAAACCCGCAGGGACAAGGGGAACGCTTGACTTTTCTGGACTCATTTTTTCCATCGATGTGTAACGGACGGAAGTTACTACAGGTAGTTTCGGGTAATAAGACCCTCGCGCTCTTAACTTATCCCTTACTTTTCTGCGTGGAACACTCGGGCTCTTATTTTCGAGGCGCGGTGAATCCCTAGCTGCACTTACGCTGGCAGACCGCTTAAGTACTAGAGACAAGGAGGCAAGGAGGCGACTTTGAGGACCCTCACGCACTTAGCAAGAAATATCGATTGTCCGAAAAGAACGCAACCAAATCTTGAGCCTCAGTCCCTTAACGTGGCAGCCTCTAAACACCCAAAACTCGCGCTACAAGTACCAGCAGAGACGTAAAGAATCTGGATTCTTACTTGCTTGCTGTCTTGCTGTACGTACTTAAAGGTTTTATCTAGTGGCCCACAAACACATGGCATCCTACAACATCAACTTTTCGGAAGCTACGACCTTGTTTAGGCAGAAGCATACTCGCAAATGGATTAAATCACTCAGGGATGGGCGAGATGGCGACTTTTCTACTGAATCGCCTGAAAGACTTCGTTACAATCCCCTCCTCTGCAGGCGGGAACTCTTCTCTAATGCAGCACTCTTAGGGCACAAAAAGGCGTGGCGCTTTGGAAGTCACGACGCGAAGGCAACCAAGAAGTACAAGACACGGCGTGGGCCAAATAAGAATGGCCAAAGACGTCACGTGTCCACGCAGAGAATAAAAACGTAGGCCCGATAACCCAGAAAGAGGTCTGACTAGCTCAAGATAGATACTGGTTCTCTAAGTATAATATAAGGACAATCGCGTAAGTAAACTGGAGAGAGAGAATTAAACTACTAACAAACATACAAGCCAAGTAAGCGCCAAATATCTTCAGCGAGCTTGCAAAAGCGTACGGGTGTCTTCTCGGTTGAGTACTACCTCGCAAGCCGCACTCTACTCTGGGCTGACCACGTCGCACGCATGCCTAAGAGTCGGCTACCCAAAAGGCTCATGCTTTCGTGGGTACACGAGCCGAGGATAGCGGGCGGTCAAGAGATGACTTATGGCAGATCTCTAGAACGGCATCTGAAG
>Ga0307971_1001470_pt1 | contig 11937 bp, 11 predicted proteins | sample OrgLakmetagen714_FD_201820 | JGI IMG/M metagenome (GOLD analysis project Ga0307971, IMG submission 201820) | Saline water microbial communities from Organic Lake, Antarctica - #714 | ecosystem: Environmental > Aquatic > Non-marine Saline and Alkaline > Saline | place: Antarctica: Organic Lake... | reverse complement strand
TGCGTGTGCTGCTCGACTCGCCTCGCCTCGTTCTTGGCGTGGGTCTCCATCATCGAAGCGTGTTCGGCTTGCAGCGACGCTAGTTTCGCTTGTTCGGCCTGTAAGTTGGCTTCTGCCTCATCGGCCGCGGACTTGAGCCGTTGGTCCCATTCTGCTTCTTTCAAATGCAACTGTAAAGCTTTCTCGTGCTCTAAGCTCACGATGTTCCGCTGCAAATCTTCAGCTTTTGCGGCGCGCTCTTCGAGGTCTTCCAAGGACACTTGTACGACGTCATTTTCAAACACTTCGGAGGTCAAGCTGGCTTGGATAGCCGCAAGGCTGCTCACGCACAAGGGCTGCCAGGAAGGCTCAGGGTTTCCGTGATGACCGTGGGCGCCGGTGCCTGCAGTAGGAGACAGTCCAGCCGCAGTAACGGTGGCGCTGTCGTTGTCGGACAGTTCGTCGGTGATTCTGGCGACGGCACTCGCTGCTTTGTGCTTTGAGTGCGCGCCACGCGCATTGGCCTGGAGCTGCTGTTGCAGCTGGGCTTCGTCTAATTCGTCTAGTTTGAATACGAGAAGAGAGCCGTCGGCACCGGCTGAAAAGAGCACGGCGTCATCGGGCGTGACCAAGAGATGCTCTACGGCGCAGCCATGGGCAGGTATCTCCAGATGGGGCGGCAAGTCCGACCCAGCAAAACCATGGTCACTACTGTGAAGACCACCGCCGCCGCCGTAAGCGTCGCTGCTGCTGTTCAGAGATTCTAGTGCGGCCGCTTCATCAACCTCGTGGGACTCACTGGCTACGGACCCGCCGTCGTCTCCCTGTAAAGCGCTGCTTCCTTGCCGGCGGCTGCCTCCTCCGCCTCCAGCAACGCCAGCCGCCGCCGCCAAGGATGGCTTTGCCAACTTCAAGGGCCACGCGTACACGTGAATCATGCCATTAGAGGCGCCTGCGAGCAGGAACGGTTTTCCCGGGCATTTCGCTACACACGTAATCAAGCTCCGCCCTTGCACCGCGGCTGCGTGCTGCGCGCTCTGGGTGCCCCCTACAGCGTCTTCCGCGCGCACCACGGGCCGTGACTGCCGTACCACTACGTCTTCGCTCCTGGCCGCACCACCGCCGCCTTTGTGGTCAAGGTCGTCACCACTCCCGCCGCCGCTGGCGGCGTCATTGTTTGTCTTGCGCGCTTTGGCGGCGCCTTCTTCAAGCATCGGCCACTGGGCTTCCCGCAAGGCTCCGTCACAGCCCACCACCAAGCAGGTGACACGGTTCGCGAGCTTGGCCGCTGCTGCGCGCTCCGCTACGGTGGCACCCACGGGGGCGGCTGCAGCCAGAACTTCGCTCGCGTCGGCCGTCGAGCTGTACTCGACTCCACGGCGGCCCCCCGTCGCTGTCTTGGCTCCAAACGCCGCCGTGGGTGACGTCACGACCAGAGCACCTTGCGCGCAGGGCACGGGTGCGCTCAAGTGAGAGGCGGCGTCGAGCTTAGCACCGGAAGCCAGCTCCCAGCCACACACGCTGCCATCGGCACCGGTGCACAAGAGCAACAAATCGTTGAGGGTCCAGCTCAGAGCTCGCACACCTCCGACGCCGCCACAATTGCCGTACGATTGGAGCTCCTGTAATGTTAAGCTGTCGTGCACAACGACGCCATGGCTGCCCGACGCAACCGCGAGGCGGTGGCCCGCGTGGCAGTAAGCCAAGGCTGCGCACTTGGTGATGGACAAACTTCTCAGAGGTTTCAGTTCGTCGTAGAGCAACGAAAAGAGCCGCACGCGCGCGCCGAAGCCCACCACCAGCTGCTGCCCTGCGGGGTGCAAACTCAAGCAATGCGGGGTGCCGTCCCCACTGTCGCTGCAGTCGAAGACTATGTCGCCCCCGCCCCGCCACTTGGTGTAGTCCCACACCCGCACGGTTTCGTCTACGGAGCCGGTGGCCACCAGAGGTTTCAACAAGCAACCGCCCAGGCAAGTGATGCGTGCCTTGTGGGCGCCTCCTAGGCGAGTAAACGCGCTGAAACCGTCGCTGCTATGCCCGCCACCACCAACACCACCACCACCACCGCTACCGTTGTCGTCGTTGTCGTCGTCGTCGTCATTGCCATCCCCCATCGTTTCTAAACTCCCGAGGGGGAAACGCACGAGCTCTCGCTGCGCGGTGGTCGCCACCAACACTTCGTCGGAAGAATGCACTGCGAGTGAGGTAAACGCGGCCGCGGATCCACTCCACGCATTGGCCGACGCCAAGTGCTGCTGAACGTTCCCACCGCCACCCCCATTTTCCGATTGGCTCTCAGAGCTTTGGCGGCGCAGGAGGAGAGCGGCGCTGCTGAGGCTGACTTCGGGCAAGGTTTTCACGCAGGTGAACAAGTCTGCTCCACCACCGCCATTGCCTTGGTTTGAACTCGTAGGATCGGTACGGTCCCACACTTGGAAGAAACCTTCGCTTCCTGCGAGCACAAATCCTTTGCCATAGGGGGCCAAAGAGTGCACGCTCAAAGTGGGCAGCGGCACGGCAAATGACTTCACCAGCTCTAGGACCGGGGGCATGTCATCGGTGAAGTCAAATACAAAGAGTTGGAACTCGCGCGGCTTGTTGTGGTTCATGCCGCTGCTGTGGCTTGAGCTGCTGTGCAGGCTGCGGTGACTCGTGGAGGCTCGGCTCATGCTCTTGCCATGGGCCCCCAGCATGCCACTGCCTCCGCCGCCACCACCGCCGTGGTGAGCAGCAGCGGAGCTGCTGCCTGGGGTCAGCGGCGCCGCAAGCGCCATAGGGTTGCCACCAGCACCAGCACCACTGCTGGAACCACCACCGTTGTTAGGGGGGGCACCGTCAGTGACCACCACTAGGCGCTTGTCTGGGGCTTCGTGGCCGGTGGGTTTGCCATTCATCCACGCGTGGGCCACGAAGTTTTCCGAGGCCTTGTTGGGCGGCAGCAAGCTTCGGCTCTCCACGCCCACGCCAGACGCTTGCACGCTCCACTGCTTGAGGGAGCACACGCCCGACGAGACCAGGCAGTTTTTGTCGGTAGAGCAAAAACTCAGCGTGGAGCATTCCACCTGTAAAGAACACATTTTTGAGAAATCGGAATATAGCACGGGAGGAAAGGTTGTCAGAAAAGGAGGAAAAAAAGACGGGAGGGAAAGCTAGGGAGGTCATAATGCCAATATGCACATGCAGCAATAAGATATATAGCATCAGGCCAAAGAGTACAAGTTTGATACATTGCTGTAGTCCCTATCTATTTCTACCTTATCTTACCCCCTCCATGGCCTGCTACTCGTAGGAAGCAGAACTTCTTTATAAAATCCCACCACTCTCTCTCTCTCTTACCTTATCGCGGCCTACGCCTTCTACACGCGTCGACGCCACGACTTTGTCCTTGGCCCACTCCCACACCACTAAGGAAAACGCTGGGTTCACTGGCTCACTGGAAGAAGCTGCACCACTACCAGCACCCACGTTAGGCCCTAGCCCAGCCAAGGCCGCGGCAGCTGCAGCGGCCGCAGAGCGCGCGTTTTTGTCGTCGGTGCTCTCGCCGTCGGCCGCTGCCGCAAGCAACTTCGAGTCGGCCGACCACGCTAGGCTAGTGAACCGCGGAGGTGCGGGAAAACTCGCAGTGGGCACCGAAAGCGTAATTTTGGGCCACGCCAGGGACGCCGTCACGTTGCGGTGAATGGACACGAAATACTGGGCCTCGCTGCTCCCACTGTCGCTGGCGTCACTTCCGCTTCCTCCTTTAGGCAACGGCCCATGCGACACGATAGACGGGTCGCTCACCTTGAAAACGCAAGAGACGAAGGGAGCATCCAAACAGTGAAAATCATACACAAGATGAGAAGTAGAAAGACCCAGGCGTAGCAACGGAATCCAGTAGCGTTTTAGGACCCTACAAAGGAGTTGCAGCGGTATTTCGTAACACCTTCAAATATATTGACGCACTCACCACGACCACACGCTCGCAGACGGCTACGTGCTTCCGGTTTGGGCTCACTGAAATGTTGACCACAGAGCGCGTAGAGCCTGGCTTGGCGGTCTTGCTGTTGGCGCCTTCCATGAAACACATCCGCTGGTCGTCCAATCGCAACAGCGCCAGGCTCTGGCCGGCCTCGTACAGCACGTGATCCCGCGCCACACCACTTTCATCCGGAATGGCTAACAATTCGGCATTAGAAGCGCCTACGCCATGCGCGTGCAATAGCCTCAGCTTAAGGTTTAAACCACTACTGTCGAGTGGGGTTGGCTCGTCCGAAACTGCCAAATCACCCTTCTTCTTTTTGCCCTTAACTAAGGGCGCACGAGCGGCACCGCCCCATTCCTTGGGTGCCATGACTATTTAGTAGCAATGTGACGTCTAATCGTTTAAGCTCTTCAGGTTATTACTCAGTATACGCAGGTGAACGGCGAACTGCCATAGTAACGCCGCTGCTAGCTAGATGTTTTACGATTTACGATGTTCACGAAATCAGTTAGTTGACGAAACTAAATTAGAGCGAACGCGTTGCCTTCTCAGCTCTTGAGCTCTGATGAGTTGTCATTCATGTCGTCATTGTCGTCATCTTACAAGAAGCTGCTCCGTCAGAGTATTCCTACGCCAGCATTCCTCATCTATCGCAGCAGAGAACTATTCACCAACAAGCTGAGAATAAACTTGTAGATTTGCTTCGCCGGTACCGTAGAACTTGACTCAGCGACTCTACTCGCATTAATCGAGCACAGTGTAGACTAGCAATTTTATAAAATGTCAGTACGGTTAATCTTTGCTTCGACGACGACGGGGGTGGCTGCAGGCGTGGCCTACTACACCTACCGCGTCGAAGAGCGGCGGCTAGAACGAGAGCGAACATCCGTGACTTCCCGGCGACAAATGATGGGCTCAGTGGACGACTCTCTCGCCGATGAGTTGCATCCTGGCGACCTGGTGGTGTTTGAGCGGGACTGCACTGCGCTGCATTTGCCTTACGCCGCCCACTGCATGGCTACGAAGCTTCTGCTGCGAGACTCGTTCGACCACGTAGGCGTTGTGTTCAACGACCGGTCCACGCGCCTGCCGACGGTGCTGGAGGCGGTGCCGTGGCAAGGAATGCGAGCGACCCCGTTTCAGAAACGCGTTGACAGTGGCCTGGACCACCGCATCACTGTAGTGCCCCTGGAATTGCCACCCTCCGCCAAGTCTGGCGACAGTGCGGACATGCGAATCAAACGCGTGCACCAACGCGTGAACAACTTTGCGAACAGTGCCATGTCGAGTACGCATGTGCCTACGAAAGTCCAGGTGAGTGCGGATGAACTATGAACGTAAAGTGGTCGTGTTTTGATGCGTGGTCTCGATGTAATGAAAGAGGTGTCTCATATTCATACCTTGAAGCTAATTTGAACTCTTAAGAAGCATCGAATTTTCAGCTCCTCTCTACTCTCAACTATTATTTCGAAGCTCACTTGTGTCTCGACCGATTTGCCCTCACGTAGCTCTGACACCTTACCGATGTGTTACCTTCTTTTTTCGACTTTGTTTACACCAGGACTCGGTTGGCCTGGCGCTGAATGCGCTGCTGCAAGCCAAAATATTAGAGCCTGCGCCGGAACTGCTGCTGTGCACCCCCGGTGAATTAGCTCGCGGGGAGTTGTCCGGGTTGAAAGAAGGCGCCAAACTTGGCGACCCGCTGAGTGTGCGCGCTCTGCGATGAGACAATTCAAGACAGGAAGCAAGTGAATATGCTATTTCTCTATTGAAAATGGCCCTGTTAGGTCGATTGGTGATGTATCCAATCCCGTCAAGTGCTTTGTTGGTCTCGCTTAGTCCCATTCTCAATGCAGTTTTTAACTCAGCCAATGTGATTTGGAAGTAATTTCCAGAATTCTAGAAAAGCGGATATATATGGGTATAGAAATCAGATCATTGCTTCATATCGCTTCGCGCTGTTTATATTTCTATTCATATCGCTATAAGTATAAGGCAGGAAGAAATTAGCGCAATTAATGGAGCATAACTGACCTAATGAGGTGTTAATTTCTCTTAGGAAGTTGAACTCGAACTCGAACTAATAAAAACCCAAATGACACAGAAGTTGAGAAGCCTTATACTACTAGACTACCTGACACAAGAGCCCACAGCCCACAGCCTAAATTTCATAGCCAAACCCAAGAAGTTATCGAATTCCATCCATAGCCTACAAACGCATAATCACATAAAGACGCATAATTCGTACCTGGTATTCAAGGCGCTTGAAAATATTAGCCAAAACCGCAATACCCCAAGTGTGATCTCACGATGCTGCCGCTGCCTATATGCGCTATGTGGCTTTATCGCGTCGCGTTTGTAATGAATTCCAATGGTGCTTGCCATACACCCGCTTATAGTAATGATGGTAAGTCCGGTCGTGCTCCGCACATTGGCTATGCAATGGCAATATGCACTACATTAGCGCCCCAATTTGTACTCCTTCCAGCTCTTCGCGCCACGGCTGTTCATGTAAGACGCTAGAGCGTCTGGCAAAAGCGAACGGGCGAGGATGGCAGCCTTGGTTTTCAAATCGCACGCCAAAATTTCGTTTTGGCGCGTGGCAACCCCCTCGAGGATCAGGCGAGCGAGTTTCTCGGGCGCCATGCCCTGACAACCGCATGAACGGAAGAAATGGCCAATGAGGCAAACGATTAACATTCAATTAGGAGAGCAGCAGCGAGGAAAACAAAGGTTGAAACGAGGAAGAAATAGCGTATGGAATTACGAACTGACTGCCACCGTGAGTAGGAGCACCTATTCCAACTCCCACGGCGGCAGTACCGTTTCTATCACCATAAAAATTCACAATTATTTCCACACGCACACACACACATACATGCATACGAACACTCCCTTCCGCATGCTTAATTGTTCTATACCTTGGCCGTCGCAGCGTCCATTTGGGCATGAGCAACGCCGGTGCCGGTGACGGCGTTCAAGCTCAAGCTAGTGGCGACGTAGCCTGGGAGCACCTGTGATAAATGGAGTGAGAATGGAAAAGGAGGAGTAATAATGGAGTGTCACATGCGGAAGAGAGAGAAAAGCTTATTGAGAAAGCTTCTGCTGCTGCAGCTGAGGATGCAAAACAGTCAATTTTGTGCTTCAACTGACACCGGTCACTCCTCTTTGCCGTGGTCAAAAATATGGGTGGTGAGCGCCAAACTGGTCCCAGTGGCAGTGGTGGCAGTAGTGGCATTTGTGGTGGTGGTGGTGGTGGTGACAGTGGCAGTGGTGGCAGTGGTGTTAAGGTGAGGTCTGACAAGGTGAGGGAAGAACGACAGTGGCACACCCGTAAGAACAAATCATCTCTTTTCAAAGTCTCATCGTCGTCGTCGTACCATGGTCACGCCCACGCCGCGTTGGGCTACCTCGCCGCGCAGCGCCTCAAAGTAGCCGTGGAGCGCGTGCTTGGCGCCCCCGTACGAGGTGCGGAACGGCAGCGCGAGGCGGCCTTGCACCGAGCTCACCACCACCACCTGGCCGCTTTGCTCCTTGAGCATGGCGGGCAGGGTCCCCTTGGTGAGCGCCACGGGCGCGAAGTAGTCGATGGCCATGACGCGCTGGTCCACCTAATGAAGGCACCCCAAAGAATCGAGCAGGTTTGACAGCGAAGAAACGGAAATGTACAAGAAAACGAGGAGGAGAAGGAGGAGGGAGAGGAGTCACAAGAAGTCGTTTAGAGCAGAAGTCAGCAACTGCGGGAAAGCAGCACAACTCTCGTTCGTTCTTTTTTTCCTAATATATCTCTTAACATAATAACTCACCTCGAGCGACGTGTCTTCAGCGGGGCTGCGGCTGCTGATGCCGCCGTTGTTGACGAGCACGTCCACTTTCGACGCCCCCCAAAGCGCAGCGGCCTGGGCGCCTAATCCCAGCATCTCAGACGGCGGGCTCGCCAGGTCAAAGGGCAGTACCTAGTTTGATAACATATGAAGAGGATGATGCTGTCAAGTCTAGGCTACTCTTTTTACGAGAAAAAAAAATCAAAGCAGACAAGGGTGACAAGAAGAAGTCTACTCATAAAGGCTTTCAGAATTGCGAGGTAAAGAAATTGAATCCAGGATTAAAATGGCTCACCTTGGCTACTGTGTCTGTCTCAAGTGGAGCTCCGGCAGCATCACCCTTTCCCATGCCTTCGGATGCTGCCAGGGCGCACTCCGCTGCTACGCGCTTCAACTCTGGTTCGCGGCGCGCAGACAGCACGAGCTTGGCACCCCCGCGAGCAAATGCCAGAGCAAGGGCGTGGCCAATGCCGGAAGAAGCACCGGTCACCCATACCACTTTGCCTTTGAAGGCGGTTTGGGCTAATTTGGCCGCGCGCGCTTCGTGGTAGCGGTTGTAGGCCATGTACGCCAGGGCAGGGCCTAGCAGCGCTAGCGCGACGTGAAAAGATGGAGGGGTAATCGTTGACATTGCAGCGGTTACTTCAACAGGACCAGGAAGAGAAGCTGTGATGACCGATGGCGTGTTGAACGCAGGTGTAGGGTGCTTAGTCGGAGGGGCGCTAGGCTTCCAAGAACGCGGCGAAAAGCGAGACGAACGGGGAGTTGCGAGGGGAGTCGACGCGAAGCTAGACACTAGCCCCAGCAACGCGGCTAACGTAGCTGATCGCAACAAGGACCGAATGATTGCCTCGTCTTTGACAAGATTGGACAAGGAGGGAGGCAAAGAGAGCGGTAGCAAGTACTCTTTCTTCTACCAGAGTACTGTGCTAAGCTTACAGTAGTTGAACCAACAACTCGACAACTCGACCGCGTGCGTGATCTACTTATCTGTGTGATGTGTTCGTGTTCTGGACTGTGTTCTTTGAGTTTGGATTCTGATTTTGAACGAACTTCTCTTGTTCTCTTGGCGTTCGGAGCTTCGGAGCTTCAGGGCTTCAGAGCTTCAGAGCTTCAGGCTTCAGAGCTTCAGAGCTCATAAGTATGGAGCCTACTGAAGCTAGCTAGCCACAGTAGCTTACTATCTGTAGCTAGCGAGAGCTAGGCACGACACGCTACTATCAAGGATTCGCAGATACTTTTATTATCACTGAGTCCTGCTTGAAATACTTATGCAGACTTATGCTGTGCTCAGGCGTTAAACCTAGTGGTCCTTCCGCTGCCTTAGCCTTCATCGATAAGCAAGGTTGTTGTTTCATGCTTCGACGTTATTAATAGGTGTAGTTGTGGTCTAGTAGCCATTTTGATATTGCGCGTGCGAGTATCTCTAGAACATGCTTAAACATCGATTTAGTCGTTATCTCACGAGTAGGAGTCTTCTAGCAGTTTCATAGTCCAGATAAATCACGTCTGTTGCAATGGTGGCATTTGATGGTCTGGCTTTACTGCTGGCATTACTCGTTGTTGCTTTGATATTTGAGCCGGAATGGTGCCAAATCGTTACACAATCGACTATCAGCATCATTGTTGGCGTGACTGTGCACACTTTAGAGGTTGCGGTTTCAGCAGCTCGACAGGTTCGACAAGCAGGCAAAGGTGAATGCTTGGCTGCGGCTGCGCTTTGGGTGATATTATTACTTCTGGGTGGCCGAGAAGATTCCGCTCTTTGTCCATACAATTCTGCCTGGTATGGCTCAGCGGTGTTGTGGCTACCTGCCTATGTATCTTCAGACTCAATTTTCGAGTTGATGCCCTCTCGAATACGACGGGTCATTCCAGCAATACCTCGCTTTTCCTTGACCGTGTTTGACGTATTTCGCAGCTGGAGTAGTGCACGAATGAGAAGTCTCCTCGTGCGGAAATCTGTACCGGGGCAGCACCAACAATGGGAATGGATGTGGATAGACGCTTCTCAAGAGCACTCGTTAGAGGAACTCTTTGCTCATCTTGATGGGGATAATAGCGGCAAGCTCGAGCCACGTGAAGCTCGTCACTTGTCCCGTGTTTTTCCAGCACTCAAAGGCAACAGTCGTGCTCACCGGAACCCTTCGAAGGAAACTCAGAAGGCGCTGGAGAGAAATCATTTACCTCGCAGTGTTGAGTCATTTGCAGCCCTGGCAAAGGTATTCACCCAGGAAACAGGTACCGACGTAGTCACAGCTGGCCCTTCCTTTGGGCGCTACTATTGCGGGACAAGCTATCATCGTAGGCTTGGATGGTCTGCAGAGGCAACGTCTACAGCTGAAACGACCGGCCCTGTGTGCCGAGTCGAAGCGATTTCAGCCGTGGACCGCGTTGGCATGTTGGCGGTGCCTCTCGTAGCAACTCCAATCTGTGTGCTTGGGCCTTCAGCTCCGGCTGGTCATCACTTTGAATCTGGAGCCATGGCGCATGCGCAAGGGTGGACTGCCGGAGCTGCTGCTTCTGTGGGATGCTGCTTGTACACAGCTGCCATCGTGCTCGCCGCAGCTGGTTTCGGCTGGAAAAGTCGCAGCGGAGCACGGATTCGCCGGGCTGCCTTGCAGGGCATGGAGTCAGCCGCGCCAATACTGTCCTTTACACACGAAGATTCGTCTCGACTAGCGCATCGCAGGCTTCAGGTCCAACGAAAAAAGGCTGCTGCAATTCGGGCGGCGCTTTGTTCTGCTTTAATCAGCGGACTCATAGTCTGCTCCATCGAATCACGGGTATGTATGACTTGAATGAATTTCTTTCTTTCGATGACAAGTTGCTTACCTGTACGTAGCTTCATAACAAGGAAAATCTGTTTTTATGTCGACACCGCAGGGTCGGATGGCTTACGTTACCAATCTTTGCGGGCTTCACGCGCCGGTCTTGCGCCTTTTCATCGCTTTCGCCATGATAACTGCGGCTTGTCGCTCTGGTGTGGTGGAGGACTTTTGTGAGGCTGTGGCAAGCGCTTTACGTGTACCTGGAGGGATAGATGACAGTGGTGATGAAAGTCGCGCTCGTAGTGGCCATCCTTCAAGCGATTCGGAAGACGCCTCGGATAGCAATATTTCTAACCTTGATTTAAGTGCTGACAGTGGAGGATCTGCAACGTTCAGAAAAGCTCGCCTGTGCTGTCCGCTTTGTCGAAAAATGTCTTCCGAGATGGCCGCAATTGTGGTGTCGGGTGCTGACAATTTACTGTCGAAGTGCTGCGTGTGCCTCAGTGCCAGTAGTTGCATTTGTCTACCGTGTGGCCACATCTGTCTATGCCAAACATGCTTCAAAAAAGTAATCAAGTCTTCTGCAGTCGACGTCAACGAGACTCACAATCCACCGGACAGCTCTTCTTCGTCGTCGCCTTCTTCTTCGTCGTCGTCATCGAGTTCGTCTTCGTCAATTTCCTCCACGTCGTCGTCGTCGTCCGTGCAGTCATCCTCAGATTCTAGCCACACACTGCTCGCAGGAAGTCCAACGAGTGAAAGAAGTGTTGACGGTGCTAGTAACGGTGGAAACATTCGCGATGCAGAGGAAGGACCGCAGGGACGCCGTGGGTCTGAGTCGTCTTTGTCGTCAGCGAGTCTCGTTGAGAACGCGTGTGCCGAATTTCCTGACAATGCTTTCGATTCGGATGGTGAAGAGGAGTATATTGTTGATGACTCTAGCGCCGCAGATAATATCATTAACGACTGTGAAGCTTGCTCCTCAGACGACACTTCAGTGGCCTCTAACGACGGAGAAAGCAGTGAGGAGGCACTTGATGCTTTGGTCACTGAAGGACATAAGGAAAAACGGGCTATGCGTCTGTAAATTTCTGCTTTTGGCCAATCCATATCTATGATCTTACGATTTCTTAAATGATTTTCGTATTATGAATCAAGCCGTTCCGAACTACTAACTACTAGCAGTCAGCCATGAAGGTTTAATCATTACCAGGTTAACTACGGCGATAAGAAAAATGAGTCCGAGATTTGGACCCTGACTTTGGGCGGGATTTGGAGAGGGGCTTAGGCGTAGGGGATGTATAAGTATACATGATTTCCAAGGACCCCAGCGCACAGATCACTCAGGCACAGAACTTTCATTATCTGTAGCTACATGCTAGTATATGAATATGAATAA
>Ga0307971_1001458_pt1 | contig 11991 bp, 13 predicted proteins | sample OrgLakmetagen714_FD_201820 | JGI IMG/M metagenome (GOLD analysis project Ga0307971, IMG submission 201820) | Saline water microbial communities from Organic Lake, Antarctica - #714 | ecosystem: Environmental > Aquatic > Non-marine Saline and Alkaline > Saline | place: Antarctica: Organic Lake... | reverse complement strand
CTAGTATTGTAGATGATATAAAATCGTGCACAGACGATATTTTAGGAATCAGGGACGATTTAGGCGCTCTTAAACACCCAATTTACATTTTGACTAGAACTTGGGACGGCCAAGAAATAGGGGATGGAACAGCGGTTGATAATACCGCCCAAATTCTACCTACTCCCTACTTAGTCGACTATTCTCATTCAATTAAGATTAGAGAAGGTGGGGCCATAAGAGAAGGCGATATTGTTCTTAAAATGATCAGTAAACAATCCTACCCAAACGAGTCAGATATTGACTGCACTACGGCCACCGCCAAGATTGAAAAGTTTTATTATATTGATGGTAAAATGTATGAAGTCGTTAGTGTTACCTCTGAATACGTTTACTGGAATGTTCATCTAAGGCGCACGGCCAAGCAAAAAACATATCTATGACCAAAATTGTAAAATTAGAAAAATTTTCAAAAGAATTAAGTGAATACGCTAAAAAAGATATAGAGCTTTATAAAATGTCTGTTATTGATGCCCTTTATAAAAATTTATTAGTATTAATTAAGCAGTCTCCTGTCGACACAGGCCTGTATGCTCAGTCATGGGATCTCATCGTAGAAGAAAAGAGCGCAATCCTGGGAAACTATGCGCCTCATGCTCCTATTATCGAGTTTGGGGCTAGACCTTTTACGCCTCCATTGATGCCGCTCTTAAAATGGGCGAGAAGGGTCTTAAAAAAGCAAGATTTTGACGATCATGTATGGGCGCTTGCGAAATACACCCAAAATAAAATTTCTGAATTTGGTATGCAACCAAAACATATTTTGACAGATTCTATGGATAAAATAATATATGATATAAAAGTTAACCTTAAAAAGAACTTTAGATACGGGAAAAGATGACAATACCAAGCGATATGGCGGCAATTAGAGGCCTGCAGAAATATCTTGAGCAGGAAATGACGGATTTAGAGTCCGTTTATGATGAATTTCCTAATCATAATGAGAAAATGGTTCTTCCTTGTGCTTCAGTCATTACCGTTGGAACACCGACTTTAACCAATTTGATGCCATACACGTTTAAAAAAGAAGTCGATCCAGACAATGCGGATAATGACTTAGTTTATGATGTTATTGGTCAATACGATGCTAGAATACAGCTTGATTTGTGGACAGAGTACAAGATCCAAAGAGGTAGATTACTTGATATATTTGATAATGCTTTAAATAAGCAGCAAATTGAATCAGATTTACCTTCAGGGCTTTCACTTATTTTGTCAGACTACTATAGCGCAATTGCTCGATATGATAATGTGGGCTACACTTATATGGACAGTGAAGAAAATTCACAGAAAGATGAGTGGAGGGTGAAGGTTGATTTGCTTGTTAATTATCCAAAGATAAAGGTAAAATCAATTCCAAGGATAAGCGAAATTAAAATCATTAATCAGATTTCTGATGATAAAAATGTTGGGGATGATAACATTGAATTAGAAGAAGAAATTGATCTTTAGGGAGATAAAATAATGGGAATTTTTAGAACAAACAATCCTTTTCAGTATGATGAAGTTGACGGAATTGTCATTGATGAACAAGCTCCTGAGCCTAATGTTCAAGGCGTTGGAACTGGCGTTGCGATTCTGGCCGGTCAATTCCAGAGAGGTTCATCAGATCTTTCAAGAGTTTCAAGCATTAAAGATTTTCATGAAAGATATGGTAAATCTTCTTATCTTGGAAATATTCAATTAAAAAATAAAAAGTTTTCGACTCTTAAAATTATTAGAGTCGTAGCTAATGACGCTGTTTTGGCGAGTTTAACCGTTGATGATGGAGATTCTACTGATCTGGCCACTTTTTCGGCTAAACATAAAGGCGTTTACGGTAACAGTATTAAGATTACAATTGCCGCTGGGTCGGTTGAAGGAAGTAAATATACTATTGAGGATACCAGCGTAGGAAATGCTGAATTTTTCCCAAAAGAAATTTACGACAATGTTCTTATTACTGGCCTAGCGGCTGCCCTAGAAGATTCTAAACTGGTTAATGTTTCTGTTATCGCTACCTCAGCCGAGCCAGATCCTATATCAGAATCAGCTTTAACAAGTGGATCTGATGGGACTGTTGGTGACACAGACTATGAAACAGCAATGGAAAAAGCCGAGCCTGATTCTGCTGGTAACATTCTTTTCTTAGATGACTACAGCCAAACTAGAAACGGTTATCTAAAAACTCACGCAGCAATAACCCAGAATAAAATGGTAATTTGTGCTGAAGAAGAAGGAGATGCCGTTTCTGATAATGAGACTGACGTAGCTCTATTAAGAGATACTGACGGACGTATTATTTATGCATCAAATTGGGTTCAGACCAAAATTGATGGTAAGCCAAAGTTCACTTCTCCTGCTTCATGGTACGCTTCCATCTTGAGTCAAATTGGGGCGCATATTGATCCTGCATACGCTGGAAATTCTGAATTTTTATTTGGTGTAACAGGTCTTAAGAAAGATCTCACAAGAACGGATTACATTGCTCTTATGGATGCTGGCGTTTCTGCTTTTGAATTTGATAGCGATATTGGTTTTAAGATTAAATCAGGTATTGTTACCCAGATTGCAAACAGTTCAAAGCTTACTGTTGTTCGTAGACGTATGGCCGATTATCTAACAAATAGCTTAGGCCGTTTTTTGAAAGTTTATCAAAACGATGTGAACAGAGCTTCAAAAAGAACGGCTGTTAAAGGGGCCATGCTAAGATTCATCCAAGGCCAAGAGTCTGATGGGATCTTGCCAGGTGATAGCGAAGTTCAAAATGGACTCGCTAAAATCGTAGACATTGATTCAGAAAACACAAATGATTCAATTGCTGCTGGTAGATTTATTATTGTTTATAAGCAGAGAATCTTTAGCAGTATGAGATTTATTATTTTAAAAGCAGAAATTGGCGAGTCGGTCGTCGTTACCGAGGGAGAATAATTACTATGAGAATTTTTAATATAAAAAGTGCTGGTGATGCTTCAATTCGGGGGCATCAGACAAGGTTTGAAATGTACCGAGATGGCGCACCAGTTGTTTTTAACACAATCACAAACGTACAAATCAACCAAGACTCAAACTTTTCAAGGTCTTTCTATGTTGGATCTCCAGTCCCAGAAGGCGATCAATCAATTGAAGGTTGGTCTGGTCAATTTGACTTTGAAGTAAAAAATGCAATTGCTGAAGAATTTATTGACGCTCTTATTGCTAATAATCTTAATGGGATTGGTGTTACAGAAGACACATTTATAGATACTGAAATCTACCCAGACGGAACTAAAGCGACTTATGTTTATTTTGACTGCCAGTTTAGTCTTTCTAAGACTAAGCCAGGCCTTAATGAAAAAGTAACTAAGACAATCAATTTTCAATCCGCTGGAAGATTGAGAGTTTAATTAAGATAAAAAATAGAGGGTCAATATAGGCCCTCTATAGATACATAAAGTTAAAAAGGAGTATTTATGAGTGAAGAAAAACAGCAAGTCAACGTAACAAAGTTCACACTATCTACAGGTAAAGAAATCTTTCTAAGAGAGCCGAAAATTTCTGATACCGAACACGCCACAAAAATTGCTGGAATGGAAGCAGGGCCAGAAAATACGGCCTATCTTGGGACTCTTTTTCAAAAAGAAATGGTCAAGCTTTTGTTGGTTGCCGTTGATGGCAAGCAGTTAAGCTTAAAAGAAAAAATGTCTATGGACTCTCTATTTAACATGAAAGAATACGGTCAAGTATCGAGATGCATGAAAGTTGTTCTTGGAGATGATGACGGGGGAAAGTTCGAACTAACCCCAGAAATAGTGACTTTATAAGGCAACTTTGCTGGGTTCAAAGATACTGTTCTATCTCAAGGCATGAAATTTACAATATGACTCCTGCTGAATTTAAGATATACTGTGATAAGTTGAATGAAATTTTATCAGAAGAATCAGGTAAGAAATAATGTCAATAAGTGCCTTTGCAGTAGTTTCAGAATTTAGATTTGATGTTGCAGATGCCATTATTGGCACTGGAAAACTTCAAGACAAGGTAGATGGCCTCTCTAATTCCGTTCAGGGCGCTTTGGATTCAGTTCAGGCGCTTGGAATGGGGTTTATAGCTAATTTTAGCGGTTCCAGTGCTGGTATTTTAGGCTTTCTTGGAAATGCTATTTCCATGAGTGATAGGTTTACTCAATCTCAAATTTCTTTTGTTCAAATTATAGATTCCAATATGGCCCACCTTGATGGAACGATTGGAAATATGAATGAGCAAATGCTTACATCTCGAAAGATCATGAATGAAATAGCTGGTGATGCCAGAAAGTTTGGTTTACCAGCTAATCAATTATTGCAGATGACTAAAACTCTTAGTGCAATGCTTGTCCCAAAAGGTCTGGCCGGAGATAATTTTAGCGGTGCTAGAACAATGTCTAGGAACTTACTTAAATCTGCTCCTAACCTGGGGATTAATCCTGCTGATGTACAGGGGCAGCTATTGAGGTCTATTGAGGGTTCGGCCTCTATGGGTGACACATTATTTAGAAGATTGATTACAGAGGCTCCTGAATCCTTTAAAGAGAATAATGTTACTGATGCTAAAAGCTTTAATGTTTTAGATGCCAAGAAAAGATTCGATATTTTAAATGAATCCTTATCCAAGTTTGCAAATAACGCAAAGATTGTGGATATGATGGCGAATACTCTTGGCGGTGTAATGCAGTCAATCCGTGACTTATTTATGTCGTTTAATTCAATTTTAAAGCCTTTGGGCGACGTTATACTCCCTCCATTGATTAAAGTGCTACAAATGGCCATAAAGTACTTAGATAATCAAGGTCGTCAAATAGTGGAGTCTATGGCGAGGTTTATTAAGCCTCTTATCGAAAATCCAAGAGAAATGCTTTTAAATCTACAGAGCCTTGCAGGACTCTCCAAAGATATTGCTCAAGCTGGGGGCATTGTTACCCTTGCTGTTGGACTGGCCCACCTAGGGGAAATCCTACACTTTATGTCTGGAATCCCTATTTTAGCTGGGATCGTTAAGCCTCTACAGATGCTTTATGACATATTATTAAAATTGCCTGTTATTGGTGGAATATTAACCAGCTTAACAGCAATGTTTAACGTAGGAGTCGTGGTCAGTTTTGGTGGAGCGATAAAAGCCCTAGGGATTACTCTTGTTAAGATGGCGGGATTATTTGCCGTTTTATTAATTCCAATTATGGGATTTACTAGGGCCATGGCCAGGATCAAACTCGACTCACTTGATTGGATTGCTAATAATATGTCAGGTATAATTGATTCCTTTGCATCTTTAAAGAGAAGCCTTTCAATTATGTTTTCTCCTATCATGGATTTGATTACAGGTTGGGAAGAATTGTTCTATTTAATATTTTCTGGTACTGGTGCGCTCGATGCACTTAAATGGACTCTCGATATAGTTGCTTCTGGTGTCAAATATTTGGCCGAAACATTCTTAAATATGTATGCATCTTTCAGGGGTATTATTGCTGGAATTATAGATTTGTTTGTTCAGCTATTCCTGAATATTAGCATGATGATTCAAAACTTAATGTCTGGTAATTTTACTGACGTATTTTTTGGAACTGAAAATTTATTTGATTCTGCAATGAGAAGCGGTGCTGAAGAGTTTATGAAAACCGTTGACAAGTTCAGGGTTCCAACTTTAGGGCCTGAAGGCGAGGAAAACGCTAAAGTTGTAAATCAGGTTAATAATTACGATGTTAAAATGAACAACAGTTTTAAAGAAGTTCTTCAACCTGACAGAATTGCCTTTACCATCCAAGATCAACTTGAGAAGGCCAGCAGAAATAGAACCTCTACCCGCGGGGGATCAATCGCTTCACAACAGGCGAGGTCTATTTAATGACTATTCTAAACTCATTTCAAGGTAATATTAATAGCCTATCCAACAAGATACGCAACCCTTTTGATGTTAGCGTTGCCGCTGACTTTGATAAACCAGATTTTCCCGATGGTTTTGTTATTGAAGAAATTCTATCAAACGGGAGAGTCGGAGATAAAGTTGTCTTGGCCGGAAACTGGATGCCTAAGATCCCGTTTACTTTTGGTGGTTCACAGAGAATTAAAAAAGAGTTTTATTCTGGATACTCTGAGCCAACAGTTCAGGTTTTTGGCCCTGAAGAAGATGATTTAACTATTAATGGATTATTCAAAGACAAGAGATTTAGTGATCCTCAACTAAAAAACGTATCAACAGAAGTCCAGCAACAGATTGATGCAATTAGAATTAGAGGAAACATTGTAAAATTAAGGCTTGGAGAGTTTGAGAGATTCGCAATTTTAGTTAAGACAAAATTCGACATGGAAAGACTTTCAAGGGTCGGATACTCGATAACTTTTTCTATTATAGGTTTTAATGCTCCTAAAAATGCCAGGTTCCTACAATCTACAAAAGAAGTTCCTTTTGCAATTAATAAGGATCTCATAGCTTTGGCCACAGAATTAAATTTAATCGCAAGCACGATTCCAGATACGGTTCCGAGGTCTATTGCAGATCAGATTACTAGCCTTACAAGCGTTGTAGCTGGCGCTATATCTACGATAACGGGTTTTGTTGACACTGTTTTTGCCACGGTCAATGATATTAAATCTGCGGTAAATAGAGTTAAAGGAATGATAGCCTATGCCCAGCAGCAGCTCAATAAGTATAAAAGGCAACTGGGATCTATTACTTCTTTTGATCCTGCCGTTACCATTGCTGCACGGTACACTTCATCCAAGTATTCTTCATCAAGTATATCTAGTTCTTCATCATTAACTTCTCTTTTAGAAAAACTTAGAGGGGCTTTTTCTGGTCTGGTTAATAACTTGCCTTTGGGGCGTCATTTAGTTGTGACAAGTGACACTCTTCAAAAAATAGCTATTAAATTTTATGGAAGCTCAAATGATTGGAAAAAGATTTATGACTACAACAATTTGGAAAGCACCAATTTAACAGTTGGTACGGTTCTGGATATTCCGAGGGTTTAATATATGGCCTTATATTATCCCCAGGGAGCAGTCATTCTTAGAGTAACCTGGGAAGATTTTGGTTCAAATGCTGAAGTACTACAAGATGTAAAGGTAATGCCAGTTTCTTGTAGAAACTTATCCGTTGAGAGAAAAGGATATGAAGAGGCCGATAAATTCAGTGCTAGAATTGATTATAAAGCATTCCCTTTTGATCCACGCTGCATAAGATCTTGCGGTATTACTGTTTGCATAGAGGACAGAAAAAAGATCTTTAATCAATCTAATTCACTATCTTTAATTGAACCAAGTGAAGACAATATTATTTTTCAGGGCTTTGCCGATGAAAGCTCTATGGAATTTGACGACGAAACAAGGTCTATAGTTATTGATGGTCGTGACTTTACTGGTCTTTTTATAGATCAAAAGAGATTAAACACTTCACCTATTCCCCTTTCTAAGCCAATAGACCAAATTATCCAAGATCTTATATTGGAACAAAGGGCGACAGAGGAAATTGTGGTTGAAAATAGAACTGGTGAACCTCTTCCGGTTCTGGCCAAGCTTGCACCAGACTTTAATCCCGTCACTTCAGTTAAAAACCAGAAAAGAAAAGAGACTTATTGGGATATTATTCAAGATATTTTAGGTCGAGTCGGTCTTGTTGGATTTATTGAAATTGATAAATTTATAATTTCTAAACCTCAAAACATTTATGAGAAAAAAGAAATAAAGCAGTTTATATATGGTGGAAATGTAAAAAATATTAAGTTCACCAGAAAGCTAGGAAGATCAAAAAACTACAACGTAAAAGTTTCAAGCTTTAACTCCTTAGATAAGAGAGTCGAAGAAGCAAAAATCCCTGAAGAAGCTACAGATCCCAACTTTATTCAAAATTTTGGAAATACCGTTGTCACGGTTCCCCAGCTAGATAAAGACGGTAAAAAAATTGAACCTCCTAAAACCGCTGACTATATGACTTTTCTGGTTAAGGATATAACCGACAAAGAACAGCTAATTAAAATCGGTGAATCAGTTTACGAGGAAATGTCGCGGCAACAAATAGAGGGAACTTTAACAACTTTTGAAATGGAAATACCTGAAGAAACTGATAATGGGACTAGCCCTATAAAGTTCTCTAAATTAAGAAATGGAACGGCGATAAAGGTTTTCTTTGATCAATCTGAAATAGAAGAATTAAGAAGTAATGCAAGCAAAGAAGAAAAAAGGAATTTCCTGATTAAGAGGGGTTATCCCATTGATGTGGCCAGTGCCTTTGCCGAGTCACTTGATAGAATTAACACTGCATTTTATACTAGAAGCGTAAGGTTTGAACTAGATCAAGAGGATGGATTTACCATGACTCTTGATTTTATCAACTTTATTGATCTCGACTCCAACCTTTTAGGTAGATAATGAATATTGAAGTTCTAAAAGAAATTCTCGAAAACGATAAACTTCATATTTGCTTAGGTCAGATTGTTAAGCTTCATCTTGCTAGTGATAGGTCATATTTAAAAGTAACCATACTGCGTTTTCCTGAACAAGTTGAAGCAGTAGCGACAATGACATGGGAAAACGTAGGGCCTGATAGTGGGGATTTTGAATTTCCTTCTGCTGGTGATCTTGTCCTATGCGCTCAATCTGAAGGTGATTATGACCAGTGTTACGTCATAAAGAGATTAACCAGTAAGACAGATAAAATTCCTGAAGAAGCAATTACTGGCGACAAAGTACACCGTGCTAAAGCAGGCAAAAAATACTGGAATGTTTCAGACTCAAAAATATATTTATCAAGAGATGGGACTGCACCGACTGAAAACGTAGTTTTAGGCCAGGTTTTTAAAACTTTTGCTCAAGACGTTCTTTTGGAAGTTAAGGATATGCTTCAGACTTTGCAGCAAGAAACTCATACCTGTTCACTTCCTGGTTATTTAAGCAGTGTTCCTACCCAGACGGCAGATTATGCCACGAATGAATCTAATGTAGATGGTTACAAAGCAAGTCCTATTGACGATGAAGCAGTTTTATCTGACTTGAGTTACACGGAGAAATAGTTATGGCAATTTCACAAGCAAGTTTATCTTCTAAATTTCAAACGAATTTAAAGAGCTTTTTTGGCAATCCCACTGGCGACTCTCAAATGTTTGTAGATTTTTGTGATATGATGGCGAAATCCGTAGTTGATGAAATGAATGAAAATTTAGCGGCTGATGTTAATGAAGGCGATTTAACTCTTATTCCTACGGGATTATTGGATAGCGTTGGTGGCGCAGTTACAGGCACTACTGATCTTATTAGCGGTGAAATTCCAGCAGGGAGATTTAAGTAATGGCCTCAATCAATGATGAATTTTACAAGATTGATCTTTTGCATAAAGGTGATTTTGTAGCTGCTCCTAATGGCGATTTTTCCCTTGCCAAGGGAATTGTAAATGTTAAGCAGCGTTTATTTCATCGTTTAATTACGGTTCCTGGGTCATTGGTTCATAGGCCTGATTTTGGGATAGGTGTACAAAGATGGCAAAACGATATTTCTACGATCTCAAGAAAAAGGGATCTTGCAAGTTTAATAAAAGATCAGTTCGAGCAAGATGATTCGGTAAAAAGGCTTGAAAGCATACAGATTGTAAATATAAAAGATAATGGTACATTTGAGTTAAGATATAAAGTGGGCATTGTAGGCTATGGATTAATTGACGAAACAGTTTCACCTTTTGGCGATCTGACTATTTAAAAAAAGAGAGAATATGACAACTTCAGTAAAATCTCAGCAAGAATTTTATAATCAGTATAAAAATGAAGTCCTTGCATTATCTTCAGAATTGACTGATTTTTCAGATGGTTCTATGCATGACGTTATTAATGGGGCTTTGTCGACTTGCCTTAATGAGGTCACAGAATTAATTGTATCCGAATTTGTTAAAACTTTTTTTGGGCTTGCTGAAGGTCAGGATCTTGAATTTTTGGCAGTTGACCATTTTGGTGATGACTTTGCCAGACCTAAAGCGAATTCTGCTACTGGAACGGTTTCTTTTTCTAGGCCTGATACTAATGCTGGTGATGTGACAATTCCAGCTGGGACAATTGTTAAGACTGAAAAAGACGCAAACGGCGAGGAAATACGGTTTAAGACTACTGAAGAAGTCACAATGACAGGAACTTCTATCTCGGCAGAAATTGAAGCAGTAGATGCTGGAAAAATAGGAAACATTACCAGCACGGGAAAAATTATAGTAATTGAATCAACTTTGTCAGATGCCTCTATATCGGTCACAAATAATAGCAATACGGCCGGGGGTTCTAACGCGCCCACAGACGACGAATACAGGGTCATAATTAAAAACCTTATTGTTGCCCTGGCCGGAGCCACGGAAGACGCAATTGAAGGCTCTGCGCTTGCTGTGTCTGGTGTTTCACTGGTAGCTTTGACCACAGAGCAAAAAGTGGTTATTGAGTACGACATAGGGGCAGGAGATATTAAGTCGGGAGCCGATTATTTTAGAATCCCTTATCCTGTTATCTATATCGCTGATGCTGACGGAAATTCTAGCCCTGCGCTTATTGAGGACGTTCAAAACGCCCTTGTATTCACAAAAGCTGCTGGGGTTCGCATTATCGTAAAAGGAGCTGTTCCTGTCAATTTTGATTGGACAGGATCTTTAACTCTAAACGCTTCAGGCCCTACTTTTAATGAATTATCTAGCGATTTAAGCAAAATAATCGACTCTATGACAGAGTACGTTAATAAAACCTTAGATATTGGACAAGGATTTAATAAGGCAAATGCAAACGCCTATATATTATCAATATGGGGGCCTGCAGGGACGGATGATATTACCAGCTTCTCAACTTCCGTCCCAAGTGGAAACGTATCAATAAATGCGAATGAGAAGTTAATAGCTAACACCGTCCAAATTGTGTAAAATTAATCATGGCATTAACTCAAGACCAATGGTTTAAAAAATTAAAAAGTATGGTTCCTTCTTGGGTTTTTGAGAAGAATCAGGAAAATGTAGCTATATTTAAGGGTCTGGCCAAGACCTTGAACCAGACTCAATTGGATGCAGACAACCAGATCAAAGAAACTTTTATTGATTCTGCCACCGATGAATATGTAGAATTTCACGGTGAAGAAAGATCTGTTGATAGATTTAGTGCTGAGGTTCTTTCTTCATACCGTGAAAGAGTCAAAATAATTGTAAATAATTCAAACTTACCAGCCATTAAATCACTTGTAGATGCCCTTTTAATTAAGGGTGAATCGAATATAATCGAACATACTGGATCAGTTGGGTCATATTTTAATCGTGGGGCATACTTAAATAGAAACATTATTGACTTTGATGTTCTCTACAATGCGTTTACCATATTGATAGACTTTCAAATACCAGAACCTAATGCTTTTTATAATCGCGAATCATTTTTGAACAGAGAGTTTTTACAAGGTTCTAATGTTTCGAGTGATACCATTTTTGCTAACATTATTAAAGCCGTGAATAAAAATAAAGCCTATGGCACGGTTTATAGACTTATAGAGAGGGCCAACCCATGAGACAACTTTTTAACGTAGGTCAGGAAATTATAAGCCAAGACCTGAACACCCTTCAGAGTAGACTTGAGCGCGGTATTTATGACCGAATATTTTATGAGCTAATGGGAAGGAATAAAGATTCTTTTTTTCAGGACTCTTTTAGCGCCACTAGGTTAGATTCCTTATCGGTTCTAATTAAATCTGGGCTAGGTTTTCAAGATCAAAATACTGGAACTAGCGAACCTCTTAGAAAGCCTATTGTAAGTGACGTTGATGTGACCGTTGGGATTGATACTCCTGATTCTTCAGATCCTAGGATTGATTTAATTTGCGTTAAGGCCGATAGGTTTAATGCTGAAACTGAAAACAGAAAATTTAAAGATGAATTTACAGACTCTATTTCTACGCAAAACTTCACAATTGCTACAGATTGGAAAGCAGATATTAATTATGTGGCCGGAACTCCTGCTTCGAC